>Ga0265297_10001108_pt1 | contig 66668 bp, 86 predicted proteins | sample Munlanlwell13791_FD_192502 | JGI IMG/M metagenome (GOLD analysis project Ga0265297, IMG submission 192502) | Leachate microbial communities from a municipal landfill in Southern Ontario, Canada - Leachate well 137-91 | ecosystem: Engineered > Solid waste > Landfill > Unclassified | place... | reverse complement strand
GACTCTGTTACGGTTACATTGAGTTCATCGGTAAATAGAAAGACGTATTTATCTATATATACACATGATGCGGATGTTAATGAACCAGCAACACTACTCACAAATGGGTCATCCACTGAGCTTGACATAACGACCAGCGCAACAGATGTAACATTCACCTTTGTTACAAAACCGACAGTTGAAGCGGGCGGTCAGTATTGGGTATGCTTCAGCACCCAAGCTACCTCTGGACATACGCATAGATTTCAGGAAGCAAGTGGTGGTAATAGAGTGGGGGTTCTTTATCCATGCACATACGGCACATTTCCAGATTGGGCCGAGGCCGGAACTATTATAGCTAATGTGTTTTTTGGTAAGGCTTATTTCACTTATTCATACTAAGGACAAGCTCATGAGAAAACTACTTTGTATTTTATTCTTCTTGTTGATGATTCCCTCTGTTTCATGGAGTGCTAATCACTATTTTGATGCTACGGACGGGAATGACTCAACAGGGGATGGATCGAGCGGAAGCCCTTGGCAGACCTTGGCTAAGGCGAATACGGAGTGTACGAGTGGTGACGTTTGCTATTTCGCATCTGAGGAAACGTGGACAGGCTCTAGTAGTATGATTTCTTGTGCGAGTGGCGTTACTTATGACGGTTCTACTTGGGGGACAGGAACTAGAGCAACTTTACAAGCATCTACAGATAGCAGTGGTTGGTCTATGGTTGATATTTACCAGAGTAACGTAGTTTTCCAGGGTTTCAAAGTCGATGGCAACAATCATAACATCTCGCAGATCAGGGCTGGTCTATATTATACTATATCTGATATAACAATAGATAACTGTGAGGTCACAAATAATAGAACAACTGACAGTGGGTCGCAGTTTTATTATGGGATACATCTTGGGCCGAGAGACTCTCACACAGTTAGTAATGTAACTATAAAAAATTGTCATGTCCATCATACGGGTCATGAGGGAATAACTATCTATCATTACTGGCAAGACAATATACCAAACCGCAATTATAACATAACAGTTAGAGGCAACACTGTTCATGATACTGGACAGGTATCTGGTACAAATAGGGGAAATGGAATAGACTGTTTTAACAATGCTGACAATATCACATTAGAGTACAATACAATCTACAATATCATTGGGAATTTTTCAGCATTTGCAGTAGGGACGTATGGACTCCCTACCTATAGTGGATATTATGGATCTCCAGAAAATGTAGTGTTTAGATATAATATCATCTATGCAAGTCCAAATGCAATAGGAATACCAGCGGCTTATAACAACCCGATTGATTCAGTATATATTTATGGAAACATCATCATTGGAGGGATGGTGTCTTTAACATCAGGTAATTATGTAGGTGCTAATATCGGAATTTATAATAATACCATGCTCCAAGGTGGTTACTCACCTACACATCTATTTAGGACGTTGGTGACTGCATCGACTGGTACTATTGATTTTAAGAACAATATTTTAAATTCAACCTCCACAATACTTGTTGGGGAGGACTCAACAAACAGTTTTAGTCACATAAATCACAGTAATAATCTGTACTATAGATCATCAAGTGCCACCGATACTCACGTTGAATCTGGTGGTGTCAACTACCATAGAAATGGTGGAGTCAATGACTTCACAACCAGTTTGGAGACTTCAGCAAAAAAGACCAACCCAGCTTTCACAGGCGGTACTATCCCAACGGGCTTCAGCGGAACATATGGGACCGACATGATCCCAAATACTACCTATTTTGCGATTTCGTCAGGTGATGCGATTAATAACGGCTACACCCTCGGAAGTCCATATAACGGCTGCATTAACGGAGCGGGACTAGCGACAGTTATCACTAGGCCGCAGGGGGCAGGGTACGACATTGGGGCGTATGAGTATGGCTCAACACCCCCAACCGCCCAAGGCTGCATTATGAACGGGACGACGTTCAAATAGGAGGATTTATGAAAAAGCTATTCGCAACGGTGATTCTGGTACTGGCCTTCGCAACCTTCGCACAGGCCCATGATGTCACGATTCAGGTGACGAAATCCCTTGACGACCCCACGCCGAGGTCGAGCGTATTCCCTGCTTCGATGAGTCCTGTGTTCAAGTATTATGTGGTTGAGCAGAACGGTTCACTCTTGGCTCAACAATGTCTCCCGGGATGCACCAACTTGACTATTACCGGCCTTGCAGACGGTACGTTTTCGTATCGCCTTGGGGCTGTTGTCGAGGTGACACGGAGCGACGGGACGAAGGCTCTGACCTACGGGTGGAGCACACCAAAGTCCGTTACGATCAACTGCGGGGTGACTGTTACTCCCGATGCCCCTGAATTCGGGAACGCTACACAGGTGTGTAAGTGAAGGCTAGGTTCCTATGTTTGAAATGTAGCTATGAGTATGAGGACAAGCCTGGGCCTACTCAATGCCCCAAATGCGGTCATATCTGGATCAAGTGGGTTAATTACGATGAGTGGAGAGAATGGCAAGATCAACAAAATATATAGTTATCCTTCTTGCGATAGTGCTGTTCGCTTCTTCAGCGTACGGGATGGGATGGTTCGACAGGCCGTTGCCTAAACCTGACGCACCTAAGATACGGATTCTCGACGTGAATTGCTAACGGAGGCTCGACTTGATTGACACCTACACCTGATTGGGTTTCTATGTTGGCGCCATTTCTTAGTGGGGCCATCGGGACTGGGTCTGGAGCTGCGATTGTTTATTACGTTCTAAAGGCAAGGTTGGATGTTGAGGAAGTTAAACGCGCTGATTTAGATAGGCGCGTTACTAAGAACGAACAGAAACTTGACTCACAGGTTGGTCAGTCGCGCTGTGATAAAATGCACGAAGAGTGCAAAAAAGAGTTTGGCAAGCAGTTTGATGACGTCGAAAAACGAGTAGATAGCGTACAACGTGACATGGTGGGTCTCGCAGTACAGGTAGCACGGGTTGAAAAATCTAGGGAGTAGGATCATGAACAACTGGAACAAGGAACCATATGAAGTGATAGAGAAAAAGCTGGTGTTGGCTAAACTAACGATTGAGCTGGGTGAGGCCACACGCGAGAAATGGGCACGCCTAGCGACAATGAAAGACGTACTCCAGAAAGAGGAACACCTGATAAAAAGAATCGCGGAGCTTACGGTGGAACTAAAACGATGACTGTCTACGATCCCGGCAATCTACTTTGCACGTGGGAGAGGAGTCTGAAGGTTTTGCAAATATCCATGAAGAAGATTATTAAACACTTAGAAAACGACCGACCAGACAATGCAGGTGTCAGGGCCAAAGAAACCCTGAAAACCATTGAACTAATGCAAAAGGGAATAGAGGCGTATAAGACGCATCTATGTGGGACGTATCACACTAACATCGAACACAAACTTTAAGGAGGTTACATCATGGCAATGACAACTGAAAGATGGATGAAATACACAGCACTGGCTATCGCGTTTGCAGGAGTTGCAAGTCGAGTATTTATGTGGATGCAAAGTGCACAGGCAGCGGGGAGTGCAGGCGGTGAGGACATCGAACCCCAGGAAATTGTCCAACTCCAAAGCGTCATTGAGGACGCAATCAACCAAGGTCTCATGGGAGCAAAAATCCCAATAGCTGCACAGGTTACACTCACTTATTTGGGAGACTAACTATGTTAGAGGAACTCCAAATTGGATCAATAGGAATCTCGGTGTTGCTAAGTATCGTGCTTAGGATGATCTATGGTACGTGGGAGGTTTCTAGTAAAGCCAAGCCTTGGATTGCTGTGGGCATCGGCATGGGACTTAGTTTAGTAGCGTTATACATCACTCCAACCGGGACGAGTCCTCAAACGGTGGTGTTGTTTCTGGTGCAGGGTTTCATGACTGGAGCCACTGCAACGGGACTCTACGAGATGACAAGGACTAAAGCATAGTGCGAACTGAGCCTACGGACATTGAGGTTGAGAGATTTAGGAAGTGGAAGGACCAACGTGATGCAATGGCAGCTACGCCAGAAGGTGTAGTTGCTAACCCACAAGCCGGGGCTGGGGACCAAACCAACCAACTCCCCCTTGGTGACAAACCCTTCGTCTCCATACCCCCGGCTTATGAATCGCCTACTCAACCTGCACCTCAACCAGACTGGCTCCGCACCACAGGCGAAGTTATGGGTGCGATAGTTGGTGCGCCGATTAAGTTTGCGTTGGCACTACCAGGAGCAGTAGTTAGTAGCATCAACAACGCCTATAACCTTTGGGCGCATGTAGCTGCTGGTGGGAAGTTCAAAGACCCTGAAACTGGTAGAGAGTTAACCTACACCCAAGCGATGGACCCCAAGGAAGCAAGTGAGACGTTACGCACGTCTATAGGAATGGCTAACTTTGACTTAGCTACGATACCGTTTGGTGGGGGTGCTGGTGGTGCAAAGACAGGCTTAACAAGCAGTCCTAAGTTCTACTCCCCACTCGAACGTGCCCTAGAAACCGGCCAGATTGGTAAACTCTTCATCCCAGACAACCCTAAAGCTACTGGGATGCTAAGCACATTGAAGTATGCAACCGACAAAAACCTCATCAACATGGAGGAACTCAATTACACTGGCTTGCTTCAGAAACTGAAATCTCTAGGTGATCAGAGAGTCAGTAGGGATGAGATGTTGCAGTTGGTGAGGAGTAAGAGTCTAAAAGAGACTGGGGAGCCGAGTGTGCTTGGTCCGATTGATCCCAAGTTGCAGGCTGCACGTGATAGATTGGAACGAATAGCTACTAGGACAACCAACGAACTCGACGAGTTGTATAAAAAAGCACCGGATCGAGAGCGATACGAAATATGGCAACCGGATATAACGCGTTTGCAAAATAGAAGAATGGCTGTTGCAAATGCGATGGAAAAGTTAGAGAAACGTAGTGCTGGTGGTAAGTACGGCCCCGAAAACTACTCCTCCTTCAACCTCCCCGGTCACATCCCAGGAACCTATCAAGAACGTCTCTTCCACTTCACTCCTGAAGGTGGCCTACGCTACGTGGAGCCACATGACTGGCCAGGTAACGTAGCTGATAATGCGTTTATGTTCACACGTGGTCACGATAGAAAGTTGCCTAATGGTGAGTTAGCTAAGCACTTGGATGAGACGCAGAGTTCATTACACCAGAAGGCGATGGAGGAGGGGTATGCAACACCTATTGGAAAAGACGAACTACCTACTGGTTGGACGATCTCTAAGGAACCTCCTAACATTCCTGGTAGGCCAGATTTAAACAACAGGGAATACTACATACTTAGAGACGAAGAAGGTGCAAAAATAAATGGTGCATATGATAGAGATTCATTAGTGAACTATGCACAGGGTTATCTCGGACAACGTAGTAACATTCCACCCGCCCCTTTCAAAGACCTCAAATGGGCCAAACTTGGATTAAAGGAGTGGGTCGACACAGCCGTACGAGAAGGTAAGGACTCAGTAACATGGTCAACCGGCAGAATCGTAGCAGATAGATACAACAAGCTAGTCAATAGTTTCAACTGGACTAAGGACTTAAAGACTGGTAAGTACACTCTCCACTTTGAGACTCCTAATGGCAGAACGTTCGATCAGGGTTATGTGAATATGAAGCAGTTGCAAGATAACGCTGGTAAGAACGTCGCTAGGATTGTAGAGGAGCAGGAGAAAATTGCAACAGCAGCGTCTAAAAATAAACCAAAGGATTCAGAGTCATATTCACTTGAAGATCGTGCTGGAGGTGCATATTACGAAAAAGCTGATGACAGGTACAAAATATTCGACGATATGGGTGAGTTAACTGACATTGTAAGATACAGAGAAGACGCGTCAGCTTTAGTTGCAAAGATGCGTAGTGAGAACTGGCCTGGCACGGGTCGTGCTATATCCGGCGACGGCGCAACCGGGGACTTCCTGGTAGGTGGTAAGTTTTTCGAGAAGGTTTATGATGAGTACATGGTTAGAGAGGCTGAGAGGGAGTATGGGGTTAGGCCAGTTAAAATAAAAACAACTATTGCTGATCCAAATGCAGCACCAACTTATCAACAGTTGCGAGACGCTCGTGGTAATTTAGTTGATGCGTATGAAAAGGCACGTGGTGAACAAGTAGAAGTCTGGTACCTCCCCCTCTCCCCTGACCTAAAACAATCCATCACCATCAAAGGCCAACGTATCGCACAAGGCTCACTCACAACCACGCAAGCACTCAAGGCACTTGCTCAACGTGACGAGAAACCTAAACTTGATGAGTCTGCCACCCACGACTCCCACCCACAAGGTGCGAAAGCCTCATGGTATGGTAAGCAATTCCACGGGAAACCAATGGCAGGTAACCCTAAGAAACCCTTTGACATGAACAAAATGACCGCAGCACATAGAACCTTACCGCTAGGCACAAAGATCAAAGTTACGGATAAGCATACTAATAAAAGTGTAGTGGTTGAAGTCACAGACCGCGGCCCGTATAAATACCCTAACAGGGTGCTTGACTTGTCCAAGGCCGCAGCAGACAAATTAGGCATAACCAAAAAGGGTGTAGCTAACATCAAAATCGACATTATTAAAGAGGCCAAGAAAAACCCGCCTCACATAACGGTGAAAGATGCCAGCAGTAAGTGAGAAGCAACGTAAACTAATGGCAATCGCTAAACACGCGCCTAGTAAGTTGTTTAAGCGCAACCGGGGTGTGTTAAGCATGACTCATAAGCAGCTTAGTGAGTTTGCATCTAAAGTTAACAAACCCGCTAAACATGCCATAAGGAGTGGCCACAGACCCAAATGACTTCTAGCGTCTTAAATAACCTCGACTTCAAACGCTGCACGTGGGATTTTGAATATTATGCAGCTAAGTTGTTGAAAATCAAAGACCAGAATCAACAGTTGCTCCCGTTCAACTTCTGGTCCCCACAGCAGAAATTTCACAAGGTAGTAGAATCCGCACGTCAAAACAGAAAGTTACTCAGGTTCATCATCCTCAAGGCCCGGCGTGAGGGCATGTCCACTTACTGCGAAGGCACCATTTTCTGGCTCTCACACATGTCCGAGAACACAGACGCTGCTATAATCGCACATGAAAAGGAGTCAGGTGAGAAAATCTTCAACATGTGTAAGCTCTACTACGACTGCCTACCCAAAGAGTTACAACCAATGGTTCGCTACGGGTCTAAACGCGAACTAACCTTCGAAAACCCCGACCCTAAAACCCGTAACCTTAATCCCGGACTACGGTCATCCTTGACCGTTTTAACGGCTGGCAAGAAAGACGTAGCTAGAAGCGCGGGCTACCATAACCTTCACTGTAGCGAGTTGGGTTCATGGACTAAAGCAGAAGATGTCATTCCCGCTTTGATTCCCACCGTTCCTAAGACCCTAAACAGTGTCATCTTCTACGAGTCCACAGCAAAAGGAGTTGGCAACTTCTTCCACGAGGAGTGGCTCGCAGCAAAAGAAGGGAGTAGCAACTTCATACCGTTCTTCCTAGCATGGTTTGACTTGCCAGAATATGTGCGCCAGTTCAACACAGGACGTGAGCGAACTGCCTTCATGGAGAGTCTCAACGACGAAGAAAAAGAACTCAAGGCCACATATAGCCTGTCACCAGAACAACTCTACTGGCGTCGTACTACCATCGCCGACCTGCGCGCCGATGTGGAGTTGTTCCGGCAGGAATATCCTAGCAACGACGAAGAAGCCTTTATCGTATCAGGTGTACCGCTGTTTGATAGACGTAAACTCAGGACGATGTTTCTCAAATGCAGTGAACCCAAATGGCGTGGCAACATCTCCAAGCGCGGTTTGAAAGCAGACGAAAACGGTAACCTACGCATCTGGAAACTTCCCGAAGACCGAGGCATCTACGTAATGGGCATTGACGTCTCAGGTGGTGGTCAATACGACCCCCGAAGTGGTAAAACCAAAGGTGACTTTTCATGTATCGAAGTCTGGAAAAAACTCCCTATACCATTGGTAGCCGAACAAGTCGCTGAATGGCATGGTTATGTAGACCCCTTTAACCTAGCCGAGATCGTAGCCTCGGTTGGCAAACTCTACAACGAAGCCTTAGCGTCGGTTGAGGTCGAGTCGTATGGCCGCGTCACGTTGCAGGAATTGCAGAACCACTACTGGAACATCTATCGTCAGGAACGTATCGACACCTACGATGGGAGCTTTACTAACAAGCTAGGCTGGGAGACTAACTTGCGCTCCAAGAAAGCGTTAATTAGTTACGGCACACATTGTATCTCAGACATGACAATCATTGTACATAGTCAAGACCTGATTCGTGAATTGATAACCTTCACCCAGGACGAGTCCGGTGGTGGTTCTGCAATCGGCAACGGGTATGACGACAGGGTCATGAGCGCGTTGATAGGCTTATACACGATGTATCGTCACGTCAACCAAGAACCCGACGACGCGTCTATAATCCAAGCACGTAAGCCAGCTATCTCAACCACGACTAAATTCCGTGATTTAGAATTTGCACGTATTTTGGCCTATGGTAAAGACGACACCTACGACGACCATTGGCTTAACTCATAGGAGGATTTATGCAGGTAACTAAAAAGAAACTCGACGAAGTTACACTCAACAAATACACCGAGGACCTACTGCTGTGTCTGCCCGAACACGCGTCTGAACTAATGCACCAAATAGCAGACGACTACCACCTTCCAATTTGGCAGATTTTTTGTGGCATTGTACTAGAAGTCCACATGCAAGGCAACCTAAGCAATTTCTACCTTGAACCCGCATGGGCTGAGGGGTTGAAACAATATGAATATGTTTGCAAACACTGTGACAAAAAATTCACCCCTGTACACTTAGGTCAGGTGTTTTGCTCTAATAAGTGTGGTGAAGAACATACTAACCCAAAGGTGACTAAAAATGACACAACTACTAAACCTTCTGCCCCTATTGCTGTTGCCACTAATGATACTCCAGACTCTTTTGCTGCTAAGATTAGTGAACTTACTTCAAAAGCTCCTTCAGGGTGGGCAAAGGGTGATCAGTTACCCATTGACTAACACAGACGATAACATCGAATATGATACCGGCGTTGACTATCCACTTCCAGACCGAGGTAGAGCTGATGGACTAACCACTGACGAAATCGCGTGGGCCATTGAACAGGGTGCTAAATCAGAAGAAGACGTGTTTAGACTTGTCAACGAACACAAGGAGCAACAGGAATGGCAACAGTAATTAAGTTAGTTAATGAACTAATAGGTAAAGAAGACATCAGTTGGGGTGATGCATCAACAACATTCACCCGTGAGACTTACTTGGGTGGGAGTGTTAGTGTACACTATATTGACGACACCGTTATACCTGCTACTGCATTGGGTGGGTATATAGACGATCATCTACATGTGCAACATACTGATACGGGTACAACGTCAACTACTTTTACTATTAACTCAGCTGGCTATAGTCCGATTTTATCATCTAGTGGTTTAACGGCTGACAGGACATTCACGTTTCCAAATACCAGCAACCAGGCTCTCATAGGTGCGACGGATTTATTGTCAACCACCGCTGGCCTGGGTGCGGGTTTAGTGGGTGTTGTAGCAGCCGCGACGTATTATTCTAGTACAACTGTACAAGGTGTGTTGACTGAGTACGGGGTAGATATTACTACTCTACAAAGCACCGCACACAACAGTGGCATGAAAAATGGTTTTTATTTAGGTTACTCATCTACCACAGCAATCACCATCAAGGGCGGCATTTGGGCACACAACGGGACAACCAACCAGCATCTATACACCGCGACACAAATAACCTTTACATTAGGTCCAGCCGGTTCCAACGCAGCATCATCTAACCTAGGTGCATCACAGATTCATTACATCTACATAGATGACTCTGCTGTGGTGTCCGCTGCATCGAGGTTACTCACAGCTAGTGAGTTTTTAAACTCCACTACTGCACCAGCTTGGTCAGAATCTAAAGTTGGTTGGTACAACGGCAGCGACCGGTGTATTGGTGCAGTGCTAACCAATGGCTCTAGTCAAGTGTTAGATTTTGATATTTTTAGTGGCAACTACTACCGTTACGCTGCACCTATTGAAGAGTTCACAGCAGCGACAGCGGGAGTAACATATACGTCCTTAGATATAAGTAGCTGTGTGCCTATTTTTTCGACTCGATCTAGACTAAGGTTACTAACCACAACATCAGAAACCAGTTACTACTTCGACATTGAATCCTCAGCACAGGCTCCAGAGGCACACTGTGTGACTGGTTACACCACCTTCGACACGGCATTGAGTGCAGCACAGGCGTTATATTGGTATGCTACTGCGGCTGGTGTGACAACTACAATTCACGTTTGCGGATACTACACTGATAGGTTATAAAAAATGGCGAAAAAAGACGACCCGACTCCTGAACAGATCGAACAATTTGAGAAGCTCCAGATACTCTCAAAGGAAGCTGAAGTTAGGCGTGAGATAGAGTATGTTGGGATGCTTAATAAGTATTATACCGAAGCCGCGTTGTATAAGCAACAACACACTCAAGACTGGGCTAGGTATACTAAATTTCTCAAAGGTGAACAATGGCCAGTACGTAGGCCGAGTCATAAGGTTAGTAGTGTTATCAACTTCACCATTGAAAACATCGAACGAAAGACAGCTCTATTAACAGACTCCAAACCAATCCCGTCGATTGTGCCAAGGAGCGATAGTTTCCAAGACACAGCTGATATATTAAACGACCTATGTTCAGCTATCTTTGAGCAGAGTGTATTTGGACAGGGCATGTCGGATGTAGTCTATAATGGTCAAGTTTTCGGGGCCGGGTTCACATCTACAGTATACGACCGAAGCGGTGGTAACGGCAGAGGCGAGATTCTAGTACCTAGCGTTGATCCTCGTGCGGCATACTTTGATCCTTTAGTGATTAAATCCTATAATCTGTGTGAGGGAGAATACTTCATCGTTGAGGACGTCTGGGCACTCTCTAAGGCTCAGGACATCTACCCTAAAGTCGCTGACCGCATCAAAGCCGACGCGGGGTTAACACCATTTAGACAAGCCCAACAGCACAAAGGGTTCTTGTCGACATTACTTGGTACTATCTTTCAGCCCCAAGGCATCCAAGATCCCCACGTCAGTGCAGTACCACGTGTATATATACGTGAATTCTGGCTCAAAGACAGGTCTAAAACTGAACGCGGCAAACCCGAATTCAAAAACATGTCAAGAAAGTCAGTCCTAATAGGTGATGTCGTACTAGCCGACGACGGTGAGAACCCATACGATGATGGTGAGTTCCCACAAGACATGTTGAGTTGGCACGCTGATCCAGACTGTGGATGGTCATGGGGTGATGTGGAGTTGCTAACCAACCCACAAGAACAATTTAATAAGTTACTAGCCACTATCCTTGAAAATGCTATCCTGATGTCTAACGCAATATGGGTAGGTGATGCTGACGCTTTAACGAAGGAAGAATGGATCAAACTCACAAACGCACCGGGATCACACGTTAAAAAACGCCCAGGCCGGGAGTTGCGACGTGAAGCAGGTGTGGCACTTCCACAATATGTATTCGAAGTAGCAAACTTCCTCAAGGTAGCTAAAGATGAAATTACTGGTATGGTTGATGTCATGCGTGGTATTCGTACGGGTCAGGTTAGTTCTGGTGTCGGAATCGAGGCACTTCAGATGGCTGCACAGGCATTGGTGAGGTTACGTGGTCGTGCCATAGAAGCCATGCACATGAGAATAGGCCGTAAGTTGATCTCTAGGATATTCCAGTTTTATGAGCCAGAACGCATATTTGAAGTGCTACGTGCGAGACAGAGTAAATACGAGCAACAAATTAAAGAGATTGAGAGTGAGTTACTTAGACCTGTGTCAAAGCGCAAAGAACGTGCGTGGCTAGATGTAGTGTTCCAAATCGAGCCGGGGAGTAGTTTACAGTTGGTCAAACAAGAACGCAAACAACAATCCATGAACCTCCGAAAGATGCAAGTTATAGACGACAGAGCCTTGCTTGAGGACTTAGAATACCCCCATCGTGAGGACGTCCTAAAGCGAGTTGAAATGAAACGTCAGGACGAGCAAAACCAAGAAGTCACGCCGCAGCAACCTGCGAGTCATGCAGGTGCTAGTACGCAATTCCCTAACCAATCCGGCGGGAGTCCGGCTGCTAATGGATAACTTAGAACTCAGACCACTCCTTAGTAGAGAAGAAATCCTAATGATGTGGTCACCAATGATTAACTCCAAGATACCTGAGATTTATGGAATGGACAACCTATGTGAATCTGTTGGTATGGTTCTACTTGGACAGGCGAGTGCTTTAATAGGGATATTAAACGGTGAGAGAGTTGGATGTATGATTTATCAATCCAATGGTGATACTGCATTAATACGCCAACTATACGGGCCGGGGTTAGGGTTCAAGTTTCGTGACCTAATTGTGGCAAAATTCAAAGAACTCGGCTTTAAACGTATCTCTGGAACATCTAGCCACATAAATGGTGATGCGTTTCAGAGACTCTTTAACATGAAAAAAATCTACACTTACTACGAGAGAGAGGTATAACTATGTGTGCTCCTGGTGTGGGTGTTGGAGAAGGCGCCAACGTAGTAACAGCTGGAGACTTTGGCGATTTGGGTGAGGGTGAATCTGATTCTACCGACGCTGATGTGAGTGCTATTATAACTGGTGTTGCGAGTGAAATGGCTTCTGCAACAGAAAACGCAGCGGAAACTGGCTTTGGTGGAGGTGCTTCTGGTATGGACGCCGCTGAACCTCTTTTGGGTAAATCAGCCATTAAGGGTTCTGACATAGCACAAGTTGCATCTATGTTTGCTACTCCAGCTGCCGCTGCTATTATTGCAGGTATGGACTATGCAGGTGCATTTGATGGTATAGGTGGAAACGTCTCAAGTGCAGCCTTGGGTGGTCCTGGCGCTGACCCACGTCCTACATATGGTCAAAGTTACCACGGACCGGGTAGGCCGCCTGTTGGTAACGCCATGACAGGCTCACCGACCTCGGGCGTGATAGCTCCTACAATACGAACCGGAGTTGAATTCGCAGCCGAACGCGGGCGTACACCTGCTGAAATAGACGCAGCGAATCGCCTACGTATCTCACGTGAACAAGCCTATGCAGAACAACGTACAAACGCAGAGTCAGAATTACTTAAGGCACTCTCACTAAGAGACCCCAATCCAGAGGCTAATCTAAGTGAGTCTCGACCGGCCAGTGCACGTTTCGTAGGTTTACCCCCAACGATTGGTCAGGCTAGACATCGTTGGGCATAAATAACCAACACATTCAATTCATTAAATGAATCAATGAGGTGAGAAAATGGCATTTAACGAAAACGAAACTGAAAGTTTGAGTAGCCTTAGTTCAATGGAAGACCAACCTGAGACTCCCTCACAAGCACCTATGATGCCCGGTGCCGGGCCTCCTGGTGCGCAGTCTCAAGGCCCGGGTGGTCCAGGCCCGGACACACCCCAAGAGCAACAAGCCATTAAGCTACTCATGCAAGCAGGTGTGATCATGCGACGTGCAGCAGAGGTCGAACCATCTATACGCTACATCATAGACGAGACCTTGCAAAACGCTTACTTAAAAATCACCAAACACTACGGCATGGAACAGGAAGGTAAGTTAGCACTTCAGCAAGCCAAGTTACGTTCCGACCGAAACCGCGCCGTATCACTTACTGGCCCTCCGAGGCAACCACCGACCTCTGGAGTTTAACCATTAACTTTTTATAGCTCTGAGACTCCGTTTTGGAGCAACGAAGGAGACGACAAATGGCAGATGACAAGAAGGACGATCTTACTAACGCAGAACTCTTCAAAGACTTAAACATTAACCCTAACGAGTTAGCACCTGAGTTGCAACAGTTGTACAAGTCTATGCAAGCGGACTACACGCGCAAGACTCAAACTCTAGCTGAACAACGCAAGGAATTCTCTGCACGGGAACAAGAATACATGCAGAAGTTGCAAAACTATGGTGCGATGGAACAGGAAACAACTCAATGGCGAGAATGGTATAAGTCACTTGAAGACACCACTAAGACCGAAGACGAGCAAGTACAGAAAGCCAAGGAGGAGGAGCTACGTGCACAACTCTCCAAAGGCGAACCTGCTGCTAATGCTGAGATGTTGAGAAAACTTGAGGAACAAATAACCGGTCTCAAGTCTGAGTTACTCAGCGCTCAAAAGGCTATGACTGATTCATCCAAACGGGTGGATCGCATGTTTAACTATCAAGCACAACTAACCGACCTCGCATCGAAACACGCGAATCTTGATAAACAAAAGTTACTCGACCATGCACTTAAAACCGGCCAACTAGACCTTGAAAAAGCCTACACAGACCTCTATCGAGACTCTATTGTCGAGGAGGAAGTTCAACGTAGGCTCAAGGAAGAACTGGCCAAGGCCCGGACTGATGGGATTCACAGTAGCTCTAGACCAGTTATCGTGAAACGCTCCGACAAGCCTCTCTCATGGGAAGAAGCAACTGAGTCTATCATCAAAGAGCGTGCCATGCAGGGTAAGTTAGACTAACAGGAGATTAAATCATGGCTCTTACTTATTCAGAACTTGATGCTCACGTACGGGAGAAATACATTCCCATTCTTACGGATCAGTTCTATTATTCAACCCCGATTTTTACTAGGTTGATGTCAAAAAACAAAGTCACCTACGACTCCGGTTCCAAGATCGACGTGCCAGTGCTGTATGGTGACTTGAACTCAGGATGGTATTCTGGACTGGATGAGTTCGATATCTCACTTATTGAAACCACCACGTTGGCTAAGCATGCTTGGTATCTGATGTGGGTCAACGTGACCATGGATGGTGAGACTGAACTCAAGGTCGAGGGCGATGAGAAAATTCTGTCTATCGTTCAGTCCAAAATGCAGAACGCGCAGAAAACCTTCACTAAAAAGTTCTCTGAGGCGATTTTTGATACGTCTTGGAGCGACACCAAAGCGATCCCGCCGTTGATTAGTGCACTGGCTACAACGGGCACCTATGGTGAGATCAGCAAGACGTCGTATTCTTGGTGGCGCGGTCAGGTAGACAGCACAGGTGGAGCGTTCTCTATGAGTATGCTCCAGAGTGCGTACGGCAACTGCTGTGATGGTGCCGTACAGCCTGATCTGATTATCACGACCCAGGACATCTACGATAAGATTTGGAACCGGGTTCAGCCCACTCAGCGTGGCGACTTGACCACCGCTCCTGATCTTGCTCGTGTAGGTTTCACTGGGATCGCGTTTAACAAAGCCACTATCGTAGTGGACCACTACTGCCCAAGTGGGTATATTTTCATCCTTAACACGGACTATTGGAAAATGGTCGTGCATAGGAAACGCAATATGTATTGGACCGAACCTAAGGTTCCTATCAACCAGGATGCTTGGGTAAGGCAGTTGCTGTGGGCTGGGTCTTTTATTTGCACAGCACCTAGATGGAATGGTTACATCTCATCTGTCAGCTAAACCTTTTAACGCACGGGGGAGCAGTTAGTGGCGACTCCCCCACAACCTATCTCCGCGTGCAAGCCAATGCACGTCTGAGGTAGCCTAATCCGAAGGAGATTTAACTATGGCATCAAAGAACGAGTATCGTGAGTATCGCAAAGGCGACCACATTATTGTCCCACCCGCGCAGGGAATCTACGAGGCGTCTGCTACTCAGCAAGCACCTCTTGGGACGAGACTGGCATTTGCAGACGGGCGGGTGTTTAGGTATGCTTACAACGGGACAGTTGCACTGGCTCCTGGTAAGTTCGTGAAATGCGCCGAGATTAGCTCAGCTAACTGGATCAACAAGGAAGTCCTTGCGGCTGTAGACGCAGGAGCCTACACGTTGACCGTTGAAACCGCTGCTGAACCAACCGCTAGCATTTACAAAGACGGTTGGTTGCAGATTAACGACGCCGCTGGTGAGGGGATTCAGTATAAGATCAAATCCTACAAGGCGAACGCTACGACAGCAACGAGTTGCGACATCACCTTGTACGACCCGATTGCGACTGCACTCACCACGGCATCAGAAGCAACCATGGTTGGGAATCCTTACTACGCTACGGTTATCGCAACCGCTATCACTGAATGGATTCTTGGTGTACCTCCTATCACGGTTGCTGCAAGTTATTACTACTGGCTCCAAACCTGGGGGGTAGCGTGCGTCTGGTCAGAAGGTACCCCGTCTGCTGGGTTTGCTGTGGAGCTTGCAGTCGGTAACACGGTTGCAGGTACCACGGTTAGAACCACTGTTGACACCACGCCCCCGCTTGGGATTCAGCTGTTGGTTGGTGTGGCTCAAGAATACAAACCCGTTTATCTTATGATTGCACCATAAGGAAGGGGGTGCAAAATGGCTTTCACTGAAACTGCAATTTTTGCTGTACCTGTAGCCAATCAGATGTTTATTTGTTATAAACTGACTGGCGATGCCTCCGATACAGCGTGGACGGCTCCATTGGGTACGATCGACGCGTGTTGGGTGCAGGAAACCACAGCATTTGAAGGCAGGTTGGGAGTTAGCTTTGCCACGAATGTTGTGACGTTTAGTTCTGCACCTGCTGCAACGTCGTATTACTATGTCTTCGTAATCGGAACTGCTTAGGAGAAACCTTATGGAACTGGTACCTTATATACTACTCGCCATTTTAACCGTCTTAATGAGTGGGCCTCAATTTAGAGCACCCTATGAGGTCTTGAGACGCGCACTTATGCCTTTGCTTGGCGTGGCATACCTCCTCCAGTGGTGGGTAGAAGGTACCAGTATTTATTTACCTGATATGGTGATATGGATAACGTTAGGCATGGTAGGGTGGTGGATCGTGGCTACGTTAGTTTCTCCATATCACTATGTTGGGGTTAGTGAGTTAAGCGTCTGGACCGGGATGGTTATGTTCATAGTGACAGCGTTTAATGGTATTAATCTAACTGGTCTTGGTATTGTTATGATAGGCATTGTGGCTAATTGCTTGTATGCTGTCTTACAGGGAGTCTTTAAGCGAGAGCCACTACGCAACTTATCCAACGCACTACCTCAGTATCTATTTCCACTAGGGTTTATTGGTAATACTAACATGCTTGGGAACCTCATGGCGGTGAGTTTCTTTTTGTCATTGTTACTGGGTGCTGAGTCTAGGTGGTGGTATCTAGTCAGCGCATTAATAGGTTATACAGTTTGGATTACTAAATGTAAAGGTAGTTACCTAGGCATGGTGGTGGGTGGGTTGTTTGTGTTGGTAACAACTCAATCAGATGATGTGTATACGTTGCTTGTTATAATGAGCATTGGTATTGGAATGATGTTACTCTCAACAGGCTGGAGGCATTTAATTAGTGACTACAGCAAAGGTACACTTAAGGAGAGACTCAACTACTGGCGAATAGCTTGGGAACAAATTAAACTCACCCCAGGATTCGGGCTTGGGTTGGATTGCTTGAAGTGCAGAATACCTTACATACAGCGTGATCTCAACAACAAATCCAACGGCGCGTTTCTTGATCCAAGTAACTACTCTTGTCCCTACCCGCAGAAGTGTCATAATGACTACATTCAAATGGCCTGTGATGTAGGCATACCTGGTTTGGTGGCATATTTGAGTTTAATCATAATGGCACTACTATCAGATGCAGACTTACTTTTAAAAGGTGCACTAATAGCAGCATTAATATCTGGTATATTTATGCACAACTTACATACAGAACCCACTAACGTAATGATCTGGTTTGTGTTGTTTGCATGCTTACGAGGTGATGCTACGTATACACCCGAATGGTACATAATAGCTGGATTAATTATTGTAATACTATCAACCTACAAAGACCTCATTCATAAGACACTAACTGAATATTACTTCATTCGCGCGAAGAAAACCTCTAGCGTAGACTACTACCACAAAGCGATTAAACACTCGCCTACTGATGGATTTTCATTGGTCAACCTAGGTGGCATGTACCAAGTTGCTAATGACTCAATTCATGCATTGCACTACACAATGGAAGGTATTAATCGTTATGATGGTGCTATTAGACTCTGGGAATTATGGTTAAACGCAGCTAAAGCACAGTTAGTATTGGGTGGGTTACTGGCAGCCGAAGCCTACGCTAAAAAAAGCCTAGAGTTTAATCCTAGCTACAAAGAAGCGAGAGAGTTTCTAGGACAAATACAACAGATTCTACTTCGTGGGTATCAAGTAAAACGTCAAATGGAGCCTAAAAATGAACCTAAGATTAATGGCACTCAACCTCAAAGAATTCGTCCCGATGTTGTCAATGCCGGTAGTCAAGCAGCGAATTAACATCAGGTATAAACAAATTCTAGGTGCTGAGGATTGGGAGTTTCTAAAGGATAGAACGACTGTTAAGCTAGAGGGTGATTATGCTAATACGTCGACTGTAGACACTGTCACTGTGACGCATGACAGTACTGCAGTGGTTGGGTCGGGGACGACGTTTACTAACTTCGCAGTTGGGGATTTTATTAGATTTGGTAGTGAGTCCCAACCATATGAAATCACAACAATAACCGACGCAACGAATATTGTATTGCTAACTGCATATGGCGGGTCAACGGCAGCGTCAACTAACTATGGCATATTTAGGACATATTATACACCTACAGTGGCTGATGTTGGGGAGATTGTGAGTTTGGTATATCAAAGTAGGTTGGGAGAAGTTAGTGAGAATTATCTTAACGCACTCGATCCTGAGAGGACGTCTACGGGGCCGCCTACACATTATAGGATCACTAGTAAGACCAAAGGTGATGGGTTGGTGACATTTGAAGTATGGCCCGTGCCAGATCAGGATTATGTGCTAACAGTACATTATAAGAAGTACGTAGCTGATCTTAGTGCAGACACCGACGAGCCGGTGTTTAGACCTGAGTTAATTGAAGCAGGAGCATTGTGGGATTGTTATAGGTTAGTATTTACTATCACACAAAACCCTGCGTTTATTGGCCTAGCACGTGACGCCAAAACGGACTATGCTAATTTGCTTCGTGATGCAATTATAGAGGACATGGGTACGACGTCTATGCCAAGACGTGTGAGAGACGTAACCGGTGGTACCTTATGGAACGATGACTTCAGGGTTAGTCATGATGTGGAGGGTATTTAATGCCTAAACACCTAACAGAAAGTGTCAACGGTAGCATAACCGCGACGCACACGTTTACAACTGGTACCTGTGCAGTGAGTCCTGGTGGTAGCTTTAAGGCTGATGTGATAAGTGAATATACGTCTGCCACTGGAGTAACCATTGATGGTGTAATTAATAAAGACTACACAATGACTGCTACAGGTGTGACGGTTAGTAGTTACCTAAGTAGAGGTGACGGTAGCTATGAACGTATGCGATATTATGTTAGTTCATCTGAGGCTAACCATGGAGTAACTGGTTACGGTAGCACATTGAAAGGGATATGTGAAACTATCGGAACTACTAAAAAAGCCACCGTTGTAATTCCACACACAAGAGCAGATAGTACAACTACCTACGCGTTTGCCACTTCGTTGAATTTAGGTAGTTATTCTAATATAATGTTTGAGTTTGAAAACGGGGCGTATTTTTCTACGTCTGGTGGAATAACAGTTACGTTGCCGTCTCCTTCTAACATTATAGCTGGTCCAACTCAAAACATCTTCTCTGGATCGGGAACCTACGCATTTAGCACCGGTGGTACATTTAGACCTGAATGGTGGGGAGTAACTGGTGTACCCATACAGGCGTGTATTACAGCAGCTCCCACTAACTCAACCATCATCATGGATGGGGATTATACAATAGCTACTGGGTTGACGATTACGAGTAAAACACACTTAACTATTAAAGGTAATGGTAGTATTACACTGTCTGCAGCCAGCACAACTGCTGTTATATTCCAGTTAGCAGATACTTGTGATGATATAGTTATAGAAGGTCTCGAACTCGTAGGTGAGGGTAATAGTACAATAAGTGATTTTCAAGGTGGAATTAGTGCAGCATCTGGACAGACGATTAGTAATACTAGGTTTAGTAACTTGTATATACATGATGTGAATCAAGGTATAGTGTTAAATGCTAATCTTAGTGGTACATGGAAAAACGCAGTAGTTGAAAATTGTCTAATAAAAGACATTAGAGCTAATGCTACATCCACAGCCGGACAAGGTTACGGAATTGATATAGCAACTGGAACATATAAATCGTCTACAACCGTTAGCTTCACTGCGTCAGGAGGAGTTATTAGTGATGCTAATGCGTCGTATTTAGTGGATGGTTTTGCGATAGGTGATAAGATTACCATTACAGGTGCAACTGCAACTACCAACTGTGCTACGTTTAATGTTACTGGAGTTACTGGAACGTCCATGACAGTAAATGAGACGTTGTCAGATGAAAGTGTCGGGGCCACGGTCGTAATAACCTGTCCACATGAAGGTAATGTTGATCTAATAGGTAACACATTTGATGACTGTGGTAGACATAGTATCTATGTTGGTAGGTCTAAAAATGTTAGAATAATTGGTGGTGAGATAAAAAATCACCGTGCAACAGTTTATGCTGCGGGTGGAATTAGTTTACTACCTGCGTTGCAAATAGCTAGAAGTGCTAATGTCACCGTTGATGGGGTGCACTTTCAAAACTGTTATGGTATGGCTACTGGGATTATGGGTGATAGTGATAGTGTGTGTGAAAACATTAAAATAACTAACTGCAACTATGATAGGTTCATTCAACACGGTATTGCTATTGGTAACATGAACGGTAATGCAAATACAACTAATGAGATACCTAAAAACGTGTTTATTGCTAACAATCAATTTAGACCTGATCCAGTTAATGGTGGTGTTTCTATATGGTTCTTTTATGGACATGGTGTGGATATTGTCAATAATCTAATAGGAATACCAGATGACACGTATGCTGATAATATGGTTGGTATTGCTTTTGGTTATTCCGCCGCTGGTGCTACTCCACATAATTATACGGACACTGTTGTATGTAAGAATAATAGAATATACTTAGACGCTTCAAGTGGAGAGAAAGGAATAAGTATTGCTTCTTGTTTCCTAACTGGAACATGTAAGATGAACATTAGTGGCAATGATGTTCCTTACGCTGCTACGAACATTAGCATGGGAACGACATTAGCAACTAACTATAATATGACGGTTAGAGCAACTAGTTATAATTATGTATTTGGCACAACCGGCGCTGGGTGTTCTACTGCGTCAACTGGTGGTTATGTCAAGACAACTAATGATATAGTATTTACGATAGGTGGTAATAGAATAGTTCAAGGAAAAGACGCAACAGACGATTTTTGGGATTTGACGAGTGAAACTACGGGTTCTGGTGAGTACAAGAAAGCCCTGTTGTGTATAGCTTCATCAAGTGGGTTACCTGGACATTATATTGTTGGTCCTACAGCAGCGGCGTCAGTATCTGCACAGTTGCCTAAGTTACCTAACCCTGATTGGGTTCCTGTGGGGGTGGTTGTGTTTGACCAGAACCACGCCGGGGCTAGTCCACTTACAACATTCTATGATCTAGTTGGACCTTATATGCAGGAGTGATAATGCTAACTTCAGAGTTGTTAACGACAATTAAAACCTCTCTAGAAGACGACAACATCTATCGCACAGACGCGTTTTTATTGGAACGTCTAAACGAAGGATACAAACTTACTGCGTTGTTCACGTTGTTCGACGAACGCAGAGATAGTATTAACATAGACGGTACTAGAAACTTCTTTGCGGTACCGTTGGGAAGTAGTAGTGAAGTTTGTATAGCACCCTTATATATAGCAGACAGCAACTCAGGCAAGCGTATTCATCCGTGTATGTTAGATCAATTTGAGTTCTATGCAAGTGGGTGGGAAGGTACTGTAGACTCAGCCGGGGCGCAGTATTATACGTTGTTGAATCCATTTAACTATGCACATGCTGCTATCGTGACGTGTCCAATAGACGATCAGGGGGATAGTCAATATACGATTATTGGGGCGTTTGAACCTGCGACGTTGACGTCTACATCGGTACCTAGGATTCCTGATAGTCATGTTATGGTGTTGTTTAGGTATACTAGGTTTGCTGCGTTTGCTAGTGAACCTGGTAGAGCTAAGGATATGGTAGATGAGTATAAAAAGTATACTGAGGAATTAGACAAATTCACGGTTAGTGTTAAGTCACGTTTTCCGGGTGGCCGGGATCATGAACCATTCCCACCAGAGTTTATATATGACAACATTACTGAGCAACAGCGAAAGGTAGCTGCACCTAAGCAGGAGAAAGAGGAAACCACATAACAGGACTCATATGAAAGCTAACGACTTTATCTCAGATGTGTTAGACTTATTAGGTGAAGACGTCACTTATGCGCCTATTTGGACACCCGCTAGTATACTTAGTTATTTACGTAAAACTCTCAGACGATTTGCAGAAGCAACTCTTATTGTAGATGGAGATTCACTTAGGTATGTTAGTACCACAACGGGTGAGGCTAATGTACCGAGTAATTTCCTAAACGCGCATTATGTGAGTTATGACAAATCTCAGCTAGACATAGTATCATTAGGTGAGTTAGACTTCGTGACCGCGACGTGGTCATTAGGAACCACAGGCACGAGTCCGCTTGCAGCTACAGTAATGGGCACAGGTAGGGATGCAACAGTTAGAGTGGTACCTGTACCTACTGGAGCAATCGGACCGTTTGGATGGGAAGTGGTTACGAGTGTTACCTTAGCGGATTCAAGTGACGCGTTGTGGACAGTAAGTGTAAATACTAGTGGAGTATTGTCCACAACATCTGTGCTCACTGGTACTACCCAAACAATTATATTAAGTGGACCTACAACATTTTGGTCGCTGTCAGTTGACACAAGTGGAGTATTGTCTGCGACTACGTCTGCAACAACTACAGCTAATACAGTAGTATTAGCAGACTCCAGTAGTATGGGATGGTCAGTAACTGCTGATGATAGTGGTGTGATATTAACATCTGGACAGTATGGTAAGTTAACTAGAATGGAAATAAACGGCGTGAATCAAGACTTCACGTCTAATTATGGTACAGTTAGTGACGCCTATGCACAGGGAGTAGCAAGTACGCCAACGGCAGTAGTTAGGTTAGATGGTCCGTATGGGATTGTTACAATGGGTAGGGTATCAGATGGTGCGTTGCATGTGTGGTATAAGGGACTAATAGACGATACGCCTAATGTTGAGAGTGAGATTTATTTGAATGACTGCTTTATACCTATTATCCAGCATGGCGTGTTGGCACTAGCCTTCAACGCAGAAGGTTCTGGTAGAGATGTTGACAAAGCTAAGGCATTTGAGGTTATATTTATGTTGGAGTGCGATTCAGTGCGGAGGATATTCAACAGAAAATGAGCCTTTTAATTGGTGATTTTAAACAAGGTTGGCAAAACAAAGCTCGGCATGAGTTGATGCACGATGATAGCGTGTATGTAGGTAAGAATGTCAACTTCGATAATACTGGAGCGGTTAGGTGTCGTGAGAGACACGCGGTGCATACGCCGTATTTTAATAGTCAATTAACGGTAGGAGTGATTAGTAATTTATTTCAGATCAACGTTGAGGGTATAGATAAACAGTTGATTTTTCATAGTGGATCAACTGGCACGTCTAGGTGGAATTCACTTACTAATGTTACCACGTCTATATCATCTAGTTTGACAAGTGCTAGACATATTTCGTATGCTGCGGTTAAGCCTGAGATAAGTACGTATACCTATGTCTACATGACCGACGGCGTTACGATGATAGCTGACAACGGAACGTCTACTAAAACCTGGGGTATCGACGCTCCTGAGAGTGCACCGCTGGTTAGTATTGACTCGGCAACCGGGCAGTTGTCAGCTGGTGCGTATTCGTATGTGTATACGTTTTATGATGGCGCTACAGGCGCTGAGTCTGAGCCATCACCTGCGTGTGCGAGTATAACTGTGACAGACGATCAATCTGTGATGGTTGCTAACTTGACAGTATCTAATGATAGTAGGATCACAGCTAGAAGGTTGTATAGAACTATAGCCGATGGTGGGACTAGATACTTAATAGCCATTATACCTGATAATGTAGTGACATATTATGTCGACACGATACCTGATAGTAACCTCACTCAAGTTGCTGTAACAGACGCTGGGATACCACCTACGTGCGATGTGGTTATGGCGTTGAAAAATGTGTTGTTTTTAACGGGTGATACGAATTATAGAAATAGAGTTTATAATTGTATTGCAGACCAACCAGACAGCTGGCCGTCGACGTATTATGTCGAAGCGGGCCAGGCTGGTACGGTGGTACAAAACCTAGCCATAGCAGAAGGGAAGTTGTATATTGTTACCCAGCATAGTGTGGTTGGGTTGAGTGGTTACACTGAATATCCTGATACGTTTACAACTGATGAGACCAAAGCTACAGTTGGGACGTATGCAAGGTGGTCGGTAGCTAGCGTAGGTGGGGGGATTTATTACTTAGCTAGAGATGGGGTGTATATGTTTGATGGGGTTAAGAGTACGTGTGTGAGTACACCCATCGAGAAGGCGTTTTGGCAGAGTCCAACGTCGTTGTATTCGGTAGTCGATAGAGACCAAGCCCCGAGTAAGTGTAGAGCTACCTGTTATAATGGTAGGTATTATTTGATTGCACCTATGAAAGACACCACCGGGACGTCGGCTAATAACTTGCTAGAATTCAACCCTGTTGAGAAACAGTGGAGACTCATAACAACTAGACTAGACGATATTTTCGGTGATGATGCTAATGGGGTGTTGTATGGGTCAACGGATTACCAGTTTAGTACAAGTAGTGGTAATTCAACGGTGTATCAGTTGTTGAGTGGTGATGTAGGTACAACAGATGAAAGTATTTCGGTAGAGGTAGTGACTAAGAATTATGACTTCACATCTGCTCCAGAAGACCTGGTTAAGAGTCCAGAAGTAGCATATGGTGTGAAAGCTAAACGAGTGACTGAGACGTCTTGGTTAAAAGAATATAGGGTCGATGCTGATGGGAGTTGGACGTTGGAGTTTTTTGTGGATGGGGTGTCTAGGTATAGTGTGACGTTGACGAGTCTCACACATGCTGATGCGTATAACTGGAGGAGTTTTGAGTCTAAGATTAAGGGTAGGTTTGTATATGTTAAGGCGACTAATACTAATGCCGGGCCTACGAGCCACGAGTTAAGGGAGATTGAAGTGCGATGACCGAGCAAGCCGGGACAATGTATAAAATTAGAGGTGACGATCCTTATGACTGGGTGCTTGAGGCTAATAGGATATTTGAGTTGATAAGCACACGAATGGATAACTTAGAGGGTTATCGAGGTCATGGGAAGTTTTATAATTATGTTGAGCATGGGAGTGATGTGGTTATAACGGATAATACTAAGGGAGTTGTGTTGAGAGATAACGGAAACCCGGCTAGTTATTGGCGTGTGACTATTAACTCAGCAGGGACGGTGGTGTTGACTAACATAGGTAGGGTGTATCCATAGGAGGTACTAGAATGGGCTGGTTAGATACGTTTTCTGCTATCGTAGGTGGGGTAGGTTCTGCTGCGAGTTTGTATAGTAGTATTAAAGGTCAGAGCGATTATAATAATCAAGTTGAAGCATCAGAAGCACAAGGAAGTCGTATATCTGCTAACCAGGATTTGATTAGACAGATGGCCTTGAAAAATCTCTCATCTGTTGAGTCTATGAATGATCCTGAGTCATGGGGTAGGACAGCCGGGTTGTTTCGTGCAATTTTACAGGGTGCTGAGCCAGAAGCGTTGGATGTGTTTAAGAGTCAATTTGACGAGATTGAATATGCAACGCAGGCTAAGCTACGTGACATAGACGCACAGGCTGAGACAGCCAGACGTATGATAGCAGATAAGGTGCCAACGGGTGGGTTGAAAATGAGAATGTTAGCTGATGTTGCTATGAAAGCCCAAGACGAGAAAGCTGCTGCGACTGCTAAGTCACGTGAGGATAGGAAGACGTTGAACCTTACGTTGAAGAACGAGTACATGGGTAAGGCATTGGAGTTTGGTAAGACACAACCTACGAATTTGAACACGGGGTATCAGTCAGCTAGTGGGATACTACAGGGGTATCCGACTACAGCTGCTGCCTCGCCTAATCAGGTAATGCAGACGTCGTATTATCAGAACAAGGATACGGGTGAAACGTTGAGTGGGATTGGTGAGTCGTTGGCTAAGTTGAGTTCTAAGACTCCAGCTAGTACAACTGGACAGGTAACCACCACACCTGCAAAAACATCTGCTGAAACGTTTACTGAAGACTGGCCGTCAGAAGCTAGGTTTATCTATAGATAGGAGGTTCTAAATGGCTACGTTCTTAGACAATGCTGCGCCTGGAATTGGGTCGCTTGCAGGTGGGTATCTTAAAGGTGCTGCTGCAACGCAGGAGAAGTATCGACAAGAGGAGTTAGACCGTGGTAAGGATGCGTTGCAGACGTATATGAAGTTAATTGAGAGTGGTCATTGGGAGCCTGTTGATCCTGAGAAGGGTGCTAAGACACCTGGAGTGTTGAGTATTGGTGGGATTGGGTGGTTACAACCAAAGGAGATTGCTCCGTGGGATAAGGCTAAGTATGAGTTAGAACGCGAGAAGATGGGACACGAGAAGTGGAAGATGGGACAGGAGGCTGAGGAGTATGGATTAAAGCGTGGTGAGAGTGCACTCACTAGGGAGCATGAACTCAAGAAGCGCGGGTTGGAGATACAGGAACTAGAAGCTAGGTTGAAAGGTGCTAAGGACGCTGCTGCTAAGAAAGAGGAGAAGGAGAGTAAGCAGAGTTATACTAATATGACTAATGGGTTTACGATAGAGTTAACCGATGCTGAGTATCAACATATTATGACTGCGCATCCTAGTAAACTCAACAAGCAAGAACTGGAACTACGTGAAGCTAATGAGAAAGGAACGTTAGTTAAGGGTAAGCCTAGTACGATTAGTGTTAAACCACCAACCGAAATACAGATTAATAGACAAAGTATGGAAGCACAAGAGCGTCGTGAAAAACTAATGAAAGACGCTGCTGAACCAAAAGTAACCAAAGAAGGTGGTATGGAGATAGCAAGACAGCTTAATGATTTGATACTAGATAATTCTGGTAGGTTTTATATATGGGAACCAAACACACTTAGATCAGGTGGTAGTTTAGTGGGTATAGAACTACCAGTTGGTAAAAATGCAGATGGCAGTCCTTGGCGACCAACTATAGGGGAACTCAGACAAGAAGCAAAACGTAGTGGTAGAACACTTGATTCTATATTAAATGATATTATTGCACACATGAGGAAACGCTGATGGTAAGTGCACAACGCGATTGGAGTAGTATTGGTGTAACACCAGTAACGGTCCAACCACTCACTGCCACGAATGAGCTTGAACAGTTAACGACTGAACATAGACGTGCGTATGAACTTGGAACCGATCCAATGAGTGACTTAAAATTAGCCGATAAGACACGTGGTTATTTAGAGGCTAGTCCAGACAACGAAGGAAACTTCATAAGTGCAATGAATAGGTTAGAGATTAAGGAGCAACCTCAAGGGAAGTCTAATTTTGATAGTTACTTGAATAGCCTAGCAGTTAAAGAACCACTATCACCTATGGCTGAAGCTGGTGTGGGTGCGTTGAAGGTAGCATCTAGGACAGCAGGAGTAGGATTGGGTACGTTAAATGCTATGACTGGTCAGCCGTTTATGTTGGGGTATATGTCTGCTGAGACGTATGATCCACAACAGTTTTGGAAGATGCCGTATTGGCAGCAGATCGCTGTTAGAATGGGGGCCGGGTTCGTGAGTACGTTAGAGAGCATCTCAACACCTGGCAAATGGGGTGTGACGTTTGAAGACTACTACAAGATGCACATGGGTAAGACTATTGACCAGGACTTAGAAGCCGGGTTTGAGGAGATAGGAGTTAAGGATTCTAAAGTCTGGGCCAAGCGACTCGCGCCGAGTATTAAGTTGATAATGGAAGTTATAACTGATCCTTCTATGGCGTTGGTACCGGCTGCACAACTGGCTAAGTTAAAGGTACCTAAAGGGTTCGTGGGTGAGATACCTCCACATGTGATGGATCAGATTAAGTATTTGAGTGAGTTAGATGATGTACATATGAAGCGTAAGATCGCGCACACTCTTAGAAAGGCGTATGATGCTAGGTTGTGGGGTATCAAAGAAGGCGCGACGTGGCAGAATATACAACCGGGTGCAGGTAGACAGGTTAACTATCAACCTGAGATTAAAAACGTTGACAAGGGTGGCATCGTAGAAGGTGAGTCGTTGTCTAAGGTTCAGGTACCGTCATCAGAAGTTGGTAGAAGTGGTGGTGTTGTGATGCAAGGCGCGACGATGCCTGATATTAAGGGAGTACCACCTAAGCCGGTACCTGCTGGTGGGATTGTAGAAGGTGAGAGTATCGCGCCAACGCTAGGAATGGACTTGAAGGTTGGCATACCACAGGCCGAGACATTAGGCAGAACACAACCCGTAGTGACCGGTGGTGATGTTGCACCTAAGGCTACGATGGGAACCGCAATACCTAATGAGCCAGCTACAATACCTGAAGCGGCTAAACGTATAATGGAAGCTGCTAGGGTTAGGAAAGAAAGGTATGTAGCTGAGGGTCACTTGGCTAAGAGTAGTGGTGTAAGTGCCTTGGGGTTTATTAATCAGGTTAGAAAGAGGTTAGGGATGCCTTCGTATGGGGATATGAAGGTAGCACAACAGAAGCAAGATGAGTTGTATGGAACGTTCGTGAATATGTTGAATAAGTCTTTTGCTAGAGGGGTGCCGGGTACAGAGGTTGAGACGTTTGATTTGGGTGTGTTGGTACAAGCAGCTAAGGAAGTGTTTGGGCCTACTGACACGTTGAGTGCATTAAAGGTTATAGAGGCTGAGGATAGTGCGGTTGGGAGAACACTAAAAGCTGCGATGCCGGACTTGGAGAAGACCTTAGGGAGTGGACAGTTTACTGAGCCGTTGGTGCAGGAAGGAAAAACAGTAGCTACGAAGGTTAAGCCACCGGTTGTTGAGAAAAAAGCACCTCCAGTTAAGGCAGAAGTTAAAGTTGCACCTAAGGTTGAGCCTAGTCCACCTGTCACACCTACTAAGGGTACTCAAGTGATACGCCCCAAATCAGACGTAGAAGCCCCGGAACCTGGGATGAGAGTAGCTGAAGGTGAGAGTGATATATTTGATGACTTAGCAGATGTTGGGGTGTCTGTTGAGAGACCAAGCGTTGGATTAACACAAGAAGAAAAAGCCACTGCAGTGGTACCTGGGAAGACGTTTAGGTCGGTCAAGAAGGGTGATAAAGTACCTGGGTTTGGGACGATAGTAGGTATCGTGCCTGATCCTAACATTAAGAATAAGATGTGGGTGTCGTATCTAAGTGAGGACAAAGGTAAACTAAGATTTAAGTCTATGGGCATGGATGACTTGGTTAGGCTTGGACAGGCTCAGGAAGTGCCTACGGTTACGTTGGATATGTTAGGGTTCCAGAAGATGTTTGATGATTTAGTTGACAGGATCAAAATTATACGTGCCGAGTCTCAAATGAAAACCCCGTTTCAGAAGCAGATACCTAATGAGAAGTTGTTCACGACTGACTGGAACGAGACGGTTAAGAAACGCAGGACGATTACGTTCAAGGGTAAGAAGTTATACGCACCTGAGGTCAAGGGTCTAGAGCGTAACATAGCTCAAAATTTGAATGAGATACCTATGAGTACGTATAGGGAGTTATTTGAGAATCCTATACGGGTGTTTGAATACGCCGGACCAGAGGCTAAGGAACTATTTTATAGACCCATTAAGGAAGGTGAACATGCTGTAGCAGTCGAGCGCAGGACGGTTGATAAGTGGATGCAAACCCTCCGTGAGATGATTGACTACAACGCTAGGAAACGAATCGGGACGTATGCTATTGCGCAACAGAGATCATATATACGTGATCCCAAAAGTAAACAAATGGTTTGGTATAATGATGGGTTAGAACGGTTGAAAGCTATGGGTATAACAGAGGTACCTAAGCTGAGTGATAGTGAGATGCAGGTTTATAAGTTGATGCGTGAGAAGCTGGATGAGTTTTACCTAAGATTAAACGCAGCTAGGGTTGCTAGTGGTCATGCCCCGTTTCCGAAGGTTGAAAACTACTTCACCTTTATGCATGATTTTAGTAAGTTAGAGAACCTAGGTATGAACCCCATGACCCAGGGGTTGGACACACTTGAGCGGTTCATTCATCCTACTGCGACACCGTTTAAGTATGCTAAGCATAGAGGTAAGGAGTTGCTACCACTTGAGCTGGATGCCTTCACGATTATGGAGAAGTATCTACCTCAGGCAGTTAAACATATCCACATGAGTCCAAGGATTGCTAAGATTAGAGAGTTGAGTGGGATTTTCCAAGACGCCGCGACGGGTGATAAATGGCAGTTGTCCCAAACACATCCTAACTTCTATAAGTATGTGAATGATTGGTTGACATATCAAACAGGTATACAACAAGGCACGGTGTTGCTACATGGTAACGTTGCTAGAGCTATCATGGCGTTGAATAGAAACATGACGTTTGCGTTGCTTAGTTATAATTTGAGAACCATGTTGATACAGTTTAGTGCGTTGAGAAACACGATACCAGAGATAGGAGTCAAACATACCTTTCAAGGGGTGAGAGACTTAATTGAGTCAATCGGCAATAGGCGACTCTGGCGTGAACCGTTTGGTAGGTCTAACGTATTGTTAGGTAGAGCTTATGATGTGTCTATGCAACAGGCGTTCGATGCCATAAGAGGCGGGAGGATAGGTCAGACTAAGCAAGTCATTGGTAAAGCTGGTATGAAGCCTATTCAGTGGTTAGATATTGCAACCGCGTGGACTACATGGAGAGGTGCATATAGAAAAGGTATGGCTGATGGGTTGAGTAAGAGTAAAGCAGCTAACTATGCTGATGATGTAGTGGTTAAGACCCAAGCGTCCGGGGCACCGAGTGATATTGCTAAGATTCAGCGGAGTCAAGAAGGTAGGATGTTGACGTTGCTGCAGACGTTTGTAATTAATGACTGGAATTTTTTCATCCGGGACGTACTAGGGATGGGTAATCCGAGAATTAACTCCAAGGAGAGGTTTGAGAAGTTAGGGAAGTATATTGTGTCTACGACGTTGATTAATATGCTGTATGAAGACTTCATGGGTATGAATTCACCGTTCCCTACGCCACTTCGGGCTGCTGCTGAAGCGTTGGAAGAAGGAGAGTCCTTGCCTAGTGCTAGTTGGCAGATGGCTAAGGAGCTACTTGAGAATGTCCCGGTGATAGGTGGTGGGATTAGATATGGTCAAACTCCGTTCGGACCTGCGGTGAAGTTTGGTGAGGAAGCGGTTAGACAGTTATATAAGGGTGACATTTTCACGGCTAAGTCTGCTGAGTTAGCTGCTAAGGGGTTTGGGGTACCTGGGACAGCGCAGGCTACGAAAATTGGTAGGGAGTCAGCCAGGGGTGAACCACCCTGGACGTGGCTGGCTGGTAAGCGGACGATAGACGCTAAGAAACCACCCAACGCACGTCATTGGTAACTCCATATAGCTATAAGAAACGCTATGATTATGAAGTAGACTATAAAGCCTAATAGTTTCATAGAGACTCCACTTGTTGTTTGGGTGGAGTTTTTATGTACAAGTGATGGAGTAACTTACCTACTGCATCAGGTATGGATTTGATAACTGTGTCGCCTACAGGGAGTTGCTCCGAGCCTGAGACGTCTATGAGTTGGTCGATTATTTCTTTGAGAGGGATGTCGTAGCGTAGGCATAGCGATACGAAGCGTCCAACGATTTCGGCTTTTGCCATAATGGATGCGCCACTTTTACCTATGGTGGCAAAGACTTCTACGGGTTTGGAGTCTAGTTCATTAATGGTTACGTATAGCCATCCGTATCCTGTGCGAATCCTATGAGTCTTGCCCATGAGCGTTTCGGGCCGGGTTTCTAGGGTCATAAGTCCTCCTATGGTTCCAACGAAGAATCTAGTAACCTTTTATACCAAAATTATGGTAGAGCTTCTTAGTTTCATCAATGGTTAATGTGTTATTCTTTCTCCTGTTGTATGTTTGTTCTAACATCGACACCCATCGACAATTACCGGGTTCATAATTACCGTTGTTGTCTATTCTATCTAGGGTTAATCCTTTAGGACACTCTCCCATATCCTCTAAAAATTTTTCAAACTTGTTCCAACGCTCACACATAGTAATTCCTCTACCACCATAGTCCTTATAAACGTCTCTGTTTGGATTAGCGCAACGTTGTTTCATACCATGCCAACTAGAATAGGTGGGACTACCCCATAATCCATGTTTGGTCACACTTTTAGTACGTAAACAACCGCAACTCTGTGATGTTCCATAACGTAGTAAAGAACCACGTATAACTTTATGTTTACCACAATCACAGATACATTCCCACATAGATTTATTCTGTTTATTTAAACCATGAAAACTTATTACAACCAATTTGCCGAATCGTTGTCCTATTAAGTCTGGTATTTTGTTCACAACATTTCTCCTTATGGATTAATCGGGTCTTCGTTAATTTCATACATTATGTCTGAGGTCTTGCCTTGGTGAACACTATACTGTTTAATAGTTCTACACTCCAGAGCATTTCGTATAATTCTATCTAACATATCTGAATCAAATCTGTTCCAAAATTTCTTTAGAATAGCTACTCTAGTTGCACGATGTCCAGGTTGGTTAACAATATATGACACTACAGAATCTTTGTATCTTAGTGCGGGGTCATCAATAACATGCGCAAGGGCTTTACCCATACTACCTTCTATGTCTTTTAACATACCCCAAGCATAGGCTAGTATCTCTTCGTTAATAACGAGTGAGTTATCACGTGAGAGTGAGATCAACATAGCGATTTTCCAAACTAGGTCAGCTTTGCGTCCATAGTAGCCCATAAGACGTTCGTCTTTCCATTCGGACTTGCGGGAGTTGTACCAAATTAGATACTCAGCCTTGGCCTGTGGAGTTATGACGAATTCTCCACTGGCCTGAGAGATGTCTAGCAAGTCCTCTATGAGGTCTTGTTTGACTTGTTGCAACTCAGGCGTGATGAAGTCTTCTGGGAAGGCTATACTACGGTCACAGGTTTCTTCAAAAATGTATACGAATCGTCCTGTCCAACCACCTGCGATCTCATCAGTGGTGGTACCTGTTATGAGCCATTCGGGTGTAGAGCAGATCATTAGGTTGATGCAGACGTTTTTGATGTTTATGGTACCGTGCTTGAGAGTGCGATATGTAAATGAGCTTGGTGAGCCATAGAGGTCAGTTAGCATCGTGACTAGTTCTATCTTACCTAGGTCACCAAATAAGTTTTTAGCTTCTGGTGAATAGATACTCGCGGCCGCGTCTCCGATTTTAGTGGCATTGCCAAGTTCGTGGAAAAACTCCCAAGCGGTGACTTTACCTTTGAGAAATAGAATCTTTGGTAGGGTCTCAATTAACCCTGCTGCTATATCTGCGGCGGTGGTTTTTTTGACAGCAGCACTGGGACCAACGAGTGCAATGTAGAGATTAGGGTATAGGCGGTAGTAGAATTTGTCTATATAGACGTTACGTTTCACCGCCGACGATATAGCATAGAGTGAGGTCCATGAATGGAACCGTGCGGGAGACTCCTGGTAACGGGTGTATTCGAGGTAGGATTCCATAAACGACGGGGAGCATTTACGTGGCATTAGGACTTAGACCTCCAGGCGAAGATACCCCAGATTGCGAGTAACCAGTAGACGAAAAATAGTGCTGCTTGAGCGTAGATGCCTTTGTAGTAGTCAACGATACACCAACCAGCGTTAGTAACAAACCAAAAATAGAAGCACTCACGGCGATGCTTAATGTTAAGTATCACGCCAATGAGTGCTCCTAGGTTTAAACCCCAGGTTATGAGGTCGAAGGTGGTCATGCGTTGAAGTCCTCTACTTTCTCACCTCGGATTACATACACTGGAACTGGCATATCGGTGACGTCGACGTTGGTGTTGCATACTAGATAGAAGTCGTTATCTAGTGCGTAGATGGCACGATACACAACACCATCTGAACCTTTGACATAGAAATCATGTAATTGGTCGGTCATCACTTACTCCCTTCATTTAATGAATTGATTAGGTTGTTAATATCTAGTCCACGGTTATTCAACGCACGTTCTAGCTTACGTAACAACACTTCATGACTCGGATCAACGGTTGGTTTGTTTAAGTGGTTGAAGTGACTCCAAACTAAGTTGGAGTATTCTTGTATGTGGCCTGTGACTTCACTTACCAGGTTGCATAAGTGGTAGGTTTCGTCACGATTGAGTAAGGTAATTTTATCACGTGGATAGAGTTGATCTAAGACTGCTGTGATTATGTTGTGCATCCTTTGTTGTTCTTCTGGTGTGGGTGGATAAAATTGTGGCATATGACCTCCTACTTGACAAAACCAAGTGTCTTATTTAAGCGATCCAGTTCTTCTTTTGAAATTAGTGACGTACTCCTGTTTAATGTTTGCTCGTGGTATGTTGACCATTTACAATTTGATGGTTCATAGTTCCCTAACTTATCTTTCCTATCTAACGTCGTTCCTATTGGACGTGGACCCATATCTTTCGAAAAGTTTTCAAAGCTGTCTAACCACCGTCCACAGACAGTTATCCCACGACCTCCGTATTTAGGATAGTCTGGTGAGTTTTTATTCAGACATCTATTTCTCATACTTCTATACGATATATACGTGCCACTTTTTGAGTATCCCTTAACACAACCGCAGTCTGTTTTAGGTTTGAGTTTAGCTTTTAAGTGTCTTGCAGCGACTTCTGTTATATTTCCACAATCACATTGACACTTCCACCACGCACTCCTAGAAGTAACTTTGTGTGTGTTGATTTTTTCTAACACCACTAACTTACCAAATCTGCGTCCAAGTAAGTTTTCTGCATACCCACTCATGTTACTTTTCACCTCCGTACCACCTGTCCTTAGCCTTACCTATGTCCACTGGAATAACTAAATAATCATCTCCAATCCATAGTTCGCGTAGTTTGGATAGATGTGCTTCTATGTACAGTTTGAACCACTCAATTCTGTCTGGAAGTAGCTCTATTACAACTTCATCATGTACTTGTAGCAGTAAGTATATATCGTCTGGCTTCACCAACCAAAGACCGAGTATCCCTGTATTTATTGTGTCCGCAATAGTGGATTGTGGAATTTGTGAATAAGCAGAATACATATCGTCTTTTTTCAAGTCGCCTGTGAATATACGTACCCGTCCATAAGGCGTGATGAGTTTACGTTTGGTGACAACTTCATTCTCTACCCATGCATGATACCCAGCCAACTCAGGAAACACAGCAAAGTATTGTTCACGCACACGCTTGGCTTCTTCAACGGTTGAGCCTATGGTCTTGGCGAATTTGTTCACGCCCATTTTATAGTTGCTACCATGCACACAGGCTTTTATGTTGCGGTAGGTTTCGGGTGGGAGTTCGCTAATGGGTTTGCCGGTGATCCAGTTGGCGACGATAGCATGGATTTTTTTACCTTTCAACATCTCAGCTTTGAGTTTCTTTGCCCCGGATTGCCAGACAGTTACGAAGGCTTCAGCACCTACGAGGTCAGGACATAGTAACTTACGACCGGGGTCGGCTTTATAAACCACGCGCAATCGCTTGGGCTGGTTCTGGAGGTTCGTGCCCTCGCCACGGTGGTTAGTACCAGAGGTGAGTCTACCGGTTTTAGCTATGCCAAAGCTAGTGCGTAGGCGACCGTCACTTGATAAGGGTGCAGTGAGATAGGTACCCAAGTCCTTAGCCTTCATCTTACGGGTGCATATAAACATCTCCATGATACGACGATGCTTTGGAAACCTCGCGAAGAGTTCTTCTAACTTATCCTCATCGACTGTGTAGTTGCCTTTGTCTGTCCTTGGAACGGGTATGTGGAGGACGTCGTTGAGGTACTCCCCAACCTGCTTGGATGAGTTTGGATTAATAGCTTTACCTGTGAGTTCTTCGATGCACCACAATGCGTCTGGTAAAAGGTTATCTTCAATGTCTTTTGCCATTCTCCCACGCAGTTCTTGATCAACGTATATTCCTCTCCACTCCATCTCAAATAGGGCGCGTTTGAATGGCATGATGTAGCCGGTGAGAAAACCGTAGAGTCCCAATTCATGTAGGTCGCTCCTTAGTTTAAGTGCAGCACGGTGTGTGCCTATTGTATCACGACAGTTGTATTCCCACAAGGCTTGATCGTGTGGGAGTTTTTTAGATTCCCAGTCTTTGGCGTCGTCTTTATGGTAGGGCATGTCGGTGTAGACACTTATGATGAACCCTAGGTCATGACGCGCGTCGGCGTGAATTAACTGATGTGCATAGAGGGTGTCGAATAGGGGTTCACGTGGGAAGCCTAACAACGGATAGAGGTAATGGGCGTCGTAGTCTAGGAAGTTCTGACCAATCTTGACAAGGCCCGGTTTCTGATAGACACGACGCATCGCTTCAAGTATAAGTAGTTGCTCATGCTCGGCCCAGTGGTTACGTAGACCCTTCGAACGAAAAGGTATGCAGATTGCCGAGTTCTCATTCTTAGTAAACCCCACACAAGTGATGTGGGTCTTGTTAACGGTCTCTATGTCTATGGACGTTTCAGTGGACGTCTCGTATATTTCGTTTAAGTAGTCCATAATTTGAGTTAGTGTAGGCTCAATCAACATTTCAAATGGTTGGGTTTGTTTATGCAACCCAAATCCCATATCTGCAAAGGTTTCAAAGTCATGCCTAACATATGGATATAGGTGCCACTGACCACGCTGTATATACGACGGGTGAAGAGTGATCACAACTGGTATGTTCCCTGGGATTAAAGTGCAAGGAACCGTCGAGCCGCGCCATTTGGTTATACCGTCTTTGCCAGTTAGAACCTGCATGGCCGGGGCACCTAATGCAAGGATAATGTTAGGTTTGACAAGTGAGAGTTCTTCCTTTAGATATGGGACGAAGTCATCTATGGTTAGACCTAACTCACCTAGTCTGGGTACTTTGTTATCCGGAGGACGTATTTTAAGAACATTAGTAATATGAATAGCATCACGGATGAGACCACACTCACGAAGGAGTTTATCAAGTAAGAACCCAGCCTTGCCAACGAAGTAATCACCTTGTTCCTCCTCGTCTGCGCCTAGTGCTTCACCAACAATAGCTAGGCGTTTATGGGTTAGGGATTTTGGAAGGACTAGTTTTAGTTTGCTGCACTTGGATTGTAAGTCTAGTTGTGTTGTCAATTCCACGGCGGGCCTCCTCATTGGTAACGAACTCGCGAATGGCTTTACGAATCAAGTGGGTGTACTCACCATGATGTGTGGTGAGGGCCATCAAGCGGTCGTGTAGGGTGTCAGTTATCTGTGCTCGTATGAATTTCATCGTCATCTACCTCCATTTCCAGTGCGCGGTGTCTGCAATCCGGGTCGCCGCCTTTCCAACGGTGACGCCCGGTTGGGTTCCAGCCAACTGATGTAGGGTAATGTAGGTCATATAATATAGCCCCACAATAGACGCATCGACCTATGTCAAACCATTGTTCAGACATGAGGTTCCTCCATTAGATAAATAGCAGTATGATAATGGTCAGGTTCTTTTTCTATACCCAATCCGCGACGCTTCAACGCACGACAGGCTAACATCGTCTGTCCGGAACCCATAAACGGGTCAATCACTAACTCATTTTCAACCGTGAAATTCTGAATGAGTTGCTTCAGCACGTCCGTACATTTCTGTGCAGTATGATAACGTTTGCCTTCTACTAGACCACTAATAACTGCCCACATAGGACTATGAAAATCTCTTCCGAGTCCTTTTGAGAATAAGAGCGCGGGTTCGTAGTCGTTCTTGAGTTCACGATAAGGTATGGAACTTCCTGCAGAGTGTGGTTTGTACCATATATGTATAGTGGGGTAGATAGCATAACCACAAGACTGAACGAGTTCATAAATTTTTCCTGTGATAAGGTGTCTTGTTGCACAATACATGACACATAATGATCCTGACTGCAATTTTGGGTATAGAAGTCTGAGAGTCTCATGAGTTAACTCCAGTCCTATTTTGGTGTCTGTACCAAATGACTCATCAAAGAGAACGTTCCAAGGCGGGTCGGTGATGAGGCAACTTATAGAGTCGTCTGGTAGGGTAGGGATGACGAGTTTGGCGTCTGCGTTAATGAGGGTGATGTCACCGTGGTGATAGGTTTCAAATAATGGTTTGGGTTCGTTGGATGGTGTGGTTTCCTTCTGTTCACTCACCTTAACAGCAGCTAACACCGTACGTATAGCCTGTGCTTGTTTGCGTTCCATAGCGTGACGTGCTTGGGATTCGGTCTTGAAGTCACCCATCTCAGGGTTGCGGCGGATTTCTTGTGCGAGCTTGAGACGCTCACTCATTTTACCTATTGAGAATCCCATAAAGTTAGCCATGTCTTCCACTCGCCATTTGGGTCGTCCTTTAGAAACGTGGCCGTAAAATGGGGACTTCTGTACGCCGTGATACTGCTGGAATCGTTCATGGAGTGCAAGTTCAGCGAGCAACTGTTCGTTATAGGATAGATTTTTACGTCTAACGTTTTCTTCGAACTCGATAAGTTCTTTTTCATATTGGTCCAAGTCCTCCCAACGACGTGCATAGATTTCGGTGCGTCCTAGCAACTCAAACGCCTTGATACGACACCAACCTGCTATGAGGGTGTTGGTTTCGTCAAGTATAATAGGGTTGATTTGGCCTATCATACGGATGGATTCGGATAACTGGTCAATGTATTTGTCGTCCTTGTCAGTACGTTGACGAGTTGGTGGGATAGTTATGTCTGATAGGTTGATAGTGAATATGTTCATTCCAACGGGTCCTCCATGTCGATTATGTAACGTTGATGATGTCTACGTGTATCTGGACGTTTGTCTTCTATAGTGTAGCTAGGTTTAGTGTAGTCACGTTCTGTTGTACCTGGTATGGTTTGGTAGACTTCGTCCTTGTCAATCACGATGGCTGGACGAGAGTAGTCAACCTCACCTTGGATGCCTTTATAGTTTGGGTAGATCACTATTTGAAGCAGCCACGCTAATAGGATTACCTTTTTCATCACAATGCACCTCCTTAGGGGAAAGTTTTCCGTGAGATTCGTTTAATTCCGAGTGATTTGGTAGGGTTAATAACTCATTCATGACTTGTTGGGTTACTACAGTGTTTGAATGATATTTCTTAACGAAGGCTATGCCGCGTTTTCCTAATTCAGTTAGAGCAAGAGTTGACATCTTGGTGATGTTTATAATCACACCAGGGATTTGATCTGGAGTGGCGTTGATAAATGGTATGTCCTGCCAGAGTTGGCTAGGTACCAGCGGCGGGCCGTCAGCCTCACGTAGATAGACTACAACCGGCTTACCCATGAGTGCAAACTCACATGCTTGTAGACCATACCAGCCTATAACAAACTGCTCAAGCAACACATCAATTTGGGGGTATAACTTCATAGCCTCCTGATATGAGAGACGTTCAGCAAATATAAACCCGAAGTCTGCACCTGACATACGTGCTTTATGAACAGCGTCTAATACGAAACGACTACCTTTTGGCTCACGGTGGTTAACTATGTGTCCGAATGTTAGTCTTGACATCCTGTAGCTCCTTTTCTATGTGGTCTAGACGTTTGATTATGTCCATATGTGGAGGACTTACACTTGCTATCCATTCTGACTCCGCGTTCATGAAGCCGCGTTTGTAGAGTAGGAGACCTACTAAATAAAAGACAACTACAATAGTAGGTATAGCTATAACCACCATCCACACAACTTTAATAGACCGTCCAAATAAGTTAGACAACGTAAGCAACAGTAGCATAGACGTGTTCCAGATACTTATAACTATACCAACCTCATTAAATCCTTTCATTAGGATCATGCGGTTATGGACGTAGAGTCTACGTATATCAGAACGTTTCATGGTTAGTCTCTATTGGGTACGGCATAAAGGTTGAGCGTTTAGGTAGTCCCCACCAGAGATCGGGGTTGTGGTACCAAATAACATCAGCATATTTGTCCCAAAGTTTGGCACGCCGGGACTTTAATCTGTCAATGAAGTTAATATAATAACCCTTGGGTTCTTCGTCTATGTCTGGATACCCACGCGTACGTAGTATGTCACCTCTACGCGCGTCGCCGCCCTGGAACAATACACCTATGCGTTTGTGTAGTTTATGTAACAACCAAACATCTAACATTAGATAACTGAATGGATAGACTATACATGAATAAAACATACGCATTTTTAGTGAAATTTTACTACTCAATCCCCAACCTATAAACGCCGGGTTCGGGAGGATGGTACTACCAAAGGTAAAAACAATCACATCATAACTAAGTGCCTCATACAACACGAGCCAGCGTTTTAGTTCTAATATTAATAGTGACCACACACCACGACCGCCGATTACTTTGTCTGGTGGTTGAACCTTATAACTTAGATACGATTGTGAAAAAATTATACACCTAGCATCGTAACCTTGGTCACGTAGACACTTAGCTACCAACGGAGCAAAGTTACCTGCATCGTGTGGGACAAAGAGGATTTTCATAGTTTTAGTCCTGTCATACATATGTTAGGTAGGGTAGAAGTGTATAAGTTACTAAACCCTTCTTCTCTAAACCACGTTACTATTTCGTCCTCGGTGAATGTGAAGTTGTATGTCGGACTTAATGCGTCCCACCAACCATGAACTGTATGAACTGGATGATAAAATGGTGGGATGTAATTATAACGGAACACTAGAGTAATCATATAAACAAAAGGTAACCTCATTACAGCAGGTAGGGATTTAAATAGTTTTCTGAAACCTTCGTACCGTTTTTGAACGGGAGAGTCACGGTATACCATAACAAATAAATAACCTCCACTAGGTACACCCTTTGCTAGGTTTGAGAAGGCTTTTCTAGGGTTGGGTGTGTGGTGGATCACACCATAGCAGAATGTTAATGCACAACCACGTATAAAAAACGGTGCTTTGGTGATGTCATGTAGAAAGACGTGTTTGTTTATTTGACTTGTTAGCTGGAGTGCATAGATGCTGTTGTCTATTGATATAACCTTTGCACCTAGTTGTTGCATAGCATATGTGTAGCGTCCCGAACCACAGCCAACGTCTAGGCAATACTTACCATTAAACCACTCAGGCGGTAGCATTGTTAGGTCTAGGAGTTCTTTCACCCTATCTGAGTTGTGTTCTAAATAGGGTGAGTTGGATAAGTATTTCCACTGATAATCAAAGTCTGTCATTTGTCTTGATCCTCGTGGAGTTTATTGTATGCACCACCTACTTGCCATTTAGGACGGGCGAAGTTACAGAAACGACATTGAACTAACGGTGGATAGGGAGTTTGTAAGGAACGTCGAAACTCTCGTATGAGTGGGGAGTTCCAGGCGTGGAGTAGGGATTCACGATAGATGTTACCAACGACAGTTCTATAACCATAACAAGGATAAACGTCACCGTTGGGTTGTACGAATGGGCCTAACCACGACATTGAGCAGGTAGACCACTCACTAGATGGCTGGAACATGTAGTCGAAACCTATGACTTTAAGTGGTGAGAGTTTGGCAAGGTGTTTAAAGTCGTCGAAGTTAGACGGTTTCTCAGTTGATGTAAATACGTCTGCCTTTGAGTAATCAGGTCGTGTGCATGGGTCTAGCATTAGGTAGGTTAGGTCGTTAGCATAGGGTTCGAACATTTTTATTAGGTCTGGTATGCCAGACCAGTTACGTTGAGTTATTACAGCATTGATGTGAATGGGTGGTGAGTCAGTGGCGGTTAACTTGAGCACACGTTTATAACGAATAATATCGGTTAGGTGGGTCATGACTGTGTCTAAGCTAGTACCTCTTAATTCACGAAACACCACTGGATCAGCTGAGTCTATACTCACGGCCATGTCATCAACGCGTCGAAGTGCATCTAATTTAACGGGTGTGAATGGGATGGTACAATTTGTAGTGAATGATATACTGTAGTGACCTTCATCTTTTAACCATTTGATGATACGACTCGTATTAGGATTACAATAAGGTTCACACAAACCCATAATACAGACGCCTGTAACAGTAGGTGCATTACGTAACATAACTTGAATATCGTCTAGGTCTAACTCACCGCTTGGTGGTTTAAACGTTTCTCGCATACAGTAGGTGCATTTGATGTTGCATCTATCTGTCAGACATACACCTAATGATGTTGGCACGGCCCATTGACTCTGACGCTTATATAGCAGTAATGCTAGTGTGCTCCATGCAGTTTTTAAAAGCATTTAGGTCTCCTAGGTTAGAGTAATATTGTAGGTATCTGTCAACGAGTGTTGAGACGTTGTGATATTTATTGGCGTATTCAATGGATTGATGTTTCATGTTTATGAACATCTTAACTGGTAGAGTTATGATGGATTCTAGCACGTTAGAAAGTGTCTCTGGAGTTGCATAACTAAATGGACAATCTTCTGGAGAGTTCTTGGCTTGAGTAACTACCACGCACCCACACGCCGCCGCTTCGATAGCTTGCCAACCATAGGAGTCCAGTCCCAAGCGATCCACATAAATGTCTATTGATTGGTAGTAGGCTGGCATTTTGGTATGATGAATAGAATCAGATAAACCTTTCATGATGACTTGTTTACAGTCCCGTGAGAACTGCATAAGTTCATTAAGTGGAATGTATTTTAGTTTATTCTTGTCTGCGCTTATATTGTATGAGAATCCTATAACTGGATTGTATGGGTTATAAAGTCTAACACCTGGATGGAATTTAAGTGGGTCTATAGGTAGTGGCATCCACACAGAATTTGGGATAGTTAATGTCATGGCTGGCGTTGATACGAACGATGGTATGGGAGTGTGTGGGTAGAAGTCAGTAAATAATGGATTGTGGTAGTGCTGCACAACCCGGCCAGACCATTTGCGTAATACACGTTGTGGTAGGGGAATTCCATCATGACTATGTAATATATCATAACGTTTGTGTAGTGTACTAAACAATATCCAATATGAAAGGTTTTGTGAACCTAGAATTGGTATATTGGGTGGTAGCACGTAGTCAGCCTTAAACCCAAAAGGATGTCTGGCGGTGGTGAACACCTTTGATGTGATGTTAGGTCTGGTGTTCATTTCGTTGCTAAGCACCACACCCACGCCGTTGTGATGGTAGTGAAGGATTTTCATAGTTCCTCAATCAACGAATCCCAGGTTGGGGGCTGGTAGTTGAAGCGTTTCATAAACTTGGATGAATCTAACGACCTATTAATCACTGGTTCCATACATGGTTTGATGTCTATGTTTAGGTTGAATTTAGCACGGAGTTTAAGTAAGAGATCATACTTATTAATGGGATAACCAGATACGTTAAGTAGACCATGTAGTTCGTGGGAGTCTAGTATCATCTCTATAACACGCCCAAATTCGATGGTGGTTAGGCCACTGAAAACAGCGTTTATGTAGCCGTTTACACTCGTCCCGGTTTGACCTAGAAACCACTCAAGTAAACCTAACTTATTCTTAAGTTCACGTCCTATGAATGACGTGCGTAGAGTAAGACAACCATAAGATGAGTGAATTTCACCAAGTAGTTTTGTCATACCATAGATGTCAACAGGATCAGGTGTATGTTGTTCTGTGTAGCTGCTATTGTTACCACTAAACACACAGTCCGTGCTGATGTGTATAAGTCGCGCATGAATAGACTTACAGAGGTTGTTTAGTTTGTGTGGAAACAAAGCGTTTACTTCGATGTTTTTGACGTAGTCATGAAACCGTTGTTTAACGAAACCCACTGCATTGATAACAACTTTAGGGTGAAATTCAGAGAGTATTTCTGTTAAGTGGTCTGTGTTTGTGACGTCAACATATGGAAATGTGTTGATTCTACCAAACATCTCCGGCCCGTGAATGGTTGCTTTTACGTAGTGTTTATGACTTAGGGATTTAAGTAACTGATGCCCCAACATGCCATCGCCACCAAGGATTAAAATGTCCATAGTTTGACTCCTGGGTTAGAGAGTTCTACCCCCGCCTCGCCATTGGTCACACGCAGAGCAAATGCGGTCGGGATAGTTAGTAATGATACGACTATAATTTGGATGATATTGTATGGATTCCAGAGTTTGTGTGTTAGCATCTAAACCTTCTATTGGTTGCCACACATAGCAGCAACGTGAGACTTTACCATCCCACGTGATTACTAGGTCAGTGTCTAAACGCTGACACCAGTCTTGGTATAATACTGGTTCAGCATCGGTGCATCCCCATACACCGTTGAAGGAGTGTTGTTTATAACGGCGAAGGTTTAAGTGGTTAAATAACTCCTCTGGAACGTCGGTGTGTTCACCTTCGACATAGGATAGTTGTATGTCGATTGGTGAGTTTGTAGCGTGTTTGAGTTCTTGGAGCCATAGGTAGGCTGAATATGAGTCGATGTTATGTAAGCTCACGTTGATCGCTTTTAGCTTTTTTATGAGGCCGATTTGTTGGTGTAGTTCAACCATTCGGGAACCGTTGGTTGCTAACACAACATCTAATTTACGGGAAACTGCGTAATAGAGCAGCTCAATAGCCTGTGGGTGTAGGAGCGATTCACCACGCCAGAACGGTAGGATAGTGGTACCTGGGGGACATTGGTCTAGCAACTTATAGAATAGCTGCTCGTTCATGTAGCCAAAGTTCATTTTTAGGTGGTGACGTGGACAAGGATCACATGATAAGTTGCAGATGTTGGTGAGTTCGATGGTTAGTTTAGTGAACATCATGCACCCCCAACCATGCACGTGTAGCTGCGATTTGGAATTCATGTTTAGTGATCCCAAGTTCGGTGTAGTTAGTAAATGCTGGTGCAGTTGTGGGAGTGTTGAGTATCCAGTCTGGCAAGAGACGTTTATATGCTGAACGAAGGTAGGATTTGTTGGGTGGATCGAAGTATGCTAACGGTGCGGACTGGGAACCGTAGTCTGCTATGAGCTTGTGGTGTAACTCAGTGAACGGGGCTTTGAGAGTGATGCCGAAGTGGGAGTTGACTATATCATAGGTTGGACGTACATAAATCAACTGCCCGGCCCAGCCTTCGAGGTAACCACGATCGGGATAACCAAATATCTCATCTGACCCCTCACCTATGTAGGCTGTTTTAACCTCATCATAGAAGGCACGTCTAGCCAGAAAAAACGGCCAGATGTTGTATCGAGGTCTGTCGAATAGACGCATTACATATGGGAGAGAGTCTAGTATATCAGACTTGAATATAAATACCTCAGTGTGTGTTGTGCCAAAATAGTTAGCCACGCGTTGAGCTTTGGCAGACTCGTCATTAGATACACCAAAAACTGCCGTATACGTGCGAACGTTTTTGCATTTTTTAGTCACGTGATAAAGCACCACGGACGAGTCTATACCACCACTTAGGTAGACTGCAACATTGTCAAGTGGGGGATTGGTTAGGTCATTCATCATAGTAGGTATCATGTCGGGTTCCTCCTAGTAGGTTAGGTGTGAGGTTAATAATAAGGCTATTGCTAGTATGATTAATAATAGTGTTGGTAGAGTAACTGTATAGGTTGTTGATCTAGTTCGTTTCTCACGCTTAGAGAGATGTATTGTGGATAGTATGATAGCTATGTCTCTGTCGCGGAGTAGTTTTGATTTGTTCATTAGTTCATCCTTTCGGCACGATGGGCATGGAAAGAAGTAAGTTTTCTACCTCTTCCCTTTGTGTCTCATGGCTAAAATAGTCCTTCGTACATAGCGCATGGGCCAGTTTGTGAGCCCATTCCTCCCTTGTCGGCGTGGGGGTTCACTCCTTGGGAATGATTGGCATGGACTTGAACCAGTCCCTTAACCTTTCTGCCCCATTATCATATCCTGTTCCCATTACGGTGCAATCCTGCAAATACACCCACGGAAATCTGTTTATCCACGCTTCCCACTCCGCCCTTGTCGGCGCGGGGGAGGGCATTGCTGCTCGTACAGCTTCAAACTGTTCGTGGTTGACCTTTACTTCCTTCTCCCCCTCACCGAGCTTCTTGTAATACGGCTCTGCCCTCATCTCACGGGGAGGTAAGTCATCGCCCTTCTCCCCCGAGCCGTGGAGTAGGATGTCAATTCTCACATCATCAGCACAAGTCCATTGAGCATTGAACATTTGGATTGCCCACCGCCTCAGCACAGACTCGGTGATTACTTCTGGGTTTTTGTATGTTCCATCATTCTCCTCTATTTCTGCTATATAAAACCTTCGCTCACTCATGCTCCCCCTCCTTCTTGTCTATCTTTTCGCACTTCCAACCTTTCTTTTCACAATAAGACTTGATACCGCCAATAGTCCACATCTTCATATAATTAATAATCGGGGCACATTCTCTGGTTTCCGTGTCCATTCCTGCTACAAAATGCGGGGCAGTTATACGCAGCAGCATCAGTTGTCCTTTGCCGCGAGTGCGGCCCTGTCTCTTGTTCGTCTCCACGCCATTCCTATCCCGTTGAACATCTTTATAGGACAATGCTTACAGAACCAATGCGTCCTAAACGGCGGCTCCATAGCCCATGTGCGCCTAACGTGATACCGCCAGGATGGACAGAGCTTGTATAGTTTCAGGGCTAGTATCATCCCTCCCCCTCCTTTGCCTTGAACTGCTCTCGTATCCTAATCCTGTCATCCACAGTAGGATTCGCAAGTTTTCTGTATTGGTTTGCAGCCTCTTTTGGAACCACTTTGCGACCACCACACAGACCGCAGCAGATAACTGCCTTACCGAAGCAGTAAGGACATTGGACCAACATCACTTCCCCTCCTTCCGCTTCTTCGGCAGCTTTACCTTGGCAGTCATGCCTATAGGTTCTCCCAGCCATTCTTGTAGGAGAGTGACCAGCCTTCTGACCGTTCCTCTTTCCAAGAGGATTGAGTTCTCACTGTAGCCATTAATGCTCCTTGAGAACACCGTTGAAATTTTGAGCACGTCATTTGGAAACTCATCCAAAAGAATATGGTGAGCATAGTCTCCGTGTTCGCCTGTATAAATACACTTTCCTAGTTTCATGCTTCCTCCTTTGCCGCGAGTGCGGCTTTGCATATCGCTTCTTGTGCGGTGTCTCCCTCTGCTTCGTGCCCTGGGCCAGCGTCACAAAAGAACGCTTCCCATTTTCCATTTTTATTGTGCTGCCTCAAATGCAGACAACCATCAAACTTCTCCACCACCATCCACGCGTGCTCAATCCGGTGCATGGGGTCGAAGTCCTTCACGGCTATTTGTGGCTTGAAATATTTATAGCCAATGGAATCGACTTCGTGTGAGGCCCACATTCGTTTTTCACCAGGCGGCAAGTCTATGTCCAACACTTCCCACCCCATAACCTTCTCTGCCACTTCCCTGTTCACATCGTTCATGGCTGGACCTCCTACACCCAATTCAAGTCCTTGAGAGTATGCAGTATAATCCCCTTTAGCTGTTCGTCTATCTTGTACTTATTAAACGCATAATCTAAGGACTGTTCAAATGTCTGAGTTGGACTTCTTCTCGCTGCGGCTCTCCAATCAGCCACCATTTCGAGAATGTCAATGAGGTTCATTTCGTTGATACCTTCTTGATGAAAAGCCGTGTGGTGCCTGTTAAGCTGGTAATGATGGTCAATCGCTGGCTTGATAGCATCCACACATTCTTGATACTCAGGACTTCCGTAGTTCGCTTTCTTGAACTTCGGGCGGGTTGAAACGAAAGCGTCAAATTCTAGTTCTTGCAGCTTCGTTCTGTCATGTGCAAGACCACGCTGCCGTAGTTCTCCGATAAAGATTTCCAAATTCTCTTGAACCTCTCCAATATGTAAAAGCGTATCTGTCAAAACTTCAAATTCTATGTTCATCCCTTCCCCCTTTCGCCCGCCTGGGGCGTGGTCACTCACCCCACCGTCCACGAATTAAGTATATAAGTTCTTCACGGCCAAAACCGCCACGTTCCGCTAATCTCTCCAGCGTTTGGCCTCTTCCGCCTTCCTTGACATACAATTTATACGCTTCCTCCGCTAACCACCACGGAATAGTACACGGTAAATAACGCTCGACGGGCCTCCGAACTTCCCCGTCAGGCTGTCTAAAAACTCCACCTTGAATTGGGAATGGTCTATTGTCATCCATCTTTCCCCCTCCTTTAAGTGGCGGTTTCGGGCAGAACGGGTCTTACTCTGCCTATAGGCGCAATGACGTCTAGATTCAACCCTTTGTTTCTACCCTACCACCGCTACGCTAGTAATAAGCTCCCCCACTTGCAACCTCACATGACTGGTTCCTCTCGTCATGTAAATTCCCAAGTGTAAGACCGGTAGTTGCATGAACATCAAGCGTTCCAGTGTGTATATCTAACCTAAGTTAAATCCCATTAGGTGCGGAACCCTCCAACCCCGGTTAGGGAGCTAACGACTAATAACCTACAGTTCGATCCCCAGCAACTCGGCAATCTGAGCCAACTTGCCCTTATCCAAGGAGCGAAGTTTCTCAGTGAGAGCCTTCGGGAGACCACCACCAGTCAGCTCTCTGCGTTTGGCGTCCATGAAACGAATCTTGCGCTGCATGGCGTACAGCTTAAACACTGAGTCCGCTGTGTCAACACTGATACCCTCGTCCAACGTCTCAGGGTATGCGTAGTCAAACGTTCCCAACGATTCGCCTTTGGACTTGATTTCTACTTGTTCGGTCTTCATATTAGAACCTCCTAGAGAGTTAGCACAACTAATGTCATGCTTGGAAAAAGGTTAATAGATGTGGGAATGGTTAGTAGACAAACTTCTCAACTTCGTTACGGACCTTACCATCAGGATCGTCGACGTATTTACCAGTCCCGTCGTCTTTCTGAGCTTTACTAACTTTGAGCACGACGCTACCGGCACGTCCGATGTAGTCCTCAGTGTTGAGGTCTTTGCCAGTCCAGGGCAAGCCTACTGCCTTTGCGATAGACACAAGCATCCCGCAACCCTTAACGCTGAGTTCGCCGTTGTCCATCCACGGCAGGACAGTGTTGTAGAACACACTCACAGGGCGCTGTGACACGGGGTCGGTGACTTCAATTCGCCAGTTCAACATCGGCCGTCCGGTTTTGGATTTTTTCTCGTCGATGCCGCGAACGACAAATGAATATGTCCCACCGGGCACGACGATCCATTCGTCAAGAGATTTCACGTCTTCGTAATCTACTCCAAGGTTAATCGTTGGCATACTAAGCTCCTCCATTTGGTTAACGGTTAATAATAAGGGTAATTGTCATTTTGTTGTTGTGACACCTCCTTTCACTTGCAACTTTTCCAACGTGCCTTTGAGACTGTTGTAATGAGTTGCGATTGGTGTGGGTAAGTCTAACCGCGACTTAGCAGTAATAAGTCCCGTCGCTTTTGTGTCCAGTTTATACACATGCTTGTCACCAGTTTGCTCGACTTTAGCATGATAAACCTCGTCGAAGTATCCACCTATTTGTTGGGCAAACTTACCAGTGACAAGTGGCAAGCACCACACACGTCCAGATAACTCGTCTTTCTCGTATTGCTCATGTGCGACGCATATAAAGTTGACACCCTTAATGCTACGTCCAAGGTTAATAATACGTTTGAGTTCCTCAATTTGTTTGCCCCAGTCTGGCAAGGATGGTTGAGTCTCAGGGGACTTGCGGTTTTGAGTTAACACCCATGTCATTGTCATAGCTGAGACTGTGGTCATGGAGTCTATGACGAGAGTTTTGGGTTGGCAGTTACCAAACTTACCCGTAGCAGCGACAGACTCAACGACTGCCTTTACTATAGCCCAACCAATGGGTTCTTTGATGTGAGGGTCGGTGGATTTGTCAATAATGGGTATGTGTTTGATACGTGCTTTAAGCTCAGGTGAGATTCTAGGTGTAGACTTGATTGTTACGATACCCTGATCAGAGTCTAGTCCCAACACCTCACCTGCCTCAGCCCAGGTTGCCCAGAATTCAGTCTTACCTGTCCCAGACGGGCCGTAGATTAGTGCATTATAACTATCAGGAATGTAATCATTCACTGACGTTGGGTCTGGAATGTTGAGTTGCATTGGCTTACTCCTTAGGACTAGTGTGAGTTGATGCATGTTTATTCTTCATGTAGTGGTTAAATGCCCAAATAACTGAATTTTTGAAGTTAACAAACGTCTGCTCGTCATGAATTGGGACATAAAATATCGTTTGTGGGTTGGCGTGTATGTAATCAGTCTCGTTGTTAATGATTATACTGTCATAATAAGTTCCCAAATCCATGTGACAGGTTAGGTTCTCTTTGTCGTCTAGAAAATATATAACATTATAGGTTCTCATAGTTGAATTGCTCCTCTCTTCTCGGAACCCATACCTATTAGTAGGGTTTCAACTATAAAGGTTAATTCAAACGGTTTGCTGCAGTCGTTAAATTTGCCACCAGTGATGCGTGACAACGCCTCTAGAAACCCGGCATTGAAGCCACGTCGACCATATTCGCTCACACCAATCGTATCAATAGGTATGGTTTTGTGGGCCTCAGCTGCGAGTAGGATTTCGTCTTCACTGGTATCAGTTGGCTCACCATCAGTGATAAGAATTATATGACGCGGATCGCAACGCCAGGTTTCACGTAACACGTTCATCATGCCCGTACCGCCCATCACCTGTAACAAGGCAAAGTCAGATTCTTGTAGCTCGTACACTTGATCGCTAAACGCAAACACCTTAATACCAGGACGGTAGACCTTCTTCAAGGCGTCTCTAAGTGAGGTCAGTTTGTTCCCACTCATCGAACCGCTAATATCGCATAGTATGTATACGTTCTTAATTTGAGTGGTAACACTATTTGCACGCTTCAAATCCTGCAACGTCAGCTTTTTACCCTTGATACGCTGAGTTGCTACCTGTGCATTTTTATTAGTGGTTAGGTCCATTTATTTTTTTCCTTTCTTGTCCTCTTTGGAGTCAGGTTTAGACGTATCAACCATTGGTACCTTACGAGCGTCCAGTTCGGCTTTGATTTTGTTGAACTCAAACTGGATGTTTTTGAGACGTTCCTGTAAATAAAGGTATTCGTTTTGCAGTGCCTGTGCTTGCCAAGTGAGTTCTTCAGTTGACTTAGGCTTAGGTTGAGGTTTGGTGTCCTGTGCGTATGCACCAGACGTAAGTAACCCGAACATGATTGCTGTTAAGATGAGTTTTTTCATTTTGACCTCCTAGTCACCGTTAGTAAATTCCCCCATTAATTCTTTGTATGCTGCATTAACCTGTTTCATCTTCTCTACATCACCACCTAAATCAGGATGATACTTCTTAGCAAGTACCCTATACACCGCCTGTATCACCTCAATAGGTGCGCCTTGTGTTAGATACAACTTCCCCCATGCGTCCGTGGCCATTGACTGCTGTGGAAATCCCAACAAGATAACCTCATCATAATACTGGTCAAGTATATGTGTGAGTTTATCAAGTTGATCTTTTACAACGAACCACGCCTTATCGTTTGCGTCCCAAATGCGTTTCTTTTGTGGGATGCTAGTCTTAAGGGTCTCCGTAAACCCCGCATCATATGGTGCCTCAACAATAATAAACACATCATTATCTGCTAGACGTAGACTTGCTATTCGTTTGCCTGTTGATCGTGGACTCCCGTACCCTTGATAACCTGTCCTCCTTGACGAGCGACCTGAGTATGGTTGGACCATCTGCTGTTCCTCCATTTTTAGTGGGGTAGCGCAACTTGACTGAGGTTTTAGAGACTTTTATTGTTTTAATTACTACCCCATCGTCAAGGATTTGCAACCACCATGATCGTTTGTTGGGTTTCGTTACACGCACATCGAACTCGTGTTTGTTCGATGCTACGAACTTAATTGGATATGGGAACCTAAGCATAGTACGTACTCCTTTCAGTTCGCATGTTTAAGGATTATCCAAACGATCACAATAGCCAGGTTAATAGCTAGAATCGTTGCCATGTTTAATCACCTCCTTTTTGGGTTAGTCCATAGGTGCATGAAAGTCCTCATCACGCTTCAACCACTTACAATGGTCACACGCTGGTGCAGGATAACCACCTGGGAGTTGCATAGTTGCACCTTGGGCTTTGTATAATAGGTAAATGTGATAAAAACACCCACCCGGGTCGGGGTGAGTACATAGGTTAATGTCTTTGAGGGTTTTCATAGTGTCTCCTTAGTCTACTGTAAAGGGGTCCCAAAACTCCACCCGATAGAGGTTAGCAATCAAACTATCTTCTTCTTCGTGACGTGCCAACGTACACAACGGCAAGAATTGACAATCCCTAAAAAACGGTTTGCAGTTCCAATACTGCGGAAAGAACTTACTCTCACGCCACCTACGAATCATGTTGATGTGTTCGGTTATACTACGCTTCCATTGTTCCATTTGCCAAGGAGTGTAGTCAAACGGCTCACGTCTGAGCAACGTAGTTAAGTCCTTAGACTTCGCTACACCTAACATGTCCAACTCACCGCTTACGTGTTTGCCAGTTAACTTCTCGCATAGAAACTTATACCCTGCAAACTGGGGATTAGGATTGACGGTGTATTTGTCCATGTATTTACTTGTCTTGTGGTCGATAAACACAATCTTACCATTACGATCAATTACTTTGTCAATCCTACCTGCTATGAATACATTGTCGCTTAGTTCCTCTGCTACTGGAACCTCGTTCTGGATTAACGTATAATTCTCGTTAGCATATTTAGTGAAGTATGCATCCAACAACGAACAGCCAAACCTAACCGTATACGTGGCGTCTAGTTCCTTGCCGGTTTTGGCACTTAACGTAGGCTTTTCTTCAAAGGGTTTGAATTCGTTTGCAAACATTAAAATGGCATCGTCGTCCTTGCGATTCACATACCAGTGTTGCAATGCTTTGTGGACGCATCGGCCAAACTCTAGTGAGTAACTAGGCTCAGGTGTGACAGCTATGGTCAAGCCCAGTTCGTGTCGATAGTAGTATGCACGGGGACATGAGATAGCACGACTAATTGATGAGAAGTCATAGACGTCTATACCATTTGCACGTAGCTCTTGTATCGTCGAAGGGTCGGTTACGAGCATTTTTAATGCACCTCCAGTTTAATGTCCAATAACTCTGCAACGTCATTCTTGTGGTCCATAGTAAGGCCGAGTGCTTCTGTTAGAAATTCAACTAAAGCCCTATCGTATTCAGGGTTCTTATTGTTTTCGGATTTTAATTGAGTGGCTATTTGTAGCAATGTTTTCATTCCTACTGACATGTTAGTCCTCCTTGTTATCAAGGAAGTGATCGTCAACAATAATGGTTCTGCTCAGTTCCTTAGCTATGTGTCCCTGAGCAATAGAAACTTCCACGTCTGGCTGGAGCCAAGATTTTTTTAGTGTTAGGTCTATCCACTCGTCTGGGCCTTCAAAGTACAGAATTCTTATGACGCGTTTCATGGTTAGTCCTCCTCACTTTCCAACAGCATATCCGTTACTGGAATCCAGAAATCGGGGCCTTGGAAGTGTATACCCGTGAACATTGTGTTACCATCGCTGTCGTCTACCCACTCCTCAATCAAATGCACAAAATGTTTCTTACAGAGGTCTTTCAACTCAGACAGAAAACGTTCACCGTTGTCGTTCATTTGTCTCCTCCCTTTAATAACTGCATAATAAACCCTTTTAACTGATCTTTTTGTTCCTTAGACATGTTTTTGACGTCAAACTTAGGCTTCTTGTTAGTGGCTGACCCACCTCCTTTCTTTTTGAACGCTAGGTAGTCAACCTGACTACGCTCTTTAGTGAGTGCGTCATTAAGTGACTGTGGTGTAGGCTCGTATAACTTGAGTAAGTCTAGTGGTGTCTTACCCGTTGGGATGAGTGACTTCACTGGATAAGTTCTCGTAGCGTTGGGAAGGTCATCTAACCAATACACCGTAGCTATGTCGTTATTGATGGCACTCACAACACAACAATAACCTCTAGGGTCACTTAACGTAATAGCTAACTCCCCTACGTACGGCGTACGCTTAACTGGCGAATAGAGCGTACCGTCGTAGGGGAGTAGCTTGGAATAGGAGTCAATTAATTTCGTAGACATAATGAATTCACTTTCTGAATGAATTAAGTTTAAAGGTTATTCCCACTGACCTTTCTCTACCTCTACACCTAATTTCTGGTCAATCAACGTAGCAGCCTTAAAGGTTAGTTCTCTCAACTTAAACATATCATCAGGTGTCCAAGTAACTGGCTCAAGAAACCCGTGGCCCATTTTCAGTCCCGTTTCACGTATCTCTGTCAACACATCTGACAACTCAGACCCATCCTGTGGAATCTGCAAATCATACAAATGATCCGACGCACCATTGGCCCAAGACACAATCTGAGACGAGAGTGCCTTAGCTTTGTCGCCTTTATAAATTGGGACTATGTTATCCAACCACCACTGAGCGTCCTTTGATACTTCCTTACCTTGAATTGCCCAGTTGTACTCTACAACCTTATGCCACATGTCATTGTCGAAGTGGTTTGCGAATAGCACCAAACAATACGCACATCCTTTACCGAACTCACTTTTGTTTTCGTCTTCCATGTTGGTCTCCTTTTATGTCAAAATTAATAAAAACCGGGCGGAGTCCTTAACCCAATCATTGCTCACGTTGGTCACGCTTGCTATGGGTGGAGGAGACTGCCGCCCGGTAGTGCGGGCGACTTAGCACTGACCTAACCCTCGTGCGTCATGGCCACCCACACATGTCCCGTGGCCACAGGGACGTTTGTTAGTGTAAGTCAGCATTTTGTGCCTTACGTGCTTCGTTTGCATGTTTTGTTATAGCTTCTCGTAATGCGACTCTGGAGTCTTTGTTTCTCAGGTTGAAGTCATTAATAATACTTTCTAAGCCAGCCACTAAAATACTCGTAACAACTATCGGACCTATTTCTTGGTCTGTTTCCATTAACGACGAAAGTGTTTCTGCAAACCCAACTGGAAATTGCATTGGGACATAAACGAATTCTTGTTCGAAGGTTGTGTTCATGCTACGACTAAACGCATTATGCAATACTAACGTTGCACTAGCAATAGCAACACTCATGGGGTCATTTAAGTCGGGTTTCATTCTTGTTCGTCCTCCTTCTCTGCGAAGAACATAAAACACTCATCAGGTTCGGTTTCTAGTGCCAACTCAGGCAGAAACTCATCATCAAATGAGAGTCTGCGGTAGTTGTGCATATTAACCTCCATGAAACGATCCACTGGGGGTTGCATAATTTAGTTTCCTCTCTTTTCATAGTCTGGGCGTTAACACACCTCTCATAATAACACACCCGCCTTGCATACACACAGTTAGAGATTCTCTCAACACAGTATACACGAACTTGGGCCATTTTTTAGACATGAGACTCGTGCTGACGTCTATGTCGTAGTTAAAGGTTGGCTGTCCTAACGAATCAAACATCCTCACTTCTACGACGCGGTTTACGTTCATACTACTTTCCTCTCTTGTTACTCTCAAACAACGTTCTCGACAATGGGTTGTTACCTGACCATGCTCTAACAATGGCGTTGAGTTCTTGGGTTAGTTCCAATACACGTTGCTGTTCGATAGGTGTAAGAACCTCTTGAACCTCTGTGATACGTAACCTAGCTTTCATACCTGCCAACAGAAACTTCGTGAAGTTACGCTTACGTGCCCATTCCTTAGCAACTGAATACTCAGTGTTGTGACGTTTTTTAGTGATCATTTCATCGTCTCCAAGATTTTCATTAACTGTTCCTCAAACCCCGGTGAGTCAGCTAACTTACTTGCCAACGCCTGTTGAATAGCCTTAACTGACTCAGCTTTTTTGTCTTGTGGGGATTTGGGTTTGTTAGTGGTGCATATCTCGGTAGGTTCTAACTCAAGCACAATCCTATGAAACTGTGCTTCTAACGTATCCAACCTCTCTCTATACTGATCCGCTTGTTTCAGTAAGTTGCTACGCTCAGCCCTCAACTTATCAATCTGCTTCAATAAGTCATTAGCTTGAAAGTACCTAGGGTCTTCGGTCTTTGACCTAATAGCTACCTTCACGCCTGTAGTTACCTTATTGTCGTCGTTTAGCAGTCCCATACTCACCTCACCGCCATATGAACTGGTTGTTATCGAGTTGCCAACCTGTTCGTATCACCCTACTTGGGTCTATGTTGAAGGTTTGTATGACGTTTAAGTGTGTGCCTTTAGTGATGGAGTAGATAATCCCACCTAGAACTTCCACACATATCAAACGAACCTTACCACACATGGCGCGTTTGCTCCTAACTGGAGACTTAGGCCGGGGTCGCTCGTTTTTGTAGACGATGGCCCTGTGTGGTGGTGAGGGCCGTATGAGTGAAATATGTTGGCCTAGAATGGTTGTCATGACTTTTTGTCCTCTCTTATTTTGTTGCCCACTTTAATGCGTCTGAAGCCGATGGTTCCTTGGGGGTGCCCGCGTTAAGTCAAATGGGTCACACTTTCGAAACAGCGTACTAAGTTCCATACAACCAGGTATTATTTCAGTGATCTTCCTACGTCCCCAACCAGTTACCTGGAGTATTTTGACGTCCTGCTCACGAAGTTGGAAGTTATTGTGTATAAACTTACGAGCATCCACAATGGTGCTGAAACAAAACACTCCAGCACTCTTCGGCGCTTGGTTAATAATAGCACCACGTTTGTATTTTGGGAAATAGTTTGGATACTTGTCGAGAAACTCTCGAATGGTTGGAGTGATACCACGAACACCAAAAATAGCACCCGTAACATTCGTGCCATACCCCTGAGGGCCAACAACTTTAAAGGCTTTGATACCTTTGTCTGTTTTGGTGGGCTTTTTCATAGTTAGTCTCCTCTCTTTTGTTACTCGCCTTGACGAGTGTGATATGTTTGCAATCCGCGCCCCAAAGTTTGCAACGATAAGTCCAATGATCACATGTACATCTGTACCTACCGTTGCCAGCCTGCCAGACGGCATAACGTGTGTCCTTGGGTTCATTCCACACGCTATACGTCCCGTCTGGCATTGGGGTGACAACGTATTCATCTAGTGGGGTGGGTATGTACATGATTAGCCTTCGTCCTCAAGCTCACCCATGTCCAGGTCTGCGAGGTCTGGAATGTAGTCTTCAACGTCTTGCACGTTATCCCTGATATACTCAATAACAGGTTTCATTTGTGAGACTCTATTGGACAGTAAATCATCCAACTGCTTTAGTGTAAGTTCAACTACTACCTTGTTTGTAGTCATGTTAGTCTCCTCTCTTTTTATACTTCCTAAACGTCACAAACCCATCGTCGATCCCACTGACCCTACGATGGGTTTGCAACTTAATCCGGTTAGGATACTTGGCTAGATTGTTATGATAGTTAGATTTACCATACACCACCTCACGTGACCTGAGATACGCTTCAAGTGAGTGTCCTATAGTTTGGCTGGAGGGTTTCACGTTAGCCTACCCCTTGAGTGCTGCTTATGTACACTTTTTCCACAACCTCAACATCCAGTCTGGAGCTGTGGCGTTACCAACCTTGTGGTTCATAATGTGGTAGTTGTACTTTCTGAGTAACTTCCGTGCGGCTTTTGGGGTCATTTGGAGTCTCCTCTCTTTTAGTTTGCGATCTTCTGTGCTTTGTACAGTTCTAACACATACTCTTTGCCGGGTTTGGCATTTATCGTGGCCAATGTATATCTACTTCTGTCTATTCTGTCATAATCTGGATCATCTATGGCTACTACAAACCCTAGAGGCTCGGTCTTATATATGCAACCGTCCTTGAATTCTACAACTTCCCAAACCTCTTCATATTTGTAGCATTTGTGGGCTGGAACCGTGATTTTCATGGTCTCCTCTCTTTTATGGGTTAATCCTAGTCTAATCCTCACTTATTGCCTACTTCAATTATCTGGACAATTATAGCATATTGGAGCGAGATTGTCAAGAAAAATCGAAAATATCTTGATTGCTTAATGATTCCAATAGCTTATGGCATGGCTACAATATAGCTATATTATAGCTTTCTCAAATTCTCTAATCATTTCAGCTATTTAGCTCTCACCAACTAGGCTTACTCCTACGTTTGGACTACATGTGTGAGTCTAGTCTCGTTGCTACCCACACGGCCCTCCCTCGCTACGCTCGCTCGGTGGACTAATCTCGACGATCCGGGACGGGAAAGGTGCTATTCAGTCATTCCTTAACTGTCCTCCATACCGTACCATCCTCATCTACTGACATATCCGGTTCAAGATTTGAAACTTCTATGTCTTTAATTGGTTTCTTTTTCATACTAATCATCTCCATGTACTCCTCCTCTGTCATACGTCTCTTAACAATCTCCTTACCAACCGTACGTTGCATGTTCTCTAACTCTACCTCTAGCCGTATCTGGCTATCTTCTAACCTATGACACACCTCCCTATACTTCTCCATACCCTTAGCAGACAGTGGCACCGCACCCTTTCTACCAAATCCTCTACGTTTCAACACATACATATATTGTGTATATATATTCAACATTGGTGATCTAGTCTTATCAAAACTCTTCTTAGGCCACACTGCATAACAATTTGGACACACCAATATGCAATTAAACTCATTGAACTCCCCACCTGCTACCGATGGTGTCTTTCTAACCACCTCTCCATGTGTATCACACTCATCACCACATACCTGACACACCCCATTATCCCTAAGTGTCACCAACGCCTTCACTGCCCACCTAGGCTTAATACTATCTTGTCCCTTAGCCATCCACAACACTCTAGCAACGGCATTATCACACGCATACATACCATACTCTCCACCTATCATTGGTAAGGTGTCTTGCTTCTTTTGTCTTTGACGTGCTCTGCTTAATTGCACCTGTTGGTTCTTATGTCTACCATACCCCTGACCGGGCAGGGTGTCTGTAGTAGCGTGTGTAGTAGTGTCCACTGACTCACTATATTCTACCTGCGTTAACACTACTCCCTCGTTCTGTTTCATACACACTGGATCAACGTCCTCTAACATAGCTTTATTAAACTCATCCTCTAGTTCTTTATCAGTCTTGTTCATAACCACACCTCCTATTCATTCGTTTGAGATGCCTACATGATAGCATATTATTTGAGGGATGTCAAGCAAATTCGCTAAGCTATTGATATTATTAGGCTTTTAGGTACTCATAAAATGTTCTAATGTAGCGATTTCCTCTAAGCTATTGATATTATTAGCCTTTTAGGATATTTCTCGGTTATTGATATACCAAGAGGTAGAGGGTGTAGTAAAAAAAAAAAAATATATATGTATAAAGACTACCAGTCTACCCCCCTACCCCTACTGGTATATCAAACCATTCAGCAAACCATTAAATATGCAATAAAATCAATCACTTATGAGATAATAGAAAATTGGAAACATTTGGTAGGCATTAAATAGCTAATAAAATCAATAGCTTAGCCAATAAATAGGGTGAATATGAACATTAATCGTGCGATGGATATGGTAACATAATAGGTTCAATAAATGAACTGGATAGGTATAATAATATGATAGGACTATGGAATAATAGCACTAAAAAACCCTACCCACCTTGCGATGGGTAGGGTTTTAGGCGCTACTTACCAGCGTCATCAAGCAACGCCTGTGCAATTTCGTCCATAGGATCATCGTCTGTGTCGTCCTCTGGTTCGGGTTCAGGTTCAGTGGTAGGCTCGACCTGCAAGTCAGCGAGAATCTTGGTCAGACCCTTCTTGAGGTCAATGCCGAGTTTAGTCGAGAGTTCGACCACCTTGATAGCATCACCAGCGACCATAGCTGCAAGCAGTTGTTTAATCATAGCAGACCGGGATTCCTTGGTGGCGTTTCTCTGAGTGTCCAAGAAGTTGGTGAATCTCTCTGACTTCCAGACCTTAGTCACTTCATCCCGGCCATCGACCTTGATACCATCATTCAGCGTGGCAGGTTCAGCGTATTCACCAGACCATACCACCATTCTCTTGCCAGTGGCTTTGTCCTTGGTCGTAGCTTCGACCAGATAGACGTTCATGGTCGCGCTAGTGGCATCTTGATAAGTGCGGATAGGTTTGCGATCAGACTTTTTAGCCATAGTATGCTCCTCTCATTTGGGATAGAATAGGGGTCGGGTGATGACTGATTCTATCAGATTTCAGTCAATCGACTCCCTTTATCCGTGGCTTGGAGCCGGGAACCGCGCCTGACATTCCCTTTGAGGTCGATCTTTTGCCTATCAAAGAACAAATCCCTTATTTCTTGAGGCCAGTATATCAGATGGAATCTAGAATGTCAACAAAAAAATGCAGGAATCTTTATCCTAGAAGACGCTCCAAATCTAGTCAATCTAGCCTATTTCTATGTCACTTGACGTTTTCTCTCTCATCGCTCGACCCGATGAACCGATTTTCGCCAAACGTCGGCCAAATCGGGGACAAGGACTCCACATGAAAATTTTTTTCCACAAAAATTTTTGGGTAGTTGACAGTAACTACAATGACAGTGATGACGAGAGTCAGGAGGGACTAGAAGTAGGTGAGTACAAATAAGTACACAATCTCGACCCGCTTATAAAAAGGTCTTGACAGGGTTATAGAAAGCTGCTATAATGTCTCAATCATGGGAGAGTATAACAACCCACACACAGGAGCCGGGAAATGGGAAAGAAAACTAAGAAAAAGAGTAAGAAGCAGAAACCCAGTAAAGCTAGTAAGTAGTTAGTCATCAAGCTGGGCCTGGAGGAGTTTAGTTAAGTCGTCTAGGAGGACAGAGTTAATAATCGCCAGGCCCGGCCCTAGAAACCTAGCAACCAATTAAAAGGAGTTACTTAACATGAGACTTTCACCCTTTCATATCCAACTCGCCAAGGAGTTCGCAGAGGGCAAGAAAAACTCAGAAATCCTACAAAACTTTCAAATCAGTGCGTCGAGACTGTCAGTCATAAAAGCTAACCCACTCTTTAAGCAAGAAATCGAGCGTCAACGTAAGATAATAGAAGATCGTTATGGGAAAGCCGTTAAAATAATGGAAGACGCGGCCGAGAAGGTAGCAAAGGCTCTCGTGGACATTGTCGAAGACAAAGCCGTGAGTGCAGACGTACGCACTAAGACGGGTGAAAACATCCTCAACCGTATAGCCCAACACTCAGCCACACCTACTTCTGGTACAGGCAATGCTATAGTGTTTGAACAATTACTACGAGTCACCAAACGCTCATCTGGTGAGACTGATACCAACGACGATGCAGACCTAGGCTACGACCCAGAAGCAGCTTACAAAGAACTAATGGCAGACTTAGCACCCACTAACGACGAACCCGACGTAATCAACGTCACCCCGGACCCGGTGTTGTTTACTAAACATATTCCCAGTGACACGCCCATTCCCACCATCGGTGGCAACGGCGGGGATAAGCACGAGTTATCCCCCACCTTAAAAGCTATGTTACAAGCAACCAAGACGCACTAAGGAGACACCTATGTCACGTGACATCGTAATCAACCGACTATGGAACTCATCAACAATAACCACTGGCACAACGTCCTACTCTGACATCATAGACATAGGCACGTTTGGCAAAAGTGGTACGTTCTCGCTTCAATACTACATCAGCACCGCTGGAGTAAGTGTGTCGTTGGGATACTTACTCTCGAACGACGCCATAAACTTTGTCCAATCCACCGAAGGCAACTCAATAGCAACCGGCCTTACCAACATCTCAGGTAATGCCGCAGATGGTCGTGATGTTATTACGTTCACTCCCACCATGGCCCGGTTTATGAAAATCGCTGCGTGGGAAACAGCTGGTGCCACCAACGCCACGCTGACTGCACACTTCGCCATTCAATAAGAGGTATTAGCATGGTTACAACTAAAGGTGGTTTCTGGTTTACATTGATTGTATCATTACTACTGATACCCTCATTAGCATTTGGTTGGTCAGTACGACCACGTGACCTAGCCAATGGTCAAAACCTCATGGCTGGATCGGACATCAAAGTCAGTAGTGACGGCTTATACTTTGAATCGTCTAGTGGTGCAGGAGACGCAACCACGATTCATGGTCTAACCGTAGAAGAACCCGACGCGGCTGATGATGGTAAGTACATGCAATACACCCACTCATCCACGTCATGGACTTTGGGTACGCCAGCAGGTGGTGGTGATATGATCATCGCAGTGTGGGACGGTGACACCAACGGCTACATAGACCTAGATGCTGGTGGTACTAACAGCTACATGGCTGATCCTAACGCAGACCGCATGATGGGTTGGGATGATAGTGCGAGTGGAGTTACGTGGTTCACCCTAAGCACGGGCCTGACCATTAGTGGTACAATCCTCACCCTCGACGCAGACCTTCAAGCTATCTCAGGTGTAACCAGCGCGGCAAACGCAATACCATACTTCACAGGTTCTGGTACGGCCAGTGTAATTAGCTCCTCAGCTAATATGGTCTCGTTGCTTGGTTCTGCTGACTACGCAACTGCACGTACGAACCTAGGTTTAGCAATAGGCACCAACGTCCAAGCCTACGACGCCGAACTAGCTGCCGTTGCAGGGTTAACCTTTGCGGATGCTTCAGTAATCCAACTCACCGGCGCGGCTGCAGCTGCGGTGTTAACATCTGGTGGAACTAATTATTTCCTTACATCAACCAACGACAACTCCGCGCTTGAATTCAAAACTCCCGCAGCTGCGTTAACAGCTATAGGCGCACAAACCCTAGATGCCGACCTTACAGCTATTGCTGCGCTCACGGTAACAAGAGGTGACCTAATCATTGGAAGTTCCTCTCCAGCTTGGACGGAGCTTGCTATTGGTGCAGCGAATACAGTGTTGATAACTGACGGTACCGATCCTTCATGGGGTACTGTAACCTCAGCCATGATCACTAACGACACCATCACCGCTACCGACCTCGCAGCTACACTTACATTCGCAGCTACCGACTCTGTCGACATCTCAGGTGTAACCATCACAACCGGTCAAGACTACGGCTTAGCCATCCCACGCTGGGCTGATGTTGTACCTGCTACCGACACCGCTTGGATAGCGTGGGACTACACAAACAACATCCTCAAAATCTATGACGGCGGTTGGGTTTCTATTTCACCAAGTGGTGCACCAACAGACGCTAAATACTGGGTCAGCACAGCAGACGCTACGTTGAGTGCTGAGGTAAACTTAGGCTTGCTGACGAGTGGTTTAGTCTACTCAAGTGTTGCAGCTTCTACGTCTACGCCCTCTATCGTATCCGAGGGTTTAGCTATTGACCTCACGTCTAGTAGCATCGCGTTTGATCCTACTGAGTTAACTGGTGCACGAACCTGGGCCGCTGGTGGAGACGCTACAATCGCATGGACGTTTGACGTATCAACAGGCACTGATCCAGTTGTGACGTTTGGCAACAACTACGTAAATGTTTCTACTGGTGCATTACAAGTCGCTGGTAACGCAGCATACTATGCTTCTGGTACAGATGTTGCCGTGGCAGACGGTGGTACGAACAAAAGTTCATGGACTCAATATGCGATACCATATTTGAGCACTACTACAGCCTTTAGTGAAATCGCCGTAGGCACAGCGGGACAATACTTGATTGTAAACTCAGGTGCAACAGGCTACCAATGGACCGCGGCACTCACGATGGACACCATCACAGACGGTTCAAGCTACCAAAAAGTCGCAGCTGCTGATGTAGACGCGTCTAGCCACGTTAACAGATTCTACGACTCAGATGGCGTAGGATACATAACAGTAACCGGACTTAGCACAGCAAGAGCAATCACCCTTGAGGATGCGGCACAAGAACTTGCAGCGCGTAACTTGGCTAATACGTTCACATTAGCTAACACATTCAATGGTAACGTAACCATAGGCAACGCCAATACAGACACCCTCACGGTTCAGTCTCTCATCGCAGGTTCTGGTAGAGCAGTAACGATTGACAGCGCGTCACCCAGCCCTACATACGCAACCGGGGTTACAGAATTCTACGTAGGTGGTGACATCGAAACCGCAGCAAACATCTACGCAGCATCATTCGTAGGTGGCACAGGCACAGACGGTCAACGTGGCATCACACTCACTAGCAACACCGCACTCACTCCCACAGCGGACCAAATCTACTTCATAGCAGACGTACTCTACTTCTCTCAAGCTGGTACACAGAAAACTCCTATGCGTCTAGAGGATGCACAAACAGTTAGTGGACTCAAAACCTTTGAGGCTGGTATCTACTTAGGTGACACAGACACTACTACAGTATTTAGACTCTACGATGGTAGTACAAACTACGTCGCCATTGCGGTGCCAGCAATCTCTGCCAATTATACCCTAACCCTTCCCACTACTGACGGTACCGCTAATCAAGCTCTCATCACAGACGGTGATGGTGGACTCTCGTGGAGCACCATGACAGCTACCGCAGCAGGTGACACCGCAGGTATGGTACAATACAACGCCACTGGTACTGAGGGTGCACTAGCAGGTGATGCGTGTTTTATATTCACAGTCGCGTCTAATAAACTCACCCTGGGCGCAAGTGGTGATGCAACAACTGGTAGCTTAGAACTCTACTACGGAGGCACAACCTACGCTGCTACCATTGTACCCAGTGCTTCTATGTCTGGTGACGTCACAATCACGTTACCTTCAAGCACAGCTACGCTACTTGGCACTGGTGCTAACACCTACACAGGCACTCAAACGCTAGACGATGGTGTGACTGACTCTCCTTCGTTAGTGTTTACAGACGCTACTGATGAGACAGCGACACTTGCTAAAGTAGACGGTTCCTTCCTAACTATCACAACCCTTGCCGCTGATGGGGTTAATATCCTTGTGGGTAACCTCAAAGTAGGCAACGGTACCCCCGGTGTTACACTTGATGGTGAGGACGTCTACATCGAGGGCACCCTAGAGGTTGACGGCGTTGCAAGGTTCGACTCAGGTGTAACTAGTGCGCTCGTGCCTGCTGTAACCGACGGTGGCGCACTTGGCTCTGGTACGTTGATGTGGTCAGACTTATACTTAGCAAGCGGAGGCGTGATTAACTTCAACAACGGGGCTTCTACACTTACCCATTCAGCCAACACTCTCACGCTTGGTGGCTCAGGTGCTACTGCTCTGGCACTTGGATCGAACAATCTCACAATGACAGGTAGCTTAGCAGCAACCGGAAGCAGGATTACGAAGGGCTGGTTCACGGATATTGAATCCACTAACGTACCCACTGTTGGTGGTGTTGCAATGAACATAAACATCATAACCACCGTGCCCGGTTCTGGAGTGACAGCATTTCTCACAACACCTAGCTCTGCTAACCTAGCAACTGCTGTAACCGGTGAAACGGGCTCTGGAGCGTTAGTGTTCGCTGAGTCTCCTGCACTAACTACACCTAACCTAGGCACACCTTCTGCTGTAGTATTAACAAACGCTACGGGACTTCCTGTAGCAACAGGTATAAGCGGAACCGCCTCAGGTGTGACGGACTTCTTAGTAACTCCATCCAGTGCCAACTTTGCAACAGCAGTTACAGGTGAGACTGGCTCCGGTGCGCTGATGTTTGGAACGTCACCATCAGTAACCACTTCTATCCTTGCCGTATCCAACGCAGATATTGGTTCTTCAAGTGCAGAGTTTGGTGACGTGTACTTAAAGGATGGTGCAGTTATCAAAGGTCAAAACGATCAGAGCGCCACACTGACTTCTTCAGCCTCCCTTTGGACCGCTAACAACTTCGCGGTAACTGGTAATTTGGCGGTTACAGGTCAAGCCTCTGGTGGTGCCAAGGCTTACTCGGTTGAAAGTGGAGTTACCAATTCGACCCAGCTTAACGATGTGACGGGGGTTTCTACCCTGCTGGCTGCTGAAGTCTCAGGTACGATCATTAACATTGACGCTTCCGGTGTGACACGATTTACCCTCCCCACTCCGGCCTCTGGATATAACACCATATTCGCAATAGGGGTCAGCGGTGTGACCGTTCAGGTGGAAAGCGGAACAACCATGTATGTGGATGGAACCGCTACGGCAACTGGTGGTGTCGGGGCGCAGATTGTAAGCGTTACCCCAGGAGAGAACATCACCTGCTATACGGCTAATGTCCCAGGTGCAGGAGAAATTGAATGGATGTGCAGAAAGACAGAAGACTAACAATGAAGAAACTTTTACTGATATTTATTCTTGTGTTGGTTCCTTTATGTAGCTGGGCGCAACAGTGCAGCGATGACCAACTGGCCCGCCTCTCCCCTGCGATAGTGGGCGGGAGTGTGCCGGTGGCTGCGGGTGGTACAGAAACAATAGGGTTTGAAACGGCAGGGGGTACAGAAACACAGACCGGCGACAGTTATATGCTATGCCAGAAATTAGCAGAAACGCCTACTTATGCTGGATCGGTAGACTCTGTTACGGTTACATTGAGTTCATCGGTAAATAGAAAGACGTATTTATCTATATATACACATGATGCGGATGTTAATGAACCAGCAACACTACTCACAAATGGGTCATCCACTGAGCTTGACA
>Ga0265297_10001107_pt1 | contig 66699 bp, 83 predicted proteins | sample Munlanlwell13791_FD_192502 | JGI IMG/M metagenome (GOLD analysis project Ga0265297, IMG submission 192502) | Leachate microbial communities from a municipal landfill in Southern Ontario, Canada - Leachate well 137-91 | ecosystem: Engineered > Solid waste > Landfill > Unclassified | place... | reverse complement strand
CATTGTATCCCGTCGCCAAGATCGAACGATCACGCACTATGACGGCCCCGACGTGCTTGCGATTGCACGTCGAACGCGTTGCTACTTCCTCCGCGATCCGGAGAAAGTACTCATCCCACGATTGCCGGTTTGGGTTTGCTGTTTGGGGGTTCATTGAGAGACTCCTCTACGATCTGACCGAGCTCTGAGAAGACGGCCTCACGTTGCGTTCCTTCATGCTCTTCAATGTAAAACGGCACGACGAAGAGCATGGATTCGTCATGCGCGTCTTCTCGGACAACGAACTTGCGACCAGTCATCTTGGTCTTCAAGTCAGCAAACGACAACGCTTCCCTTAGAACGCGCTCGTATGCTTCATCGCTCTCGTCCAAAGGGAGGAGAACTGTCCCACCTCTATCCTTCATCGATACCTCCAAACAACACTGTCGCGTCAGGCATTGTTGCCAACGGCTCATCAATGCAATCTGGCAATGGTAGACACGGCACTGTCTTGCATGTCTCGAGAACGTCTTCGGCGTCTTCGAGTGCTTTTTTGAAACGTTCGACATCACCGCGAACCGTGATGTTTCCAGCACGGCACGCGGCAACCAAGTTCTCCAACGCTGTTCTGATGGCCATCACTCGCTCAACTTGTGTCCGAGCAATGCAAGTACCGCACGAAGCGATCTGTCTTGATTCTCCGAAAGCCAGTTAAGCAAGCTCTGTCGATCTAGGTACGCGATGTCGCAACTGACAACACGCCCTTCTGCCTCACTCCATGCACGAGTCATGATGTTCGTGCTGACGGTTCGGTAGACAGCCTTTCTCGACTCGTCGACTTTGAGACGACGTTCATCGGCTGCAATATCAACCGACGAGACAACGGCTACTTCAGGTTCCTTGACTCTCATCGAATGCCGATCCCTTCTGCTCTGCCAAACGGCCGAGCATGTTCTCTTCGCCATGGATTTCTTTGCGGTTCATAAGCTCTTCTTCAAGTACAGAATCGCGGCCCTGAGTATTCTCGGATCATCATCGAAGTAGCCGATAGCTCGGTTACATCTGGAACAGAGCAACCCTCGAAGCTTTCCAGTCTTGTGACAATGATCAATGTTGAGTTGCTTCCATCTTCCATCTGGTTCTCTTCCGCAGATATCGCACTTGCCATGATGATTCTCGACGAAGCTTTCGTATCCTGGATTCAAACCCTTTCGAACGAGCCGTATGTGAACGGCTCTCTTCTGCTGGTAAGTGCGACCTTTCTTCGTGAGCTCACCGCGATTAGTGATTCGATACTCCTTCTGATACTTAGCCTGAGCAGCCTTCCACTCAGGATCTTGACGCTTCTTCTTTCTGTACTCTCGAAACCATTCCAATTTCTTTGAGCTTGTCTTCAAGACTCTTGCCTTGGATGTGTCCGAGCATGTTCTCCTCACCTTGAATTTCCTTCCTATAAGAAACCCACCCTCGGAAGTTTCCCTTGAACGGAGCGGCGATGAAATCGCCCTTCTCCTTCGTCCAACAATAGGTTCCGAACTCGAGTTCCTTGTCCGACATCGGGCGTGCGACGTGCTCGTACGGGCTCATGTGCCCGTGCTCCATCATGCGATCATGAAGCGCGATGTCCTCAGACACATCACAAACGCCGTTGTGATTCAGGTAGCTGATGCGAGCGCACCTGCCGACGCTAACCTTCTTCCATTCGAAGTTGCGTCGAAACTCCGGATGGGAATAGAAGTCGGCATTGTCAATGAACGGTAGATGCCATTCACTGTCACTGAGGAATTGCTGAGGCGTGCTCTCACGCATCGCTACACCCATCGCAGTCGCAGTCTCGAACATGTCAGGGTGAGCATCGGGATGGATGCGCTGGAAAAAGAAGTTGTCCCACTCGGTAGAACTGATGATGGCAGTATGCCAAAGAAACGGCTCGAGGAGCCTGTTCGCCCATTGCTTGTGAATGCCTAAGCCCTTCAAGACCGTCGCCTGCTCGACTGCACGATCTCTGGCAATGAGCCATTGAGTTCGAGCAGCAAGCTGAGCACTGACTGGTATCTCCTCGCCACCCTGCATCCCACGTTGATTGGTGAGCCAACGCTTCGGAACGTACGGGTCAGTCATTGCCCGTTCGATCATCTTCTCGATTGGGATAGCCCTCGAGCTTGCTGAGCAGCGCGAGAACACCCGATGAGTGTTCACCTCTGCCAAGATTATGCGAGGGAAGGTCACTTCCATTGTGACCAGCCGTACTCCATTCGCAATCGAGTCTGCAAGTACCCTTGCCGAGTGTGTCGTCTTCATCCTTGCTGTCCCTTCATCAACCGGCGATACCTCCTAAGGTTCGCCAAGTAGTCGTTCGCCCGTTCTTTCCCCGCCTTGATTGTTTGGCAATAACTCGTCATGTAACCAGCGAAGGCACGGTCGAGAGAACCGCATTGCCAGGCCCAAGAAAACGACGCAGCGGCCGCCCTAGCCGACAGCAAAGTACTCTCTTGAGAAGTACCCCCAAGCCGCACCCAAACCTCTCGAGGCGTCGTCTTGGACACGTGAACCTGGAACAGACTCTTGGCCAACCCGGTGTCGCACTCCCATGGACGACACTTGTCCTCATGGACATGCTTGGCATATCGAGTCTCGAACTTGCCTATCGTGAACAACCCCATCGCGAGCTCTTCTGGCTCACCCTTGAACTTGGGCACGCAACCATCCTTTGCGAACGCTCCTGTGCAAGTCGCCTCTTCGGTTGCCTGAGCAATGCTCAAAGCGATGACCGTCATCCGTTCGTTTCGTGCATCTGCACTTTCGACGTCCATGTAGAAAGGTCGTAGTGCGTTCAGCATGCCCAAGATCACTGTGAACATCGTCATAGCTTTCTCTTCCTCTTCAACTTTCGTTTGGGTTCCAGCGCGGAGACTTGCCGTTCCTCAACAATCGTGCAGACAACACCGGAGAACGAAGGGTTGCCCAACTTCGGGCTCGCTTTCTGGAAGGCACTGAAGGCCGTCCTTGCGACTTCGTACGACACCGAAAGCAACGGTGGTTCTCGTCGAACGTTGAGCAACACTTTCCAAGTGACGTCCACTGAAGGAGTGTCACCACAGACCTTGGGTGGTTCCTTGCTCATGACAACTTCTCGAGTGATATGACGGCTGCTCGCTGGAACCGCTGCTCGCTTGGGTCGATGTCGAATATCCACTGCAACCCACTGATCTTCCAGATGGTGTCGCGACCCTTGAGTTGCACCGTCTCACCAACACGAGGCAACTCACCAGGCCAATTCGTCCGCACGTTTCTGTCTTGCTCACCAGTGAACGAGAAGAAGACGGCAGTGAAAACCGAAGGCTCATACGAAGGAGGTCTCTTCGGTGTCTCAACCGGTGCATTCGCTATCTTGTCGAGCTTCGATTCCTTGTCTTCCATTACCGTTCTCCCTTGAACTCTGTTCCGCAGTAAACACACACGCGATCAACAGTCTTCGACTCGAAGAGTGCAATCGTGAATCCTCTTCCGGGCACTTGTGACGGCTGCCCTTGTTCCAAGTAGCATTTCAAGCACATCGCGTCTCCAGCGCGGTCATCGACTGCGAACCCGAACCCCGCGATATGAATGCTCTTCCCGCTCAATACCCGACAAGACTCTATGGCAGTCAGGAAGCAGCCTTCTCGTCCTGGTCGATGGCTGAACGCCGTCGGCTGAAGGTTTGGATTCACCGCCAACGCTTCCTTGACCCGTGCCTTGGCTTCAGGATCTGAGAACTGAGCGATCGCCGGGTGTTCCTTCTCCTTCAGCACCCTTCGTCGCATCATGCCCAACACCTGACGAACTTCTCCAGTCGTTTCAGGTGTCAACGGCGATGGTGGTATCTCAACAGAACCTGGCTTCTTCAGTACCCTAGCCATCAGAACGGCTCTCCTTCCACAGATTCACCATCAACGTTTGGATGCTCCCACGCATCACCTTTCCCCGATTCAACCTCAAACTCCTTCTGCATCGCGCACTCTTCGATGTGATGGGCCCACCAAAGCTTCTTGAGTTCATGCCACTTGCCGAGCACGGTGTGACGCGTCTTGTTGTGCCAGTCCGCTGGATCGTCGGAATTGTCCATAAGAAGACCGAAGACTTCTCGGTAAGACATCCCCGTACGAAAGTCGCCATAAGTAAGACCGCAAGACGGGCACTCATCGTGATTGCCACGATAGCGCGACACGTCACTTGGACCTCTCCTTGATCAATACTTCAAGCTCAATGACGTTGAGCTGATACCCTGACTCTGCGAACTTCCTCTTCAGCTTGCGAATCAACCACCAGATTCGAACCCGCCAAAAGAAGAGAGCCAACACTTCAACCAACTTGATCATCGTATTCCTCGATCAGTTGAGTTGCCAGGTTTGCATCGGCGCTCGAGAAGTAGAGACCGAACTTAGCTTCGGCCTTGATGTCCCTGATGTCTGCTCCTTTACGCAAGTCTTCGACCGCGGCATCATCGACGACTGCGATCTCGAGCTTGCCTCGATGTGGGAGCACCGTCCAATCTCCCGACGGCAACATCACGACCACGTGCTTCATCTTGCTGTTCCCTTTCCGTTGATCGCATCTAGTTGGTCACGCATCGCCAGCGCGGCAATGAGCGTCTGACATTGCTCGGTGCTGAACTTGGCGATGTGAGCGTCATCCTTTGGAAGGGCCAAGGTGTCGATCATCCATCGGTAGGCTTCCGACCTGGACATCTGGGCGTCGGGGCCCTTCCAAAGCTTGTCGAATTCGACGTGAGCCTTCATCCTCCATCTCTTCGTCTTGGAGTCGGCTGGTATGCCCAAGGGCTCGCCGTTGGGGTGGGCTCCATGAGCGGCTCGGCACTTCGGGAACGCCGAGCAACCGTAGAACCAGCCGTAACGGCTGTTCCTAAGGATCATCTTCGCTCCGCATTCGGGGCACGTCACGTCGTGCTCCTTCGGGGTCTGTGCGGAGGTGTGGGCACATTGTCTTGACTGATTCATGGGGTTATCCTACCGGCATGGACAGCAACGTAGATTTCGACAATCAGAACAGTCCAGCGCGGTTCGCTGGCATCGGTGGCCTCACCGGTTCAAGAACCGTGACGGCGAAGGAAGCCAAGGCTCGCCGCATGGCGATGACCGACCTCATCTGCAACGGCGTGAGCAACGACGAGCTCATCGAGTTGATGCAGAACAACTTCCCCGGCATCACCGACGACGAGATCGAGAAGATGAAGGAGAAGGTTCGAGCGGCATTGCTTGCTGAGCACGATGAGAACGCCGCTCTGTTCAAGCCCGCGGCAATACGGCGCATCCACAAGCACATCGTGAAGGCGAGCAGTGCGAACCAATGGGGCGCCGTCGCTAACCTCGAAAGCCAACTGAGCAAGATCCAAGGCACCGAGAGCGTGTCTGAGACGCACATCACGGTAGATGCCCGGTTGCAGCAAGCGACGCTCCAAGTGCTCGGCACCATGAGCCCGGCTGAAGTGCAAGAGCTCGTCGCAGAGGAGCTGAAGCGGCTGCCGAAGCTCACTGTCCAAGTCCCTGCAACAGATGGTTGATCTTGGAGTTGGCATCGGTGAAGCGCTTCTCGAGACGGGCGTCTGCCTTGAGAGCTTTCTTCGTCTTGTGCGGGCGGTCTTTACGGACCGCAATCTGGTCCCAGATCTGCTCGCACGATGGCGTCACACCTGAACCGCAATTGTCACAGAGATCGACCTCTGGCCCAACGCAGAACCCATCGCGATGGAGCGAATAGTTGCCTTGCGCTGGCCCCCCGCAATAGGCGCACTTCAAGCCCGACATCTCGTAAGCCTTGTCGGATAGCTCGGCGAACTCCTTGCTGATGGCGGCCATGTCCTTGAGGGCTTGTCGTATGCCCTTGACGGTCTCCATCACCTTCACGCGCCGTATCGCTTTGACGTAGCGTTCGGCTAAGTCTTGCATCGTGAAGAGCGTTGACTTCAAGTCGTTCAACGCCTTGGCGTTCTCGAGCACGGTGTCTTTTGCTTCAGCGCTTTTCGTCAGTCTTTTCTTCGCTTCCATCTATCCCTACCGATCTGAGCAACTCAGCCATCGCAGTCGTTGCCCGAGTAGCTGTCGTCTTGTCCAACTTCGGCTTCTCTACACGGTCATGCCTGATGCGACCCCGCTCCATCATGGCAACTCGAGGGTCGTCCATCGAAGAGATCTTGATTCCTTGCCGCCCCTTCACTTGAGAGTTGCTCGTCGAGTTCTCACCCGGCATGCAAGCAACACCCGGAAGCGATAGCAAGATGTCACGCAAGCCTGGAGCTCCATCAGGAACAGCATTGGTGAACTTCGGCGCGTCGCTGCTCAGCTCCGTAGAGATGATGATCGGCACCATGTCATCAATAGTTTGCACGGCCTCACGCCATACCCGGCGGTCTTTGCCTGCGAACGAAAAGAGCGCTCCGTACGCCAAGTCCGAAAGACATTGATGGGTTCCAGCGAGCGCGACGTTGATGAGCTCTTCGGTCTTCTCAGGCTTGCGGTAGCACTCGATCTTCGCGATGAGCCCGTTCTTGTAGTGGACGATGACCGATGCAGCCTTGGTCGTCGTCTCGTCTGTCTCGATGTCGATCTTGACAACGAACGGCAACGACCGCCGAAGCACTTCCATCTCGTAGAGCTCCGTACTTACAGGTTGCTGAATGATCGCCGTCTGCGCGTTCTTCAGCGGTTCACTCAATTGTGTTTGCTTCTTCGATCTGAATTGATCTAAAGCTTTCTTGAAGTCAACCATCGTCGAAGATCTTCCTTCCCTTTGCCATCATGGACCGAAGGCGTTCCTTGCTCCCGTCATCCATGTCGCTGAGTCCTGGCGTCCCACGTTCTTCATCACGCCTTCGGGCGCTCCGAATCTTCATCGCCTCGTCAACGCTTCTAGCTTGCCTCAATTCTTGGGCTGAGACGATACCCGACACGCCGGCACTTCCCGGCGGAATCTTTCTCGGGACCAATTGCTGAACCCCTTCCATTCCCGCACCACACCCCGGACAGAAGTGCTTGATGCGGTCTTCCTTTCCGTTGATCTCAGTGTACCAACCATCCTGCATCATGGTCGCGAAGAGCGAGTTCATCGCCATGCGTCCTTGATCGCCAACGGTTGAAACCAACGAGTGCGACTTCTTGCAGCCTGGCGAATCGCACTCGAGCGTCACGAGCCCGGTGGTTTCGTCATAGGAGATCATCTCAGTTCCCCTTGCCGTTACCGACCTTCGACAACTCTTGCATCGTGGAACCACCAGACCACGCAACGTATTCTGGAGGCTTGATTCTAACCTTCGGCGCCGATGCTTCCTTCGGCTCTTCAGGCTTCGGTTCTTCCGTGGTCTGAACTTGCGGTTCAGGCTCCGGCTCAGGTTCGTTGAGCTTCGACAGCAAGTCGGCAACCGAACGCGGTCGCCCCGCTGCTCCAGCGGAGGAGTCGACAGGGGCAACGTCTGGGCGCTTGCTCGGGTCGCTCGGCATCGCGTTGACACGATTGATCATCTCTTGCGGTACGTCTGCGCCCTTTTGCAAGAGAGCGGCAACGAGTTGCTCAGTGTGTCGACACGTCTCGTCCCACACGACGCCGGCCATCTTGGCGACGTCTTCAGCGACGCGAACCTGCAAGTCTGCTGGCGTCGTTGCCGACGCGTAGAAGACTGTCGTCGCATGCCTGAGCAATGCCTGAGCAAGGCCCATCAGCTTCACGGCATCGCCCTTCGCGTAGAGGTAGGCTGTCGCAATCGCAGGAGTCAAGATCGCGAAGTAGCGTTCCGTCGTCCCTTCGGCGATGGCTCGCTTGTTCAGCTCGATCATTATTGCTTCGCGCTTTTCGTCGTTCGTCGGCATGGCGTTTCCTTGGGTTGGCCCTTTGCTTGGCTCCAAACCTAGTGTGGATATCTCCCCCAAAAAAGCGAAACCCCCTCCCTGCCCTCTGGTCGCTTTTTTGGGGCGACCAATCGCAAGGGGGGCAGGTTGGGGGTCTCGATCTGCAACGTGCCAGAGCGGTCTTTACGTCGCAAGGATCAATCGGCCCGTGCTCCGGCGCTTGGGGACCCATGCTTGGGGCGGCAAGCTCAGGAACTTGTCACCCATCACGCACGCTGGCCTGATGTCGCCGTCGTCTACTCTGGCGGACAGCCTAACGAAAACGACGTCGGGGTCCATCCCGCGGGCAACGAGCAACGGTACAAGCAAGCGCTCGGGGGCAAGCACTATCCAAGGCCGTCGATTCTTGCGGGCCCAGAGCAAGGGGATGCGGTCTTCTTCAGCGGCCGCGTCAATGCACTGTCGCCACCACTTCCACACTGGAGAAAGGCGCCCCTCGGCGAAGGCTCCGAAGGTCCAAGATTCCCGACGCTTTACTTCAACGGTGAACGGCCAAGAATGGCTCGTTGTGCAGATGTCACCGGCTACCTTCATGTCACCGCGGACGTCGGCGTTGCCCCATCCACCGCTCTTCGGCGTGCGCTTGAACTTCACGTCGGGTTCCATCTGCCCCCACCATGATGAGAGCAGACGGACCACTTCGTTCTCACCCTTCGGCCCCTTCAGGTGACCTTGCACCATCTCACAACGCCTTCAGCAATTCGAGCAACGACACCGAAGCGAAGTTCAGCATCGGGCAACCGTCTTCCTGATGGAGCAAGTCATGCAAGCGATCGACACGGTTGCCTCGGTTCGTGTAGCGATAGCCTTCGGGGATCATCTCCTTGAAGATGCCTTCGTTGGTCGTCATCGGGTAAACACCCAAGAACGACGCGTCGATGAGCTCGGTGGGCCACCCAACGGAACGCCCGCTGAAGATGACCTTGGCCTTGGCCACCTCAGCAAGGTAGAGCTCCCTCGACGATAGGCGCCCGAACAATGGAATGAGCTTCAGGTTATCCGCTGGATACCTTGCCGAGTACTCGGCAACCAATTCGACGAGCTCGTCGTAGCCCATGCTCTTCAGCTCAGGATACGGGAACACGATGCGGTTCTCTCGCGCTTCCCAACTGACCTTCGGGCATACGTTGAGCACGTTGAAGATGGTCTCGAACCCTCCAACGACGTGCAAGTCATCGCCGTGGAAGATCTGATGTTGCCACAGAAGCCCGGTCTTCTCCGTTGCACTTCGAACGAGCGCGGCATCCAGCGCGCGAAGCAAGCGCTCTTCGAACTCCCGACGCTCGGTTGCTACACCTTCGGCTTGAGCAGGGCCCCACGGTAGCAGGGCGACGAGCTTCACCTCAGGCACTTCGATGTCTTTGAGCTTCGAGGCTTCTTCGACGCTGATCTTGCGCTTCTTTGCCTCGCGCTCGATTGCAGCCTTCTCGATGAGCGGTTTGATATCGATCAACCGTTCATCCCAACCAACCCCAAAGACTACATCGCCCTTGACGACGCGCTCTGCAACATTGGTCAGCTCACCCTCGAGACGGGTGATGTGCCCGTTAGCTCGAAGAAACTCTCGAACGAGCTTCAACGGGCTTTCGCCCATCAATGGGTCATTCGTTGTATCGGTCAATAGCCAGATCGTTCTCATTGGTTTCTACCTTTTCTCGATGCACCCCTTGGGACATCGGTTTCCGTCGCATTGGTCTGCAAGCTTACAATGACGAGCATGGTTAGGATCAATGGCAATGTCAGCCTTCCCCGGACTGATGTCCCAGAAGGGCACTTCGGGCAAGTTCCTTCGCTCGATACCGACGTACTTGTATCCGATGTCGCCATTGGCTCGTCGATCTGTTGGTTGCAAGGCTCCTTGGAAGTAGACAAGCGGTCCTCGTTGCGAGTAGGGATCGTTCCACACCCCTCGGAGCTTCTCAGCCCAAAGCATGTGACGCTTCTTCCAGACCGTCGTCGGTCCAGCGCCGAGCGCGGCCATCTTGCTCACGAGCACGCGATTGGCCCAAGGCGGGATGATGTCCTCGGGCCAAACGGTCTCGCCGTTGTTCTTGGCGCGCAAGAGCGCCTCGGTGGCGTTCTCTCGCTCCCAGTTGCCGAACACGGGGTCCCCTGGAAGGATTCCGCAGCAACACCCGGTGTCGCTCAGTTGCTTCCAGATGGGATCGCTAACGCCGACCCAGAGACCATGCCGCACGGCCTCTTCCTTGACCGCGTGCATGATGTTCTCGGTCCATGCCGGGCTCGCCCGCCGACATGCTTCGTTCGACCCGATCTTGTCGAACAAGGCCTTGAACGGCACGTTGGTCACCTTCGACAGTTGGTTCCACTTCTTCGTGACCTCGGTACCTCCACGGTTCGGGTAGAAGCCGCACTCGTAGCTGATGGCCTTGCATCCCGCGGCCGCGGCCCGTTCGATGAGCGTCTTGTACGCTTGACGGTACCGCGGTGTCCTATCGCTCACTCCAGGAAGCATCGGCCTGAAGCGTAACGACGTCTTCACCCCAACGTCGCTGAGTGCCTTCATCGTTCTCAAGCGCTCGGTTGCATTGGGGGCACCGATGTCGATACGTTCGATCAGCTCGTCATCGCAAGTGATGGTCGAGAACGCAACCCAGAACAGATGAGGCGCCTTGGCAAAGACTCGAAGGTATTCAGGCTGACGGAACGTGTTCCCCTTCGTGCTGATGCGGACGGGTTGATTGTACTTGATCACGAGCTCGGCGAACTTGAGGAACCACCCTTGCTGACGCTCGATGTTATCGCCAGGATCGTTGATACCACCGAGCTGGACTGGACACGGGAATCCATTCACTTTGCGGTCGTACTTGAGCGCTAGGCGAATGTTCTCCGCGTCTTGGCCACCTCCACCGCTGAAGATGGATTCGATGGTACTGAGTGACGTCTGCCCGATAGGCTTCACCTTCGTTTCGACGTGCCCCGTCAGTTGTTCGCTGAAGCAATAGAGACAAGCAAACGAGCAATGCGAATGGGAATCGATCGTTACTGGTAATGCACAATCGAACCCGTCACTCGTGAACCTGATGCCGCTATAGCTTCGAAGCCCTGAAGCCTTCGCGTCGTTGCAAGTCGTTCCACCGCACATCCGGCATTCGGCGCAAGTGTCGACTCGTTGATATCGGCGCTCGTCGAGCACCGGAAGCTTCTTGCCGCTCATCGAGCCTTCTCCTTACCCTTGTCCTTGCAACCTTTCTTCGTGCACTTACGCTTCGTCTTCACCGGCTCGCTCACGCTCTTCTCGACGTTGCTTGGCTTCTTCGGCTTCACCTTCTGGTCCAGCGCGGGGTCGGCCTTAGCTTTGGGCTCAGGCTTCGGTTCTGGTTCGGGATTCGCAACGGGTGGAGGCAAGTCAGACGCATGGTCTGCGATGAACGCATCAACCATCTGTGCGAAGAACTCGCCCGAGATCTCGTGCTCCGTGCGCAGATACGGTCGGAGCTTGTCGCTGAGGCGCTTGAAGGTCTCTTCGTCCTTGTAGAACTCACAGTAGAACCACTGCTCGTTCTTGTCGCAATTCGAATCCTTCCCCTCACCGAGTTCTCGAACAACGCTATTGCTCAGCGTCGCATCGACGTTGAGCCGTTGCATGTCCTTGAACGCCGACGAGTCGAGCTGCATCATCATGCGCGTCTCGGTGTCGTCCCAACCTAGCTTCAAGAGCTCGAACCCGTTCTTGTGCAAGCTCGACATCGTTTTGACGAGGCGATCGTAGTTCCACGTCGCGAGCTCACCGGTTCGATTGTCGGCGAGTGCATACGCGGCCGCGGTTACCTCGTCATCGTCGGTGATGAGAGCCGCGATGTGCGTCCATCCAAGTTGCTTCGCAGCCGTCACCGTACCGTTGCCGGCAGTGATGGTCATGTCGCTCTTCTTGACGACGATGCACTTGCGCTGACCGAACTCATCGAGCGATGTCTTGATCGAGTCGATGTTCTGCTCGTTGTGATCCCGTGCGTTCTCCGGGTCCAATACGAGCATCCCAATTGGAATCTTCATCCCAAGTAGTTGCTCGTGGATCTTATGGAACTCTGCCTTGGGCGTTGCCGGGTTTGCTGTCTTGGTCTTTCTGGCCATGGTGTTCTTTCAGAGGTTGAGAACCTTGTTCAATTGCACGCCGATCTTCCACTTCGGATGCTCACGAACCCATTCGAGGCAACGCTTGACCGCTGCATCGAGCTCTTCTGGCCGCTCGTATCCCCCGCGAAGATGGGTCACTAAGACCGTTCGCTTATCTGTAGGGTCCATCGGAACGACGTAGAGATCGTCCCAATCGCCGTCCATTTCAATCTCGTGCAGTTGTTCATCACTCCAACCTTTACCATCAATCGAGCCAGGTAGCGCAATGACTAGCTCGTTGGCGGTCACAACCCCCAACATCGGGACCTGAAGCTTGCCAGTCTTCTTGTCGTACTCGAGCTTCGGTCTTGCGCTGATGTAGTCGATCCGCTTGAGCACGGTCCTATCCTCAGCCGGAATCGAGCAATTCGTCTCGAGATAGATCTTGAAACCGTAGTCAGCCAAGGTATCGACGAGAGCCTCGTCGACGAACATCAATGGCTCACCACCCGTTAGAAGAACCCATTGGTTCGGCTTGTCCTCAAGAAGCGATTCGACCTTCGAAGCAATTTCGTCAGCCGTCATCCCCTTCGAACACGACGAACCAAAGTCTTCGTCGCACCACTTCGAACAAGCGCCGAGCCCCTTCTGCCTTCCTTCAGGAGTTCCATCCCAGTAATTGCATCCACCGAAGACGACACGGATGGCCCGCGTTCCAACCATTGCACCTTCGCTGATGAGCGAGTCTTCGATATTCCTTACGACGTACTTCTCAGGCATCACGTCACCGTCCCTTCAATGCGCGAACCGCTTGGTCCAGCGCCGATCTTGAGTTGAGCAGGCATTGCCATCAGCACAGACCGTTCGTGCGCCACGACGAACGCCATGCGGAACTCGTTGCGGAGCATCGACGCGATATGGCTGCTCAGCGCCGTTCGGTTGTGCGGGTCGAGAGCGCCGAACGGTTCGTCAATGAAGACCGCCGACCACTTTGACCCGCGCTGAGCGCGCAACCAACGGCTCGCAGCAACGCCGAGGGCAACACCCGCAAGGTCCTCAGCCGCTCCGCTACGGTTCGTCGGCTCGATGAGTAGCTTGCTCTGGATGTTGGGCCCCCGAATAGCCCCACACGATTCGCAGGCCTTGGCGCGCTGACTCGTAGGGAAGGCCGTGCCGCACGTTGGGCAGACCTTGGCGAGCCCGCTGGTCTCCTGCTCCCATTTGACGTCGATCTGAAGCGGGATGCCGGCGTTCGTCAGTAGCTCGTTGGCTTTGGCTTCTATCTTGGTCATCACGATCTCTTGAATGGCCTGCTGAGCACCGGTTCGCCCCGTCAGTTGCACGGCCTCCACGATGAGGGCCCGCTTCTCCTTGGCGTGATGGATGTGGGTTTCCAGTTCCCAGACTCTGCCAATAGCCTTGGTCGCCCAAGCCTTGTCCTCTGTGAGTTGCCGAACCTTGTCGGCGAGCCGCTCCAAGGCAGTCTCCAACGCTGCGACGTGTTCGTTCGCCTTGCTCGGCTTCTTAGCTTCCTCCTCCTTGCCCTCCATCTCTTCAGCGACGTCTGCCAGTTGCTCGGCCTTGGCCCGGAGCGCCGTCAGCTTGGTTTCCAGCGCGGCCCGTTCCCGTGCGGTGTCCCTCTTCGCTGTCGCCGTCCTGGTCAGCTCGACGTGGGACGTTCTGGCCTTCTCCAGTTCTTGCTTCGCAGCATCAAGCACTTCCTTGCTCGTTGCCCTACTATCGACCCACGACTTCGAAGGGCAAGCCGTGCAAGTGATGGGACATTGCCCATCAAAGACGTAGAAGCCATGTTGAAGGATCTTGAGCTTCTCACCGCACTTTTCCAACGCCGTCTTCGCCGATGTGGCGCTTGCTTGGGCGTCCTCGTACTCCTTCTGAGCCGTCGCTGGAATCAGATCGAACGCCTTTCGAACTTCCAATCCGCTTGCAACGATTGCGTCGTACTCGGCAGCCTTCTCGAGCTTCTCTGCCAAGAGTCGCTTCTGAATCTCCTCTTCGGTTGCTACCTTGCGAGCGGCGACTAGCTCTTGCTTCTTCGCTTCATGCTCGGCCTTGGCCTTCTCGAGCATGTCTTCGATCGTAGCCTTCACGTCGACCGTTGCGTCTTCAGTACCAATCAAGTCGATGACGAGCTTGCGCCAATCCTCCTTCAGCTCAGCACGTTCACGCTCCAAGTCTGCAAGCTCCAACGACGCTTTCTTGTGGGCTCGAACGGCTGCGTCGTTCAACCGCATGATTGGGTCAAGCTCTTCGGCGAGCCACCCTTCAATGATGTTCACCCGCTCGGCACCCTTTGCCGTTACGAGAGCGCCGATGCGCTTCTGCTCGAAGAAGTGCATCGCGAAGAAGTTGTCCTTGTTGAGACCGATGTGTTGCTCGATGGCCTTCTGCGCCTGAGCTTGCGTGATCGGCTTCTTGCCAGGTGCAACGAACTTGAGTTGCTCGCTCTTACCGTTCGCCTTCGACCGCTCGATGATGGTCCCATCGTTCAATCGCAAGGCAACGGAGCATTCGTCTTGCCCCGTCGTGATGATCTCGTTGTCGGTTCGCTTCGTATGCCAACCGAACAACGCATAGGCGAACGAGAGAAGGAACGTACTCTTGCCGAGCCAGTTGCTTCTCTCTGGGTTGTCATCGGCCTGAGCAATCACCGCGTAGACGGTTGGTTCCAGCGCGACCGATTGCTCACCCTTGAAGCAATAGAGGTTCTTCAGTTTCAGTTCGACAGGGTAGAGATCCATCACAACCCCTCTTCGTCTGCGAGCTTCATCAGGAGCTCTTCGAGTTCTGCTTTGCGTGCGCTCGTGCTCGACGTAACGAGCGACGAAACGAGTTCTCGAACCGGTGGAATCGAATCGTCTGGCCCCATCAGCAACTTCACCGTCTGGGCTGCCCCACCGAGTTGCACCTTGTTCCCTTGCGGCCGAGGCATCATTCGAACGGCTGCAACCCCTGCTCGTTCGAGCTCACCCTTGAACGTCTTCAGCTGAACATCGGTTGCGCTGGACGTTGGCAATACCCGGACGAACTGACCGGTGAACATCATCGGATCAACGTGCTCGTCAACTGTCGCAAGCTTCGAGCTCGGGATGACCTTGCGTATTACTTTGATCGGCATGTTACGCCTCCAAGTCCAAGATCATGATGCTCGGATTGTGGTCTTCTTCGTCGTGACGAAGACGAGCAAGGCTTCCGACAATGTGGATGCCTTCGAACTCTTGGGCGTAGTGGTAGTGACCACCGACCATCACGCAACCGGGCCACTTCTTCTTGATGACATCGACAGGCCAATAGACTTCGCGTCCTCGAGCAAGCTCCTTCGTTTCGCTTCCAGCCGCGATGCCCTTCAAGTTCAAGTGCCCAAGCACGAGCGTCGGCATGCCGAGCTTCGGCTTGCTCATCTTCTTCACTGTGGCTTCGGGATCGTACTTGTGAGAGGCAGGCGTGAACGGAAGCCCGACGATGTGAAGATCCATCTTCTTGCCGTTGAAGATGAACTCGCCAGGTTGCTCGAACACTTGCGCGGCAACATCAGCGGCCGCTAACGGCGTGAGCGTCGTCGTACCCAATCCATCTTCGGAGACGTCATGGTTGCCTGCGACCCAGACACTATTGATGTCGTAGTCGTTGAGTTTCAACGCGACTTCGATTGGCTTCGCCATCGCGCGAATTGCGTTCCACCCGTCAGGGTTGCACAGATCTCCAACGAAGACGTAGAGCGCTGCTCCTTCTTCGATGGCCACCTTGACGCTATGGTCAACGAGGCGATTGATCTCTTCAGCACGTTGCACCCCGTCCGTCATCGCGTCGAGATGCCAATCGCTTGTGACTACGATCTTCATGATCCAAGGATGCCCTTCAAGCGCGCTCGCGCTTCTTCCATCTTCTGCTTCAACGGCTCTCGTTCGTCCTCAGCAACCTTGGGCGGCCCAAGATGAAGTCGTTTCTCTGGTGCCAAGCCGACAGGCATCGTGTTGATTCGAACGTCAGCCAAGTTCAACACCGATCCCGCCGTCACGTTGGTTGCAACGTTGGTCGGGAACGTGAGCATCGGTGTCGATGCATCTGGCGAGTCGTACAATGCGACATGAGTAACGACACCCCAATCGCGAGCAGCGGTTGGGAACTTCGTGCTGACCGATGAACCACGCATATCGATCTCGACAATCTGCCTGTCGTATTCGGGGGCCTGAACTTCACGCCCGTCCTGAAGAAGCAACCCAACCCAGAACGGTCGCTTGCCATCCTTGTCGAACACGATCTTGACCGATTGAGAATTGTCGTCCATTGGAGTCTTGTACGTTGGCAAGCTCGGTATTCCCGGCATCGGCAACGGTGGAGGATCAGGCATTCGAATCTCGAACGTTGGTAGCTTGTGACCACCAAGATGAATCTCTGCGAGCTGTCCAGCGAGCGCGCTGTTCATGGCCGTGCCTAAGATCTGAGCCTGAGTTTGAATCATTGCGGCTTGCGCTTCTTGCTCAGCTTGCCTTCGATCTAGCCTGTCTCGAACTATCGCCGGCAAGTGCGGGTCAGTCCGAACGAACCGCATCATCTCTTCTATCAAGGTAGATCGTTCCTTAGGTGCGTTCGAAGACCCCATCACTGCCCGCTTGATATCGGCAATCGGGTCAGGATCCTTCCGCGGGTTCCACGAAGCCGCTACGAGATTCTGGACTTCGATGGCTTCACCCGTGTAACCATCTTTGGTGATTGTTCTGACAACCGGGTGCCCGAGCCGTGCATCCATCATCACGACCCCAACGGGGTCATAGACCTTGCCGGCCTTGATGATTTCACCGTTCTCGTTCAGAGCCACTAGGTCGCCCGGGCTCAACGTCGTTCCGTCTTTCACCCTTAGTACCATGGTCAATTCCTTCCCCGAGTTCATCTAAGGCATGCTTTGCTCGCTCAGCCATTGGTGAAAGCTCGCGCAAGCTCTCACCGGTGAGAGGTTCAGGTTCTGGCGCTTTCGGTTCATCGCTAGAACCAAAGAAGTCAAGCTCACGCCCGGCTGGATAGGCTCCCTTGACTTCGATGTCACAACCGCCCGCACACATCCACTTGACTCGAATAGTCGGAGCGTGCCTTTGCGTGACTCCCCTGACGCCGCCGATACCGTAGACCAGTTCATTACCCGTCTCCATATCGACTTGGTACGTCCGCGTGATGATCTCACCACAGAGAGGGCAAACCCCAACGGCTTTGACGTGACCACGATGGAAATCTTGATGTGCCATACCGCTATCTCTCGTTCCGAACTTCTCGAATTGGATCGTAGTATGTACCTTCACGGGACGGGTTCTCGAACTCGGCTATCGCGTAGAACGCGACATCGAGCAACGCATCGAGGTTCTTCGTTTCTTCGTACCTCTTGAGCGAAGCCTGAAGCCATTCGAAGTAACACGGAGATCTCCCACGGTTGCTCTCATACCGAATGAGACCCATCCCAACACGAGCTCGGATCAACCCAAACGCTCTGGACAACCGCTCTTCTACATGCTTGTCGATCTCAGCCTTCGACAAGACTGACGCCATGCCGGCAATGAACTCTAGATGCGTTCGAATCCACTCACTCGTCGTCCGGTGCTTCGGGTGCTTCGCTTCCACGTGCTTCTCCTTCAATCGTGTCGAGCAATGCTTCGTTCGACGTCAAAGCCTTTACTGCCGCCGACGTCCCGTTGCCAATACGCTCGCCATCAAACGAGAACCACGAACCGCTCTGCTGAACAACACCTGCATCCAGCGCGAGTTCGAGCACGTCTCTGGCTCTGTCGAAGCCCGCTGGAACGAGCAACCCGTTGCTCGTGTGGAAGTAACCGCGTTCGACCTTGTGTTGCTTGCCGCTCACCTTGGTCTTGGTGATCTCGACGCAATGCCGTTCACCGACAACCCGGGCAGTCTCGCCAGTTCCATCCTTCACCCAAGTCCGAGTGACGCGGCCGACAACACTGCTCTCGAAGATCAAACCCTTGCCGCCCCCGACCTTGTAATCTTTGCCCTCGCCTGGCTCAACGCTCTTGTAGGCATCAGGCGTCGTGTCGTACTCGCGAGCAATGAACACGAGAGCCGTCTTCGTGTGATAGAGCAACGGCACGAGCTCATCGAGCCATTGCGCGTTCAGGGCAGCCTTCATCATGGCTCCACGCCCCGAAGCACCATCAAGCCCACCATCACCCTTTAGAAGCTTCTTGAGCAGTCCTTCAGGCACGAGCTTTCGAATGCTATCGACCACGACGAGCGCCGTCGTATCCGATTCAATCTCGCCCTTCACTCGAGCTTCGGCAATCGTGTTCACGAAGTCACGCACGCTGTCCACGGTGTCTTCGTAGCTCTTGGGGCGCTTCGCAAGGAACCCTGGATGATCGGCATACTGCCGCATCAACGTTCGAAGCCAGTCTTCTGGCGACGTGAACTCTGCGTCGATATACGCGTAGAAGTTGCCAGCGCGGAGGAACGACAACCCTAGCCCGTGAACGAACGCCGTCTTGCCGTGGTTTGACGGCCCATGAATCATCGCGATACGTTCAATCGGGTGTCCGCCAACACCTGTCGCCCTGTCGTAGAGCGGGAAGATCGTTGGATGCGCTCGAACCTTCGTCAGCACTTCCATCGCTGGCCTGAAGCCCTTCACCCGCTTCGATACTTGGTAGAGCGAGTTCAAGCGATCGACCGTGCCCGATACCGCTTGAGCAATCACCTTCTCCGGCTTCTTCTCTTCTGCCTTCGGCGCAACCTTCTTCTTCGTCTTCCTTGCCATTCGATCCTCCAACGCTGGGACCACCCGAGGTTCCCGCTCGGGTGGTTCCCAATACCTAGCACGATCAATCAGTCAGTTCAGAAAGGAAGCTTCTTCTTCCCAGTTGTTGCAGGAGCAGCGGCCGCGGGCTTGGTTTCCGCCTTCGCTGGCTTGGCAGGCTTCGCCGGTGGTTCTGCCTTGGCGGGCTCAGCTGGCTCGTCTGGCTCGACTTCGTACTCGGCACCACACTTCTCACACTTCGTAGCCGTCGGCGACATTGGCGCTCCGCACTCATCACACGGAATCGTCTCTTCGCTTGCCGGTGGTTCAGGCTCTGGCTCCGGCTCGGGCTTCGTTTCCTTACGCTTGCGCCCAGATGCAGCCGGGGCAGGGGCAGGCTCGGCCTTCGCCGGTGGGGCCTTGCTCTCAGCCTTGGCAGGGGCAGGCTCGGCCTTCTTACGAACGACAGGCGGAGGCGCGTCTTCCGGCTCTGCATCGGGCTCGGGCTCCTCTTCCTTGTCACCGTAGCCCGCGGCTTCCGCTGGCCCGAAGACGTCATCCCACGGGATGATGCTCGGGTCCTTGAGCACGCAACGGGCCTCCAGCTCGGCTCGCAGTTTCGTGACGTTGCCGCCCCGAATCAGGTTGTCGATGTCTGGTGGATCGCTGTCAATGAGCTCCATCACCTGCGGAGTGATGGCGATCTTTCGAACCGGATAGGCCTTGTACTTCTTGTTGAACTCCTTCGCGTTCGGATGGTGCTCCCACCGAATCACGTAGGGTGTCACGATTGGGTTACCGCGCTCTTCGCCTTCTGAAACGATCTGACTATGGATGCACTCCTTCGTCGCGTCGCCGAGCCCCGTCGTTTCGATTGCAATCTGAACACCGGCTTCAGGTTCATCGGAATCGACAACGGTGAAAAGGTAGTTGCACTTCGACCAAGTGTTCTCTTTCCATGCCTCGCTGAGCTTGATGCCCGCGTCCGACATGGCTTCCTTCTCTTCGTCGCTCAGTCTGTTGTTTCCGTACAGATTGAGCATACCGCCGAGCGTCAACACTTGGACGTCGTTCGGGTCGTCACCGTCCCATCGGAACACGTCGTCAGCGAAACCAATCTGCCCATCAGCGTAGAGCATTCGTAACGCTTCGAGCAGTCGACAGACGGGGCAAACTACCGGTGGAAGCACGCGCTCCCCGGTATCTCGATCGCGACGGTATTGCTTCACCAACACCGATTCGTCTTCGAGACAGTTGAAGTTCCCGCCGAACGTAACGCGAGTCACCTCGCCAGTTTTCTCGTCCTTCTTTTCGAAGATGCGAGGGATGCCATGTTGCCAGAGCGCCACGATGGGAGCGTGCTTGTGGAGTACGATCTGAACCGCGGGAGGATTGCGCTTTCGCCATCCACGAAGGAACTGACCCGTTCCACCGCTCTTCGTCGAGTGCCCCAAAAACTGATCCATCGCAAGTGATCTTGATGCCATGTGATTGTCCTCTAGTTGTCCGTTGTTTGCCCTTGAACGCCCTAGCGGACGTCCAATGATCCTACGGCCTTTCGAACCTTTGGCAGGTTCGTTTGAGCCGTTGGTTGAGCGGTACCCTTACCACGGGACCGCCCTTCCATCACCACCTTTGAGCCGCCCGCTTCTTTCGGAAGGCTCTTGACAAGGCTGTCAATCTGCTCGTTGCAGAGAGCCTTGAGTTGTTCCGCCGTCATTGTCCGTAGACAGTTTTCCAGCGCGATCGATAACCGCTTCTCGTTGGTCATTCGAACCCCGGAGCGTCTTCTACGCCGACGTCCATGCGTTGCTCGGGAGCCGGAAGTTCGATGGCCGCGACCGAAGCGCGAACGGTTGATTGGTCCTGGACCGTCTCAACTCGATCGGGGTCTGCTTCGGTCGCTACGGCTTTTGGGCTTCGTGCCTTGCGAGCGCGGGGAGCCTTGGCTTCCTTGGCAACCTTCGGGGCCTTGGCTTCCTTGGCGACCTTGGGAGTCTTCGGGGCCTTCGGCACCTTCACGTCGTTCGAGGCCTTCGAAGCCTTCGGGGGCTTGGACTTCGCAGCCTTCGGGGGCTTCAAAGCCTTGGCCTTCTTTTCCTTCTTCGGCTTCGCCTTCGCACCGGAGTACTTGGCGAGAGCCGCCAAACGGCTGACGCCGGTATTGATCAGCTTCTCAGCCGTCGCCTTGATGTCCTTCCCCGACGCGTCGGAGAACTCCTTGATCGTCTTGTACGTATCATCGCTAACGAGAATGCTCTTGCTCATCTTCGTCTCTTTCTATCAATGCACGAGATGCGAGCACTGCATTGACAGCATCGCTTCGCGTGCGAGGTTCCTTGGCTCAGTCAATGGCTGAACCACCTGCAACGCCTCGAGACGATCTTCATACCGAATCAAGTCTTCGAAGCGTTGAAAGGTTTGCAGTTGGCCGCATGCGGAGCACCGAAGTGCAACGTTCGAATCGAGCTTACCTTCGACGGCAACACGACTTCCGCAGTGCGGACAGTTCCAAGCGGGGTTCGACATTCAGATCTCCTTGCTGCTCACGATGCCAGGGTGTTCCACGTCCTGGCAACTTTCTCGATCAACTAGCTACGCTTACCACTGTTGAGCATCGAGCTCAACGAGAAGCAACGTTGCCGCCAAAGCTCCGCGAACGACTTCAGGGTGTCCATCATGCCCTCGGCCTTGATCTTCCGTTCCATGGCAATCGCCCATTCGTCGGCGAAGAGCACGCTGGCCCGGCCTTTGATATCGGCCTCGGTAATAGCCTTTGACCGCTCCTTGCGATCTTTCTCACCCTGCAAGTCCTTGCTCGCGGCATCCCGCATCGCTTCGATGATTGGCGAGGCCTCGAGTTCGAACTTCTCGTACTCGATACGAGCGACAATGTAGAGCCGATGAGCGCGCCGAGCGTTGTCCTCCGCTCGGTTCAAGGCCTCTTGCAGGTTGCCCGGCGTCAACGCGTCGGTGAGCTTTAGGGCTTCTTCCAATTCGTTGAACTCGGCCTCAGGGTCCTCCAACTTGAAGGCGCGTTCCTGGATGCGCATCCACGACGGCGGGAGTAAGGGCATGTCTTCGATCGATATCTCGGCTGAAGGATCGAACGAACGGGCAACCCGCTTCTTCTCCGTTGTCTCTGGCATGACTGGCTTGCGCCGTTCAACCTTGCCTGTCTCCGTCGCCGGGGCATTAGCAAGCTCCTTCACCTGCTCAGCCTTTCGGCGCATCGTTGCAATCCGCTGGTCACCGACCGCTTCTATCTTCTGCGCCGCTGAACGGTTCGACGGCGCTGTTCTGAAGAGACTATTGATTGCCGCGTCTGCGCGCTCTGTGTTGCTTGCCATGCCTGTCTCCGTTGCCTTCAGTGTGGATATCTCACCCAATTTCTCGAAACCCCAAGCCAGACCTTTTGCCCGGGCGTCAACCCGTTGGGCGTAGGGGGTGATCCCCCAAGGGTCAGGAGGAAGCAGCCGACGAGACACGGCGTCTCCGACCTGGCCCGGCTGGCGTCGTCATAGGCGAGGGGTCCAGCGCGGAGCCCCGCACGGGTGGGGCCTTGGCCGTGCCTCGCTTGCCTAGGCCGCTGGCGACCTCCTGCTGAGCCTGGGAAAACTCCTCCGTCATGTCTTGGGTGTAGGCGCCCTTCGGTGGGGCCTTGGCCTTGGTAGCCCGCGGAGCTCGTGGGGTCTTGGGGCGGACCGACCCGTATTGGTCGTCCCAAGGGTGCCCGGGGAACGCCGCTTCGAGCAACCGTTGCGTCGGTGGCCAAGTAAGCTTCTCCCAGCATTCGTACCGATCGAAGGTACCGTCCCACTCTTCCTTGAGCCGGTATTCGACGTCACCCTTGTGACTGGCGTCATAGACGAAGTACGTGACCTTCGTGCCTTCGCGCACGTCCTCACCGCGTTCAATCATCTTGCGTGCGAGTTCGATGTGCGGAAGTTGCTTCGCCCAACCGCCGTCCTTCGTGCGCTTGCGGGCATACTCGTTGAGCGGCTTGTTCAAGCGCTTCGCCATCGAGATGTCGTCTATCGTCAACGGGTCGTTCAAGATCGAAGCCTGCCAACGTGCAATGACCTCATCGAACGTTTCGGTGTCCTCGTGACCACCGTTCTCCATGCCTACCAGTAGATCGATCACCTCGGCTTGGAAGTTACGCGCGACCCTGATGCTGTCGCCGCGCTTGTACTCGAGGCCTTTGACTTCGGGCTTGCTCGACGCGTCTGCCATCGTGCCTTTGAAGTGAACGTAGCGCCCAACATACTTCTTCGCTGAGATGAAGATGATGCGTTCGAATTCCTTCTCGTAGGCAAGCTTGATCAGATTCTCCTTGCAACCAAGGTCCTTGAGCTTCACCGGGTAGAAGTCGTGATTGCACCATTCGACGAAGACCTCAAATTGCGTGCGAGTACAGTTACCAATGAAGAGCGAATCGGTGTCTCCATAGATCGAATGCATCGTCCGCGCTTCGGCGGCCGCCATCGTCTCTTGAATGAGCCATGCTCCTGCCTGCGTCACCGCTTCAGCTACATCTCGACTGAAGAAGCGGCTCATCGGGCTACCGATGACACCGTAGAACGAGTTCGCTGCGATCTTGTATGCCGTCGCCTTGCGATTCGCGCTCACCCATTCGTCTGAACCTGGCGGATACGACGCCTTCAGATCGTTCCAATACTTCCGCAACCGCATCACCTCTTTGACGGCGTGCGGAAGAATGCCTTCTTCTCTGGTTAGGAAGCACGTGCCCGTGATTGGGGCCGTGCAATACGGTTCGTCCAGCGCGCTCGCTTGCGCCAATGCTTCATCCGCAATCAGCGTCTCTGGGCTCATGTTCCACGTGACGATGATGCTCGGGTACAGAGACGCGAAGTCGCCGACGTGAACGTTCTTGATGATGCCGCTTCCTTGCGGCTCCATCACGAAGGCGCCCTTGAACCTGTCCGAGTGCCCGCGTTCGAAGTTGCTTGGGAACCGATAGTTCCTATCAGCGCCAAGACGAAGCAAGAAGCCTTCGGCCTGGATCGTTGGGTTCATGCCCCTCGAGTCGGGGAACACGTTGGTCGTTTCCGCCAACGTCTGAAGGAGCGCGATGTAGCCCGTCTTCTCTTCGATACCGCGCTGTCGCTTCACGTCGGTGACGTTGTATCGAACGAGCTTCTGGCGCTCTTCACCACCGGCTGCCCAATACTCGTAGGTCCTGCTCGCGTCGATGTCGTCCTTGCCAACGCCGAGCAATGCCATCGAGATGGCCTGCAACGAGTAGCTCGCCTTCTCTTCTCCGGACTCCGCGGCCATGGTGTTCATCCGGATGAAGAGATCCATCTGGTCGAGCCATAGCCATCGGTCGAAGTTCACTGAGATGCGTCGTTGGGCGCATCGCGCCTTCGTTGCGGGGAAGTCGAAGTTGTCCCCGTTCCACGAAGCGACTTGATCGTATTGTTCAAGCGTCTTGATGAGCCGTTGCAGCAACGCTCGTTCGGCCGTGTCAGTGTCATCATCAAGCACGCCGACGGTCACCTTGCCGTCAGCACCGATAACAGACCAACATAGGATTCGAGCTTTGCCTTCGGCTGCAAGCCGCACGGGCACGCGACTGTCCGTTTCAATGTCGTAGTAGCAAAGCCTCGGCGTAACGTGCGGGATCTTGTGATCTGTCAAAAAGCGGCGGACGGCGCCGACATCTCCTTCGTATGTTCGCACGCCGTCCGCTTCGAGCTTCTTGCAGAGATCTTCTCTTTCGAAGCTACTCTTCCACAAGATCCGAATCCAATCGCCCTCTTCGAGCATGCCTTTGACGGCTCGATGGTTTCGAATCTTCCGCTTCGTTTCATCGTCGATGTCGTTCCTAATGAAGCACGAGAATTCAGCGGCCCGTTCTCGCACAATGACCTCATCGCCATTGCGCTCAACGATGATGATGTTGTCCTTGTTCTGAGCGACGTTCAGCAACCCACGGACAGGAGGAACATCAGGTGCGATTGTTGTTTGGTTTGGGAGATCGACAATTGCATCGATCCGCACCTGACGTTCCTTCTGCCCGTTGGTTACTAAACGCCTCATGATCTACTTCTCTTCCTCTTCGTCGTCCTCGTCCTCGTCTTCGTCGTCGTCCTCGTCTTCGTCGTCGTCCTCGTCTTCGTCGTCGTCCTCGTCTTCGTCGTCGACTTCTTCGGCGTCGGTATCCTCTTCGTCTTCGTTCTCGTCGGTATCCTCTTCGTCACCTTCAACTTCGTCGAGCACGTCCATATCCAACTCGTCCCTTTCTTCTTCGGCGTCCTGGTTTTCAGGCTCGTCCGTGAAAAGCCTACCGTCTGCAATTCGACGGCGATCGATGCGAAGGAACAACTTGCCTTCGCGATCTCTCAAGATGATGTACCTCACCTGAACGTTGTTCGGGAGCTTCTCAATGCAAGCCGGCTCGTCATCGAGCGACACCGCTGGCACTTCGCCATTCTTTCGAATACCGTCCTTCGGTCGAGCCATCATCGGGATCTCGACGACACCGGGTGCCATCGCAACGGTCAAAGCCGTTCGAGGTATCTTCGGTGCATCGCCTTCCTTCAGCTCACGTGCTTCTTTGCTGAGCGTCGACTTGCTCTTGTTCTCTGCTCCCTCGAGCAACTTCGCACGGGCTTCGGGTGGCAAATGCAGCATGATGGAGCACTTCGAAATCCCAATTCTCTCCATCATCTCCTTCGGGAACGTTGACGCTACCTGCATCAACCGGTTCGCGTGCGAGTACCCCATCTCGAGCTCTGCTTTGCAGAACTGAGCGAACGTCTTGTACGTTGCATGACCCTTCTCTGTCACGCGCAAGCGCCAAAGCTTCTGATCGAAGATGCGCTGAATCTCTACCCCCATGTCCCAGATGCCCTTCGCCGAACGGTTCTTCAGCTCAGCAATCTTCTGAACCGCGTCGTCGAGCGAATCGACCTTGGCTGCATCCTTGTCGATGACCTCGGTACCATCCTCCGTCTTCGCAATCACCTTCGATGCGACCGGGGCATTCGTTTCCAGCGGAGGGTCGAGCGTCACGGCTGGCTTCACCTTTCGCCTCGCTGGAGCCTCTGGCTTCGGCGTTGGCTTCGGTTCCTCTTTGGGCTCGGCCTTCTCTGCCTTGGCAGGCTTCTCCTCCTTAGCGGACTTGGCAGGCTTCTCCGCCTTGACAGGCTTGGCAGGCTTCTCCTCTTTGGCAGGCTTCTCCGCCTTGGCGGGCTTCTCCGCCTTGACGGGCTTTTCTGGCGCGGCCGGCTTGGCTAGCTCTTCGGGGGCGTCTGCCTCGGTCTCGCTGTCCCCGCAGAACGGGCACGCATCCAAACGCGAATCGCTGTCTCCACCGCACGTCGTGCAATCACACAGATCTCGTTCAGGCGTCGCAACACGATACCAGAGCACTAGGTTGCGAACTACGCCTTCGAGATCGAGTCCGCTTTCGTCTGGTAACTCCATCGGTGGAAGGGACATCTTGCTCGCAGCCTTCTTCGCGAGTCTGTAGGCTTTGCGCGCAATGTCCTCCTTGACTTCCTTCAGCCTCACACCCTCTACGATCTTCTCCACCTTCGGCTTCATCGTACGTTTCGTCGCCATAGTATTCTTTCCTCGCCCGCTTCAATGCGCGGGTGATTGCCTTTTGAATCCACTCGATGTCCCGGACTAGCCCGAGCGCTTCGACGTTCTCTTGCTCGTAAAGGACCTTCGCCCCGTGCTGAGTTCCTTCCTTCAAGGCCGTCATCACTAGCACCGTTTCACGCTCAGTCTTGCACGCTAGTTCGACGAACTCATCGACGCTCCGTTTGGCATCTGCCAGATCTTCAGGTGTCACACCTTCGAACACTTCAGGCTCGAACGAGAAGTCATCGCCCACCGGTATCAACGCGGCCCCGACCCATTGGTTGTGACTGTCGCGGGCGAGCCCCTTCGCCCACATCATCTCACGAACGACTTGACACCGAACCTTGAACATCACGTAGCCCTCGACTGAGCCACGGCCATCCCAGTGAATGCAACGATCCCAGATCGTGAACATGATGACCTGAACCAAGTCGTCAAGCTCGAGAGGGATGTAGCGTTGCTGACGAAGCATCTTGTTCGCCAACCGGCGGACTTCTCCGCCGGCATACTGCTCGAACTCAGCGAGAGTCCACCCCTCGCTGAGTCCCCTAATTCCTTGCCTGATGAGGCCTTCAGCCACGACTGGCCTCTTCTTCACGCGTCACGTTGTCCAGCGCGGCTTCGCGCAATTGCAGGGCCGCGTTGATGGCTCCTGCCCCGTTGCCGCGAATAGTCGAGTCGCTGATGTGGACGTACGCCCGAGCGTAGTCGTAGAGCCATCCGCTGGCACCCGCTGCTCCGCGGTTGCGCTTCTGCTGCTCCGACACGGCCTTGATGTCCACGTCGATGGCGACGGTCCAAAGCTGAACGCCCATCTGAACCATCTTGTCGAAGTGGCTCTTCGAGTAGCTGTCCAAGCCGTCGGTGATGAACACGATGTCGGCGCCTTCTTTGCCGTCCTTCTCTAGGTTTCCGATCTGCTCCAACGCCACTTCCATCGCGACATCGATATCGGTGCCTCCACCGCAATGGCTTTCGGCGACGAGGAGCATGTCGTTCGGCTCGTTCGGGCGCACATCGTGAACATCCGTCACCGTCGAGAAGTGCACCATGCGCACGGTTCGCCCCTCTTGCAGGGCAACTCGAATCAACGCCACTGAGCAGGCCTTGGCCCAGATCTCACGATGGTCGTGCATCGAACCAGACTCATCAACTGCAACTACGAGCGGGCCGCGGCTCTTCGTTGACTCGCCTGCCATGCGGAACTGATTGGCGCGGTCTTCGCTAACTCGAACGGCAACGTCGGGATCAATACCGATGCTCGCCTTCTCGTCGTCGAGCATTCTGTCGAGGTCACCGCCCGTTTCGATACCTTCGACTTCTTGCGGGTCCTTGCACTTGCTCGGGATCGCATTGTACTCGAAGCTCTTATACATACGCCCGGCGAGGTTTGCGATCTGCTTCATCAGATGCGAAACCTCGCCCTGACGGTCTTCCACTTGGCGCATCTGCGCCCATGCATCAGACCGATCGAAGCCGAACCCTTCCTCCAACGTGTCGGCACTCTTGCGACGCTCTTCGAAGGCCTTGAACGCTTCCGCAACTAGCCCGCGCAAGAGCATGTCGTCGTCGATGTCTACGCCCTTCAGAACAGCGTCAATGAGCACGTCCGTGAGCCGTGCAATCAGGTACGACGCCGGGATGCCGCTCCGCATGCGGAGAAGTGGAACGTAGTCGAGCGGCACGATACCTCGAAGAGCCGCTGCGATTGCACTGTCGGGCGAGCCCGCCCCAATGCATTCGTTCCACGCGTCTTGCAGGTATCCAACAATCTGCTTCGCCTTGTCGTTAGGTAGATTGGGCGTATGCCCCTTCGTCAACTTCGCAAGGCAATCACGGATCATGCCATGACGTTGAACGGCTTCGTCAAACGAAAGAACATCGTAGCTGAACATCGAGTCGAACATTGGATCACCCTTCCCCATCTAATGCCGGTTGGAACTTCGAGTAGAGCTCTTCGAAGTCACGTTGCAGGCTCTTCACCGCACGAGCGACGTCGTTCCTGCTGGACTCGCGAAGCTTGAAGCGCTTCATGTCGCCCGAGACGCTTTCCGCGGTTCTGATGATCTTCTCGAGCACCTGACTCGCGTTAGCCGCTGTCAAACCCGTGCGCTTGATGTTCGCGTAGGCTTGCCGCGCTTCGTCAACCCGCTTGATGAGCCCTTGCGCAAGCTCAAGGTCACAACTACTGATGATCGCTGTCGCCTTGGCAATGTCCTTCTCGTTGTCCCATGCCATGAAGGGCAAGATGTCCATGTCTTCGACGGACACTTCGGTTCGCCCCGACAACCATGCATTCGCCTGAATGCCTCGTTGCCACTGGCCGAGCTTTCTATCGCTGATGTCGATCTCATCCTTGATGCAACGTTCTTGGATGCTGCAAAGTAGGTCTTCGATTGAAGCGTCGATCTGGATATTCGCTACTTCCAGCGCGGCATCACGTAGCTCGTCGAGGGTCACAATCGAGTCCTCGGTCGGCGTGTAGGTGCCAACGACTCGGCTCGCCCTGAGCACTTGCACTCGGCCCGCTCGCGTCTTCACCGCGGTCACCGGAACCTTGATATGGAACCGGTCGTAGAGCGCGGCGATGCGGTCAGTACGGCGGTTCACTTCTGGCCAGTTCGTCGCGCTTCCAACGCTCCAAAGGGGCGCCCGAACGCCGTCGAAGTCGCGCTCGTCACTGAGCAGCCCGAGCAGGCTGTTCAGAACGCCATCGCTACCCTTCAAGGCCTCGTCAATGAACGCGGTGTCGCAGTCAAGCAACTTGCCCTCGATCTTCCGCTTCTCCTCACCGCGTTGCAGGGCGGCCAAGTCGATTCGACCAATCAGATCGTTCAACGTCGAGAAGCTACCGAGCAGCGTCGAAAAGTGCTTCGACCCGTCAACGTGCTTCATCATCGCCTTGCTGAGCACCGTCTTCGCAGTGCCTCGCGGCCCGACGAGCAAGTAGTTCATTCCCGTCAGCAACGCGATCATCATGCATCGAACAGCCGCTTCGCGTTCAGCGAAGAACCCGTTCAGTTGCTTTGCGGCATTGTTCAACCGCGTCACGACTGGCAACTCGCCAACGATCCCTCCGTCGACAACACCCGCTTCTTCTGGGGCGACGATGGGGTTGGCTTCCTTGGTCTCTTGGCGGCGACGCCTTCGACCGACTCTACCGATCTCTTCCATGCTGATCTCCCTGCCCCGGTTGGGGCAACCAAACAACGAAATCACAGTCGCACGGCATGCGCTAGCGCGCAATAGAAATCATCAACGGGCCAGCGCGGAGGTCGCACGCTGGCCCGTTTTAGGCTTGGGCTTGGGGCCGTCAGATCGCGAAAAGGGCCATGAGCTCGGCTTTGGTGCGGACCTTTACGGGACCCGCCGGCTTGGCTGGCTGCGCGACCACTGTGGGGGCAGCCTTGGCGCCCTTGGCGGCTTTGGCGACGTCGTTGAACGCCTTGTCGGCCTTGCCCTTGCTCGCCTGCAACTCAGCTTTCGCGTCGGCGAACTTGGCCCTCACTTCGTCAATCTTCTCCTTGAGCGGCCCAAGCCGCTCCTGAAGGATGTTCGCGTAACGGTCCGCCTTCAGAAGGAGCTCGGCGCATTCGAAGACCTTGGTATCGAACGTCGACTCGCGTGTCTTGTCGCTCGAAACCATGTCGGCGAGACGCGCGTTCAGTTGGTCGAGCTCGCCTTCGAACGTCTGCTCAGTACGGCGCTTCCACGTCGAGAGCGTTCGCGGGTCAGCGTACTGAGGGATCGCCGATCCTTCGAACTTCACCGGCTTCTCGTTGGTCAACTCGGCAAGGCCGTCGAGCACCTGAGTGAACTTCTCACCGGAGTCGCCCGGTAGAAAGTACACTCCGCCGCTCACTCGGCGACTGACCCATCCAAGCTCGTCACCGAGATCGAGCAACGCGTGACTGATGTGGTAGTTGAACGCGGTACCGAAGCACTCGTTGGCGTAGGTTGCCATCGCTTCACCCCAACGCTTCGCCGACTCGCTCGGGAACTCCGTCTCGTCCATTGGCGGGCAGACAACGACCTGCCCGTCTTGCACGCGAACCCGTGCCCCGAGCTCCCACTTGTCGCGCTCGCCTTCAAGGCTGACCCGGTAGTAAACGCCGAACGCTAGGGGTGTGTCCTTATCGGGCTTGCTCAGTTGCTTGACTGTGACCGTGCGGGGATCGATCTTCAGTTGCAGGCTCCAGCCGAGCTTCGCGGCGACGGTGAGGCTGTCCTCGGCCGTGATCTTCTTGAAGAACTCCTTCCGGTTGGTGACAGCCATGAACAACGCTTCGAACTGTCCACGGGGAATCGCCAGGTCCGTCGCCTGCTCCCCCATGTTCCAAGCCACCTCCACACCTAAGAACGCCTCTCCTGCCTTGCGCGCCGAACTGAACTTACCTGTCGCTGTTTCGTTGAGCATCGAACTGTCCTTTCTTCAAGAAGAACCCCGTGGCCCATCGCTAGACCACGGGGAACCTCTCACCGGTGAGCGTTTAGGAGGCGCGACTGACCGGCTTTGCGGGGGGCTTGGCAGGCTTTGCCGCGGGAGCAGCCGTTGCCGGCTTGGTACCGAGCGGCTTGACCGCCGTCATGGGCGGGCGAATAGGGGTCGGGGGCTTGACCGACTCCGCCTTGGGCTCGGGCTTGGGCTCCGCCTTGGGGGCCACTGCAACCGGGGCAGGGGCAGGGGTAGGGGCAGGGGCAGGGGCAGGGGCCGCGGGCTTCGTGCAAAGGATGCTCGCAATCTTGTCCGCATCCGCCTGAACGGCTACCGCGTAGTCACGCACGGGTTGTTCCAGCGCGGGCCAATCGGTCACGGTCATGAGGGCTTTGCAACCGCGCAACTCTTCCGCGCTGGCACCCATCTTCATCGCGGTGACGGCGCGCACTAGGGCAAACCGCGCTGACCACTTCTTCGTCGATCCCGTGTCGAGCAATACCAGGGCAGCCTTCTTCTCCTCTTCGCGTCGAGCAATCACTGCCTCGCGCTTCTGGGCTTTCTTGGTCACTGCCTTGCCTTCGATGACCCGCTTCGCCTGCGTCAGGTTGCTGAGCGCGGCCGTGGCTTGCTTCTTGTCGATCTTGGCCTTGGCGGCTTTGGCGGTCTCGGTGGTCGTTGCATTGGCGCTAGTGTTGGATAGGTCGGTCATTCTGGATTCTACCTTTCTTGCCGTGGGTTGTTCCCTTCGACGGATCAACCTTCGCATGCCATGCGCTAGCGCGCCAACGAATTCCTCAGCCGAGATCGAGAATTCTGTAACTCGGTAGAATCAAGCCGATTGGTGGGCTCTGCCCGCGCTCTTCACCGCCCGTTTGGGCCCTTTCTTCTTCGTGGCCTTGGCCCTGGCCAGCTTGCGAGCGGTCACCCCACGCATCTCATCCAACGCTTCGCGGATGGGTTGCCCGGCGTCATCGAGCGCCACAATCCAACGCTTGAGAGTTGCGTGATGCACGTCAGCGTCCTTCGCAGCGTGAACCGTATTGCCACCATGCTTCTTCAGCAGAGGAACAAGCATCTCCATCGCTACCTCGTAACGGTAGGCGCGAATCTCAGATCCAATTTCTGTCTCGTTACGTGCCATCTCAACCTCTCATCGCTAGGTGCGTTCGTTGAATGAGATTGGAGCCATCAACCTCGGTTGCTTCGTAGCGCTTGCGTCTGCACTCGTTCACGAGCGGCCAAAGTCCCCAATACTTGATCATGTTGTATGCAGCCTTTCTCGATACCGCCGTTCGATGTGCCGCTCTCGAGATGTCTCCACCGGTTGCAATCAAGTCCTTCCTCAACGTTCGAGCCAAGATCAACTTATGCGCATCATCCCTTATTTCTGGGTGAGCTGGTTTCCTTGCAGGGTAACCACTCTTCTTCGGCGGACCACTCTTCCGCTTGTACTTCTTGCTTCGTTTGGGCTTCTTCCTGAGCCTTCGGCTTGCCATAGCAACTCTCTCAACTGATCTCGAGTGAGCTCCGCGGCATCGCAATCTCGAGGGATCTCCACCCTTCGAATATCGACTTTCCTCCCAAGTAGTCCCCGCAACGTCTCGAACATTCTGTCACCGGCATGGTCTCCATCTGTGGCAACGAGTATCCGGTCCCATTGTTGGAGCTTCAGGAGTTGCCTTGCGTGCGGCTCACTGCCTCCAATAGCCGCAAGAAACCTAGCACCCGCACGTTCGCACGCTAGCGCATCCAGCGCGCCCTCGGTAAGCACTAGGGAAAGGCCTGCCCGTGCATCGTAGGGAGGCCAATGGCGCATCCCAAAGATCGCCCCGGGGTCGTAGCCGTCGGCCTCGCTGGCGTTCTTGTACCGCTTGTCCTGTTTGCAGAACGTGCGAGCGTGCCAACCGAGCCACTCTTCGTTCTCGTCCTTGACGGGGAACACGATGCGACCACCCATGGCGCCGTCGATCGCGTAACAGATGTCCCATCGCAGGCATTGCGCGTCGGTGAGCCCGCGTTGCAAGGCGTACTTTCGAACGGGCGTCACCCAAGCATTGAGCGGGCCGCTCAGCAACTTGCTCGGGATGCGAAGACGGTTCGACAAGAGCTTCGTGATCTCGAACGATACCGCGAGCGGCAATGACCCTTTGAGCCAAAGCCCGTTATCCGTGATCCATGCGCGCGAGCCACCCATGCTCAGGCCTCGCACGGCCATCACCAGATCTACGGGCCCCCCGTTGAATGCGCACCCGAAGCAATGGTGTGAACCATTACCCGGGCTCTGTGGGTTGTGGGAGATGCTCCAACTCGGGCGCGTCTCCTTGTGGTCTGGATGCGGACATGGCGCCCAGAGCTCGTGCCCGTGCGTTCGGTACCGAATACCCAACGCATCAAGCAACCTTGGCACATCGGCGCTCTGTCGATTCTGCGCGCTCACTTTGCCTTCGATCCTTTCCCCTTCTGAAGCTTTGACGCTGGCACGACGTTGACCGCCTTCGACAGGTCTTTCTTCTTCTTGCCATTGTGCCCACTCGGCCCGCTTTGAACCTTGCTCTCGTCACCGATCGCAACGTCCCACACGAGCTGACCGCTATGCAGATGAACGATATCACCGTCCCATTGGTATTCGATCGTCAATGGCCAACGACCGTATCGTTGCTTGAGCACGAGCAACTGAATGACGTTGCGGCTCACCCGCTTCATGAGCCCCGGCAAGTAAACGCCGATCATCGTATCGCTCACGTCGACCCATGCGCTCGAACCCTTCACGCCTTCGCGTGTCGGCATTGGGTTCTGTCTGGTTTCAATGTCTTTCAAGCGTTGCTGCTGAACGAGCAAGCAATGGCAGTTCGTCTCTTCGGCTATCGCCTGCTGACGGTAGAGCGCTTCCTGCTCATCGCTCTCGTCCTTCATGCGTCTGAAGGCGCGTCGCCACAGATCGAAGATTGCAATGCTCGCCCCACTGTCGGCGATGTAACCATGGATCACGTCGAGCACTTCGTCATGAGTGTGTCGAACGCCTCGTTCCTTGTGGAATGGCATGTCGACGAACTTCACCCATTGGGCAATCGCGTCCATCGTGTTGCAAAGCAACTTCCATTCGGCATCCGTGATCTGACCAGTCTTCACACGGTTTCTCGAAATGCCCGTGCTGATGCATGCCATCAGCTCGAGAACATCCGCTGGCGACATCTCCCAAGCGCCGTAGAGCACCTTCCCGCATTCACGCTCGGCGCACATCCTGGCTTGATTCAACGCTAGCTTGGCAACGATGGTGCTCTTTCCACCGCCAGAAATTGCCGTCACCGTCGTGATCTTGCCTGGTTCCAGCCCGGGGACGAGCAAGGGTTGGCCGCTCACATCGTTGCCGTTGTCGTCGAGGCTGTTCGGGGGGTAACGGTCAAGGCCTTCGATACCCGTTGGATAGAGCCCGATGCCGTTCATGCGTTGCCGCAAGACGGCACGATGGTCAGCAACTAGCTTCGCGCCGTCGCGCAAGTGCGTCCTAGACGAGCTTCCCTGGAACGAGATTGGGATCTGCTTGGCGAGCGCCCGAACGCGTTCCTGGCTCATGCCGGGGTCCTGCAACGCCCTGAGCAATTCGCTCAACGGCCCTTGCACGGCCTTCGCCCTCGTCATGTCCCATTGGAGCGCGTCGATGTGGAACCGAATGTCGCGCGGTACCTTTGGGTTCGCCGCAACTACGTCTTCGAGATATTTCTTGTCGAGCTTACCACCCGACAACTGAACGATCGCCGTTGGCGACGGGTCATGCCCTTGGGCGGTAGCACGCAAGATCGAAGCCCATGCGAGCGCGTGGTCTGTGTCTTGGAAGTGCTCCGCCCGTACCCTCGACGCGAGCTCTGCTCGAACCTTGGGATCGACAATGGCCGCGGCCAGAATCGTTTGCTCGTTCAGCACATCGTGCGTGATCTTGAAGTCTGGTGTCGCGTAGCCTTGCTCTTTGCTCATTCAGTCAACCCCTTGCGTCCGTATCTTGAACAATCTGTAGTCGGACAGCTTCGACTTCAACATGAACCAATCGCGCCACTTGATGCGCTTGCCTTGCTGCCGATTGCTTCGGCGCCAAAGCTCAACGCGTTCTTCGTCCTTTGCGGCCCATTGCAGATAGGTCAAGAACTCGGCCTTGTCGCCTTCGAAGTCTTCTTCGATCATCAACGACAATCTACTCGCCGCAACGTTCCATTCTGGCGCAACCTCGTCGACGCATTCGACGTCGTAGATGGCGTCATGCATCCAACAGAACAACGCGACGAACAACGTCGGCGTCAGCTCTTCACCATTCAACCCGCTCTCGATGAGCTCGTCGATCTGAAGCACGTATTGCTCGGCCTTCAACTTCGACACGCCCCGAGCGCACTTGGTTTTCTTGGTGCGCTTTCTGCTCAGTGCTCCAAGGTTCTCACGTCCTTTGAGTACGAGAGCAGTCTTGGCTTTCAAAGCCTTTGCATCTGCTTCGCTCTTTGGAACGCGTGCCATGGTTACCCTCGCTTCGATCTGTCGATGCGTTCCTTGAAACCCCTGAGCTTGTCGTCGAACTGAATCTCAGCCGCCTCTTCGAGCAAGGCCCATCCCCGCTTCCATGCATCCAGCGCGGTCTCGCCTTCTTGCACGACAACGGTCACCGAGTGCCCGCCAATGCGGAACGAATTGTACTGGACCGGGCTGAACGTCTCCTCACCCCAGATGACCGTGATTGGTGTCCCGGGTGGGGCGCTTGCGTCTACCTTGGGCTTGCCCGTTGCTGCTTCTATCGCGGTCTTCATTCTGCGTCGTGATGTTTCCATATTCGATCTCACTCCCGTCGATTCGAGCCGTCTTCAAGACGAACCCAAACAGATCAACCATTCTGAACCCTGCTTCCGTTGGACAGATCGAATACGAGTTCGCCCATCCAACCAAGCCTCGCTTGACTAAGCGCGTCGCAGCGGCTTTCTCGCCAGGCTCAACGCGACAATTCGTTTGCCCGTATCGATTGTCTCGAACGGCGCGCACGAGCAACCAGACGTCGTTCTCGTTCATCCCTTCCTCCGCTTGTTCCACTCGGTGATGAAGTCGTCGGCCGTGAGCCACTCGTCTTCGTACTGAACCATCACGACGCGGTTCCATCGACGCAAGTTCATGATCGGTTCGAGCCCGAACACGTGCTGATCCCAGATGTAGTAGAGCACGGCGTCTTTCTTACCGTCACACTTGCGGCAAAGCCTGCCCCTGACCTGCCCGAAGAATTGCTTGTTCGAAGCGATCGGAGTGCAAGCGACGCCCCTCGAGACCGAGGGCACGTCCATCCCTTGCCCGATGGCTTGGTACGTCCCCGCGGCGAACTGGCATTCCCCCGCACGAATGGCCTTCACCGTCATGGCGAACTCGGCTTCGTTCTCGGGCCCGCCGAGTAACAGTCCAGCGCGAGTCTTGCGTTCGAGCTCGGACCGCACGAACATCGCGGCATGCTCGCGCCGATGCGTCAGCATCAGCACCTGATGCCCGAGGCTCATCATGGTGCGAGCCACCGAAAGCGCCGTCAGGTTGCGGCCCTTGTCTTCGACGAGCTCTTCGAGCAATCGGTTGAAGTCTGGACTCTCCTCCTTCTGCTGCTCGCGGTACCAATCGGCACGGAACTCAGTGGGGATCACTCGCACTTCGACGTCCAAAACCAACTTGCGCTTGACCACTTCGTCTCTCCCAATGTCGGCAGCAACTGAACCGAACGCGTCGTAGATGAGGAACTCTTTCTTGTCCTTGCGGTGCTCGTCCGCACTGAACCCGATGCGGTACCGAGCGGGGAACTTGTCGATCACGTCGTTGAACGTGCGGGCCGCGAAGCGTTGAACCTCGTCCGCCATGACGCACCCGAACTGAGGCGCGATCTTCTCCGTGAACCGAGGATTGGCATAGAGCGTCTGCTGCATCGCCATCGTGATGGGCCCGAGCGTGCGACGGCTGCCCCGAATCTGCCCAATCTCGTCGGGGTCAACGCCGAGCTCCTTCACGAGCCGCTCCATCCATTGGTCGAACAGGTTTGCCGACCACACGATGATGATGGTGGGCAGTCCAACCTTGACGGCAAGTGCAATGGCGGCCGTGGTCTTGCCCGAACCCGTTTCCGCCCGGACTAGACAATTCTCCCGTTCCATGGCCGCGGCCACGATCTCGTCCTGGTGCTCCCAGAGCCGGACCCGATGCTCGTAGCCTGCCAGCTGCATCCCCGTTGCAGGCGTGCCAGCGACGCGCCTGTCGTCCCAGTCCGGTTCCCCAAGCCCGAACCGCTCGAACGCCTGGCGAACGATTGTGGTCCCGCCACGAGGGAACGACAGGCCCCCCATTCCATCGCTCTGCCAAGAGGTGATGATTGGCGGCTCGCCCTTGACCTTGATGGTGTTGGGATCGATCTTTCGCCCGCGCTTGCGGCCCCATGCGACCACCCGTTGCCGTTGCCTGTAATAGCTCGGATTCGAATGCTCGAAGTCGCTCCGCAACGACTCGACCATGCCATCAGGCAGGTCGCTCTCTTGCAGGCGTAGCCGGTTGTCGACAATGACTCGAACCATGGTTCCCCGTGAAGTGTGGATAGGTCGACCAAAAACTTGAACCCACCCCACGAAATAGTCGACCCCTCGCCAACACCTTTCGGGGCCAGCGAGGGGTCTTTGGGAACAGCAAGGAGAGGCCGAAGCCTCAGGGACGAGTCTATCACCCCTTGCGCAGGTGAGGCCATCGGTTACCGTTCTTTCGCTCACCGGGGAGAGGTTGGTTGGGGGAGGGAAACCAACCCTTCCTCGGAGGGCTTACCCTGCCGTTCTTTGCCTCGCGCGTTTTCTCTTCTCTCTTTGATCTACTGAAGAACCTTCAAACCAACCACTCATCAACTTGTCCTTCGGACAGAGCGAAGAGATGGTTTGCTGAACTCGTTGCTTCTCCTCTCTCGCTGGCTTGTGATTTCTCTGTCTCATCCCCCCTACCCCCCTTCATATGGACAGGCCGGGCAAAAACAGGAAACTCCCCCTGTCGCTTTTTTCGTACTTCAGCCTTTTTTGGCTCGATTTCGTATCGGCAGTTTTGGCAATTTAGATCGATAGTAGGGGTGCAAACCGCCCATGCATGGGCACCCAAATCCGCTCACCGGTGAGCGACTCATGCCCGGGCAAACCGTGCCAGTGATGGGGCAAATGCAAACCTCTCCCCGGTGAGCGGTTTAGGTAAGGGCTACCGAACGTAGAGCAAACGAACGGGGGAGATCAGCTTGCACAGATGCGCTCGGTAGCCCTTGCAGTCTACTCGGGTTTCACCTTTTGGGAAGCCGCAATGAACTCCCCGAGCCTGGTTTGCAACTCGCCCGCCCTACCAATTAGCTCGGCAAGGATGTCGGACGTTTCGGCATCCTTGGCTTCGAACTTGGCTTCCAGCGCATCCCACGTGAGGTTCCCAACGATGCCATCGGCCTTGAGCTTGGCATCGGTTTGGAAGTCCTTCACGGCCTCATCAAGCACGGGCCCGAAGATGCCGTCGACAACCAACCCGAACCAACGCTGAAGCACCTTGACCTCTTCGCCGGTATCTCCGCGACGAAGCGTTCTGCGCGGTAGCTCTTCGCCCGAAGGCAACGGCTCGCCGAGTGCTTTGCAGATGGTGATCAGCGAACGAGCCACGGCCGCGTGATGCCCCGCGATGCGCTCCTTGGCGGTCTTGCCCCTGCCCGCGTAGTACTTGGTCTCGTAGAGAGCCGAGCTGACCCCATATGCATCGCCCGCGGTTGCAGCCTTGAGCACGGTGGGGCGATCTTCGTACATGATGTTCGCAAGGTCTTCCCAGCCTTCGACGGCCGAAGCGTACTTGCGGAACTTGGTCGTGTACCAATGGTCGACGCCATTCTCATCCGGGTAGCTGTCGCGATACTCGAACGTCGCGCCCTTCCACGCTGGACCCGCCGTGATGGCTCCCATGTTGAATGAGCCAGCACCCACACCCTTCCAGCCCGTGCCGCACGACGTTTCGAGCATGCCAACGGCGTGAAGGAACTGAGCCTCTTGCAACGTAGCCTCGCGCCCGAACTTGCGCTTGAAGCCCTCGAACACCTGCGATCGAATTGTTCGATGATCTAGCGACATGACGTTACCCTTCCTTGATGGAATCCTGCTTCGACCTAGGGACGCTTACGATGCGTCCCCGAGCTAAAAAAGCGATGGACGTCTGCACGCTACTCATCTCCCGAGCGATGTCTTCGACACGCCCTGAGATCCCATCCAACTTGCTTTGAATCCCCTTCGTCACTTCGAGTTCAATGCCATAGCGAGCAACCTGCATCTCGAGCTGACGCACGCGCTCATCAGACTCACAACGACTTTGCCTGTCCTGATTGATGAGGGTCTTCAGCTCGTCAATCTGCTTGTCCTTGCTCGAGATGACGTACTTGACCAACGGCACAATGAACACGATGATCGAGAAGCTCAAAACGGAGGCACCCGCGCTGATGACTGATGTGACTTCCACGTTCAAAGCTCCTTAGAAGAAGACCCCGGTGAAGGGGTGAGGTTCATCGGGGTCGTCCTACATTCGTCGACTATTCGCGTCAAACCATCGTTGTCAATACGTGCAAGCATCCTCAAGAGCTTGACACGTCGAAGCGGCCGCTGTCGCCAAGCATTGCAGGTTCAACGGCTGACTTTGCGCCGTCTCTACACCTTCACACCATTGCTCGCACGTAATCCATGTCTGGCAAACCGTCGAGGGCTCGGCGTACTTGTCGCACACCTTCTCCCCTTCGGCGCACCCCATGGCCTTCCATCGACTGCAAACCGTCCCACAGAGTTCAGGGGCCGGTCCTTCAGGGGCCGGTCCAACGACAGGATCTTTCGTCTGTGTGGAACACGCGCAGACAACGATCAAACAAGCGAGACAACCCACAAGTCTTCGAGCTCTTCCCATTGCACGTATTCCTCCGTCAGGTGGACGAAGCCACCATCACGCCATTGATCTGTCCACGAGTTGACGAGCTTGTATTTGAAGTCGCCGTTCTTCTCGTCGGGTGAGTAACCGCAGAAGCACATCGCGTGACGACCGAAGATGCTTCTCGGCTTCGCTACAAGCGACGGGCCTGAAGCGTCCAAGAACGCTTCGTCGATAGCGGTTCCGAACACGACGGCTTTGCCTTCAGCCAGCGCGGCTCGGATTGCGGCTGTTCGAGCGTAGCCGCTTTCGTAGATCTTGAAGTAGCCTCGAATCCCACGGAGCGCCCATGCGTTGCGGTATGCACGAGCAGGCGGATGGACGTTCACCTTGTTCGGTTCGAAAGGCCAATCTGCCTCGGGGCAACTGCCGACCTTCTTCAGAGCCCATGCATAGGTTCGAAGGTACGTCCCCGCATCGCTCTTCTCTTCGAAGTGCTCAGCTCGCGAATTCGAGTAGCCAAACAACCGCGATCCCAAGACCACTGGGAAGCCGAGCCGCTTGCGCTCCATGCGCAAGGCTTGCTCCCATGCATTGGCGACACACGATTGCGTCGATTGCTGATTCAGTACGTTGATGATCAGCGGCGTCAAGTCGACGCTGAGAATCGAAGTGCCGGCGAACCCGAGCTTGTCGAAACCCCAATCGAACTTTCCTTGCTCTTGGGGCGCTCGGGTGTCCGGTCCGAGCAGCCCAAGGCCCGGCTTCTTAGGGCCAGGCCTCAGACTGCTCAATAGCCGGGTGAGCATGGCTACTTCGCCACGCCCTTTCCGCCTGCCTTGCCCTTTGCGGGGGGTTCAGCGACAGGCGAAGGGGTTGGGGCCGGTGTCGCCGGGGCAACGGCAGGGGCCGGAGCAGGCGTCGCCGTGGTCTCGACGGTTGGGATCGGCGCCGGAGCAACGGCAGGCTTCGCCCAAGGGTCGCCGAGCGGTAAGAGCGCCGGAGGGGCCGCGCTGGACTTGGGCGCTAGCTTGGCATCACCGCCGGCCTTGGCACCCGCAAGCACTTGATCGATCCATGGCTCGTACTTGTCACGTGTGTCGCAGAACGTTCGAACGGCGTCTTGGACGCTGATGTTCATCTTGTCGCCATAGAACACGCCACAGAGAGCCTGAGCAACTTCGTCCACGGTCTTCACCACGGACTTCACATCACCCTTGTTCTCAGCCCACCATGCGCAACTCGTGGTCACCATCAGCATGGGCACGAGCACCATCATCGAAAGGAACTTCTTCAGCGGATTGGTCATCGATCTTTCCTAGGTTGTCGGTTGCAGTTTGACGGGCTCTGCGAGCGTCGTCGTGGTTTGGTTCTTCACGGTGTGAAGTGTCGCTTCGATTCGGCTCACCAAGAACGCATCCAATGCCTTCTCGTCGGTGAGGCCAAGAACGTAGGTCAAGAGCTTCAACCCATCGGCGCCGAGGTACGTTCGAACCTTGCGCAATGCCGTCTCGAGAAGGATGGAACCTTCTTCCTTCGTAATCTTGCGACCGCCGGGGCTCGCCTCATCCAGCGCGGACTTGAGCGCGGCGACCTCGGTTTGCTGCAACTCGAGAACCACCGTGCAAACGACCTCGCTCATGCGCCGAAGCACGAGCTGGAGACGCTCGTGCTTTACCTTGGCGCTGAGCCATGCGTTGAGAGTCTTGCCGAGCCAGGCAACGCCGAGGCTCAGTACGGTCACAATGACGGGAAGCAGCGCGTTGACTGCTTCGGCGATCAATTGCTTTGCCATGTCACTCCTTCTGTTGTGCGTCTACGACTGCATCCACGAAGGGAAGCATTCTGTGAGCAGGGCGAATGGGATATCCGCCTTGCGGGTTCTCAACGGCGACGCGGAGCCGTTGCAGATCTTCGGTATCGAGATCGAAACTCTTCGGCGGTTCGGTCCCGGTGATGTATTCGAACTTCCGTTCGAGCCGAGCAGCGGCACGAATGCCCGCGGCGTCTTGGTTGAAGTTCGGATGCGTCGCGATCGTCCAACGAATGAACCCCGCAAAGTCCATCTTCTGGTCTTCGGAGATAACGATCACAAGTTCGGGAACTGCGATTGTAAAGATGTCAGCCATTCGGGTTGCTCTCCTTGCTTGTCCTGTTCAGCCCAGAACCTGACCGCCGGATGTAGCGACAAGTCAAGCTCTTGCTCAGGCATCCTATCAAACCGAGCAGGAGCGTCCACCCCGTCGACCACGCGTTCGGAGAATTCCCCGCAATCGTAGACGGGCCCCAACGAGCAAACCGAGTTCTCCAAGCCTGCGTCGGTGATGCGGAAAGTGTGCCCATGCATCTCACCACGACGCATCCAACAGAAACCGTTCCGACTCGAGCTCCAGAACTTGGCGCCCATGGCCGCCATCTTATCGAGCCAGTTATTGTCCTCTCCCCAGATCAATTCTTCGAACAATGGCGTGTCCTTGGTGAGCACGCCTGAGATCGTTGGTCCGTTCACATTCCAGGCTTCGCAGTTCTCACCCGATTGCGTTGCGAAGACCATGCGGTTGTCGGCGAACCGAATGTAGATGGCCGACTTGCCACTCACGTCGAAACCACGATCGAGCCCATCTGCAATCTCTTCGAGGTAGCCCGGGCCATAGTAGTCATCGTCATCGAACGTTGCGAAGAAGCTCTCATCGTGGCTCCGCAGGTATTCCAGCGCGGTGTTCTTGGCCGTGCTTTGGTGGGCTTTGCAGATGTCGATGAGCACGTCGGGTTGGAACCCCGCACGCTGACAAGCGCCGAGGCCGTTCTGCACGACCACGAGCCTCTTGTTCTGGTACCGCTGTCGTTCGAAGTTGGTTCGCACGTTGTCAATCATCAACGGGCGGCTCAGCGGTACGATGACGTTCAGACGCTTCACGATACTGGTCCTGTACCTCCTACGAGATGAAGGTCAAGCGTCACGCTCAAGATGCCCGTCATTCCATTGTCCGCGTGGAGACGCCCTTCGACTTGGAAGTTCGAACCGCTCATCGACACCTGAATGAACTGAGACGACGTGCCGATCATGTTCTGCAACGTGCCGACCAATAGATTTGGCGTCGCAGCGCCAGGAGCCTTGTAGAGCAAGAACGGGAGGCGCTGGCCGTCACCACCGGTGCTCGGACGTGCGAGTACGCCTTCGATCATGCCGTAGGCGACCCACTTGTCCGAACCGACAACGGTTCCCGCGCCGAAGAACGTCGAAGCCGCTTCGGTCCAAAGAACTGAGTAGGAAGTCGACGTGACCTTCTTGCGCCAATTGCGAAGGATGCGATGAGTATGATCAGCCATGACGTTCTCCTACACGCTCCAAGCCTGAGCGGCGATTTCCCAGACGGTATTGTTGTTGAACTTGCCCTTGAGCACGGCGATATCCGAGTAGACGTTGCAACCCCATGCGGCAGGGTTTGGCGGTTCGGTTGCAGCTTGGTGAAGCCACAGATAGCCGTTCGTGTCGAGGTAATACATCGCCGAACACGTATCGACGACGGGTCCTGTCGTCCAGTAGTTGCTCGAACTATTGCTTGCAAGAACCGATCGAAAGGCTCCGATCTCAATCTTCGATACCGAGATGCCAGCGCCGGCTTTGACGTTCGCGTTCGAGATGGTGTCCCAAACAGGAACGCTCGTAAGCCCCATCAAGAGCACGGTGTTCACCGAGCCGCCGATGAGAGCTTGCGGATTGACGGTACCGTTCGTGATATCGCCGCCGTCAAGAGTTGCCGACCAAGCAACTCCACCGCTCACGATGCGCAAGTAGTCACCTTCGGAACCGCTCACGGCACTCAACTTCGAAACACCGATCGAAGCATTGTAGGCGATGTTCGCGTCAGAGATGTAACCCCACGACACCGCACCAAAGACTGTTCGTAGGACGTAGTTCTCAGTGATGGCCGGTGCAAGTTTCGAGACTGCAATCGCAGCGTTCGACGCGATGCTATTGTTCGTCAGTAGCTCTGGCTCATAGAACCCGTAGTGAGCAACGGCCACCTTGAAGTCGTCCGTCGTATGGATCGGTTGAGTGCTTCGAAGCACATTGTAAGTGACGTCGACGTCGGTCCAGTAAAGGTTCCCGACGCTGTTCCAAAGAAGGCATTCGCTACCAACGGGATCGAGCGGCATCGTCGTCGAAGGCATGATGATGCCGCTGAGCGAGATAGCGTTCTGGTTACCGCTCACGTTGAGCATCTTCACGCCGTCGGCATAATCGAGGTTCCCAGCGTTCGCGAAAGCCACCTTGCCATCGTCTGCGGGCGTCGCTGGAAGATTCGTTCCACCTCCCCCACCGACTGCCCAAGTAGGCACGCCTCCAACGATCATTAGGACATAGCCTTCGGTTCCTGTCGCAAGCTTGGTGACTGCGATGTTGGCGTTGGCTGCGACTTGGAAGTTGCTGATGAAACCGTAGACCAGATCACCACCCGAAGCGAGGGCAACCTTGCCGTCATCAGCCGGGCTATTGGGCAAGGTTGGGCATAAGTCCTCGGCCCATTGCACCGTCGTTCCAATGGTCTTCAGAACGAAACCGCTTGTTCCTGGGGCGATCTTGGTGACCGTGATACCGGCATTGCTTGCCAGTTGGGCATCCCCGATGAGAATGTAGGACAGATCACCGTTGAGCCCTGTCGCAACGTACCCGTTCTGACCGGGGTTCGTGGGGCGGTTCAAGGTAACGTCGGCACCCCACACGACAGACCCACCCGATGTCCGTAGGACGTAGCCTTCAGTTCCAGGAGCGAGCTTCGTGTAGTCGATACTCGCAGCGGCCAGCGCGGAGTCGAGGTCGGTCTTGGTGAGCGCCGTCCAGACCCCGCCGGCCGTTGCCCCATCCGAATGGAAGATGCGCCGTTGGCTCGCTGGGAAAGCCGCAACCGTGCCCGTCGCCGAGCTCGAGACCAACGACACCGACACCCCACCATCGGCAACGAGCTTCGTCAGCTCGTTCAGGGCATCGCTCCAACCGCGCTGAGCGTATTGCAGCGACTCGGCAGGGATGGTCATGCGAAGCCCGTTCTTGCGAACACAGACGAGCCGTTCGAAGATCTGAGCCCCTGTCGCCGTGACAGCCGTTGCCCGAATCGTGTACGAGCTGATATCGGCTGTCGGTGGGATCGTGATGTGGACCGTCGAATTGGTCGCCGACGAACTGTACGACTTCGCCCCGTTCTCGGTGAACGTTAGGTTCGAAGCGTAAAGGCTGTTCAGTGGCGAAGTCGTCTTGGTCGAATCGTAGATGTCGTAGGTAATGGTCAGCACGCCGAGCGCTGGATTGGCCTCGAGCGTGATGGCTAGGGCTTCGCCTGCCCCGGCGTCGTAACCGCGCTTTCCATTGGCGTCTTCCGAAGGGGTGCCGTTGATGGTGAAGCGAGCGAGATTCGTAGTTGCCATGGGTTATCGATCCTCCGATTGTTGCGTGTCTTCACCTTCGACGTCAACGAAGAGCTGACCTTGCCAACGGTTATGGAATAGTTCGCGCAAGAGCACCAGATGCCGCCCCCCGCTCTGTGGAGTCAACAGCAAGCTTGACGGCAACGAACGGCTGAACACTCGCCTGAAGCGCTGTCCAGCGACGGGCCCTTGGAACACGAGTTCGACTGGCATCGAGATGCCGATTGCCCCTGCCCCCGAGTAGTCGACGTTCACCGCGAACGGCACGTGAGCCAATGGTTTCACGTCGAGCACATCGAGCGAGAGCACAATCTTCTCAGCGCCAACGTCTGTCGGGCAAAGCTCGTCGATGCGGGCTGAAGTGGTCATAGCGATGCAACGCTTTCGAAGTGGAGAACCACGAAACCACCGGCCGCGGCAAGCGACGCGTCGTTAGTGTCCTCGTGGCGAACTGCGAACGTGTAGTGGCCGACGCGATCTAAGACGAACGTCTGAACGGCGCTCATCCCTGCCGTCGGGATTGCTTGCATCGGCATCCCATTGCCCGACGGCACTTCGAGCGGCCACATCGTAAACAACCCGACGAGCGAATCGGGTTGCGGTGTCGTGTACCCTTCGGGGATTGCTGAAATGGTGAGCACCGTACCAACCAACGCATTGATCCGACGATACGTTCTGTCGTTCTGGTTGGTGATACGGCTAGGCCTCGAAACGCTCGCTGGATCTTCCCAAGGGGCGTTCACCAAAGCTGGCGAACCAGTCGCTTGGACGAAGAAGTCGGGCATTAGTAGAGGCCTCTCGCGTTCGTTCGCAGCGTCATGCGAACGGACTTGATTTCGTACCACTTCGAACCGCCGAGGGTGTCACCGCCGTTATACCCAAGGAACACAAGACCGAAGATCTCAGTCGATGGATCAAGAGTGATGGTACCGCTCCACGGAACGTAATGGTCCGTTGAGTTGTTCGGGTTCGAATCGTTCGCCGTTGCTGCCGATCCAATTGGGTTCCAGTAATGGTCGATCTTGAAGATGCGGAACTGAGTGTCGCCAGTCGGCATGCCGCTAAGACCGTTCGCTCGCGCGTAGAATTCAGCCGCGATGATGTCGACCGGGGTCTTGCCCCACAGACCTTGAGGGAAAGACCAAAGTCGAATCGGCCATGACGAGTTCGCGATCTGTTTGCAGAAGCCACTCGAGTCGATGTCGTATGAACTCGACATCGACGTGACTTGCCCACCCAAGACGAACGGGAATCGAATGATCCACGATTGGGGTGTTGAGTAGGTGATGAGCTTGCCAGCTGCAATCGAAAGCCCTTCGTAGAACGCTGGAGCCGTGTAGAAGAGGTTCGAACCGTACGCTCGCAAACCAGTCTGAAAGACTGGCCAGTTGTTGAACGTCCAATCGCAGTTGGTCTGAACGACAACGGTGCAATCGTTCGTGAAGTCCACGTCCGAAGCGAAGCGCGCAAGGCCTCCGTTCTGGACAAGGAAGATGCCGTTCGTGAAGTCGAACGTGCCTCCACTGTAGAAGTAGAAGTTCGTTCCCGTGCCGACGAAGTAGGCATTGTCGTAGAAGTAGACCGTATCGTTCAGCAACGCGACGCCGTTGCAGTTCATCTCCGATGCAATGTTGATCTCATTACAATTGATGATGTTTCCGTCTAGCGTGTAGGTCACCGTCAAGTTGTCAACGGTACCGCCGGTGAAGACCAAGTTGGTCACGTTCAACGTGCCGTTGATGTTGATGGGCCCGCTCGGATTGTACGTTCCACCGAACGTGCCGTCGATTGCTCGACTCGCATTCAAGTCGAGAAGGTTCATCTGGGCGCTCGTCAGTTCTTCGAATAGCGCCCAACCAAGTGGATTGACTCTACTGAACATTGATCTCCTCCAAACGTTGCACGCTATTGTCTTGATTCACGACGCGCCAATTGTCCCACCCGTCACCAGAACGGTCACGAGAGCGAACGACTCGATGAAGCTTGTCTGCCGTTGAGAACCGTTCGGTGGGGTTTCTATCGTCGGCATGATGAACGCACAAGAAGCGACGCTTGCAAAGCCCATGCATCGCTTCGATAACTTGCTCAGGCGGGAGCTCCTGATTGTGACCAGTGCAAACCGCGTGATAGATCTCCTTCACCGTCAACTCACGTCCAGCGACGGCTAGGACATTGTAGATGCTCATCGCGACGGTACTTGTCGCGAGGTGTCGAGGCTGAAAGCTCTCGTTTGGGTTGAGAATGATGCCCATTGCTAGCTCCCGAATCCGGTCGCGTCCAAAAGGCTTCGATCAAGAATGAAGCCCGTGGAGTAGATGAGATGGAAGTCCACCCAAGACGGGCAAACTTCGTTCAAGTGGTTTTGGATTTGAATGGCCTTGCGGAGTTGCTCTCGGTTCGGTGCAACGCCTGAACCGATGTCGTACTTGACGATCACGGTATGCATGTCGCTGACGTTGGGCCATGCCGTTGAATTGCGCGAGCCGCTGGCATCGTACGGGTCAGAGCCGTCGAAAGGCTCGTACCAACGTCCAATCTGGCACGTCCCCGAATTCCTCCATGGCCTGAACAAGACAGACGCCAACGTGTCGATTCGAGCAATCGCTTCGTTGAGCCCCGTAGTCCATGCTTCTGGAACGCCCGTGTAGTCAGGCACGATGACGTCGCGCCGTTGCTGATCGGAACGTTCGGTGTCGATAGTGATGCCCAAGATCTCTTCGTAGACAGGGATGTAGTCCGTCGCCGTTTCGGGTGACGCTTGCATTGCCGCACGTTCGTCAAAGGTACCTAGGGCGGCCAAGGCGTCAGCCTTGGCTTGCCTCCACAATGCTTCGATCTCGTCGTCGTTGGTAGAATACCCGTTTCGACCGACCATGCGTTGCAAGGCCGTATAGGTCGCTTCGAAACGTGTCGGGCTACCACCGACTTGAAATGGAAGTGAGTTGCCGCTTGCTAGAGGCATGAGATCACCAGAAGAGGAAGATGAAGTCCGAGTCGTAATGAGCGTTGGCGAGCCCCGGAACGATGAGATGTACCGTTCCAGCGCGGACCCCGGTCTTGACGTGCTGACCGATGACTACGTTGCCACCGACGAGCTCTTGCGGCATCGGGTACCCGCCGAGCACTTCGACCGTGATGGCGTTGCCGGATTCGTCGAGGTAACTCGTCTGAGGCAACGACCATGAGTAGATGCCCGCGGCCGAACGCGTCCACACGACTTTCGGCAGTAAGCCATCCGGATCCCAGGCGATGCCCTGATAGGTTGTCGTGACGGTACCCGTGCCGGAATTCACGTCGACGAACAAGAGCCCACGTGCCGACACGAGGTTCATCCCCGCGATCTGATGGAAGGCCAAGTTGAACTGAGCAGCGCCGAGATCGTGCTTCGGATTGACGACTGGCCACTTGTCCTCGAGAGTTGGACCAAGGCTGCTTCGGCCGATACGATTTGGAAACCCTGACATGATGCTGTTCCTTTCAGCTTTCGGAGGCGTAGAGGCCGACACGTCCCAAAGTCAAGTAGGTCGGACCGTTGATGATCGAATACTCGTTTGGAACCGATGGCGTGTTCTGGGTGATGAACTTCAATTCGGCATCGGACAGAGCCCCACCTAATTGGTCGTCGAGGCGAGCAATGATGCTTTGCCCTGCTCGCATCGAGTATTCCTGGTCTGGCCGTGGAAACCGTGCGGCTCGAACGAACCGAACATCGGTCGAACCGACGAGCTCGCTCGGCCCGAGTTCGTCGAAGTAGTCCTGGAACACTTCGGTGATGATCTCCATGCGGTTGTTCTTCGGGCTAATGATGTCGCCGTACGTGATCGTCTTCGCCGTGGCCGTGTTCAGAACGATCTGGTACTCGTTCAAACCGATGTAATTGATGCGGTCAACGTCGAGCACTTCGAAAGAAGAGATGGCGTCGTTCCACACCATCATCGCAGGGGCATCTTCCCCAATGACGACATCGCCATACGAATCCAAACCCGCAAGCCCTTCGTCCGTAAAGACGGAGAATACGGTTTGGCTAATGATCGTACCAACCTGAACACCGGTGTTGAAGTTGCTGCTCCAGCGCGGCCATGGGTCGACGTCTGCCCAACCGCCAACAGAACCGCGAGGCATCGATAGCGTCATCACGACGTTCGTCGATTGCGGAATCATGGGTACGACCAAGACGTGCGCTCCATGCGGCACGACAGGGCTCGTCGGGGGAGTCAGGAACGCCGTTGCAGTGGTCAAGGTGCCGATGCTGGCGACGCGAGCATTGGGGCCCACAGAGTTCCCGCGCTTCTGAGCGATGGCAACGATTGTGCTCCCTGAATGAAGCGCCGTCGCGTAGACGAAGGCATCCTGGACAGCGTTGCTCGATTGCCCTGCCCAGATGCGAAACTGAGCGTTGTTCCCTGCTCCGGGCTTGTTCCGAATTCTGCGCATGATGCGCTGAGCGAATTCGGCTTCGGTTTCCTGGTTGAACCCGCCGGTGAACGACGTGATGACTTGCGCTTCGGGGGCCGTGCCCAAAGGCGGATTGATCCACGTGAGCAACGTACCCGCGACAGGGTTGGTCGAGTCCCCCGTGTCGATGCCCTGCATCTGGAGCGTCGCGTTGCCGTTGCTGTCAGCAGTCGTTGTGACGAGCACCTGATAGCGCTTGCCCGCGGGGTCGCGGGCAATAGATGCAGTCGGGTCACCGATCGTGGTGCTACCGACGTAGATGGTCCCGGCGCTACCCGTCGCAAGCACTGGCCCCGAGCCGCCCGTTGCATCCAAGAACCCATCGGGCAGCCATAGAGCGCCATGGAAGTTCCGCAAGAACCCGCTTGCTGCTCGCGCTGGATGAATCTGATCGACGAACCACAGAGCACGCGATTGTACGGCTTGCCCGTAGAGATCGATCCCGTCGGCTTCGATGAAGAAGCGACTGTCCTCCTGAGTGATGACCGCAATCTCGTCTTCCGTGAACGGCTGGCCCGTGTCGGGGTTGGTCTTGCCGCGCAAGGTGTTTCGAAAGCGAGCCAGAATGATGTCGTCGCGCACCTTGCCACGACGGAACGTTACGAACTTTCGATCTTCTGAAAGAGCCATTACGCGATCTCCTCTGGCAAGCGCTTCTTTGCTGTTCTGTCCTTCTTGGCCAAGGCCGTTCGGTTGTTCACATAGAACACCGTTATCTCGGCCCAATCGTTGCCGGTCTCAACGGTGATCTTCGTGATGGTGATGTCCCCACGGCGGACCAACCGTGCAAGGGCAACGCGTGCTTCGTTCTCGAGCAAGATCTTGGCCTTGTCGTCGAGCTTGCGCACGTCCAAGAATCGAGCGCCGGTGTTTCGTACGGCTGCCCCACTACCTCGAACCCTCCACAGAGCCTCGATTACCGCGGCGTCCGTTGGGTCTCGGTCGGAGAACACACTATCGAACGCCTGAGCCTGATAGTTCAGTTTATCGGCCCGAATCACCGGCGGAGGTGGAAGGGGACGGTATTCCGACAATTCGGTGGTTCCCAATGGTGAGATACCTGCCGATGGAATGTAGGGGAACGCCATGGGGTGACTCTATCACCCCGAGCAACATCGTTCGAGAGTGTCAAGCCGAAAGGCCCGCCAAGGGTGCCAAACGACGCGCTAGCGAGGGGTCCAGCGCGGGGAACCTACCTATGCCGCAAGGTCGAGCGGGCACGGTAGCGTCGGCAAGGTGGGCAACGTAGGAAGAGCCGGCAACGCGGGCAACGGGATCACCAATACTGGCAACGCGGGCAGGTGGGGCAGCCCGATCAGCAACGCGAAGAACGGCAACGTTGGAAGCGTCGGCAGAGCCGGCAATGCCGGCAATGGAATCATCAGTATCGGCAGTTCGGGCAGGTGGGGCAGCCCGGGCAGATTGATGAAGGGCAGCCTTGGGAGCACGGGCAAAGCTGGCAAGGCCGGTAGAGGGATGATCAATACCGGTAAGCCTGGAAGCTTTGGGAACGCGCAAAGAGTCGCCATCAGATGACCTTGCCCGAGACCGTTCCTGGCGCTGTCGTTGCGCCGGTTTGGGCGGCCGCTGTCCCTGCGGTGGAGACGGCGATGCCAGGTGCGACCGTGCCTTGCAGCTGGCCATTCTCGAGCAAGTAAGCCGTCGCCGTTGCGATAGCTTCGGCGATGTCTGCGATCTGTTGCTTCGCCTTGGCGTATGCCGGCGGGTTCGTCACTGAAAGGTTACCGAAGTCGGTCTTGGCCAAGAGCGAATCGAACGCGGCTCCCGCGGCCCCTGTCGAAGCAATCGTCGTACCCGATACCGGGTCAATTGAGATGGAACCAGGATCTAACGCCATGGGGTGCTCCTACACTGACGAGACGAATAGACTCGGGCAAGGTGGGCTCGCCGCTCCAGCGAGGAGTGGGATGCCGGCTTCGGCTTGGGACCCAACGTAGACATTCCCCTTGAGCATGATCTTTTCGGCGGTCAGCAAGATTTCCTTTTCGCGGATGTTGAAGCAAGTCCCGGTGTTCGGCGTTCGAACTTGCACGCCGTCGACTTCGTTCATCGTCATCTGGTAGCCAGACGTTCCCCCGCCAATGCTCATCGAGATGTTCTCGGCACCCGGTGTCGTGTCGAGGCAGATGGCCATCGCTTTGCTCGGCGTGCCATTGCTGAACGAATAGGGAGCGTAGATGAAGTGGATGCTCGTCTTCTGGTCACCGTTGTTTGCTTCGGTGAGATCAATCGTGTGGAACCCTCCACCGTAGCCGACCATCCCAATACGCCCTTCGGGCACGCCATTCGGAAAGAACGAGTTCAAGCGCAAATCACGCCAACTGACTGGCACGAGGCCGTCGGCCGTGCGCATGCAAAGGGCTTCGCAGAAGTATTCGATGCCCTTGATCGTTTGCTTGTTCCTTGGGCGCCCAACGAACCCGAGCGCACCGAAGAGCTCGCTTTGCGGGCTCACCTCACCCTTGTCGTCAGACGTCTCAACTTCATCAAGGCTGCCGATGCCACCCAAGTCAACTTGGATTGCATACGTCTTCGGGTTCATGCTCGAACCGAGCACTCGAGCAAACTGAGAAACGAAGTCGAACGCGCCCATCACAACCTCCAAAGCCCGCGCTTGAGCAAGGTCAGCTCGGCGGTATCACCTTCGTTGACGTTTCGATTGAGTTGAACGCGTGTCACCAAGTAAGCACCGTTCGGACCACCTGCAACCGAACTGATGACTTCGGCTGTCGTGTCGATTGCGTACTGAAACCGCTCCATTCCGTCGAAGTAGCTCAGGCCGTCGACGGTGATGGTCCAAGTGTCCAAGCGCTTGGACCGATTGGTCATCTCACGCTCGGCTTGCCGTTGGGCAAGCTTGTCGTTCTTCAATCCTTCATTGATGAGCAGAACGGGGCGGTAGAACCCGGCTTTATCGATCTCGTTCTGCGTGACGAAACCTCGAACCTTGCTCTTCGTCCAATCCTTGTTCCCGCCCGTTCCTGCCATGTAGAGCAGCCCGGGCACGCCGGACCAATCCTTGGTCCGTTGCATGCTCAGAACGTTGTTCATGTTGCGCCTACTCGGCTCACCGAACATACGGAACTGATAGAGGATCGATTGCTTGTCGTCGGGAGCACCGACAACGAGCTTGCCGTCTGGTGCGTCCCAGATCATGAACCCGTGCCGTTGCAGATGGCGATCCGTTGCTTGGTAGATGGTCTCGGGCGGATTGACCTTTGCCTGCTCCTCGTTGAGGTCTTCCAGCGCGACCTTCGGCTTCGTGCCGTCGCTGGACTTGCCCGTCATTAGGTTGCGACTCACGTCTGCCAAGAAGACGAAATCCGATTCTTTGACGCCGAGTGGTGCCCAAAGGTACAGGATGAAGTCCTTGATCGAAGTAGACTTCACTTTCACGTTTGGATTGGCGCAAGCGTACATCGCATCGGCCATTAGCGTTCGAACTGTGAAGCGCGTCACTGCCCCGTTGCTCGAATCGACAGGGATGTCGTTCAACTCGACTCGACCGGTAAGACGCAACCGGTCGTTGACGAAGACCTTGAACTTCTTCCCCATGCCGGTGATGTCTTCGAGCTCGGACCAAGTGCCATCGTCGCCAACTTCAAAAGCCGCTTCGCTTGGCGACATGAAGTCGTTCGCGATGCTCAGACTATTGAAGATGTCGAAGCTCTCGCCGTTCTCGCTCTCGATTCGAACAGTGTCCAAGTAGCGTTGCGAGTTGCCTCGGCTCTTGTTCGTAGAGCTCGGACCGCGAGCCATTATGCCTTCTCCAAAGTATTGATCGTCGAACCCTTCGGTACGAAGAACGGGTCGAAGCTTCGATTGATCTCGATCAGGTCATCGGCTTCGATACTCAGGGCCGCGGCAACGGAGAACAAGTCGGTATCCCCCGTGACGTAGAACGGAACGAGCCGCGGCCGCCCCTTGTACGCTTCAGCACGCGCTCGGGCGGCCATGTCCTTGGTCTCTTCGAGCTTGCGTTGCGTCAAGCTCAGTTCTGGATCGTTGAGCATGTTGCGGTTCTCTTCGCTCTCTCGAGTGAAGGCCCGTCCGACACGGTTCGCCGCGCCGATTACGATGCTGCATTGGCTGTCGATATTGGCGAGCGTGTCGCCAGGGTAATTCGCAAGCCCCTCGAGCTCACCTGCGAACTCGTTTAGATCTGCGAGCGATGTGCCCCACATCCCTTCGCTAGTGGCGCTAAACACGGTCTGCTCGGTGAGCCTGTTCGCGCTGGCATTGATGGACATCGGCTCGATTTGGTTTGCCCCAACGTTGTCTTCGTTGTCTTCGACGAACGTGAACGTGACTACGGCTTCATCACGTTCGCTTTCGGTTTCTTCACGTTGGTACGACTCAGCCCGCACTCGAACACGCCCTCGAGTCGGTACGATCAAGTCTCCAGTTTCGTGAATGTCGAAACTAGCGATCATCTCGTTGAGCACGTCGGGATAGAGGAGCTTGCCCGCGTCAAGCCCTTCCTCTTCGATCCCGTTGTCGAAGCAAACCCGAAGACCCCACTTCTTCGCCTTGCTACCCGTGTCGTCGAGCTTTGCTCCATCACGGTAGGGACGTTCACGTTCGACGAGCCGGTTCCCACCCGACTCGCTGATACCTGAGACAGGGAACTTCAGCTCAGGGAGGCTGCCGACCTTCCAACTGGCGACGGGATACTGCTCGAAGACTGTCATCTTGCCCTCACTCTACCGTAGCGAGGGGCGAGATTCACCCCTGGCTGAATAAGAAGCCTGGTCCTGTGTTCTGTGGCCGTGCAAGCCCATCTCCGCCGGCATCTCGCATCGCCTTGGCGAAGTTGGACGCGGCAACGCTTGCATCGTTCAAAGCCTGAGCAGCCTTGTCCCCACCGGTTGCGACGCCTTGAGTGCTCTGCTTTTGCTTGTCGATACTGGCCGTGAGCTCTCGCTCAGCGGCTTCGAGCTTGGCGATGCTGTCGGCACGGGTGTCCGAGTACCCTACGTCGTCGTTGAGCCCTACGGCTGCCCCTGCTCCAGCGAGGGCTGCGAAGAGCGAATTGGCCATGTCCGAAGCCATACCACCGACGCTCGACTGCTCTTCCTTGGCCTTGGCAAGCTGAGCCCTGATGCCTTGGAGCTCCTGCTCCTTCTTCATCATGTCGGTTCCGCCTGCCGTTGCGAACGCGGATGCTTCGGCGCCAACGGCCGCTCCGTGCTCCTTGGCCCGGGCTTCATACATCGAGTCGATGAGCGCCTCACCGCCCTTATAGGCCAGGTAAGCGACCGCGGCGATGCCTAGGGCGGCCCCTGCCGTCTTCCATGGCCCCATCGCCACGGCCTGCGTCGCGATGCTCTTGGCCGCGGCTTTGCCGATCTGTGCTCCGGCGTTGCTGAGCGCCCCACCGGCAAAAGAAAGCCCAACCTTACCGGCTGCGAACCCGCCGGCTGCGAGCAATGGGTGCTTCACCACGAATTCGATCAGCTTGGCAAACCCCGAGGCGAGCGTAGGCATGTTCGTCGCAAGGCTGTCGATCGCTTCGAGCATCTGAGGCTTCGTCATTGCCTCGCTCAGGATGTTCATCGCGCTTCGGACCTTGGCCGAGCCGGTTTCCTGAATCTTGGCGCTCTGCTCGATGACCTTGCCTTGATCGGCTACCGGTTGCGTCATGTCGCGGAAGTCGAGCCGCAAGTCTTCCATCGCATCGAGATGGGCTTGGGTGGCCTTGACGCCCTTTCCGATCTGCTCATTGTAGGTCTTGAAGTAAGACCCCATCATCGCTTCGATAGCAGCTGTCTCTTCGCGACCCGTGAAGCTTTCCTTGAACGCGGCCAATACCTTTGGACCAGCCTTGGCCATGAACTCGAGCTGGTCGACAGCGTTGTCCAGCGCGACGAATTGCTTCTTGTCGAACTTCACGCTCGGGGCGGCCGTCTTGAAGATGTTCTCGACGATGCCCACATCGCGCAAGCGCTCGAACAGGATGTCCAAGCCCGCGCTGACTTCTCCCGTTGAACCGTTGAGCGCTGGCCCCATCTTGGTGATCATGCTCAGCATGAACTGGAGCCCCTTGGTTCCACCAAGACCCGCGGTCTTTGCGACAGAACCGAACTCGTTGAAGTCCTCCATGTACTCTTCCATGGAGAGCTTGCCCGCACTTTGCGCGACAAGCACTTCGTCCATCATCGCGGCCGCTTGCTTCGCATTGAGACCATACTTGATCTGCATGCCTGCCATCAAGCGCCCGACCTTTTCGCTTTCCTTGCCTGTCACGTTCATCACGTGACCAACGGCTTCGAGGCTTTGGATTGCGAAGGTTGGGTCAGCACCACGATCAAGCATCACTGCCATCGCGTTGCCGAGTTCTTCATGCGTGCGCTTGGTCTTGCGCGCCGAACTCGTAACGTAATTCTGAACCTCGGCTAACGAATGAGCTTTGCTTGTCGAGCGTTCGAGCTGGAAGGCAACCTGCCCGTAGAGCTCCTGAAGTTGCATTGCATTGTTGATCAATGCACCGGTACCAATCGCGCCGCCGAGCGTCGCGACGTTCTTCATGTTCTCTTTGACGCCCGAGCCCAGATCTTTCAGGGCGTCTTTCGACTTTTTGATGCCCTCACGAAAAGATGGGCCGACCGCGTTCTTGAACGAGGTACCCATCTTTCTGGCTGTCGTGTCAGCGTCTCGAAGCAACTGGCGAAGGCCACTCAGGAAGCCTTGCGCCTTCATGTTGACGCGGATTGCTGCTTCCCTGACTGCCATGGCTTGCTCCTTACTTGCTCAACACGTTGATGAGCGCTTCGAAATTGCTTGAAGGCTTCAGGAGCCCTCGAACGTCACTGATTGTGATGCGACCACAATCTAGCAACCGCACGATTCCCATCAAGACTCGGAAGGCTGGTAGCTCTGAAGAAGCTTCGCCGTACGCACTATGAAGCTCTGTAGCCCATTTGAATCGAGCACGGCTAAAGGGTCGATGTTCCCCTTCTTCGCAATGGTAGCGATGAGCATTGCAAAGGTGTCTTCGTCGATGACACCCTCTTGCGGGTCAATGACCATGCGAAGCGCTTCGATTCGGGCCCATGCCGCATCCAGCGAGGGGCGGTCGTACTTCTCTTCGAGTACCGCGGGATCTGGTTCCCAAGGTTCGTGAGGAGGCGTGAGATTGCGGATGCTGAGCGACAAGAGACACATTGTGTCCATGTTGTCGAACAGATCTGGATCGAGAACAGGGTCGAGCCCAACCTTGGAAGCCCAAGCCCGAGCTTGAAGTCTTGCTTTACGCGAGACGGGTTCCCGAGGCACCCGCAACATCACATCGATCAATTCGCGGCCCGTTGCCGTGTAGCGCACGATTTGATGAGGGAAGAGCAGGTGCCCCTGGAACTCGAGAACTTGCAGGTCAGCCCAAGACCGCTTCAGAATCTCTTGGATGAGCTTCTGTCTATCGTGCGCGATGGTGATAGGGTCGATCTTGGGCATGGTTGCTAGTTATCCTCCGTTCGTCCGATGAAGGTGATGGAATACTTGATTTCGGCGTCGAGCGGGAGCTCTTTCGACAATGCGCTCACCGTGCCCGTAATCGTGAGGGTTTCACCGGGCACCTTGACGCGAAGTTGCTTGATGTCGCCCCGCTTGAGCATCTTCAGGTAATCGCGCTCGGAACCATCTTGGTCGACCACTGCATCGAACGACACCGTGGTCTCTTCGACACCGAGCGTGATGCCCGCACCCTTGCGCCGGATGGTGTGGACTTGCTTCGCGTTGTTCGTGTGGTCGATCTTGACAGAGGTGACCTGAATGAGGTCGCCATTGCCCATCGCGATCCAACCACGAGGATAGAGTTTCTGTGGTTCTGCCGACATGATTCAGGCTCCTTAGGTGACAGTGACGGGCTCGCGGTTGACCACGACGCCGAACTTGGCCAGAGGCGGGATGATTTGGAGTGGAACGAGGATGTCGACTTGCGACGGGTCGTTCGCGTTGACTTCGACAGCCAACGAACCGTCAGCAATGGCTGCATCCAGCGCGGACTGGAGCACGACGCCGCCCCGTTGCCATGCCCGCAATCGCGAGATGACGAACGTCTTGACGTCGCGCTCTTCGATGACTCCTGCCGGAGCGGGGTCTGCCCCGGGTGCCGAGTCCTTCTGGATCTTGGCATTGGGGAACTCCGCAGGGATGGAGGAGCGAAGGTCGCGTGCGATGATGTAGGTTGCGTCGACGTTCTGGGTGTCGAGCAACCGACGATCGGGGCCACCCGCCGAGTTCTGCGAGTACGTAGTGACGGGGCGAACCGCAAGGAGGTTCTCCGCCATGTCGTAGCTGATGATCGAGACACCGTTGCCGATGGCGCTTTCGGTCTGCGAAGGTGTTGGCTTGTCGGTGGTGACATCGGCAGAACCGTAGAGTTCGTTCCCGATGATGTTCCCGATACGGTTCGCCGCTGGATCGAGACTGATGGCCGCCAAACGGTCACCGGCTTCGGCAGCCGCAAACTCGCAAGGCAACGACCCACCGTTGACGCAAAGAACGTGCTGACAGTAGCCAACGTTCCGCGCGACAGCGGCCGCTTCAGCAAGCGCTTGACTCGAAGTGCTCGCGTAAACGATCGACTGAAGCTTCGCGTCGATGCCCTCGTTGAATTGTTGGATGTGAGCCAACAGACGTTCAACGTTGCTCGAACTTGAAGTCGTGCACGCGTCGGTATTGCTGATGCAAGGAACGATGAAGTGGTACTCACGCCCCTGAGCAGCATCCATCGCGTTCGTGAAGTCCGCGTCGGTAGAGCCGCCAGAGAAGTTCGTCATCGTGGTCGGCAGAACGGCTTCGGTGCCCGTCTGCGGAACCGTCAATCGGCAACGGATCTTGCAATCGTTGCCGACACGCCCTGCCGTCTTGAACGTGCAAGTGACAATCCCAGTTCCACCGATCGACGCAACGAACGGAAGGCGTTCAGTACGGCTATTGATGGCGACAATGATCTTGTCACGTACGTTGTCGGGCGTTTCGCCAACGAGCCATCCAACGTCGAAGATCAACCCCTTGGCGGTGACTTCGATACCGGTGTTCGCCGTTGGAGCGCCGCTCACCGTGATGGTCGTGGTAGCAACGCCAGACCCTGGCGCTGGCGACACGAAGTCTACGACGGCGCTTGGATACGCCTTGTAGAGTTGCTTCGCTGCGAGATGCCCGGGAGTGCCGACACCGTAGGCAATTCCAGCCGAGTCTTCGCCCCCACCGACTCGAACCTCGGTGTCATTGGTGAGGGTACCGGTCGACGACTTCGAAGCCATCAACAGGACTCGTAAGATAGCCGAGCTTACCGAGCCGGCTCCCGCGAGCAGGTTGACTTTGAGGTAGAGCCCCGGCGTCAGAACGCTTGGGCTAACTGCGAGAGGTAGAGACATGATCGTGCTCCTTCAGGGGCCTATCGAGTAGCCCTCTTTCCTTTTGGTTGTGACGTGCCCTCAGCCGGTTGGGGTGACCCCTCCGAAGTGGGTTGTTCGTTTGCTTTGGCTTCTTCCGCCGCTTTCGCATCGGCATCCGCCTTGGCCGCTTCCAAAGCCTTGGTCTCGCGTTCAGTCTTTTCCTTGACGTAGGCTTCGAAATCTTCCTTGGTCCGTTCGACGATCGACTTGTCGGCAAGACAACGCCGATATTCGCGCCGATACGTCTGCCATTCCTTGTCGGAGATGGCGACGACTTCTGTCGTGTCCCAAACGATCGTCTTTCCTTTGCGCGTTGCTCCAATGAACTGAGCAACGCTCGACCGTAGGGAAGGGAACCTCGTTACGAGATGGCCCTTGACTGAGGATACATAGTGGAACTCTGGCACGGCTAACCTCCTTGCGAATCTACTCCGAACCGGCCGTCATGTCGATGTCCTGGGAGACTACGACCTTTCGCTCACCGGCTCCATCTTTCTGGAACGTTGAGATCTCGTTATGCGTTCGGAGCCACGGATGGAACGTTCGCGAGTCGTAAGGCACGATGCACGACGTGACGCTGATCTGGAGCATGTAGATGTAGACGGCTTGGTAGGCCGCACTATCGCCAGAAATACGTGCTCGCCCTCGAACCTGAACACCGGTCGGGGAGCTGAAGATCTCGCCGTCAACAGCCTGCAAGTCCGTCAGCCAATAGGTGATATCGTCAAGTAACTTCAAGCCTTCGGCTGATCGAAGTTGCCCGCTATCCAACCGCTCGCTGAGCACGAAGATATTGAAGCGCTCCTTGAAGAGTTGCGACACCGAACCAACGCGCGTTCGACCTCGGTCAATGCTGCTCTGTGTGGTGCCATCGGCTGGCTCACTACCATCCCACACGATGACGACCGCGGGGAACTTGCCTACGGCTGCGCGAAATGCGTCCAGCGAGGCAGTCGGGGCGTTCAGTTGCTCGAACTGGACAACGCTCTTGCATCCGCCGAAGTGCGTTGGATCGGCGCCGTCGGTAATGGCGTTCTGGAGGATGCCTTCGACTTCCAGATCTGGATGGTTCGGGTCGAACGTGAAGCGAGTGCCCTTGGGCAGATTGTGGCGCACCCCACCGGTCACCGACACGATGTCAACGAGGGTGCCACCCGGTTGAATCACCCACCATGATTCGGCATCGGGTTCATCTGGGCTCGCCTTGCGCCGCTTGCCTTCGGGATAGAGCGCACGACCCGGGCCTTGCCCAACCTTGAACAGGAGCTCTTCACGCACGGCTCCATTGACGAGCGGCATCAGGTACCAATTGCGCGGCAAGTAGACGGGCGTCTTGCCTTTGGTTCTGACGAGGACTTTGCCGGTACCGCGGGTTCCGGTGACGGGCAGAATCGCGGCCATGATGTCTCGAGCAAGTTCGATCACGCTCGCGTTGCTTCGCATCGTGTCAGTCATCGTCCCCTCGCGATCTCGGTAGTAAGGATCTCATCGAACATCTCCAACGCCTTGGGTACGTCGATATCAAAGAAGTCACGTTGCGGCACGCCATCGCCTTCGAGGTGATAGCGAGCGTACGCCTTATTCGTGAAGACTTCGGCGTATTCGGGATCACCAAACGGCGTCAAGCTGCCGACCATATCACCAGAGTCTTGAAGGAGCTTTGGTGACTTGGAATGACGACGACGCCGAAGCGTCGAATCGGCGAACGGTTGCCAACCTGGCCCTTCGTTCTCGAACTTGTCCTCCACCATGACGTGAAGGATCTGTGCGAGTTGCATGTTGACTTCTGCCAAGTTGTAGCCGCGAACCTGGAGCTTCCTAAGCTCCTTGGTCACTTCGCTGCCATCGAACTCGACAATCTCTTCAGACATTAGAAGCCACCATGCCCGCTTCCATCGGGCTCGTCAGCGAAGATGCGCCGAGCTTGCCGCGGTCGCAATGCTGGGCGCAACGAACCACCGGCATTCGAACCATGACCGGCCGTTTCTTCGCCGCGGCTCTGGCTCTTGCTCTTGCTCAGGTCTTTGAAGTAGGCCATCGAGCGTTCGTATTGCGCCCAATACCGACCCTTCCCATCAGCGGCGATGAACTCTTGCCGGCGCTCAGACGCGGCTTCCAGCGCGAGCCATGCCGCTTGAGCTCGAAGCGCGGGGTCATGAGCGGCAAGGTCCACGATCTGTTGCTGCGTCCAACTTCGAAGCAACTGGCTTTCGGCAAGAGTCTCGGCTTGCTGAATTACCTGCTCGGTGAGCACCATGTCACGGATCGCCGTATTCTTGTCGTTGAAGAGCCTGTCGATTGTGGCCACATCCACGATCGATTCGAGGTCTTCCCATTGCAGCCATCGAGTTTCCATCGGGCGCCCGATGAGTTGCACAGTAGTCGGTGTCGTAGAGATGTCGAAGTAGAGAACGTCGAAGATCCAATTCAACTTGGTCGATGACAGTCGGTACGAACCATCTGGCAACGCAATTGAGAGTGAGCCGTTCGCGTCGGTTCGTTGGGGATCAAATCCGGTGTCGACAATAGCTCCATCACCGTCCCAGATACGGAACGTGACGAACGGCACTGCAACAGACGGAACTGCATTGCTGACGGTTTGAATGACAACCGTGTTCGCAACTTCGATCGTTCCAGTTTCGAACGCGGTGAGCGCGCCGTTGCTGAACCATCTGTAGATCCAGTTTCCGTTCTGCGTCACCATCAAGTTGTAATGGAACGAACCAACGCTATCGCGCACAACTTCGGCATCTACCGTCCAAACGTACTCAGTCAACGTCCCAGCTGGATCTTGAATCTCGAGACGAAGAGAGGTTGGATCAGTTGGTGTGTCGTTGACTAGCAACGTACCGTAGACGACTACCGTGTCTCCAAGCTTGATGATGTCAGTCATCGGACAGTCCTTGTAATGATGCGAGGATTGGTTTTCTTAGATTGACTACTCGTGAACTTCATCATCGTCAACGACCCCCTGACTCGAGCACGTCCTCTAGACAAGTTCAGGCCTAGGTCGATGTCTTCGCCGATGCCTGTGACGCCCAACGAAGCTACAAGATTGGACAACCCTGCACTCGAAACGTTCAGGGCTTTCGATACGAGAAGAGTTCCATCTATGACGCTTTGACCATCCGATTCCGAAGCTAGAAGTTCTCTACCTTCATGCACTTGCAGAGCCGCAGAAATGGTCGCTAGACCATTGGATTGACCAGACTGTCGAACGAAGTTGATCAAGTCAGCATCGGATATTGAAGATCCGTTGCTGTTTCCAGTTAGGAAGCAAAAGACCTTCGCAGCCCCAGACACCGAAGCTTTGCCGCTGGACGCAGCATTGACAGACCGAACTACAATGAGCCCGCCAAGTACTGATGCGACACCGTTCGAAGTTCCAGCGACGTCTGCGTCGAAGCTAGCTACTACCGAAGCGACACCGGCGATCGTAGACTGAAGTCGCTTGAACACTCCTATCGAACCGTTGATAGTTGAAGAGGCTTCAATTTCGACAATCATGCCTCTAGTGATTAGGGTTTCACCGTTCACTAGAGAAGAGCTTGACGAAGAACCGATCGCGGCTTTGAGAACATTCAAGTCGATATCGGTTAGAGACGATCCTGATATGAGACTGGCAATTGACGTACGAATCATCAACGATCCTTGAACAATCGATGACCCGTTGCTCGTCCCAACGACACCTCTCCGCCTTGAGACATTGCCTCCTACGCCTGCGGTACCAGTAACACTAGATCCAAGACGAGTTCGAATTCCAAGACCGGTTCCACTTACAACCGAGGTTCCGTTGCTAGTTCCGCTGACAGAAGTAGAAGCAGTCGAAACGTTGATCGAACTACCGACAGAAGAAACGCCATCGCTATTTCCAAGGACGCCTCTCTTCCTTGAAACACTACTTCCAACGCTAGAAGTGCCAGTGCTGCTTCCAAGGACGCCTCTCTTCCTTGAGACGTTGCTTACGACACCAGATGTGCCAGTGCTGCTTCCAAGGACGCCTCTCTTTCTTGAGACTCCACCTGCAACGGTGGAAGAGCCTGCAACACTAGATCCAAGACGAGTTCGAATTCTGAGTCCTGGTCCGCTTACAACTGAGGTTCCGCTACTAGTCCCAGCTACCGAAGTGACAGCAGTCGAAACGTTGATCGCACTACTGACAGCTGAAGAACCGTTGCTAACCGAATTGACTTCACGAGTCACGCTGATGTTTGCAGAAATGCTCGTGATGCCTACAGACTGAGAAGCCAACGATTCTGTCGTTGAAGAGACCTCTCTCAATCTCAACAGAACCGATCCACCGCGGACGTTGGTCGTCGTGCCTGAAGCCGTTGCCGTGAACGTCGGTGTGACAGTACCGGAACCAGAGAGCACTCTACAGACCCATACAGATCCGCCTAGATCGTTGCCCGTTGCCGAATCGAACTCGGCCAGTTGAGTCACTTCACCAAACGTGATTCCAGTCGCCGAAATTGCCTGACCAGTGAGTTGCTTCGGAGTCGTGACATCTGTCGGTTGACCCCATGCAATCACAAGCAAGTCGCCTGGAGCTAGATCGATCGCCGAAGTGTAAGTGACCGAAAGAGCCGCACCAGAAGTGATATCGCTGCCAGTAACCGAAGCGTAAGACCACGTTCCATCGCCGGCCTTCGTAGCCCGAATCATCAAACCGCCGGCAGTATTGTACGACCCAAGAGTGACATTGATCGAACCTGATTCAGTACCGTCTACTGAATCCTTGGTTGCGATCGAAACATCAACATTGCCAGTGTCGACAGCTTGAGAAGCGTACCCTCCAGCGCCTAGGATTTCGCCTCGTCCGGTCCAACCTGATGGGAACGTGATAGTCCCACCGCTCGCCGACGTGCTCTTCTGTATCGCGACACAGATATGCATGTCCCGAGTTGAATGCGGGACTGCTGGAGCGTACGTTGGCGAAAGAGTTGCCGTACCTGAATAGACTGGCCATGACCAGTTCTCGTAGAGAACGCCCGTCTCACTGCCGGTACGAACGTGGAAAGAGCCGTTGGCGAAGATACCGGTGTTCCCAGATCCCCACGACAGAATGATGCCGTTGTTCCAACCTCTGGAACCAGTGTTCGCCCATCCTAGATCTGTGGCGGCAACCCACTTGTTCGTTCCCGCTCGATACGTGTACCAATTGCCTCCTGAGTAGACACGAACTTCCTGTTCCGTGGTCGAGCTACCAACGTCACCAGGAACCATCCCTAGAATCACCGTGCCGTCATCGCAGACGGCAGGGAACATCGACAACTCACCTTGAGCACTCGATGTCGACGATAGCCACGACTGAGTGAAGGTTCCATCTACGGCCACCTTCGACAATCCAAACGTGACAACTGCCGAATCCGTTGCTCGGGTGCACCATCCGAAATAGGCATTCCCATCAGCATCCTTGCACGAATGCAGACAGAACGACTCGTAGCTTTCTGCTGCAAGAGTGCGCGGAGTGCCAGTTTCAAGCGTCCATGTCGTGCCACTAGCAACCGCACGGAACCCAACGACGGAGCACGCATAGTTGGCAACGTCACCTCGAGACGACGCTCCAGCGACGACGAAGAAGTTCCCGTTCGTGCTAGCGCTGGTTCCAAGTTGCTCAATCGCTACGTTGAAGCAATACGGAGCATCGACGTTAGTCGAAGCAGTCTGAGTCGGGGCCTTCGTCCAAGTAGACGCAACACCTGCAAGAGAAACGAAGTCCGATTCGGCATCTGCATCGAGTGGAGCATGAATCAATGCCGCACAGTATTGAGTCGTATCACTTCCATCGAGCCGAACGATCATCACTCGTTCGGTACCATTGCCGTTTTTGATGATCGCAATTGTGCCGCCCCATGGTGTGCCACCTAGCGAAGACGTCATCGCCGGCAAGTAGAACGGGTCGGTGACAGACCATCCTGTAATGTGGCCACCAGACCGCGTGATCGTTGCTCTTGCGTAACAGAACCCTCCACCGTACTCGCACAAGAAGTGGATGTTCCCAGAACTGTCCTGAGCCGATGCAACGACGTAAAGGCCTGGTCCCGTTGCAACCTGCGCTGGAGCTATGTCTTGTCCTTGTTGCGTGCGCAGATACGAAGTCGTCTGTCCAGAGTTGGAATACATCCAACACAAGTCACCTGTCGTGATGTCCTTGACGTTCGATCCCGTATAATAAGCATACGGCATGAACGAACCAGTGATCAGGTTTCGTAGTATGTTGGGGACGATCTTGGACATTCAGTACCGCCGACTCGATAGGATTCGCTTAGAACGTTTGACTGTCCTTCATGCCTTCTCTTCGAAGACTTCCCAATCTTCAGCCTTCGCTTGATGTGACCGAAGCCCTCCGGCCGAAGCCCATCGCCCATCTGGTCCGCGTCTCTCTAACCCAGCAATCGGAAGCACGTGTCCATGACCGAGCTTAGCTAGTTGTTCTTTCAGAACTTCAGTATCTACAGAACCAACGATTCGCCATGGCCAATCGCTATGTTTGAGATTGTCAGCACGTCTCGTGATGAAACAAGGCTTCCCCGAAGAGATCCCCGCGTTCGATAGTGCAACGACTTCTAGAAGGTTCATTCTACCACCTGATCCAATTGCGACTGACGCCAGTCAAGACCTCTTCAAACGAATGCGCGGCAAAGAACGAATCTCGCCGCGCATTTCAGTTCGCGCGCTGATGCGCGGTCTACATCAATCTTCGGTGATCGTGATGCCACCTATTGCGAATTCGGCCGTGTCACCGTTGTCGACGGTCTTGTTCTGCGTGAGATCTCCCCAGTAGAGGAAGTTCCCAGCAGAAGCAGCGTCCAGAATTGCGAACGCAACCACTGTTCCCCAGTTCGCTGTCGCCTGAGTGAAAGTGAATGCAGTTCCATTCGACTTCGAACCGCCACTAGCCGCAGGCCAGTTCGTGGCGTTGTTCGTTACCGCGACTCGAGCGTACGACCCGCCCGTCACTTCGGTACCTCCACCGGCATCGGTAGGGGCCACAGTGTAGAGCGCAATGTAGACCGTCGCTGGCCGGGAGTAATCGGCACCCCCCAGCACATGATCTAGGACTTCTAGTTCTAGGTAGTTCGATTTCGACCCAGCCATGATTTACTGAACCCTTCTGAATCAGTCTTCGTCTTCTTCGACGGCTTCGACAGCACCGAACTTGAGATAGTGCCTGGCTTCCTCATCGGAGAGCGTCAGCGTTGTCCCAGTCGGTACGAACTCACCACCGTAGCGAATCTGATTCTTGGTCTTGTAGACCCCGCCGAGGTTTCGACGAGGCTTCTTTGAAGGCGCCTTCGGTTGAGCTTTCACCGGCAACGGAGTGAGAACTTCATCGTCGTCTTCGTCGCTTCCAGCCGAGGCCTCATCGGTCTCTTCGGAATCGTTCTCAGTCGATTCGACGTTCTCAGCCGCGTTCGGCTTGGTTCCTTCGGGCGCCTTCACTTTGGTTCGAGCCATGTTCTATTCCTTGCTGATGTTGCGTTTCTGGTTCTAGCGAGTGTCTCTACTAGGCGATCACGCCGTTGATGAGACCACCGCAATTGTTGCCAGTCATCTTCGCAATGTCAGCCATCGCAACGACGACCATGGTTCCACCGTGCGGTCCGCGCCCTTCGACAACGAACTCGCGCGCTTCGAGACCGACACCCGAAGGCCCGCGCCGACGGAACGTGTAGCTCGTCGCGATCTCTTCGCCGTCGCTCGGTACGCCGGGCGGGG
>Ga0265297_10001106_pt1 | contig 66719 bp, 55 predicted proteins | sample Munlanlwell13791_FD_192502 | JGI IMG/M metagenome (GOLD analysis project Ga0265297, IMG submission 192502) | Leachate microbial communities from a municipal landfill in Southern Ontario, Canada - Leachate well 137-91 | ecosystem: Engineered > Solid waste > Landfill > Unclassified | place... | reverse complement strand
AGCAGCTAAAGCCATTGAGTAGTTTTCGTCATTTGCGAATACTTTAGTTTCAGTAGATTTTACGAGGTGTACTGTCCTCGGCATGCGCTTAAGGTTTCGCTACCCACGTCGAAGCCATGTCGCCCCCATATGGTTTGCAGGCTATAAACTATAGCCTTGATAAAGAAGTTCAAGGGTTAAGCTAAAAATAAGCCGCCTTGTTATGAATCTTCTTTAATGCCCGCCGCAGCGCAACATGTGCTGCGGCGGGCGTTTGGTACTTAGATGACCGTTACGTTTTCAGCTTGCGGGCCTTTTTGGCCTTGCGCTACGCTGAATTGTACTTTTTGGCCTTCATCCAGCGATTTGTAGCCGCCGGCGTTTTGGATTTGGTTAAAGTGTACGAATACATCGGGGCCTGATTGTTGCTCGATAAAGCCAAAGCCTTTCTCTGAATTAAACCATTTAACGATGCCGGTAGTTATTGTAGACATAATGAGTCCTGTAAATATTTGAGTATAAAAAGCCTTTAAAAGGCGGGTCGAGCTGGTAAATTGGGAAATTACAAAATGAGAAACAGGACGAAGAACTACAGAAGGTACATCGAAATGGTAAGCAGAGGGTAAATCTTATTTTCAAGCTGCATGCAGTATGGGCGCCCCATATAGAGATGTCAATTTATATTTTTGGATGCTTGGCATTTATCTATACGATGCTGGTAATTATATTGTCCGCATACCTAGCCGTACACAGTACAATTAGAGAACCATTCATTATCAAAGCATAGTTATGACTAAAAACAGTTATCAAAAGCCATCGCAGCAAACTCAAGAGGAAGCGCTGAAAATTGCCAGAGGAACGCAACGCCCCGCTCAAACCAAAGAACAAACCAGGCTGATTGCTCAAGGCGTTCAAAAAGGAATTGATCTATACAAAAGGCAGCAAAAAGAAAAAGCCAGGGACTTGAATAGAAAACTCAAGAAAGCATCAAGTCAAAAGGGGCAATCGATTGAATCGGATGACCATGAAATGCAACAAATAATCGTTTACCGACAGCACTGGCTTCCTTGGCTGCTGCTGTTTCTGACATGGCTGGGCGTGGGCATTTACTTTCTTGTTTGAAAGCACACGTTATTGCGATTGTAAAAGACTTGCTCGCCAGCGCCGATAAAATCTGTCGGTATAAATCCAATCTTTGAAAACTGTCAGCAGTTTTAAAACGCTGCCAACTCTGACCAGGACACAGTTACGGATTGCCGTGGTTTTGTGCACACGCTTACCATCAATTGACAGCAATTTTTCCCTGGCGCATCATCATTTCGAAACTAACTATTTCAACCGGAGGAAACCGCGATGACCGTTCAATTGACCACCCATCAGATCAATGAATTCAAGACGAAGCTGAACGATCGCTTCATGGCGTTGCGACGGGAAATCAGCACGGAATTGCTGCGTTCCGACGAGGAGCCCTATGTTGATCTGGCCGGCCGAGTGCGCGACTCGGGCGACGTAGCACTGGCCGACTTGCTGGTGGACATCAAACTTGCCTCTATCGATCGCCACGTCCAGGAAATCCGCGACATCGATGCCGCCTTGATGCGCATCGCCACAAGCAGCTACGGCCAATGCAGCGACTGCCAGGAGCCCATCGCCATTGAACGTCTGAAAGCCCAGCCCGCCGCCCAGCGCTGCATTATTTGCCAGGAAGCCCATGATCGCACCTATGCTCACGGCAATCATCCGACATTGTGAGAACGATGGCTACAAAGAATGGAGGTCGGGAATTAACTACGCGGCAGACAAAAGTCGGCCATTGGCAAGCCTGCGCTGATCAAGCATTTTTTTGAGCGCAAATGCGTTGCATAACAACAGGCCTTGGCGTTCTCATTTCTCCTTGTTCAAAATCGATGATGTTCAGCAACGGTGAATAGATTTCGAGCAGTTCATTCGGTAGCAACAAGAAGTCGGGATTACTTGGCTTGCCATAGCGTTCGTTACCCGTCATGAAAGTTTCATAAATCAGCACCCCACCTGGATTAAGTATTTCAGCAAGAGCGGGGAGCAGCGGCCGATACAGATAACGGCTGACTATTACTCCGTCATAGCGCAGGTCTGAGTAGGGCCAGTCGCCTGCTTCAATATCAACAACAATAACCTCGATATTATCCATCCCCATCATGTTCGATAGCGCCTGGGCATCGCGATCAACCGCATCGACTTGATAGCCTTGCTGAGCAAGCCAGATTGCATGGCGTCCGTTGCCACAGGCAAGGTCGAGTACCCGACCCTTTTCAGGTATCAAGGAAGCGTACTTAACAATCCAGGGTGATGGCTGTTCTATCAAATTGTGTCTTGTCATGATGCTATTAACGTAAAAGTAAGTGCTTGGCTTTGTGTAGCGCATGCCGTGTAATCACTGGTACTCAGTCAAATCTATAATGTCGAGTGAGAGGCTATGTGGGAGCGGCTACCAAAAGTAGGCGCTTTAGGCGAAGCCGCTCCCACAGTTAAATTATCCGCAGACAAAACAAGATTGACTGAGTACTAACAAAGAATTGCTCTAGCTCCGAGCAATTATGCCAAGCCAAAATAGCAGCGTTTTTGGCTTGGCGTTGATGGCTGATGATGCCGTTATCTTTTAGGGGCAGGTGGCGGTGAGCCGGGCGGTGGCGGTGGAATAGGCGACGATGACGGCTCGGCTGGACGGTATGTTTCGGTAGAGAATTGTCCCGATACCGGCACTTTATGGCCCTTGGAATACATGCATTGAATATAAGCTACGTTATAGCGCTCCTGCGTTCCAACCATGGAACTGTCGGCGGTGCCGGCGCCGACTATACTGCCGCCCAGTAAACCGGTGCCTGCCCCGATGGCGGCTCCTTCCCCTCCGCCGATTGCCGCTCCCGCTGCCGCACCTAAAGCCGTACCGATTGCGGCGCTGGTGACGCCGCTACGCTCAGCCTGTTTTTCAGCGGTAGTGCCGCCAATCTGGAAATAAGCGTATTGCTGGCAGACAGCATCGTCGTTACGAAACTGGTCAAAAGACAGGCCGCTGCCGGGCAGCACCATGACACTGGGGCCGGTCGGCAAGCTGACGCAGCCGCTGACTGCCAGCATGACCGTAGACGAAAGAACTATGGAAAAACGTGACATATCTGGACTCCTTAACGGGGTGAAGGCGGTATCGGCTCAACTTGTTGCCAACCTCTCGGGCATTCTTTGACATAAGGATAATAGCCTTCAGGGTTGCGGCAGTAATACCAGTAGCCGGATGGGTATTGCTGGACGGCGGGCGGAGGTTGCTGGATGTAAACGGGTGGCGTTACCGGTACGGTGATCACGGTCGGCGGATAGTAATAAGGATAATAAAAAGGGTCGCGGTAAAAGGGATCACGATAATAGGGATAAAGTGGCGCGCCGAAAGAAAACCCAAAACTGGAATAACCGTGGCGTGCCCAATTGACACCGCTATACAAGCTGCAAATCACCAGTAGTATTGTTGACAGCATCAGGTTGGTTTTCATTACTTACTCCTTTCAAAAACAGCAGCTGCAGAACTGCGGATAGAAGCCTTATGAATGTGGTCTTATCTGTCGATGCTCATTGCTGAAGTGCCGCCGGTTATTGACAATAAATCCCAAGCATACCGGTTTAATTAAAGCTGACACCTCGGTAGAGTATAGCGACGAGAACTTTTTCTTTTACCCCACCTTATTAGTTGACGTCAAATTTACTTACCGATGTTACGCAGTTAGTCGAAATTCGACCGCATTAACATTAAGGAGTCGCTAACGCGACACTTGATTGAATCGGGTTGTCGCACCCGAAGGCGAGTTACTTTCTTTTGCTTCGCCTCGGCAATTGCTCCTGCATTGCTCTACCTCCTGCATCCTTGCAGTCGAAAAGAAAGTAACCAAAGAAAAGGCGATCCGGTTACCGCTTGTTTCCTGCGCTCCTCGCTTTTATCGAGGGTCAGCAGAAGGGGCTCCTGCCCCTCTGCTGACGCGCGGCATCCCTGCCGCGCCCCTAACGGGCTAATCTCGATAAAAGCTCCGGTGCTCGGCGCGGCAAACGGGAAAAAATACGTCCGTGCGTAACATCAGTTACTTATTATTTCGAAAGGCGCGAAACCTTCTGTAAAACTGAAGTTGTCATGAGCCGATCATTAGCGAGTACTAGGCATCAGCGTGCGGACATTGATAGAATCGTAAGCCGCTGATCCGTCATTTATCCTATTTCACTGCACGCTTTTTAAGGCTACGCTGGAGATAAAATGATCCGACATAGGACCGATACAACCAGGGGTGTAATATTTTACGGTGGTCATTGCGCACCCTGCTTAACGTTCGGCCAACCATGAAAATGCGCGCTTTGTTCGCAAGCTGCTTGCTGTCATGTCCACTTGCCGCTTTTCCGGGGCAGGACGGCATCCTGGACGATCCTTTTGCCACGTCCCGGCAAGTGAGCCCAAGCCCCGGAAAAAGACAGTCTGCTCCGGTAGACCCTTGTCGTCTGGACAAGAATAGCGGCCATGCCTGGACGCTGGTGGATGTGGTCGACCAAGCGCTTTGCAGCAACCCGCAAACCCGGCAAGCCTGGGCCAATGCCCGTTTCCAGGCGGCACAAGTCGGCATTGCCAAATCGGCCTATTTACCGACCGTAACCTTGAATACCTCAGTTGCGCGGAGCATGAATGCCGCTGGGGGCAGTAACTTACAGCTAACCACCATCACCAGCGCGGGCGGCGCTTCACAGCCTATCAATCGGTTTACCCCGGTTGTCAGCCTGAATTACCTGCTTTATAACTTCGGCGGCCGGGAAGCGCAGCTTGAAAGCGCGCAAAGGACTTTGGAAGCTTCGAACTGGACGCACGACGCAACGCTGCAAACGGTAATGTTTGCAGCGATTCAGGCTTATTACCAGGTTTTTGCGACGCAAGCCGCAGCACAAGCGGCGCTGGTTTCTGAGCAAGCCGGCAATGAAGCGCTGAACGCGGCCCAAAAGCGCTATGAAGTCGGCGCCGCGGCATTGGCCGATGCGCTACAGGCAAAGACCGCTTTTGCCCAAGCCCGGCTCAACCGCCAAAAAACCGAGGGCGATGCCAGAGTGGCTATCGGCAGCCTTGCCAATGCGCTGGGGCTGGACGCCGACTACCGGCTGGATATTGCGGCTCCGTTCCTGCCCAAACCGGATGCCGAACAGGAAACCATGGTGCATCGTTTGATCGAAGAGGCTAAGGCCATGCGTCCCGATCTGGCCGCAGCCGAAGCCACGGTTAAAGCGGCCGAAGCGAATGTTAGAGCCGCCGAGGCAGGGCATTGGCCGAGCATTTCCGTGATCAGCAATTACGGCTACAGCCACACCAGCCTGCCCAGCGATACGCAAAGCTGGACGATTGGCATGCAGGTCAGTTTGCCGTTATTCACCGGTTTCAATGTCACCTACCAGATACGCAGCGCAGAAGAGCAGCTCGAAGTTAAGCGAGCCGATTACGATAAGCTCGAGCAATCTGTGAGCCTGGATGTCTGGCGGGCCTACCAGCTGTTAAATACCGCCCACGAGAGCTTTAAAAGCAGCGAAGACTTGGTGACCAGTGCCGACCAGTCCGAAAAGGTGGCGATGGGACGCTACAAGGCGGGAGCCGGTAATATCATCGATCTGTTGAATGCCCAGGCCAGCCACGCCAATGCCAGGCTGCAATTGATTCAGGCCCAGTATACTTGGCTGACGCAAAAAGCCCAGCTAGCCCAGGCACTGGGGCGTTTGGATTTTTCCTCCATTCCGTCGAGGTAACAATTTATGGCGCTTCGGTATAAGTTAATCGTCCTTTTCAGCCTGATCGCTATTGTAGTGGGCATTTACGGATTCAATGTCTGGCGCAAAGCTGACCAAGACCATAACTACCGGACGGAAAAAATAGCCAAAGGCAATATAGTCAAGACGATCTCCGCCAACGGCACATTAAACCCGGTGGTGCTGGTCAATGTTGGTACGCAGATTTCCGGCGTGATCAACAAGCTGAATGTCGATTTCAATGACCGAGTGCATCAAGGTCAAGTGTTGGCGGAAATCGATCCGTCATTGATTGATGCCCAGCTCGAGCAGAGCCGGGCGGCGTTTGCCAATGCGCAGGCTTCGCTCAAACTCGCTCAGGCCAATGAAGCCAGATCCAAGGAACTGTATGCCCAGGATTATGTCGCCCGGTCGGAGCTTGATCAAGCCATCCAGGCGCGGGAAGCCGCCAAGTCGCAAGTGGCGTCGGCGATCGGCCAGCTTAAGCGCGATCAAGCCAACAAAGGCTATACCATCATCAAATCCCCGGTCTCCGGCGTCGTGGTGTCGCGCAATGTCGACATCGGGCAAACCGTCGCCGCCAGCTTTCAAACACCGACCTTGTTCACCATCGCCCAGGATTTGAAGCGCATGCAGATCGACACTTCGGTTGCCGAAGCCGATGTCGGCGGCATCCGGGTTAACCAAAACGTAAACTTCACCGTGGACGCTTTTCCCGACCGGGTTTTTCAGGGAAAAGTTTTCCGGATCAGGCTGGATTCCAAAGTGTTGCAGAATGTGGTCACTTACAATGTGGTGGTCAGCGTGGATAACCCGGAAGAAATCCTGTTGCCGGGTATGACCGCCTTCGTCAACATCGTCATCGACCAAAAAAACGACATCCTGAAACTGCCGTTGGCGGCGCTCAAGTTCCGCCCTGCCGAAGGGGCCGCCAGCCAGCCCGGCAAACACGTTTACCGTCTGGAGAATAACAAGGCCGTAGCGGTTCCGGTACAGATCGGCATCAGCGATAGCAAATACGCGGAATTAACCGGCGGGGATTTAAAAGAAGGCGATGAGGTGATTCTCGAAGACCAAAGCGAGCGTAAGCCCGATACCAAGGCGCCGGGACAAAGCGGCTTCCGGGTCAGGGCATTTTGATGGAAGGCCCTTTGATCAGCGTCAGCGGGCTGTCCAAATATTATCTGGAAAACATGCCGGTGCTCAAGGATATTAATTTCAGCATCGACAGCGGCGAGTTCGTTGCGATCATGGGACATTCCGGCTCAGGGAAATCGACGCTGATGAATATTCTAGGCTGTCTGGATACCCCAACAGGCGGCCATTATTATCTGGAGGGCAGGGACACCGCCGCTTTAAACGCGGACGAGCTGGCATTGCTAAGAAACCGTCTGATCGGATTCGTTTTTCAGGGCTTCAATTTGTTGCCGAGAAGCTCGATTCTGGACAATATCGGTTTGCCGCTGCTTTATGCCGGCAAGAGCAAGGCCGAGCGGCGCGAAAAAGCGTTGCTGATGCTGGACCGGATCGGCCTGGCTGGATTCGGCGAGCGCAAGCCGAACCAATTGTCGGGCGGGCAACAGCAGCGCGTGGCCATCGCCAGGGCATTGGTCACCGACCCTAAACTGATCTTGGCGGACGAGCCGACCGGCAATCTCGATACCCAAACCGGCGAGGACATCATGAAAATTTTCCACGTCTTGAATGAAGACCATAACATCACGATTATTCTGGTCACTCATGAAGCCGATATAGCCGCCCACGCCAAACGCTTGATCCGCGTGGTCGACGGCCGAATCGCCAGCGATCAGCCGTCATGATCATCGGCGCATTGTTGGGAGAAGGCTGGGCGGCGATGCGCGCGAATCGGTTGCGCACTTCGCTAACCATGCTGGGCATGGTGTTCGGCGTCGGCGCGGTAATCATGATGCTGGCGATCGGGCAGGGCGCGCAACTAATGGTCAACGAATCCATCGCCTCGATGGGTAGCAACCTGTTTATCGTGCTTTCGGGCTCAACAACGGCGGGAGGCTTGCGGCAAGGTTCCGGTACGGTGCCGACGCTGACCTTGGACGATGCCCAAGCGATCAGTGAATTACCTGAAATCGCCGCGGTCGCGCCCACCTTTTCAAATACCGCCCAACTGATTTACGCGGCGAGCAACTGGAGCACGCTGGTATCGGGAACCACGCCCGCTTTTCTCGATGTTCGCGAATGGACGGTCAGTTCGGGGGAAGCCTTCAGCGACAGCGACGTGCGTTCGGCAACCCGGGTGCTGTTGATGGGCCAAACCGTGGTGCGCAACCTTTTCGGCGATGAAAACCCGGTCGGCAAAATGGTCAGGGTGAAAAACAGCCCGTTTCTGGTGCTGGGCGTTCTGGCGCCGAAAGGCCAAAGCCTGGATGGACGGGATCAGGACGATACCGTGTTTATCCCCATTACCACCGCTCAGCGCCAATTGTTCGGTACCGAATTTCCCGGCATGGTGCGCTTCATCATGGTCAAGGCCAAATCAGCCGAAGTCATGGACAGAGCCGAACAGGGCATCAACGAATTGCTCAGGGCAAGACACAGAATCAACGAAAGGCAGGAAGACGACTTTACGGTCCGCAATCTCACCGCAGTAACGCAAGCCGCTGCCGGCACCACCAAGGCCATGGCGACGATGCTCGGGGCGATCGCGTCGGTGTCGCTGCTGGTCGGCGGCATCGGCATCATGAATATCATGCTGGTTTCGGTTACCGAAAGAACCCGCGAAATCGGCATCCGCATGGCGATAGGCGCGAGACAGCGCGATATCCTGCTGCAATTTCTTTTTGAGGCGGTGATGATCTCGCTGGCCGGAAGCCTTATCGGCGTGATGCTGGGCATTGCCAGTGCTTATTTTTTCAGCCATTTCAATGACGCGTTAGTCGTCGTAACGCTCAGTTCGGTAGTGCTCGCTTTCGGCGTAGCCGTTGCGGTCGGCGTATTCTTCGGCTTCTATCCGGCACGCAAGGCCGCCAACCTCAAGCCCATCGAAGCGCTTCGGTTTCAATAATGGGTCGCTATGGCCTGACTATGCTGTAAACCCCGATCAGGATTTTTCTGCGCTGGCAGCGTGAAATAGAAAGAAGTGCCTTTTCCGGGTTGGCTATTGAAATGCAGCGCTCCATCATGGGCTTCGATAATGGAACGAGTGATCGACAGCCCCATGCCCATGCCGTCCGCTTTGGTGGTGTAAAAAGGCGTCAGTACCTTTTGCTGTTGGTCTTTGTCAAGCCCCGGTCCGTTATCTTTGACCCTGACCTGTATGCTGTCATTGAGCGTCAGCCGGCTATGGATAGATAACTGGCGTTGTTGCTCCACGGATAATTCTTTTAAGACATCAACGCTGTTCCTGACCAAATTTATAATGACCTGCTCAATTTGTATCTGATCGACATAAATGGGCGGCAGGTTGTTTTCCAGCGTAAATGTCAGTTTTATATGGTTTTGTTTAATTTCAGCCAGACAAAGATCGACAGAGTTGTGAATCAATGCATTAACGTCGGCGGCCGAACGATGTTGGGTGTGGGATTTGACGAATTCCCTCATGCGATGAATGATCCGTCCCGCCCGTAAAGCCTGCTGCTGGGTTTTGTGCAGAATCTCGATAAGCCTTACCAGATCGGGGGTTTCAGTATTGATCAGGTTTAAACTGACCTGCGTATAGCTGGAAATCGCGGACAGGGGCTGGTTGACCTCATGCGCGATGCCGGACGCCATTTCGCCCATCAGCCCAAGGCGCGTGACATGGGCGAGTTCGTCCAGATGTTCCTTATCTTGCTGCTCCCGGCGTTTGCGCAGGCTGACGTCGCGCACAATGCCGGTAAAATAATGGGTATCATTAATTGAATATTCCGCTACGGACAGATCCAACGGCACCACGGAACCGTTTTTGTGCAGGCCTTCAATCTCCTGAATCTGGCCGTTCACTGTTTTAAGTAAATTACAGTATGAGGGCATCAGTTTGCAAACACTGCATCCAACCAGTTCTTCCGGTTGATAGCCGAAAATGGTTTCCACGGCGGCATTCGCCGATTCGATGATGCAGAATGTGTCATAAGTGATAATGCCTTCCACCGAGGCGTCGAAAATGGCGTTGAGTTTGGCTTCAATCTGTTTGCGGCGAGTAATGTCGTACAGGATCACCAGATGTTCGCCTGTAAAATCGCGGTGAATCGCCGCTGCGCTCGCCAACACGGTTTTAATGTGCTGGTTTTTGCAGCAAACAGCCAGCTCTAAAGGCGAAAAGTCGGAATGTTCCTGCCTGGCTTTTTCCAGTGAGGTTTGCCAGGTAGTTTCGAACCAATGGCGATAGTCAAGATCAGGAATGGCTTTCGAAAACCAGTCTGCCAGAGTGGGGACGTCATCTATGTTGTAGCCGAAGGTTTGTATGAATGCCGGATTCAGGAAGGTAATGTTTAACTGTTCATCATTCAGCACTATCGGCACCGGGGTCGCTTCAATAATCGAACGGAATTTCTCCTCACTGGCTTTGAGCTGATTTTCCATCAATTTGCGCTCGGTGATGTTTTCATGACTAACCACAACCCCGCGGCGGGAACCTTGCAATGGCAATACGGTCATATTAAACCAGCGCTGCTGATTGGACGAGTGGCACGGGTATTCTAAATGAAATATGTTCAGTTTACCCTCCAGCACCTCGGCAATACCTGTTTGAGCGGTGCTTGTCTCATCGCCGCACGGTTGATCAGAGGCGTTTTTACATGCGTCCAGATAGTTAAAGCCCAGCAGATCCTGCCCGGATTCCGGTAAGCCGTTTTCTTTTGCAAATTGCCGCCATGCGTTGTTAACACTAACAATAACGCCCTGCGCATCCAGCACCGCGATATGTGCGGTCAATGAGTTAAGTATGCTGGCATTAAAAGCATCACTGTCGCGCAGTCTCTCCTCCATTTGTTTGCGCTCGGTGATATCCAGCGCCACGCCATGAAGACGGTCAATGGCCCCACTGTCGTTGCGGATGGCTTCCCCGCGTGCCAATATCCAACCGTGTATTCCGTCCGCTCTGACTATTTCAAGCTCCAGTTCATAGGGAATCCCCGTTTTCTGTATGCGGGACAGAGCAGTACTCAACCGTTTCCAGCTCTCAGGAGTGAATAACCGGGAGTTCTCTGTGCAATCCGGTGGCGGTAGCCCTGGGTTTAAACCCAATATGCGGTAAAGTTCCTCCGACCAGATGATATGGTTAGCCGTTACGTCCAGTTGCCAGCTGCCCACATGTGCGATCCGTTGCGCTTCTTGCAGTTTCTTCTGGTTTTGCCGTAGCGCCTCTTCCGCGCGTTTACGAACGGAAATATCTTGATGCGTGCCGATCATGCGCAAAGGACTGCCGTCTTCGGCACGGCTAACCACCATGCCGCGTGTCAGAACCCATTTGTAACTCCCATCCTTGTAGCGCAAGCGATGTTCAACGACAAAAATGACTGACTTTTCACCCAGATAGGCTTGTATTGCTTGTATAAAGCCGGACTGGTCATCGGGATGAACAAGATTTAAAAGCTCTTGTTGAGTAGGGTTTCGTTTTCCGCATACCCCCAGCATCTCTTTCCAACGCCCCGACGGATATTTGATCTCATCGGAGACAATATCCCAGTCCCATACGCCGTCGCCGGAGCCCTCAATGGCAAATTTCCAGCGATATTCACTTTCCCGCAACGCCTCTTCTGTTTGTTTTCTTTTTTGTATTTCAGTTTGCAGTTGAGCGACGCTGGGCAAGGATAAAGCGCGGGGGATTACCCATATCATCAGTACAGCGGTAGAGACCGATGCAATTGCCGTTAGGGCTTTAAAAAAGCCGTCCAGCCAATACAAGGGCGTCCAGATCGTGATAGCCGACAGTAAATGCGTGGTGCCGCAAGCGATAATAAATCCGGCAAACATGACGGCCAGCCACGGATAGGGAAAATCCTTACGCTGCCGAATGAAGTGGACCAGAGTCAGGGGGATGGAATAATAGGCGAGCGTGATTAGCACGTCTGAGATGACGTGAAGCCAAAGCAAGAGCGGCTTCCACGACAGGCAATAACCATGCGGGGTGAAATCGTTAATCCCAAAAAAATCAATAAGTGGCTGCATTTGTCGGGTATAGGAATCAAAGGTGAACAAGTTACGCCATTTTCAGGATGGCTTAAAGCAGCTTTCACTCCATGTGCTGTTAAGAAAAACGGAAGCTACAACAGGATCTGAATTTTAGAAAGTTAAAAAAGCAAATATACAAAACAGAATAAAGACTTTAATTTCTCGTTCAATAGGTACTATTACTTATCCACGCATGAGCTTCCGCTTAGCTGGTGCGGCTCATTACCGACAAGAGCCACAAAAATCCGGCTTTAAAAAGCTTTGGTTTACCTTTAACGGCCAGACAGATCTGACTATTGGCTTCGTGGGTCATGTTTTTTCTGTGACGGGCATCACATCGACGATTAATTCTTATGCCGGCGAAAGGCTCTTTGGACGCTGATTAACTGGGTTTGGCAAAGCGGCAACAAAAGGGATTGACTTGCTTGACCGCTATGGAACAATGAAAGCAATTGATCGGACTACTTTTTTGATCCAATTTCCGGTTTTTAAGAGGGTCTGCCAAGAAACCGGGGATTCTTGCTGATGGGGTTAAGCTCTATGACTCAAAAATCTTTAGCCGAATTACGAAAAATAATTCATCAGGCGCATTTAGCCGATGAAAAAAGCCTTATCAGCGAATTACTGTATTGCGTATGGGCGCGGTTTGCGCTTTTCAGAAAGCCCTCTCCCCGGCCTTTCAATGAAAGGCGGGGCGGACAGCAACTGCAATTCGCGCCATTGTTGAATATATCGGCATTAAACGGTTACGACCCGGCTTCGATAACCGAGTGCGCCAGAACGCTGGCTTCCGCAGTCAGGGCAAAAAAACATCAGCAATCCGCGATTGAAGCCTTTCTTGAGGAATATCAGCTCACCTCCCGTGAAGGCATTATTTTAATGGGTATTGCCGAAGCCCTGCTGCGCATTCCCGACAGCCGTACGCAAGACCTGCTGTTACAGGAAAAGCTCAGCGGCGTCGACTGGCAAAGCCATTTGCATCACAGCGATTCTCTATTGGTCAATTTGGCGACCAGAGCGCTGTTATTTGCCGGAGACTTTGAAGCGCATACGCATAATGGCTCTCCGGCCTTCGACCAACTGCTGGCCCGGATGGGCGCGCCGCTAATACGCGCCGCAGTCAAGCAGGCCATGCAGCATCTGGCCTTGCAGTTTGTCTTTGCGGAGACCATACAGCAAGCCGTTCAGCGCAGCGAGCAGGACCCGGTGTTCCGCTATTCGTTCGATATGCTGGGCGAGGCGGCGCTGACGAAGGCCGATGCGGAGCGTTATTTCAATGCCTATCGTGCGGCTATCGATGCATTGGCCGGACATGCGGCCTCTGCCGATATTCACGCCAATCCGGGCCTATCGATTAAATTATCCGCTTTATGTCCCCGCTTCGAACCATTGCAACATGCCCGCGCCGTCAAAGAGTTAAGCGATAAACTGCTGGCCTTGGCGCAGGCGGCGCGCGCGGCTAATATTGCGATTACCGTTGATGCGGAAGAGTCCGAACGCCTGGATATGTCCTTGGATATTTTTGCCGCTGTTTTCAACCATCCCGATTTAGACGGCTGGCCGGGGCTGGGCATAGCGGTGCAGGCCTATCAAAAAAGGGCGCTGCCGGTGATCCGCTGGCTGGCTAAACTGGCCGAAGGCCGACGCCGGAAGATTCCTTTGCGTCTGGTCAAAGGCGCATACTGGGACAGCGAAATTAAACGGGCGCAGGAAAACGGCCTGGCCGATTACCCGGTGTTTGCCCGCAAGTCGGCGACCGATTTATCCTATCTGGCCTGCGCGCAGGTTATTCTGTCCAGGGCGGATGTCTTTTATCCCCAGTTCGCCAGCCATAACGCCCATACGGTTGCCGCGATCCATCAACTCGGGCAGCAGCATCCGGGTTACGAATTTCAGCGCTTGCACGGCATGGGCGAGAGCCTTTACCGGGAAATCATCGAAGTCCAGAACTGGCAGATCCCTTGCCGCGTTTATGCGCCGGTCGGCGCTTATCATGAGTTGCTGCCTTACCTGGTCAGACGCTTGCTGGAAAACGGCGCCAATACATCTTTTATCAATCAAATCAGCCGGTCGGACATTAGCATCGACGTACTGGTCAGCGATCCGGTAGCGGCGGTAAAGATACCGCCCAGTCATCCTATGATCGTATTGCCTCGCGATTTATTCGGCGAACAGCGGCCAAATTCCTCCGGGCTGAATTTGGCCGACCCCGAGCAGTTGGAATCGGTGCAGCAAACCCTGGACGGGTTGGCCGATATGCACTGGACGGCCATGCCGTTAATCAACGGCAGCCCCTGCGATGGCAACGAGCGGCTTATCGTCAACCCTTACGATAACCGGCTAACGGTCGGCACGGTAACGTTTGCAGAACCGGCGGCTATTGGCGAAGCGGTCACCGAAGCCGCTGAAGCATTCGTCAGCTGGCGGCTGTGCCCTGTTTCGCAACGCGCCGAGTGCTTGAAACGGGCTGCCGATCTGCTGGAAGCAAACCGGCTGGAGCTGGTTTCCTTGTGCGTACGGGAAGGCGGCCGGACCATCAAAGATGCGTTGGCGGAAGTCAGGGAAGCGGTCGATTTTTGCCGCTATTATGCCCAGTCCGCGCTGGAGTTGTTCGGAAAGCCGATCCGGCTGCCCGGCCCCACCGGCGAGGAGAACTGGCTTTACCATTACGGACGCGGCGTCTATGTCTGCATCAGCCCGTGGAATTTCCCGATCGCCATTTTTGTCGGCCAGATCGCTGCGGCGCTGGTCGCCGGCAATACGGTCGTCGCCAAACCGGCTAGCCAGACCGCATTAACTGCGATGCATTGCGTCCGCTTGCTGCACCAAGCCGGCATCCCCGGATCGGTGTTGCAGTTCTTGCCTGTGGACGGCCGTTCGTTTGGCGAGCATTTATTGCCTGATCCCAGAATTGCGGGCGTGGTTTTTACCGGTTCCACGGAAACGGCGCAGTTTATCAACCGGCAATTAGCCGAGCATCATCAAAAGATCGTGCCGCTGATTGCCGAAACCGGCGGACAGAATGTGCTGATTGCCGACAGCTCGGCGTTGCTTGAACAACTGGTGCAGGATGCGGTTGTTTCGGCGTTCAACAGTGTCGGGCAGCGTTGCTCGGCGCTGCGGACCTTGTTCGTTCCGGAGGAAATCGCCGATAAAACCATCGCCATGCTGATCGGCGTTATGCAGGAACTAACTGTCGGCAACCCCGGCGTTTATCAAACCGACATAGGCCCGATTATCGATCATGCCGCGCTGTCGCCATTGGCTGAACATCTGCAAGCCATGCAGAAACAGGCGCAATTGCTCTACCAACTGCCGCTGCCGGACGGTTTGGAGCAGGGCAGTTTTTTCCCGCCCAGCCTGATAGAGCTACAGTCTTTATCGCAATTGAGCCGGGAAGTGTTCGGTCCGGTATTGCACCTGATCCGCTACCGCCAATCGGAACTCGATCAAGTCATTGATGCGGTTAATGCGACCGGCTACGGCCTGACACTGGGCGTGCATACCCGGGTAGACAGCACCTTTAATGCGATCCGGCAGGGCGTAAAAGTCGGCAATATCTACGTTAACCGGAATATGATCGGCGCTGTGGTCGGCGCGCAGCCTTTTGGCGGCACGGGGCTTTCCGGCACTGGCCCGAAGGCGGGCGGACCCGATTATCTGCGCCGTTTCGCCATCGAGCAAACAGTCTCGGTAAACACTGCCGCTTTAGGCGGCAATGCCGGTTTGCTGGCGCAGGATTTACGCTAATTTAACGTTGCTTCGGTTTGGTGGGTTGAGGCGATGCGGGCATGTCCGGAGGTACAGGCATATCCGGCGGGAGCTGATCCAATTCTTCTTGTTCCATGTCATACATTAATCCCGGCACGGGAACTCGATGTCCCTTGCTGTACATGCATTGGATATAGACGATGTCATAACTTTGTTGGGCTTCATCTTTGGAATCGATGTCATCTTCCACTGCCGCAACCTGCTTATGGGTAAGGTTTCTGCATAGCAGGTCTTCATTATGGAACTGGTCAAAGTTTTTATCGGCGCTCGGCAGCACTAAAACACTGGGGCCGCTCGGCATTGTCGAGCAAGCGCTGAGCAAGACAGCGGAAATTATAATTATCAGAATCTGTAACATTTGATATACCTCCGTTAAGGAACAACATTCCGCCAAATAGTTGCACAATCCCTGTTATAAGGATAATAGCCCGAAGGATGAGTGCAGTAATACCAATAGCCGGGCTGCTGCTCTATGGGCTGGGGAGTAATTCTCCGCCATCCGGACGGGCATTCCTGCACATAGGGATAATAGCCGGCAGGGCTGGAGCAATAGTCCCCGCTGTTCGGCCCGAACGATGGCACACTAAGTGCCGTTCCTTGATCGATATAAGAAGGCGGGCTAAAAGGCGTTACCGTAGACGGTGAAGAATAATAGGGCTGAAAGGAATAATAAGGCCAGTAATAGAACTCCGGCCGGGAGTAGGGGGATTCTATCAGGAGACTTTCCCTGTCACGGTTGTGCTGTCGAGATTTTCCATGACTTTCTCCGGAAGCGCGTTTATGACCAATACCGGGATTGCTTTTGCGGCCCTCATTAAAAGCGCGCCCACGGGCGCTGCCGGAACCGCTCCCGCTGACGTCAGCCGAGCGGTCTTCGTGTTGACCGCCGTCACGCGCCAAGGCGCCGTCGCTGATTAATAACGCAACAAGAATCATTGGCGCAATTGATAATCTTCCTGGCATCATTGTCTTTTCTCACTGATGTTACGCACAGGGTGTAAAAGTATCTCGCCTTCGGGTGCGAGAACCCGATTTAAATAAACGTCGCGTTAGCGACACCTTTGTTAAAGCAATTTAAATTCAACTGACTGCGTAACATCAGTTTTCTCATTTACCGAATGGACTAAAGGAGCGGGCTTTGCCGCATCAACTTAGGCTTCAACGCGAACCCTGTCCTCGCCAGCCACCTCTGCCTCCTCCTCGCCAAGCCGGGCTTCGCGGACTTTGTCCACGCCAGCCGCGCCCTTGCACTCCCGGGCTTCTCCAACCCCGTCCTTGCCAACTACGGCCCTGCCAGCCATAACTGGGCCGACCGTAGCCCTTCCAGCCTCCACCATAATAACGTGGACTATATCTGTGGCCGTAATAGCGCGGACTGTAGCGGTAATAGCGGGGACCATACCCGTACTGGCCGTAAACCCCATAAGTCCCATAGCTGTATCCGCCGTAAGGGGCGTAACCATAAGAAATGCCGACGCTGTCGTATGGACGGGCATAAACGGCACAACCATTCAGAGAGCAGATAATGCCTGAAAGGGCGATTGCGATCGCTAAGCGTTTCATCGTTGGCTCTCCTCAGTCGGTTGGGCAGCCTATCTCTTGAACATGCAGTCGGATATATTGCAGTGCTTATTTTCTAAGTGTCGGCTACGGTTCAAGCCAGGAACGAACCCGGCAAGCCAAACTAGAACCCTGCCGCCAGCGACACCCTGTATGCGGAACGGATCAATGAAAAATCGAGTTTTATAATTTCACAACAAAACCATAGTATCAATACGTATAACTACGAGCTTTAGCGGCTCGTTACAGCGCATATTTCCGGTCTGTCACCAACCTGCTGCCCATGCTTGTCAAAGGCCCAATAGGTGGTTTATAGAATCTTGCAATTTCGAGGGGACGCTCATATCAATGAATGCTACTCATCAATAGGCATTTTTACGGATTGTACAAACGATTAGCCTTCTCTAACCTGTAAACACAGCTCATCCATTCCAGCTGATTTTCAGGATTGGATATTGCCGGAATCATACGTAAACAGGGCCATGAACGCCTTTACCAGCGGTGCCGGGCATTTGGCGCGAAAAAGGATCATAGGCTGAAAGCGCTTCCGTAGCAGAGTTCATATCTTTAATTGGTTTATCGATAAAACGAGGCTCTTTGATATGCAGAATTCCGAAGCTATTCTCGCCGCCAATCTGCTGCAATTGATCATCTATTTCGGAGCCGTAGTTGCTATTACCGGCATCATGCTCGGCGGTGCGTATCTGCTCGGGCAGAGGCATCGCGCCAAAGCTGCCGACGAGCCTTTTGAGTCGGGCATCGTGCCTGTCGGTGATGTTCATATCCGTTTTTCCGTCCAGTTTTATTTGCTGGCGATCTTTTTTGTTATTTTCGATATGGAAAGCGTGTTCCTGTTCGCCTGGTCGGTGGCGCTGCAAGAGGCAGGCTGGGCCGGTTTTATCGAAGCGTTGATTTTTATCGGCGTATTAATCGCGGCATTAATTTACCTGTGGTTCATAGGCGCGCTTGATTGGCGCACCCGCAGGCAGCGCATTGATTCATCCGACAGCGGATCATAGGAGCAACTATGAAGCATTGGACTCTAACCGAGGCGGATAAAGATCCGGCTCCGCAACCCGGGCAGCAGTCTTATGAAGAGGCGTTGCGGCGCAACTTCCTGTTCGCCAAACTTGAGGACATGGTTGCCTGGGGGCAGTCCAATTCGGTCTGGCCGTTTAACTTCGGCTTGTCCTGCTGCTATGTGGAGATGGCAACCGCATTCACCAGCCGCCATGACATTGCCCGTTTCGGCTCTGAAGTGATCCGGGGATCGCCTCGTCAGGCAGACCTGATCGTCATTTCAGGCACGGTTTTCAGGAAAATGGCGCCGGTAGTCAAGCGGCTCTACGACCAGTTGCTGGAGCCGCGTTGGGTCATCTCCATGGGCTCCTGCGCCAACTCCGGCGGCATGTACGATATTTACAGCGTCGTGCAGGGGGTGGACAAATTTTTGCCGGTGGATGTTTATGTACCGGGCTGCCCGCCCCGGCCTGAGGCATTACAGCAAGGACTATTGCTGTTGCAGGATGCCATAGGCAAGGAAAGGCGCCCGTTAAGCTGGACGGTCGGCGAGCAAACGGTGATAAAACCACTCAAACCCAGTTACCGCGATTTGCTGACGGAAGAAAGGATGCGTACGCAGCAGTTGAGAAGTCCGGACGAGATATAGCCGATGTGTAGGGCGCGCCGTTTGTGCACCACGAAGCCAAAACTAGGCGCTTCTAGGCGACACGAAGAACACGAAGACAAACTAAATTTATTGTCAGATTGCAGCACCGTAGGGTACGCATCGCGTACCTTTCTGGAATTTGATCCAGGAAATTGGTACGCGATGCGTACCCTACCTACTTCGTGTTCTTCGTGTCGCCTACTTTTGGCTTCGTGGTGAATATTTCAATCGATGAATTAAGGAGATGACCACATTGGACGGTAACACTGACAGCATCGCCATGCTTTCTGACGCTCCGCAAATCGTACGCGAACTGACAGAACGAGCGGGCATTAATGACTTTACCATCCAGCCGACCCGCGACGGCATCCCCACGCTTTGGATTTCAAAAACTAACCTGCGCACGATTCTCAGCTATCTAAAATTGCAGGCGGCTTCTCCCTATACCTTGCTGTTCGACTTGACCGCCATTGACGAGAGTCAGCGTGCGCACCGGCAAGGGTTCCCCGATAGTGAGTTTACCGTTGTTTATCACTTGCTTTCGTTTGACCGCAACCAAGACATTCGTCTCAAGGTTGCGTTGACCGCCCCCGACTTGTCCCTTCCGACTATCAGCGACCTTTGGCCTTCGGCCAATTGGTACGAGCGCGAAGTATGGGATATGTTCGGCATCACCTTCGAAGGCCATCCGCATCTGAAGCGCATTCTGATGCCGCCGACCTGGCAGGGTCATCCGTTACGCAAGGACCATTATGCCCGCGCGACCGAAGTGGAACCCTTTAGCCTTTCCGATGAGCAGCAGGACATCGAACAGGATGCCTTGCGTTTCATACCGGAGGATTGGGGCATGCGGCGGCAAAGCGAAGACAGCGATTTCATGTTCCTGAATCTGGGCCCCAATCATCCCAGCGTGCATGGCGTGTTCCGTATCGCGTTGCAACTGGATGGCGAAGAGATTGTCGACGCGCTGCCGGACATCGGTTATCACCACCGCGGCGCGGAAAAAATGGGCGAACGCCAGTCCTGGCACACCTACATTCCTTATACGGACCGGGTCGATTATCTGGGCGGTTCGATGAACAACTTGCCTTATGTGCTAGCCGTGGAGCGGTTGGCCGGAATCGAAGTGCCGGAACGCGCCCAGGTCATCCGCGTGATGATCTGCGAGCTCTATCGTATTGCCAGCCACCTGCTGTTTTACGGTACTTATGCCCAGGACTTGGGGCAGATGTCGCCGATTTTCTATATGTTTATCGACCGCGAAAAGGTGTTCGATATCCTTGAATCGATCACTGGCGCGCGCATGCATTCCAGTTATTTCCGGATCGGCGGCGTCGCGATGGACTTGCCCAAAGGATGGGATCAACGCCTGCGCGAGTTTATCGATTATTTTCCGGCCCGGCTGAATCAATACGACAAGCTGGTGCTGAAAAACAGCACGTTGAAGCGCCGGACACAGGGAATCGGCGCTTACAACACCGCAGAAGCCATCGATTGGAGCGTGACCGGTCCGAACCTTCGGGCTACCGGATTTGCATGGGATTATCGCAAAGCGCGGCCTTACTCAGGCTACGAAAATTTCGAATTTGAAATACCCACCGCCAATAATGGTGACTGTTACGACCGTTGCACCGTGCGGGTAGAGGAAATGCGCCAAAGCCTGCGCATCATCAAACAGTGTGTGGATAACATGCCGGAAGGGCCGCATAAGGCCTATCATCCGCTGACCACGCCGCCGCCCAAAGACCGAACGCTGCATGATATAGAAACCCTTATCCAGCATTTCCTGAATACCAGCTGGGGGCCGGTGATTCCGTCCGGCGAAGCCAGCGTAACCGTCGAGGCCACCAAAGGCTTGAACGCCTATTATGTGACCAGCGACGGCGGCACCATGTCCTACCGCACCCGTATACGCACCCCTTCTTTTCCGCATCTGCAAATGATACCGATGATGTGCCGCGGGATGATGGTCGCCGACCTGATTGCGATATTGGCCAGTATCGATTTTGTGATGGCTGACGTGGACCGCTGACATGAACAAGCTAATTTTAAGCCCCGAAGAAATCCAGGAGATTAACGCCGAGATAAGCCATTACCCGGATAAAGCTGCGGTTGCTATCGAGGCGCTGAAAATCGTCCAGAAACACCGGCGCTGGGTTTCCGATGAGTGCCTGGTTGCTGTCGCCGAGTTGCTTGATATGCAGCCTGCGCAACTGGAAGGGGTGGCGACCTTCTATAACCTGATCTACCGCCAACCGGTCGGCAAGACTGTCATCCATTATTGCAACAGTGTCACCTGCTGGATGCTGGGCGGCGACCGGGTAGGCGAACTCCTGTGCCGTCATCTGAATGTCGGACTGGGTGAAATGTCTGCGGACGGCGAATACACCGTACTGCCGATTGTTTGCCTGGGCGCTTGCGACCATGCGCCGGTCGCGATGGTTGGGGATGAGCTGAGGCTCGACCTTACCGAAGATGCCGTTAACGAGATTCTCGGAAGGTAACGCGCTATGGAACAGATGAATAAGCCGCTGACTAAAAACATCCTCCCGGACCGCGTCTTTGCGACATTGGCCGATTATGAAAGCACCGGGGGTTATCAAGGGCTGCGCAAGGCGCTTACGGAATTGCAACCGAAAGACGTACAACAATGGGTCAAGGATGCCGGATTGCGGGGCCGTGGCGGATCGGGTTTTAGTGCCGGTCTCAAATGGAGTTTGATTGCCTTGGATGGCGGAGCTTCACAAAACCACTACCTGATTGCCAATGCCGATGAAATGGAGCCGGGAACGTTCAAGGACAGGATGCTGATGGAGCAAGACCCGCACCAGTTAATCGAGGGCATGATCATTGCGGCTTATGCGATTCAGGCCAATGCCGCCTATATCTTCCTGCGCGGGGAATATCATCTTGCCCGGCAGCGTCTGGACAATGCGCTGCAGGAAGCCCGATCCAAGGGCTACCTGGGCGAACATATCTTGAATTCCGATTTCAACCTGGAGATAGCCCTGCATACCAGCGCAGGGCGTTATATTTGCGGAGAGGAAACGGCGCTGCTGAATGCCCTTGAGGGAAGGCGGGCCACGCCCCGCGCCAAGCCGCCTTTTCCGTTGGTCACCGGGCTCTGGGGCAAGCCGACGGTAGTCAATAATGTCGAAACCTTATGCAATGTGCCGCATATTCTGCATTACGGCGTCGACTGGTATCAGGGGCTGGGCCGGGGCGCAGACAAGGGCACCAAGCTGTTCGGGGTAAGCGGCCGCGTTAAATATCCCGGCTTATGGGAACTGCCGATGGGCATCCCGATTCGGGAAATTATCGAGAACTATGCCGGGGGCATGCAGGACGGCTACAAGTTGCGCGGCTTCTTGCCCGGCGGCGCGTCAACCGATTTTTTGCTGCCCGAGCATCTGGACGTGGTCATGGATTACGATGCTGTAGCCAAAGCCGGCAGCCGCATGGGTACTGGGATCATGATCGTGCTCGATGACAAGACCTGCCCGGTACAAATGGTGCTGAACCTGGAGCAGTTTTTTGCCCAGGAATCCTGCGGCTGGTGTACGCCGTGCCGGGACGGACTGCCGTGGACGGTAACCTTGCTGAAAGACATCATTGCAGGGAAGGGGCGCATTGAAGACCTTGATACCTTGGCCGGACTCACGCGCATGCTGGGCCCCGGAAATACTTTTTGCGCATTGGCTCCCGGAGCCATGGAGCCATTGCAAAGCGCGCTGAAGTATTTTCGCGAGGATTTTGAGCGTTATATATCCCCTCACCCCAACCCTCTCCCTGAGGGAGAGGGGGCAAGCGGTGGAAATCATTTCATGAGCGTTCATAAGGAGTCTTCGTAATGGCCCGCATCGAAATCGACGGCCGGTCGTATGACGTTCAGGACGGCGACAACCTGCTGTCCGCCTGCCTGTCGCTGGGTCTGAACCTGCCTTATTTTTGCTGGCATCCGGCATTGGGCTCGGCGGGCGCTTGCCGGCAATGCGCAGTCATTCAGTACAAGGATGCGGAAGACCTGCGCGGACGGCTGGTCATGGCCTGCATGACGCCGCTAGCCGAGGGCTTGCGTGTTTCCTTGGATGCGGAACAGGCGCAAAAGTTCCGTAGCGACAATATCGAGCTGCTGATGACCAATCATCCCCACGACTGCCCGGTCTGCGAGGAAGGCGGCGAATGTCATTTGCAGGATATGACGGTCATGACCGGCCATACTTTCCGGCGTTACCGGGGCCTGAAACGAACCCATAACAACCAGGATCTCGGCCCGTTTATCAATCACGAAATGAACCGTTGCATCGCCTGCTACCGTTGCGTGCGTTTTTATGACGATTACGCCGGAGGCAAAGATCTGCAAGTTTTGGGCGTACATAACAACGTCTATTTCGGCCGTTTCGAGGATGGCGCGCTGGAAAACGAATTCAGCGGCAACTTGGTCGAAGTCTGCCCCACCGGGGTGTTCACCGACAAGACCTTCAGCGCGCATTATGTCCGCAAATGGGATTTGCAAACCGCGCCGTCGGTTTGCGTTCATTGCGGCCTGGGCTGCAATACCGCGCCGGGCGAACGCTACGGAGAGCTCAGGCGGATCATCAACCGTTATAACGGCGATATCAACGGCTACTTTCTCTGCGATAGGGGGCGTTTCGGCTATGGCTTCGTCAACAGTCCCGAGCGCATCCGGAAAGCCCAGCTCAAAGGCTATCCGGATATCACTGTCGATACTGCGGAAATTCATTTCCGCAACCTGCTGAAAAGCGCCAAACCGCCGATAGGCATCGCTTCGCCGCGCGCCTCGCTGGAAGCCAATTTTGCGCTGCGCGCGCTGGTCGGTGAAGAAAACTTCTTCCTCGGTCTGGATGATACCGAACATAGCTTACTTAACACCATTGTCGAACTGATGACGCACGGCGGCATTCATTCGCCGTCCCTGCGCGAAGTTGAACAAGCCGATGCAGTGCTGATTCTCGGCGAAGACGTCACCCACAGCGCCCCAAGGCTGGCGCTGTCGCTGCGTCAGGCGGCGCGCAACGCCTCGTTCGACCTTGGTCTTAAAGTGCACATAGCGCCTTGGCAGGATATTGCGATCAGGAATTTAGATAAACATGTTTCAACGCCGGTGTTTATCGCCAGCATTTGCGCAACGCGCCTGGATGATGTCGACGCGAAAACTTTCCGGGGCAGCCCGGAAGACATTGCCCGCCTGGGTTTTGCGATCGCCCATCAGCTCGATCCCTCGGCTCCCGCGCCTGCCGCTCTAGGCGATGCCGAACAAGCGCTGGCTAAAAGCATTGCCGACGCCTTGAGACAGGCAGAGCGCCCATTGATCGTGTCGGGAACCGGCTGCGCAAGCCTTGCGGTTATCCAGGCCGCCTATAACGTCGCCAAGGCGCTGCCGTCAGCCGACAAACAACTGGCTTTTACGGTTCCCGAATGTAACAGCCTGGGTTTGGCCATGATGGGCGGAAGGCCGCTATCGCAAGCTTTCGAGCGGGTCGGCAACGGTTTGGCCGACAGCGTAATCATTCTTGAGAACGATCTCTACCGCCGGGCTCCGGTTCGCAACGTGGACTTGTTTTTGCAGCTTGCCGATCATGTCGTGGCGATAGACAGTCTGGAAAATAAAACCACAGGTCATGCCGAACTAGTATTGCCGGCGACGACTTTCGCCGAATCCGAAGGCACTTGGGTCAATAACGAAGGACGGGCTCAGCGTTACTTCCCGGTTTATCCGGGAGCCGAATCGATATGCGCCGGTTGGCAGTGGCTGACCCGTGTCATGGACGATTGCCAATGGCCGCATCACGATGCGCTTACAGCCGCTTGCGCAAGTGCCTTCCCCACTCTGTCCGATATCGTTCGTGCCGCGCCGGAGGCGGATTACAAAGTCAAAGGCAGCAAGATCCCAAGGCAACCGCACCGTTACAGCGGCCGTACGGCGATGCACGCCGATGTCAATGTCAGCGAACCTGCCCAGCTTCGAGACAGCGAAACGCCGTTCGCTTTTTCGATGGAAGGCGATACCGCGCAAGTGCCGCCGGCTTTATTGCCGGTTATTTGGGCGCCGGGGTGGAACTCCAACCAGGCGATCAATAAATTCCAGCAGGAAACAGGCGGGCATCTATCCGGCGGAGATGCAGGGGTAAGGTTGATCGAAGCGGCCGGTAGCCGAGCCTGGTTTGAAGATATTCCGCCCGGGTTCGTGCCGACGCCGGGCCGCTGGCGAATCGTGCCGTTGCCGCATATTTTCGCTACCGAGGAACTCAGTCTGCATTCGCCGTCGGTGGCCGAACGATTGCCCCATTTCTGCGTTTTATTAAATCCTTCTGATGCTGAAGCTTTGGGAATCGAAAGCGGCGAGCCAGTGGAAATCAGCAGCATCGCAGGAAACTCGGCTGTAAAGATTCCGGTGCAGATCGAGCTTACGCTGCCTCCCGGTTTGTTGGGAATCACGGCGGGATTGCCTGCGTTCCAGTTTATGCAAGGTTGGACTCAGGTGGTTTTAAAAAAAGCTAATCAGGAGGCGCAGTTATGAATGCGGGTCTTGGCGAAGCGGCCGATATTGTCGGCATTCTGGTCTCGGTGATCGTCGTCGCGGCCATGCTGATCTGGGTGGAAAGGCGTTTGCTGGCGGTCTGGCAGGATCGATTGGGCCCCAACCGGGTCGGGCCGTTCGGCTTGATGCAGGTCGCGGCAGACATGATCAAAATGTTTTTCAAGGAAGACTGGACGCCGCCTTTTGCCGACAAGCCGGTGTTTATCCTGGCGCCCACTATCGTCTTCATCACCATGCTGACCGGTTTCGCGGTCGTTCCGTTTGCGCCGGGCGTCGGCATTATCGATTTCAACTTCGGGCTGCTGTACTTTCTGGCGCTGACTTCGCTGGCTGTTTACAGCATTGTGCTGGCGGGTTATGCGTCCAACAATAAATACTCGCTGCTTGGCGGCCTTCGCGCAGCGGCGCAAACCGTCAGCTACGAAGTGTTTATGGGCATTTCTATCATGGGCGTGGTGATGCTGTCCGGCACCTTTAATTTACGGGAGATTGTCGAAGCCCAGCGGGACGGCTGGTTCATCATTCCGCAGTTTTTCGGATTCATTATTTTCCTGATTGCCGTCGTTGCCGAGAGCCGCCGGACACCGCTTGATTTGCCGGAAGCCGAACAAGAGCTGGTGGCCGGTTTTCATACCGAATATTCGGGCATGAAATTCGGCATGTTCTTCGTCGGCGAGTATCTCGGCATTACGCTCAGTTCGGCGATGATCGTGACGCTTTTTTTCGGCGGCTGGCTGGGGCCGTGGCTACCGCCGTTGCTGTGGTTTTGCCTGAAAACCGCTATCGGCATCATGTTTTTTATCTTGTTACGAGGCTCGTTGCCGAGGCCTCGTTACGATCAATTGATGGCGTTCGGCTGGAAAGTGCTGCTACCGGCGGCGCTGTTGAATCTGCTGGTTACCGGCGGCGTTGTGTTGGCACTGCAGGGTTAAGGCGATGTGGGGGATAGGAAAAAGAGTGTAGGCCGGAATAAGACCGCCCGGCGGCAGCCAGGGCGGTTGTTTCCGGCAATCGGAATGCCGGAAACACCTGTCCAGCGCTTAATGCGCGGACAGGCTTATTCCGGCCTACGGTGGACGGTGGAAAACAAGTTCCACGAAAGCACGCAAGACGCAATACAGAGTTTGTCTCCGTGTTCTTCGTGTCCTCTGTGGTGAATAAAAAGTTCATAACCGACGAATCGAGAGGGAAAAACGATGCTAAGCCAATTGCGAACATTATGGGAAGTTTTAAAACACACTTTCGTCAAGCCGGATACGGTCGAATACCCGGAACAGAAACCGGCGCTGTCTGCCCGCTACCGAGGGCGGATTGTGTTGACTCGCGACCCTGACGGCGAAGAGCGGTGCGTGGCCTGCAATCTCTGTGCGGTGGCTTGCCCGGTGGATTGCATCGCGTTACAGAAAACCGAGGACGAAAACGGGCGCTGGTATCCCGAATTCTTCCGCATTAATTTTTCCCGCTGCATTATGTGCGGATTGTGCGAGGAAGCCTGCCCGACCCATGCGATTCAACTGACGCCGGATTTTGAAATGTGCGAATACGACCGGCAGAGCATGGTTTACGAAAAACAGCATCTGCTAATCGACGGAACCGGCAAATATCACGAGTACAACTTTTATCGCGTGGCCGGGATGACGATTGGCGGCAAAGCCAAGGGACAGGCCGAAAATGAGGCGCCGCCGGTTGATGTAAAAACTTTATTGCCCTGATGGAGCCAAGCTTATGGCGCTGACTTTATTTTATCTCACTTCCGCCGTTGCCGTTTTCGCCACGGTGATGATGATCACCCGGCTCAATGCGGTGCATGGCTTGCTGTACCTGATTTTATCGCTGCTGGCCGTCGGCGTGCTGTTCTTTCTGTTGGGGGCGCATTTTGCCGCGGTGCTGGAAGTGATTATTTACGCTGGAGCCATTATGGTGCTGTTCGTTTTTGTGATTATGATGCTCAACCAAGGCCAAAAGACCATTGAGCAGGAACGTCTTTGGCTACAGCCGGGCGTCTGGATCGGGCCGACACTGCTGGCATTGATTCTGTTCGTGGAAATGCTGATTATCGTCGGTTATGGCGAAAGCGCCGAAACCGGCCGGGTAGTGGACGCCAAACAGGTGGGGATAGCATTGTACGGGCCTTATCTGCTGGCCGTGGAACTGGCCTCGATGTTGTTGCTGGCCGGACTGGTCGGCGCTTATCACTTGGGAAAGCCGATGCTCAAGGTAACAAAAAACGGGAGAAGGCCATGAACGGGATTCCTATGGAGCATGGCTTGTTGCTGTCTGTCGTGCTGTTTGTGCTGGGGCTGGTCGGGGTATTGGTCCGGCGTAACCTGATTATGATCTTGATGTCCCTGGAAGTCATGCTCAACGCTACCGGTCTGGCTTTTATTGTCGCGGGGTCGTCCTGGGGCGAGGCGGACGGGCAAATCATGTTCCTGCTGATATTAACGCTGGCTGCGGCTGAAGTGGGCGTCGGCTTGGGCTTGGTGCTGCAAATTTTCCGCCGTTTCCATACGCTGGATGCGGATTCGCTGACCAGTATGAAGGGATAGGTGAACGTGATGGAATTGCTTTTATATTGTGGGAGCGATTTTAACAAACGGGGACTGAAGAGTCGCCCCCACAAACATTCGTGCTTTAACTTAATGGCAACGGAAAAAAGGAGCGGCTGAAAATGATCGAATTGCTGGGTTGGGTGCCGTTGTTTCCGTTGCTGGGATTTTTGATCCTGGTGTTGGCGGGCGGGCGGCTTTCCAAACTGACTATTTCGTGGATAGGCGTCGGAAGCGTGGCGATCTCGGCGTTATTGTCCGTCTTGCTCGGGGCCGAATTCCTGAATGGAACACTGCAACCTTACAGCAGGGTATTGGGATCGTGGATGGCCGTTGGCAGTCTGTCGGTACCGTTCGGCTTCTATCTCGACGCTTTATCGGTCACGATGTTGTTCGTCGTGACCGGGATCGGCTTTTTAATTCATTTGTATGCCGCCGGGTTTATGAAAGGCGATCCCGGCTATGCGCGTTTTTTCGCTTATATGAATCTGTTTGTGGCCGCGATGCTGGTGCTGGTGCTGGCGGACAATCTGGTGCTGCTTTACCTGGGTTGGGAAGGGGTCGGTCTCGGCAGTTATCTGCTGATCGGTTTTTGGTATGAAGACCCGAACAACGGCTATGCCGCGCGCAAGGCGTTTGTAATGACGCGGATAGGGGACATGGCCTTATTGCTGGGAATGATCCTGTTGTTCATGCAACTGCGCACGTTTGATATCCAGACCCTGATGCTCCGCGCTACGAGCCATTGGACTACCGGCGCGTTGTTGCCGGTAACTGCCGCGGCCTTGCTGCTGGGCGGCGCGTTGGGGAAGTCTGCGCAATTGCCGCTGCATACCTGGCTGCCCGATGCGATGGCAGGCCCTACGCCGGTCAGTGCGCTGATTCATGCCGCCACGATGGTCACTGCCGGCGTCTACCTGATTGCCCGGACCCATGCCCTGTTCGCGATGGCGCCGCCGGTTCAATTCGCCGTTGCGGTGATTGGCGCGCTGACCTTGCTGATGGCGGGCTGCTCGGCGCTTGTGCAGACCGACATCAAGCGTATTCTGGCGTATTCGACGATCAGCCAGATCGGCTACATGTTTCTGGCTTTAGGCATCGGGGCCTGGTCGTCGGCGATTTTTCATTTGCTGACTCATGCCTTCTTCAAGGCACTATTGTTCCTTGCCGCCGGTGCGGTGATTTTATGTTTTTATCACGAGCACAATATTTTCAAGATGGGCGGGTTGCGTAGAGCCATGCCCCTGGCCTTCGTGAGCTTTTTAATCGGCAGCGCCGCTTTGTCCGGACTGCCTTTTACTTCCGGCTATTACAGCAAACACGAGATTTTAGCGGCAGCTTACAGCGTCTCTCCGGGCTTATGGGCGGCCGGTTGTTTGGGGGCAATAATTACCGGCATCTACAGTTTTCGTCTTGTGTTCGTGGTCTTTTTCGGTATCCAGCCGCAGGCCGTTGAAAACCACCTTGGCTGGCGTATGAGATTATCTTTAGCCTTGCTGGCTCTATTGGCACTCTTGGGCGGCATGCTGCGTATCCCTTTGGACTCTGTATTTCCTGCGTTGTTTAATCTTGAGGACAGTTTTAGTCTTGTTTCGGTCATTACCCTGGCAGCGCCGTTTATCGGCTTGTTGATTGCGATACTGTTTTACCTTGGCGGCTTTTCTGTTCGCGGATTCATCGGCTCAGGCTGGGCAAACCGAATACGGGTATTCTGGCTTAACGGTTGGGGCATGGATGCGCTTTACGACATGCTAATAGTGCGGCCTTTTAAAGCGGTCGCCAGGCTCAATAAAGACGATGCGGTGGATGGCATTTACGCTGCGATAGCGTTGCTCAGCCAAGGAATGTACTCGATGATCAGTGCAACCCAGACCGGGTGCGTCCGTTGGTACGCTACATCTATGGCGCTCGGCACCGTGGTCATTATCGCGATAGGGTGGCTGTCATGATACTGCCGGCGCTTATCTGCGTTTTGCTGCTGGGCGGGCTTGTTGCCTTATTTTCAGAGCGTTGGCGTCAAAGCGCGCCGCGCTGGATAGCGATCGCCACTCTTGCTGTTGAGGCGGCGTTGCTGATAGTGCCGCACTCGTGGGCGGAGTATGCAGCGGGCTTGTCGCCGGTCTGGCTCGCCGATTTTCACGGCCCGTGGATTCCGCGCTTTGGCATCGGTTTTCATTTGGTTATGGACGGGTTAAGTCTGCTGTTGATTACGCTGACAGTATTGCTCGGGTTTATGGCGGTCAGCAGTTCCTGGACTGAAATCGACCGCCGCCAGGGTTTCTTTTTCTTTAATTTGTTGGCGTGCCTGGCCGGTACTGTTGGCGTTTTTCTGGCCGTTGACCTGTTCCTGTTCTTTTTCTTTTGGGAATTAATGATTATCCCGATGTATTTTCTGATCAGCATCTGGGGCCATGAAAACCGGACTTATGCGGCAGTAAAGTTTTTCATTTTTACCCAGGTGAGCAGTCTGCTGATGCTGTTGGCGATCATAGGCCTGGTGCTGATACGCCATAACAACGTTGGAAGCTACAGCTTCGATTATTTTGAATTGCTTGATACTGCGCTGGAACCCGATGCCGCATTCTGGCTGATGCTGGGCTTTTTTATCGCGTTTACCGTCAAGCTGCCTGCGGTGCCTTTCCATACCTGGCTGCCGGATGCTCATACGCAGGCTCCAACCGGGGGCAGCGTGATCCTGGCCGGTGTCATGCTTAAGACCGGCGCTTACGGCTTGCTGCGCTTCGTCATTCCGTTGTTTCCGGATGCGGCGCACCGTTTTGCCCCGGTGGCGATGACGCTGGGAGCCGTGAGCGTGCTTTATGCGGCAGTCATGGCGTTTGCGCAATCCGACCTGAAACGGTTGATTGCCTACACCAGTATCAGTCATATGGGCTTTATTCTGCTTGGGGTATTTTCCTGGAACCTGTTTGCTTTGCAGGGCTCGGTGATTACTCTGCTGGCGCACGGCATCAGCGCTGCCGCGCTGTTTATGATAGCCGGGGCATTGCAGGAGCGCTTGCATACCCGGGAAATGGGCAATATGGGCGGGCTCTGGTCGGTATTGCCCCTATTGTCCGTGTTGACGCTGTTTTTTTCGCTGGCCTCGCTGGGACTGCCCGGGTTAGGAAACTTCGTCGGCGAGTTTCTGGTGTTGCAGGGAGCCTTCGGCGTCAACAGGATATTGACCTCGGTGGCCGCCCTGGTGCTGATTCTGGCCCCGGTTTATGCGTTGATTGTGATGCAAAAAGCCTTCTACGGCCCGCTGCGTCAGTCTTATCCGTTAGTCGATGCCAGTCGCCGTGAATGGGTATCGTTAGGGTTGCTGGTACTGATGGCGGTTTGGCTTGGCCTGAGTCCTCAAGCCGTGTTGAATGTCTCGGCTCCGGCAATGAAAAATTCTATTGCGATGGGGCGAGAATGAACAGTAACCAGCTTATCGCGCTTGCGCCTATCCTCATTATTGCCGGGACTGCGATTGCGGTTATGCTCGGCATTGCCGTCAGGCGGAGTTTTATTTTGTCCTTTAGCATTGCCGCGGTCGGCATCATCGCGGGACTGGCGGCGCTGGCCATCGTATGGCGGATAAGTCCGGTTCAGGTCACATTATTGCTCAGGATGGATGCTTACGCATTGTTCTATATGGCGCTGCTGCTGTCGGCAGGCCTTGCTGTGCTGGGATTATGTTACGACTATTTCAAAGTGCGCGAAGGAGAGAATGAAGAGCTTCCGTTGCTGCTGCTGACTGCGTTGCTGGGTGCTGCGGTGCTGGTCGCCAGCAGTCATTTTGCCAGCTTTTTTATAGGGCTTGAAATACTCAGCATCTCGCTGTTTGTGTTGATCGGCTACCCGCTCAATCTGGTGCGGCCTTTGGAAGCGGCGACCAAATATCTGGTTCTGTCCGGCGTGTCTTCGGCCTTCCTGTTGATGGGCATGGCGTTGATCTATGCGCAATGCGGGGAACTTTATTTCAGCGGCATCGGGCGTTATATCGCAAGCCGATCGGATATGAACGTCACGGTTCTGAGCGGAATTATCCTGATCGTGTCCGGGCTGGGCTTTAAGCTTTCCTTGATACCGTTCCATCTATGGACGCCGGATGTCTACGAAGGTGCGCCCGCGCCGATCGCCGGATTTATCGCGACTGTTTCAAAAGGCGCGGTTTTCGCCTTGCTGCTGAGGTATTTCATCAGCACCGACAGTTACGCTTATGCGCCCTTACTGAACGTCTTAAGCTGCATTGCCGGCTTGTCCATACTGGGCGGCAATCTGCTGGCGCTGCTGCAAAATAATGTCAAGCGCTTGCTGGCCTATTCATCTATCGCTCACATGGGGTATCTGTTGGTTGCATTCATTGCCGGCGGCCGGGTTCCTTCAGGGTGGGTGGTCGAGTCTGTCAGTTTTTATTTGCTGGCTTATTTTATTACCACGATCGGCGCTTTCGGGGTTGTTTCGGTGCTGTCAACGCCGCAGACGGAAGCGGACGAACTATCCGAATACCGGGGGTTGTTTTGGCGGCGGCCGTGGCTGGCTGCGGTTTTTACCCTAATGCTGCTGTCGTTGGCGGGGATTCCGCTGACGGCCGGATTCATCGGTAAATTCTATATTTTTACCGATGCTGCCGATGGCCGATTGTGGGGATTGTTGGCCGCGATTATCGTCGGCAGCGGGCTGGGGCTTTATTACTACTTGAGGATTATCGTGGTTATGTCGATGGACATCAAAATCACGGAAATTAAGCCTGCTTACGATTGGGTTTCCACAACCCTGCTGGCCGTCTTAACGATAGCGTTGATTTGGTTCGGTGTTTATCCAAACCTGTTGGTCGATGTCATTCAGTCGATATCCTAGAAGATGGAAAAGAACGCTCTGAACGACCTAATGAGGAAAGGGCACGAGACTGTGAAAGTATTATCCAAATTAGGCTAAAAACATTTTTCACCACGAAGGCACGAAGGACACGAAGAAATAAAGCTTCGTGTCCTTCGTGCCTTCGTGGTGAATTCTTTAATTTTTTCTAAAAACGAATATTTTCACAATCTCGTACGCACCGCGTACCGTTTGCAACTATTTCTTTAGCATTTACCGTTAACGCCTCATCACTGCGATTGGGTGTCGGCATGGAAATAAAGGGAACTATATGAAAACAACAACGATGACAGCATTAACTACCGTGCTCCTGCTTTCAGGATGCGCATGTGCAACCACTGAATACAAGGTTTTTGAAAGTACCCAGGTAGGGATAATAGAAGGTAAGGGCGGGGCCAAGGTCGTTATTGATGGCATGGAAATTTGGGATACCGGCGAGCCGCCCCGTAAATTCAAGATACTGGGTTTTATCGACGACAACCGTGATACCGGCTGGACGGGAGAGGATACGCAGTCTGTTCGTGAGGATGTCGTGGAAAAGGCTCGTGCAGCGGGTGGCGACGCGGTGGTAAAAATTAATACGCAATCTCAACTGTCGGAGTATTACAAAGCCGGCGGCGCATCGGTCAATGTTTACGGCAGCTATGCCAGTCCCGCTTATGGCCTATACAGCAGGAATTTTTCAAAATATGCGGTTATTAAATACCTGAGATAGCGATGCAATCCGGCCGGACGTTATTAAAACAAGGCGACAGCAGGGATTGCGGGAATAGGTGAGCTTTACTGAGGAGAATACTAATGACAAAGAAACGTGTGTCCGCCAAGGAGGACAAATCGGTACGGGCAGTTGCCGTGAAATCGGAGCCTAAAACGACGCGGCCGGAATCGCCGTCAAGACGTGAGGAGCCTGCCAAAAAAAGCGTAGGGCAAAAAATCGGCAGGACGCTGGACGCATTTCCGGACAAGATCGATGTTCGGGACTGGGTCTATCACCCTACGCTTCAGGCGCTGTCGGATGAGGTGTGCAACTGCGCCTTTGTGCCGGAAGTCCTTGATCAAGGAACGGAAGGCGCCTGCACGGGCTTTGCCCTGGCGGCGGTGATCAACTATTTGCTCCATCAACGCAAGGTGAAGCGGCAGATCAGCCCCCGCATGCTTTATGAGCTTGCCCGCCGTTATGATGAATGGCCGGGCGAAAACTATGATGGTTCCTCCGCGAGAGGCGCCATGAAAGGTTGGGAACGCCACGGGGTGTGTACGCGTGCGTTGTGGCCTGACGACTTGCACGGCCCCCAGCATTTTGACCAGCAGCGTGCCGATGCCGCAATCCTGACGCCGGGCGGCGCCTATTACCGGGTCGATTTCAGGCAGGTTCGCCATGTGCATGCGGCCATTCATGAAGTCGGCATCGTCTATGCGACATTGATGGTGCATTCAGGATGGGAAAAGCCGGGGCCAGGCACCGCCACATTCGAGTCGGGCCGAGGCAGCAAAGCATCTAAAATTAAACTTCCCGTGATCGAGCGGAAGGGGGAAGCCGATGCGGGACATGCCATCGCGATTGTCGGTTACAGTACCCAGGGATTCGTAATACAAAATTCCTGGGGTCCGGGTTGGGGCAAGGATGGGTTTGCCTTGTTGCCCTACGAAGATTTCATGCTCCATACCACCGATGTCTGGGTCGCACAGCTCGGTGTGCCGGTCAAAGCGGACCTTTGGGCTCAAGGCGCGGCTGATGTGATGAGCGGCGCTTTCCGCGCCGGGCAAGTGATCCCGTTGAATGAGATACGGCCCTACGTGATCAATATTGGCAACAACGGTGATTTATCCGACCGGGGCGACTACTGGACGACGGAAGAAGACCTGAGAAGGCTGTTTGTGGAAACCATTCCCGAGCGAACCAAGGGCTGGCAGAAGCGCCGGGTGATGCTGTTCATCCATGGGGGTTTGAACAGCGAAGAGGATGTCGCCAAACGCATTATTGCTTATCGCGACGTTTGCCTCGCCAACGAGATTTACCCGCTGCACATCATGTGGGAGAGCGACTGGTTCAGCTCGACGATGAATATTCTCGAGGACCAGTTCACTGCGGCCGATGAGCGGGCGCGCGGCATGTTTCTTGACCATGTGCGGGAAGCCAGGGATCGGGTGCTCGAATTAACCCTGGCTTATCCTGGCGGCAGTTTGTGGCGGGAAATGAAGGAAAATGCACGGCTCGCCTCTGAGCGCGGCACCGGCGCAATGCAGCTCATTGTAAAGTTCGCCAAGGAGGCAAAAGCGAGCTTCGGTAAAGGGGCTGGAGCAAAATGGGAGCTCCATGTAGTCGCCCACAGTGCCGGCTCCATACTCACCGCTCACGCTATCGACCCGCTCGTTAGCCTGGGGATATCCTGGAAGACGCTCCAGTTTATGGCGCCCGCGATCAGAATGGATTTGTTCAAGAAAGTGGTTGTCCCAAAGATAGCGGATGGCACGTGCCCTCAACCCAGCCTGTATATCCTGAGCAAGGTCGGCGAGCTCGATGATGATGTCGGGCCTTACGGCAAATCCCTGCTTTATTTGGTTAGCAATGCTTTCGAAGGTGCTCGGGAAGTGGCTTTGCTGGGTATGCACAAGTTTCTTGAAGAGGACGCGGAAGTGCTGGGCTTGCTGAGCAGTCCAGTCAACGGCTTGCCGGGCATCGTTATTTCGGGAGAAGAGGGTAAAGCGGGAGCGATAGCCAAGAGTGATACCCATGGGGGGTTTGATAACGATCCCAATACCATGAACTCGGTTCTGGTCCGCATTCTGGGCAAGCAACCGGCAGTGGTTTTTACTAATCGGGATTTGCAGTTTTAGCGACGATGCGCCAAATCCTAATCCAAACCAAAATGCAGGTTAATTTGATACGGTACAAATTAAAACGGCCCTTGATGGGCCGTTTTTTACTATTGAATATTTAAAATCCTGAAAATCATTTAGGACTTACGCAAGAACCATTTTAAGCGATGGGTTTCTTAGTTGTTGAATGAGATAATCATCCAGCAAGCCCTGCTTAAATTGTTGTTTTGAATGAATAGCGGGAATTCCTGCTTTTTAATTCCTCAGATTTGAGGAGTTCAGTGGCTTGTTGGCCAGTCTTCTCTTGGCCCCATACAGGTGCTTACGCAGTTCAGTGAATGTCGATCCTCTAAAGGTAAACGCAGGTGATGTTTAGAAAGCCATGAACTCCAGGCAATAAAAAACCCGCCGTAGCGGGTTTTGCGTGGGTGCTGTGCTATTTAAGCGGCTCGCTTCCAACCAGTGTCGTAATCTTCAAATATTTCTTTTTCCTGGTCTTTTTCATCAATATCTTTAATCCTTGCTATTAATTCTAAAATACCAGTATCTTCCCCATAAAATTCAATCAAACATGCTCTGAGTAATCTATCGGCCCATTTTGGCACCTTTCCTTTTTTTTCCCATCGAGCTACCGCTTGCTCATCGTTGCCAAGCAAGTCTGCTAATGCTTTTTGCGATAGGTCTAATTCTTTGCGCAAGAACCTGAACTCAGAGCCATTAAGTGTTGGCTTATTAAACATAAGATTGTGGGCTATAGCTCTGTTCAGCCCGGCAACATCAGTTATTGATACGCACTCGCCATAGTCAGGATCGTCGATAATGTCATAACCATTAACCAACCAAATATTATTTAATCCACTTTCTTGATAATGATACATGTCTGCTACCTCGTTCAAAACACAGTCACAACGACTATGCGTTCACCGCTGTTATTATATTTAAAGGCAATCGCTACGGTTACGGCGTTGCCAGATGTGTAATGTTCTATACTGCATCTCCAGTCACCTCTAACATCTCGATATGGTGATTCAGTAATTCTCCCTTTCTCTATGCAGGCAAGTACCTGTTTAAGAGTAATATTCCTTTCAAGCATGCGTTCTTTTGCATGTGGGGAAATAAAGACTCTGGAATCATTAGCGACGCATCCGTGCAATATTGAGAGTGCATCGGCATCATTCATTTTTATTGGAATTACTTTAGACATACCTATCATTTTAATAGGTAGAGTGTGGAGCGCAAGAATATTATTACTTACCAACTGCCTTAAGCCGACAGAAACCATGCTGATTAGATGTAGTTTCTTGATTTCATAAACAGCATTTCTTGCACTTATCCGGTTTTTCCATCTCAGATTAATTGACTCTATAAATTCATTTTTTCTCACATTAACTGCACCTGAACTTTTAGCTTCCCACATTAAGTGATTTTATCGGCTAGCATTTCTCACATTAAGTGATCTTATAATGCTGTAAAAAGGAGTCATTCGGATGATGAAGATCAATTGGCGCTATCGACCCATAAGCGACATTCGGCATCCCGCTCATCGACCATCCGATTCCGCCTCAACAGCGGACAGTCAACCAACCAAGTATATCCGATCCCCAAAAGATGACTTTCATAATACTTGAGTTATGACGACTAACTGGTAAGTTTTTACCAGTTATCACGACGAACATTTTGCGGCGCTTGGGGCGAGATCGTGTTCCGCAAGCCATCCTATCAGTTGGGTAAAAACAGATGGTGCAAATGCATCGAAAAATAGTTCAAGGTTTGAATTCTTTTTAGCGATAGGATACACTCATTACAATGAATAATATGCTACGTCGCTCCAAAACCTGGCTCTCTTTTGTGCTGATGCTCGCGGTTCTAGGCCATTTCGGCTTGGGCCATAGCGATGCTTCGGCCTTTGTGCTGTGTTTCGGGACGGACGGTCATGTGGCCGTGGAGCGTGCCGGCCATGACCATGGGGCCGATACGGATAAAGTCTATCCAACCAAGGCCGAGACCGGTGCCTATTTTACGGACATGGATTCGCCTTGCGAGGACTTTCCCGTGGTCGGCGATGACCACGGCGCTCATATTCCCTTGACAGATTTATCCAAAGCATCGGTCGATCTTGGACTTTTGCCCCTGGTTTTCCTTGTTTTTCTCCTCATCCCCTACGCCAGGGTCATTACACGGCGGTCTTTTTTCCCCGATCCGCTGTTCACCGATTCCCATCTGCTTGCCATTCGCAGTACTGTTCTTCTGATTTAGCCCGCTCTTCATAGCCGTAACCCGCCAGTCGATGGTGCAGGTTTAGCGCCTGCTTGTCTACTCGGCGTTCGTTCCATTCACGCTACGGAGAGACTATTCATGTACTCAAATTATGCGCTGCCCTTTGGCATCGCCCTCAGTGTAATCATTACAACCGGTCCGGTCGGTGCTAATCCGACAGCCAAGACAATGCCGCTCGCCCATCTGGAAGACCAGAACCCAGTGGGTCGCGATCCAAGTGCGTCCGGGGACCCGACTGGAACCTTGCTTTTACCTCAGGCGCTGGCCTTGGCATTGACCCAGAATCCAGACTTGGCCGCTTTTTCCTGGGAAACCCGCGCTCAGGAAGCCGCTGCCCTGCAAGCGAGTTTTTTTCCGAATCCAACATTCGGCGCTAATGCGGCAAACTTTGGCAATCAAGTCATCAAGGGATTTGACGGCGATGTGGTGACTTTAGAACTCAGTCAGTTAATTGAATTGGGCGGTAAGCGTGCGGCCCGAATGGAGGCTGCCGCCCTGACCAAAGAATTGGCAGATTGGAATTATGAAACCAAGCGCGTCGATGTTCTAACACAAGTCTCCCAAGTTTTCATTGAGGTCCTGACGGCCCAACAGCGCCTGACCCTCACGAAACAAATTCAAGAACTGGCAAATCAGATGATGGTGACGACCTCTGCACGCGTACAAGCGGGCAAGGTTTCACCTGTCGAAGAAACCAAAGCCAAGGTTGCCCTGGCCTCAGTTCAATTCGAGTGGTTACGCGCCCAGAGAGAATTGGAAGCCGCGCGAAAGCGTTTAGCCGCAACCTGGGGCAACACCGAACCCCGGTTTGAGGCCGTCAAGGGAGATTTAGATGCCGTTATGTCGCTACCTTCCCTGGATTCATTGCGCCGACGACTTGATAACAATCCGGATTTAGCCCGCTGGGCTACCGAAATCACCCAGCGTGAAGCGCTGATCAGTGTAGAAAAATCAAAAGCCATCCCGGACGTGACCGCAACCTTAGGCGCGAGCAAGTACCTCATGCCCAATGATTACGCGCTAGTCGTCGGGTTTTCCATGCCGCTGCCGGTATTTAATCGCAACCAAGGCGGTATCCGCGAAGCCGAGCACCGGCTAAGCCGAGCGGAGGAAGATCACCGCAGCGCAGAAGTGCGAATCACAACCCTATTAAATACAATCTATCAGAAGCTGAGCACGGCTTATGCCGAAGTTTCTGCGCTCCGGCAGGATATTTTACCTGGCGCCCAAAGCGCCTACGATGCCGCCCGCGAAGGCTATCGTTTCGGTAAGTTTGGTTTTCTGGATGTCCTGGATGCACAGCGCACCTTATTTGGAGCAAAAAGCCAGTATTTACTGGCGCTTTCTGATTATCACAAGTCGGCAGTTGAGTTAGAACGCTTGATCGGCGGCAGTTTTGATGAGACTCTGACCCATCGTAAACAGGAGACAGTGCAATGAAAAAAAATCAGGTTTTGGCTATTTTTGGCTTGATCGCGGTTGGCATCGTGTTGGCCTTTTTTATCTTCCGTCTGGAGGCGCCTACTGTCAATAATGAACCCGGAGAGACCCAAGAAAAAACAACCGGTCAGACTAAAGGCCCACATGGCGGCGAGCTATTCACCAAAGATGGCTTTGCGTTGGAAACTTCGCTGGTAGAAGACAATGGTGAAGCGCACTTCCGTGCCTATCCGCTCAAAAACGAAAAGCCTCTCCCGCCAAACGCCGTCAAGGTCTCGGCGATTGTAACGCGTCCGGATGGCGAGAAACAGAGGGTCGATTTTGTGCCGGAAAAAGATTTTTTGCAAAGTGTCCAGTCCATCGAAGAACCGCATGTATTCGAAGCTACCTTGACCGCTCAGCATGATAACCAGTCGTATCAATTTTCCTTGGTCAAGGAAGAGGGGAAAATTGAGTTGAGTGATCAGCAGATCACGGAAACGGGCGTAACAATCCAGACGGCAGGTGCTGCATCCATTAGCAGTGTAGCGACACTCCCTGGCGAAATCCGCTTCAATGAAGACAAAACTTCGCACGTCGTCCCTCGCCTTGCCGGTGTGGTTGAGGCCATATCGGCCAACCTCGGCGACCAGGTTAAGAAAGGTCAATTGCTGGCGGTTATTGCAAGTACCGGATTATCGGAACAACGCAGCGAGTTGCTTTCCGCGCAGAAACGCCTGGAATTAGCCCGCACCACCTTTGCGCGGGAAAAGCACCTGTGGGAAGCAAAAATTTCGGCGGAACAGGACTTTCTGCAGGCCCGACAAGTAATGAACGAAGCGGAAATAGCAGTCCGTAATGCTCAACAGAAGCTGTTAGCGCTTGGTGCAAGTCCAAAGGTATCGACCAACGCCGATACACTCAACCGCTATGAAATTCGAGCGCCGTTCGACGGCATGGTGGTTGAAAAGCATGTCGCCTTGGGTGAGGCGGTGAAAGAAGATGCAAGCATTTTCACGATTTCCGATTTGTCGTCCGTGTGGGCCGAGATTATCGTGTCGGCAAAAGACCTCAATGTCGTCCAGGTCGGCAAGAAGGTCACGATCAAAGCCACGGCACTCGACTCCGTAGCATCAGGAACAGTGTCCTATGTGGGCTCACTTCTCGGCGAACAGACTCGCACCGCCAAGGCTCGCGTGACGTTGGCGAATCCTCAGATGGCCTGGCGCCCCGGACTGTTTATCACTGTCGAGATTGTTGCCAAAGAAACCGAAGTGCCGATCTCCGTATCGTCCGATGCCATCCAGACTATCAACGACAAGCCGACGATTTTTATTCGCGTGCCGGGCGGCTTTATCGCCCAACCGGTCACGACCGGACTATCCGATGGCAAAGTGACTGAGATCGTGACAGGACTCAAGCCCGGCACCGAATACGCTGTCAATGGCAGCTTCATCATTAAATCCGAGCAAGGTAAAGCAGGAGCTTCACATGAGCATTGAGGTACTAGCCAGTTCAGATCGTTATAATCGTTCGAGGTTATGCACGCCGCGTCCTCGTGAAGAGAGCGCATCATCATTATTACCACCCAAGGGGGCGAATTATGTTGATACTGAAAACCGCAGCTCTTTTCCTCCTTACCGCCCTTGCCGAGATCATCGGCTGTTTTCTGCCCTATTTGTGGCTCCGCAAGAGTGGTTCCTCATGGTTGCTGCTGCCGGCAATGATCAGCCTGTCACTGTTCGTATGGCTGCTCACGCTGCACCCGGCCGCCAGTGGTCGGGTCTACGCCGCTTATGGCGGTGTCTACGTGGCTACCGCTCTGGTTTGGCTCAGAGTGGTGGATGGAGAGAGATTGTCTGTGTTGGATTGGGTTGGAGCAGGCATTGCGTTACTCGGGATGGCGATCATCGTGTTGGGCTGGAACGGCGAAGCTTAGCGCACGATTTTTTCGGTTTCGTGAAGAAACCCTCAGTACTGGAGGCTTTCCATCATGTTTGAACGACTCATCCGTTTGGCCATCGAGCACCGATGGCTGGTTCTTCTGGCCGTGCTCAGTATGGCGGCACTCGGTATCTACAATTACAAGATACTGCCGATTGATGCCGTTCCGGACATCACCAACATCCAGGTGCAGATCAATACATCGGTGCCGGGCTATTCGCCGCTGGAGACCGAGCAACGTGTTACCTATCCGATCGAGACCGTCATGGCAGGCTTGCCCCATCTGGAGCAAACCCGCTCACTGTCGCGCTATGGCTTATCACAAGTGACGGTGATCTTCCAGGACGGCACTGATGTTTACTTTGCGCGGCAACTGGTTAATCAGCGCATCCAGGAAGCCAAAGATAAACTGCCTTCCGGCGTAACCCCCGCGATGGGGCCCATCTCGACCGGTCTGGGGGAAATCTATCTGTGGACCGTCGAAGCCAAAGACGGCGCCAAGAAGCCCGACGGTTCGCCCTACACGGCAACCGACCTGCGCGAGATTCAGGACTGGATCATCAAACCGCAACTGCGCAACGTGCCGGGTGTAACTGAGATCAATTCTATCGGCGGTTTTGCCAAGCAATATCAGGTCGCACCTATACCAGAAAAGCTGGCTTCCTATGGTTTGACCTTACAGGACATCGTGACGGCCCTGGATCGCAATAACAACAATGTCGGTGCTGGCTACATCGAGAAGCGCGGCGAACAGTATTTGATCCGTGCGCCGGGACAGGTTCACTCGATAGACGATATCCGAAATGTCATTCTCGGCAGTGTGCAGGGTGTTCCGATCCGTATCCGCGACGTGGGTGAGGTCGAGATCGGCCGGGAACTGCGCACGGGAGCCGCCACTGAAAATGGCCGCGAGGTGGTGCTGGGAACGGTCTTCATGTTAATCGGCCAAAATAGCCGGAGTGTTTCTCAGGCGGTTGACAAAAAAATGGAGGAGATTAACCGCACACTGCCTGAAGGTGTTGAGGCAATTACTGTCTATGACCGAACCGTGCTGGTTGATAAAGCCATCAATACGGTCAAGAAGAACTTAACCGAAGGTGCCGTGCTGGTGATTGTGATTCTGTTTCTGTTCCTTGGCAACATCCGCGCGGCCATCATCACGGCGATGGTGATTCCGTTGTCAATGCTGTTCACCTTCACGGGCATGGTGACGTACCAGGTTAGCGCGAATCTGATGAGCCTGGGTGCGCTCGACTTCGGCGTCATCATTGACGGCGCCGTGGTGATCGTGGAAAACTGTGTGCGGCGGCTTAGCGCTGCCCAGGAGCAGCAAGGCCGTACTCTGACCCGCAATGAGCGTTATCAGGAGGTCTTCATTGCCTCCAAAGAAGCGCGGCGTCCGCTCTTGTTCGGTCAGACCATCATCATGGTGGTGTATTTGCCGATCTTCGCCTTGACCGGCGTGGAAGGCAAAATGTTCCATCCAATGGCTTTCACGGTTGTCATTGCCTTAGTGGGTGCCATGATTCTGTCGGTCACCTTTATCCCAGCGGCGGTGGCTCTTTTTATTGGTGACAGAGTTGCCGAAAAAGAAAATAGGCTGATGCAGACGGCTAAGCGTGTTTATGCGGCAGCGCTGGATCAGGTGATGATTAACAAACCTGTGGTGTTGACGTTTGCTGTCGTCACGGTAATCCTGTCAGGTCTCTTGGCGACGCGGATGGGCAGTGAGTTTGTGCCGAGTCTAAATGAAGGGGACTTTGCTATTCAGGCGATGCGCATCCCAGGCACCAGTTTGTCACAATCGATCGCTATGCAACAGCAGATTGAAGATTCTCTGAAACAGCAGTTTCCGGAAATTGACCGGATATTTGCGCGAACCGGTACCGCCGAGATCGCCTCAGACCCCATGCCCCCCAACATCTCGGATGGTTACATCATGCTCAAGCCTCGTGAGCAGTGGCCTGATCCTAATAAAACGCGGGATGAACTACTGACTGCGGTGCAAACAGCGGCCAACAAACTCCCCGGCAATATTTATGAATTCTCCCAGCCTATCCAGTTGCGCTTTAATGAGCTGATTTCAGGCGTACGTAGCGACGTGGCAGTCAAGGTGTTTGGCGATGATATGAATGTTCTGAATGATACAGGCACTAAAATATCAGTGGTTATGGAAAAAATTCCTGGCGCATCGGAGGTTAAAGTCGAGCAAACGACAGGACTGCCGATGCTCACGGTCAACATTGACCGGGAGAAAGCCTCACGTTATGGCTTGAACATCGGCGATGTTCAGGATGCCGTGGCGACCGCGATTGGTGGGACAGAAGCCGGTACGTTGTTCCAGGGTGACCGTCGATTCGACATTATCGTCCGTTTACCTGAGAACCTGCGCAGCGATCTGGAAGCGATCAAACGTTTACCGATCTCATTGCCACGAACGCAATTCGGCGACGGCCGAACGACCTATATTCCGCTGGCAGAAGTTGCGAGCCTTGAGGTGGCTCCAGGACCTAACCAAGTCAGTCGGGAAAATGGAAAACGCCGGGTTGTTGTCAGCGCCAACGTGCGTGGTCGTGACATCGGATCGTTCGTCGCCGAGGCCGAGGAAAAGCTTCAGCAGCAAGTCAAGATTCCGTCCGGATACTGGACGACCTGGGGCGGGCAGTTCGAGCAATTGCAATCGGCTACGCAGCGATTACAGATCGTGGTTCCGGTGGCATTGATGCTGGTCTTTACACTGCTGTTCATGATGTTTGGTAACGCCAAGGACGGTCTGCTGGTGTTTAGCGGTATTCCTTTTGCGCTGACGGGCGGTTTGATCGCGCTATGGTTGCGCGATATTCCGATGTCGATCTCGGCGGCGGTTGGTTTCATCGCGCTCTCCGGTGTGGCGGTGCTGAACGGTCTGGTAATGATTGCTTTTATTCGTAGCCTGCGCGACGAAGGCATGTCGCTGGATAAGGCGATTTATGAGGGTGCTCTGACACGACTGCGGCCGGTACTGATGACGGCATTAGTGGCATCATTCGGCTTCGTGCCGATGGCGATTGCCACGGGAACCGGAGCCGAGGTACAGAGGCCACTGGCAACCGTGGTGATCGGCGGCATCCTGTCATCGACCATACTAACGCTACTCGTACTGCCAATTCTATATCAACTGGCACATCGAAGAGATGAGGAAGAGGAGGATTTCACTGATGAGTCTTCGCCTTCGCCGGCAAAGGCGAAGCAGTTGCCAGAAGCACTGTGACGGTATGGGGCTGTCCACCCGCTGCTTGCCGATTTTAGCAAGGCAATGCGCGTGTCTTGACTGTGCAGGATTTTTGGCAGAGTACGGCGGAGCTGGTCCTTGTGGCCTTTGTCTATAAATGAGGAGATAAACGAAAAAAATGGATACTGAAACTGAACTTCTTTATGCCTTGCGTATGATTCTCGCTGCGCTGATAGGAGGCTTGATCGGCTGGGAAAGAGAGCGCCATACGAGTGATGCGGGCATTCGAACTTACATGGCGATCTCTATCGGTGCTTGCGCATTTTGTTTGATATCCGTCCATGTGGCCAATGATCCGACCCGTATCGCGGCACAAGTCGTCTCGGGCATAGGCTTTATCGGAGCGGGCGTCATTTTTCAGGATAAGGGGGGTATTGCTGGACTAACGACTGCCGCAACGCTTTGGGCGACAGCGGCAGTGGGCATGGCCAGCGCTTTCGGGATGTATGTGTTGGCGATTATCACGGGAGGGCTGATTTTTGCAACCCTCGCGCTTCATCACCTGCCCGGCTGGAAGCGGCTTAGCCAAAAACCTGGCAACCAAGACCATCCCGAGTAAGAAAGTGTCGTCGTTTAGCATAAACAACTTTTGTCATCTTTAAATCAACTACAAAGGAGCATCATGGCTGAAAAACTTAAACTGGACTTGTCCCTGGTCTTGCCGGATGTCGCCGATGAGCGCGACGCCTGCGTGGGGCGGCTGACTGAATTGTTGCAGGCCGAAGGGTTGGAGCGGGTGCATGTTATCCGCGAAGATGGTAGCGCCCGCCTTTGCCTGCACTACGACCCACAGCAGTTCAGCGTGAGCCGGGTGCGCGAGCTGGCGCATGCGGCCGGGGTCAAGCTCGGCAACCGCTATCGTCATGAGAGCCTGCGCATTGACGGCATGGACTGCCCTACCTGCGCCACGGTGATCGAGCACGCGCTGCAACGCACAGACGGCGTGCTGGAAGCTTCGGTGAGCTACGCCGCGGAACGTTTGCGCCTGGAATTCGACAGCGAGAAAATTGAGCGTTCGGCAATTGTCCGGCGCATCCAGGCGCTCGGCTATGCCGTGCTGGAAGAAGGCCGCGAGGCCGGATGGTTCGCCGAGCATCGCGAGCTTATTTTTAGCGGCGTTGCCGGCTTGCTATTGCTGGCCGGCTGGCTTGCAGGTCTCGCCGCCGCGCCGCGCGGTCTGGCACTCGGCCTGTTGTTGGGCGCCTACGCGGCAGGCGGATTCTATACCCTGCGCGATGCCTGGCAGAGTTTGCGCAGCCGCCGCTTTGACATCGACATCCTGATGATTGTCGCGGCGGCCGGCGCGGCGGCGCTCGGCGCCTGGGAAGAAGGCGCGTTGCTGCTGTTCCTGTTCAGCCTGGGTCATGCCTTGGAGCATATGGCCATGGATCGGGCTCGCAAGGCCATCGAGGCGTTGGCGGAACTTGCGCCCAAGACGGCCATCGTGCAGCGGGATGGCGCTGAGATCGAGGTGCGGGTGGAAGCATTGCAGCGCGGCGACCGGGTAATCGTCAAGCCCGGCCAGCGCATCCCCGCCGATGGCCAAGTGGCGTCCGGCAACTCGGCGGTGGACCAGGCTCCGGTTACCGGCGAATCCATGCCGGTGGACAAGCAGCCGGGCGACAAGGTATTCGCCGCTACGGTCAACGGCGAGGGCGCGCTGGTCGTCGAGGTCACCAAGCTGGCGCAGGAGAGCACGCTGTCGCGCATGGTGGAGATGGTGGCCGAAGCGCAGACGCAAAAATCGCCTACCCAGAGATTCACTGACCGTTTTGAACGGATCTTTGTCCCGGCCGTGCTGGTAGGAGTCGGGTTGCTCATCGCGCTTCCACCGCTGTTTGGTTTCCCCTTTGCTGAATCCTTTTACCGCGCCATGGCGGTACTGGTGGCGGCTTCCCCTTGCGCGCTGGCCATCGCCACCCCGTCGGCGGTGCTGTCAGGCATCGCGCGCGCCGCGCGCGGCGGTGTGCTGATCAAGGGTGGCGTGCATCTGGAAAATCTCGGCGTGCTCACGGCCATCGCCTTCGACAAGACCGGCACTCTGACCATCGGCAAGCCCAAGGTGACCGATGTCGTCGCCGTCAGCGGAAACGAGGCACATCTACTGACCGTTGCAGCCGCCGTGGAAAGCCGCAGCGCCCACCCTCTGGCGCAGGCGGTGGTGACGGAGGCGAAGGGGCGCGGTTTGAGTTGGAGTGAGGCTGGGGAAGTCGAGGCCGTTACCGGAAAAGGAGTGCGAGCCGAATTTGACGGGCAAAAGGTGGCCATTGGTAACACCAAATTGTTTGACGGCGAAGCCATCCCGGAAGGAATTCAGCAGCACGCAGAGCGCCTCCAGGCGGAAGGTAAAACCATCATGCTCATCCAGGCCGACGGGCAGTTTCTCGGCGTCGTGGCTTTGGCTGATACCCCGCGTGAAACAGTGAAGCAGGTACTGGAGCGACTGCGCCAGATCGGCATCCGCAAGACCATCATGCTCACCGGCGACAACGAACGCGTGGGCCGCGCCATCGCCAGCGCGGTTGGCCTGGACGAAGTGAAAGCGGGACTGTTGCCGGAAGACAAGGTCAAGGCCGTGGAAGAACTCGGGCAACGCTACGGCCAAGTGGCCATGGTCGGCGACGGGGTCAACGATGCGCCGGCCATGGCGCGTGCCACGGTCGGGATTGCCATGGGCGGCGCCGGCACCGATGTGGCGCTGGAAACCGCGGACGTGGCGCTGATGGCTGACGATCTGAGCAAACTGCCCTTTGCCGTGGCCTTGAGCCGCGCATCGAGGCGCATTATTCGCCAGAACCTGTACGTGTCGCTGGGCGTGGTGGCATTGCTGATTCCTGCCACCCTGTTTGGCTGGGCCGGTATCGGCCTAGCGGTATTGATACACGAAGGCTCGACTGTCGTCGTCGTGATCAATGCCTTGCGTCTTTTGGCCTATGTGGATTGTTGTGCAGGAAAGAAACCGGATAACAGCCAGCCAAGCGTATCCATGCCTGCGAGTGGCATGACTTTCAAGATCGAAGGTCTGGACTGTGTTGAAGAAGTCGCCATTTTAAAAAACGCGATAGGCCCGATAGTAGGTGGCAGTGACAATCTGGTTTTTGATATTTTAAATGGGCGAATGACACTTTTGCCTGACGCCGAGCCTGTGACTGAAAAAACCATCATTAAAGCGGTTGCCTTAACCGGGATGAAGGCGACGCGCTGGCAGGCGGGTCAGGCGCAAGCTGATGTAAAACAACTTCACCGTTCGAAGACTGTTTATACCTCGCTCAGCGGTTTGTTTATCCTTGTCGGCATGTTGATTCATATCGCTATGACCGGTGGCTTTTTTAGTGATGTACAAACTTTTCTCCATCATCCTGAAAACTGGTCTCTAAACTGGGAGGTTATCACTGACTATCTCACTAGCTTATTGAACGCCCATACTCAGCAAGCCATGCCTTTGCCTGAAAAAATCGCCTTTGGCCTGGCGGTGGTTTTAGGTGCCCGGCATGTGATTGTTAAAGCTTTTTATGCGCTGAGACGATTGCGTGCCGATATGAATTTGTTGATGACGGTTGCCGTCATCGGTGCCATGTTCATTGATGAGTGGTTTGAAGCAGCCACCGTGAGTTTTTTATTTTCACTGTCCCTGGCGATTGAAAGCTGGAGTATTGGTCGTGCCCGTCATGCGGTAGAAGCTTTACTGGATTTGGCACCCTCTACGGTTACGATCAAGGATGAAAGCGGACAGGAACGTATTGTACCCGCCGCAGAAGTCAGCATCGGCACCCATTTCATAGTAGCGCCGGGCGATAAAATCCCTTTGGATGGCGATGTGATTGGAGGCTTCAGTTCGGTCAATCAGGCACCTATTACCGGTGAAAGCATTCCTGTTGCCAAGCAAGTTGACGATGAAGTGTTTGCCGGTAGTATCAATGGTGAAGGAACACTGGAGATCAAATCCTCCAAACTCGTCTCGGATACCACCCTGGCGCATATCACTCGCCTTGTTGGAGAAGCCCATAGCCAGCGAGCAGAAGCCGAGCAATGGGTGGAGAAGTTTGCGCGCATTTATACCCCGGCGGTGATGATCTTAGCACTGTCCGTATTTATCATTCCGCCGTTGTTTTTAGAGGGCATCTGGAACGAGTGGTTCTACCGTGCCTTAGTGTTACTGGTGATCGCCTGCCCTTGTGCGTTAGTCATTTCAACGCCGGTCAGTATTGTCGCGGCATTGGCCAGCGCCGCTAAACAAGGCATTCTCATCAAGGGTGGTATTTATATCGAAGCACCCGCCCATCTTAATGCGATCGCCTTTGATAAAACCGGAACGCTGACCTGCGGTGAGCCGATAGTCACCGGTATTTATCCTTTTAATGGCCATAGCGAAGAAGAACTGTTAAGTCGTGCGGCGGCACTGGAAGCACGAAGTAACCATCCCTTGGCTAAAGCCATTTTACAATACACAGAAAATAGAGGTATCAGTATAGCCAGCGCTGACAACGTGACGGTTCTGCCTGGTAAAGGTGTTACCGGACTATTTAATGGCACTGATTTCTGGTTAGGATCGCGTCGTTATCTATTAGAGCGTAGTCAGGAAGTGTCGGAAATCAGTGAAAAAGCGATTGCACTTGAACAAACCGGTCAAACTGTTATTGCCATTGGCAATGACCGGCACATTTGCGGCCTGATTGCCGTCTCTGATCAGCCTCGTGCTCAAATCAAAGCGATTTTACAAGCCCTCCGAAAAAAAGGAATCAAACACCTGGTGATGTTGACCGGTGATAATCAGGTTACGGCTAATAACATCGCGGCCAAAATCGGCATTGATGAAGTGCATGCTGAATTGTTGCCGGCCGATAAAGTTGAGATCGTCAGTCAAATGGTCGAAAAATATGGACAGGTTGCGATGATCGGTGATGGTGTTAACGATGCCCCGGCTTTAGGGAGGGCCAATCTGGGTATTGCCATGGGGGTATTGGGTTCGGATGCGGCGATAGAAATAGCGGATATTGCATTAATGGGTGACGACCTCTCTAAGCTCCCTTGGCTAATCAGCCATTCCAAAAGAACACTGGCGATTATCCGGCAAAATATTATCTTTGCACTCACGATCAAAGCCGCTTTTGCACTATTAGCTTTTGCAGGCCTGGCAACCTTATGGGAAGCCATTGCGGCCGACACGGGGGCTTCTTTAGTGGTCGTTGCAAACGGATTGAGGCTGCTACACGCTAAATAGGATTGTTCTTAGTACCTGTTAGCAACAAATAAAAATGTTCGGTTTTGTAGCCCGGTGGGCAACGCTGTTTTGCCCATCCTCGTAGATAGTGGCATCCTATTTCGTGTGGGCACAAAAAGCATGTGCCCACCCTCTCTGATTTTTTCGCTACAGTAAAGCAGGTTGGGTCGAACGAAGTGAATCCAAATTTGCGGTACTCTATTGTTTTGGCTCATGTCCCATCATATGGCCTCCCGTGCCGCATCCCATGTCATCCGTCATCATGCCGCGCATGTGCCCCATGTGTTCATTCATTAGCCGTGTGCGCTCTTCGGGGTTCTTTGTCTGGCGAATTTCAGTCATTTCCTTTTCCATCTGCTTCAGGCGTTCTTGCATCTCCTTTTCGGTCATCGTCTTCTGTTGTTCTTCAGCGGCAAACGCGAAGGGGCTGTTCAATGCTATAAAAGCGATTATGAATAATAGGGCGAATGTTTTCATGTTAATCTCCTTACAGACTGATTTAAAAAGTGGGTCTCTACGGCTAGCGCCTCTAGGGTCTTAGCCGAAATATTGCTTTACCTGATTCCAGTTTCGCCAGCCAACTATTATTTTGATCACTGAAATGCATAATTGTTCCAGTTTGGGGCTTACATGCAAACATTGAATAAAATCTGTTTGTCGACGATAACAAAACATCTTGAAAGTCTGCTTTTGAGGATAGAATATTCTGGTCTTGATTGTCCGCTTGTGGCCGATAGTTAGCTTTCAAAGTTAAGAAGCCAGCGTCAGCTTTGGCTTTGTTGGCCATAAAATACGAAAGGAAAAACGAACGTTTTTAATGCCTTCTTTAGGTAATGAAAAGCACTGTGTTTTCGATCTTATTTAAGTTATTATAAAGCCTGTTTTTAGGGTTTTCTTTACCTTTAATGATTTTATAGATATTTTTGGCAAAATGACGGCACAAACTATCGGTTATCTGCGGGTATCGACCGCAGACCAGGATGTAGAAAAAAACAAGGCGGATATTTTGACGCTGGCCAACCACCATAATCTGGGCCAGGTTAAATTCCTTGAAGAAAAAGTCTCCGGTAAAATCTCCTGGCATAAACGCAAAATTGCTCAGATCATTGAAGACCTCAAAAAAGGTGATAGCCTGATTGTTAGCGAAATGTCCCGGTTAGGGCGGAGTATGCTGGAATGCATGGAAATTTTATCGATTGCCATGGAACGGGGTGTTCATGTCTATTCTGTGAAAGGCAATTGGCGGCTTGATCAAAGCATCCAGAGCAAGATTATCGCGATGGCCTTTTCGATGGCCGCTGAAATCGAACGAGACTTGATTTCGCAACGGACGAAAGAAGCCTTACGCGCAAAGAAAGCCTCTGGTATGTCGTTAGGCCGTCCCAAAGGGCCGGGTAAGAGCAAGCTCGACCCGTTCCGCCCCGAAATCGAAGCCTTGCTGGCCAATGGTGCCACCCTGTTTTTTATTGCCGGACGTTATGGCACCACCTCTGCCAATTTGCGCAACTGGATGGGTAAGCACGGGATTACCCGGACTAAACAGGGTAAAGGTCTTGCCGCATAAACGCATCCCTTTTGAAGTGCTGATAGTACTTCAAAACCAATTGGATGCCCTGTCGCCCAGAAATACCCAACGCAAACAGCTTATTAAGCAAACCTGCGAATCATTTGGCATTTCACCCTCCACACTCCGACGGCAATTACGGAAGCATCAATTGCCTTATTTGGCATTCCGCAGCGATTATAATAAACCCAGGACACTGACCGAAGAGGACATGCGGCGTTATTGCGAATTGATTGCCGCGCTGAAACTGAGGACGACCAACAAAAATGGGCGTCGTTTATCCACTAAAGCCTGTATAGAACTCCTCGAAAAGCACGGCATTGAAACCACCGAAGGATTGGTTAAAGTTGAACCCGGCCTACTCAAACTCAGCACGATTAGCCGCTATTTAACACAATGGGGCTATGACCATCACACTCTGACCATCGAGCCGCCTTGGACGCACTTTCAAGCCACCCATAGCAATGAATGCTGGCAATTTGATTTCTCGCCCTCAGATTTGAAAAAACCGGCATTTTTCGGCAAGGTTCTAAAAGAGGGTTCGGAATACCTGGCCTTGGCCGGAGTCATTGATGACCGCAGTGGCTTCTGCTATCAAGAATACCATGTGATCAAAGGCGAAGACGCGATGACCGCGCTGCTGTTCCTATTTAATGCGATGTCCCCCAAGAAAGACAAACAGTGTCCCTTCCAGGGTATCCCATCGGTCATTTATATGGATGCCGGCCCGGTGTCAAAAAGCCGCGTCTTTCTGTGGGTCATGAAGCAATTGGGTGTCGAAGTGCGGGTGCATATGCCAAAAGGCAGTGATGGCCGACGCACCACTGCGCGCTCAAAGGGCAAGGTTGAACGCTCGTTCCTGACCATCAAATCCTCCTTGGAAACCCTGTACCATCTCCAACAGCCGGAAACGATGGAAGAAGCCAATACATGGTTACACCAGTATTTACTGGAATATAACGCGATGGATCACCGGCATGAAGATCATTCCCGTACGGAAGATTGGTTACAAAACCTACCACAGCCAGGGTTCAAGGAAATGTGTTCTTGGGATCGATTCCGCACCTTTGCCCGCGAGCCCGAACAGCATAAAGCGGACAGTAACGCCTGTGTCGGTATTGACGGCATTCGTTATCAATTGAGCCATGAGATGGCGGGGCAAGACATCACTTTGTTATGGGGAATCTTCGACAATGAACTCTATGTCGAGTTCAATAACGAAAAACAGGGACCATTTTATCCTGAAGAAGGGCCGATTCCGTTCGGCAAGTTCCGTAAGCACAAAAAGAGCAACATTGAAATAAAGGCGGATCGGATTGGGCAACTAGCCAAAACCATTAGCTTGCCACGTTCCGCTTTATCCGGCAGCAAGAGCAGCGACCAAGTCCTGTTGACCCAAGCCAATATTGTGCCTATGGAAACACCGAAATCCACCCCCTTTGATGATAGCCATTTCCTGCAATCGGCCACCTTTAAAAACAAGCTGGATGCCAAGATGGCTATTGCTGATTATCTGGGCAAACCATTGTCCAGGTTAACCGACATACAGTTATATGCCATCAATACGATCCTCGATGAATCGCTGGACAAGAAGACGGTACTGGAAAAAATTCGTGCGTATTTTACGTTAAGCTCGGTGGAGCACTTGGGAGGTGATTAATGTATGGTGAAATGATGCAATACTATGGCTTAGTGAAAGACTTGGATAAAACCGATTACTTTGAGACGGAAGCATTTAAAGGTGTATTAAGTAGTCTCGAAATCGCGGTTTTATCAGGGGGGATAATCGCTCTGACCGGCATTGTCGGTGTCGGAAAGACGACCATTATCAGGCATTTCCAGGATAGCCTTAAAAAGAAGAATCAGGTGATCGTTGCTAAATCGTTGGCAACCGATAAGCGCCGCGTCAACATCAATACTTTGTACGCCGCGCTGTTCGCAGATTTGCCGACGGCAAAAGAATTTAAAGTGCCAACTCAGACCGAAATCAGGGAAAGGAAACTTCAGGAATTAATCCGTAAAATTAACAAGCCGATCGCCTTTTTTATAGATGGTGCCCACGATCTCCATTGGCGGACGTTAATTAGCTTAAAACAATTAATAGAAACGATTGAGGACGCCAAAGGTACTTTGACTATTATCATGGTGGGGCATCCGAAACTTGGCAATGACCTCAACAGGCCCGCCATGGAAGAAGTCGGTGCCAGGGCCAAATTGTTTAGCCTGGACAGTTGGGGGCAACAGAAACAGCGCTATATTGAATGGGTATTGACGCAGTGCAGCAAGCCCAAGGCTCAAATTCATGAAATCGTTACACCAGATGCCATCAATCTATTAGCGGAACGGTTAATTACTCCGTTACAAATCTGCCATTACTTGACGCTGGCTTTGATAAAGGGGGCAACCACAGGCACAAAACCGGTCGATGTCGAGATTATAGAAGCCGTGCTGTCGCCAGACTTAAACACCCTGGAACCCAAATTAGCCCGGCACGGCTATAACACAACGGCTTTATGCGAACACTTGAATGCCCGGAGAAACGAAATCAAGGCATATTTCAATGGGCAATTGCCAGCGCCCAGGGCAGATGAGTTCAATAAGGAAATACACAAGCTTGGGATTTTGTAGTGTAAGGCTGCCCAAACCTCTAATTTTTTGGTATTGGATAGAATCAATTAATGTGGGAAATTCTAAAAGATAAAATCACTTAATGTGAGAAGGTAAATCACTAGGTGCAATTAATGTGAGAAAAAGTGAATTTATAAAATCAATTAATCTGAGATGGAAAAACCGGATAAGTGCAAGAAATGGTGTTTATGAAATCAAGAAACTACAGCTATCCTATAAAGGCAATCATGGCACGAATAAAAACCCGCACAGCTACAGACGGAACATTACGCTATACGGCAGAAATCCGGCTAAAAGGCTATCCAGCACAAACCGCAACCTTTAAGCGAAAAACTGACGCTAACAAGTGGATTCAAGACACTGAGTCGGCAATCAGAGAAGGGCGGCATTTCAAAACCGTGGAAGCCAAAAAGCACACAGTTGCCGAAATGATTGACCGCTACCTATCCGGCGCGAAACTTACCAAGGTTCAAGACGACCACACCGGCCTCCACCTAAGACGCTGGAAAGAGGAAATCGGTTATATGTTGCTGGCCGATGTTACAGCCGACACTTTAACGCTGGTTAAAGAAAAGCTCTTAAATGAGGAATTTAGAGGCAAGCCGCGCAGTCCTACCACTGTATTGAGATATATGGCTTCACTGAGTACCGTGTTTACTACAGCGGTTCGGGATTGGGCATGGCTGGAAGATTCCCCTATGAAAAACATCAAAAAGCCAAAGGCGGCGCGTGGGCGTGTCCGGTTCTTGGATGATGACGAACGCGAGCGCCTATTAATTGCCTGCAAAAAATCCAGAAACAAATTGCTTTATACGTGTGTGATTCTGGCAATGTCTACCGGCATGAGACAGGCCGAGTTATTCAACCTGAAATGGTCGGATGTTGATTTAAAAGACGGCTTTTTAATTCTGCATGAAACCAAGAACGGCGACCGGCGGCGCGTACCTTTGGCTGGGCATTGCTTGGAGTTGTTACGGGAACATGCCAGAGTTCGGCGGCTTGATACGCCATTGCTATTCCCGGGCATTAAAAACCCATTGAACCCGATTGATTTACAGCAGCCTTGGGAAACAGCCAGAAAACACGCGGGGATAACGGATTTTACATGGCATGACTTAAGACATTGCACAGCTTCATATCTGGCGATGAATGGCGCAAGTATGGCCGATATAGCGGCAGTCTTGGGACATAAAACATTGCAAATGGTTAAGCGTTACGCGCATTTATCAGACGGCCATGTAAGTAATGTGGTTGCCAGTATGAACGCTAAAATCTTTGGTGGTGTTTGATGATTGAATATATAGATGGAAGCGGACGAAAAAGGACTGCACCTAATGGGCAAAATCAATACCTAGATACAGCTGTGGGTGTATTCCCCCCTTACGGTGAAACCTGGCCTATGGCTGACGAGTGGAGCAAAGACCTTGCTGGAAAACTAATAACAATTGGTTGGCCTAATATAGACATTGAAGAACATAAGCGAGAAGCAAAAGAGTTGCCTGATGGAACCCCGCAAAGTGACGAAGCAAAAGGATTCTTGCGTGTTTATTCAATTTTCATAAGGTTAGCTAATGTTGCTATCAAAGCTGGTATTCTTAAGGAAAACGATAGTCCGGCCAACTGGCTTAAATGGGCTGAGTCAAAAGGCTATGAAATAACCCACTTGACTAAATATATCGGACGAACAATCTCTAATGAAGATGCAGCGCTTTTTGCCCGTATAGATGCCATGTTGAATCCGTTCTTAAAACCTATAGATTATGAGCAATCTGAATTGGTAAAGGATGACTCACTCACCGAAGCCGTGGGGAATGTTGGCACGATTGGTAAGTGGGTTAAACCTGATGACGAAAAAGAGTTTAATTTGAGGTTGGAGGCATTAATACGCTGGATGACTAGCAAAGGGCTAGAGCAACAAGGCGACAAGCCTGTTAGACTAAAAGATTATCCGCAATTTAAAGGCTATACCAAGTATCTGATATACACTGAGTTATGCGGCTTTGATACTGCTTTTCTTATGGCAGAAAGCACCTTTAATGACTTCTGGCAGGAACAAAAACTATTGAAGTTTAAATGACTTAGAATAACTATTATCCAAGAGGGCGCTTAATTGCGCCTTTTTTTTGCCTTAAATTTATCAATGGGGGTGCATGGGGGTAATACCCGCTTTCACTTGTTTTGTTATATAAATCAAATGCTTATCATTTCACCATCAAAAGCGGTAAACGCTGGCGACAAACTTTATTAATCAATAAACGATGGTGAATTATGACAGCTCTAATCTATTTAACAGTTAATCAATTCGTAGAAAAACAGCCGGCCTTTACTCGTGGAGGCTTACGCTCCCTAATCTTTAATGAAAACCAAAATGGTCTTGCCAAATCTGGCGCAATAGTTCGAATCGGGCGAAAGGTTCTTATTAATCCTGACAAATTCCAAGTATGGATTGAATCACAGAATAAGGCGGCTTAATCATGGGAGGTCTTGTAAATAAAGCAAAATGGACAAAAGACGAAGTTAGACAACGGCTTGAAGCTGGCGAAGAACTTTCAACGCTTGAACAGACTAAAGACGCGGGCGGCTGGCGACTGAGCGCAACCATTCATCAGCTGAAAAAGGAGGGTATGCCTATAGTGTCTTATCGGCGTGAAGGGTTTGGTAAATGCGCTTTTTATAGGTTACTGCCTTGCATGTATCAGACTTCACAGACTGATATTTTTGGCGGTATGAGTGGAAGCCCCCAAGCGGCAAACTTAGGGGGCGGCAATGCTTAACAAAAAACTGAATGTTAATTTTATCAAACAACGACTAAGCCCGGTAGATTTTTACCGGCACGAACTACCCAACGCGCCATTAAAAAGGCAGGGCTGGAATAATGGCGGCTTGTGTTGTTTCCACTGCGACAATAAGCCCGGCAGCTTTCGGGTAAATCTGACGACAGGCGCGTTTAAATGTTTTTCATGCGGCATGGCTGGCGGTGATATTTTAGCCTTCTCTATGGCTTTATACGGCCTTGAGTTTGCCGAAGCACTGGCAAAGCTAGCTGACGATTGGGGGCTAATATGAAAATACCCCTAGCATATAACGGCAAACCTTTAATTCATTCGTGGAACTATTGCGCTAAGGACGGCGCACCCTTCGGGGTTGTTGCCCGGTATCAGGGCGTAGACGGCAAAAAGGAAGTAGTGCCATTCTTTAAGCCTAGCGGTTCAGGCTGGACAATGGGTATCGAGTTAAACCCACGGCCTATATTTGGGCTTGATAAGCTGGCCGCGCACCCAACAGATAAAGCGGTTTTTATCGCAGAGGGCGAAAAATCAGCGGCAGCCTTGCAAAGTATAGGTATTGTAGCCGTTAGCAGCCTTGGCGGTTCACAGGCGGCAAAACAAGCCGACTGGACACCCTTGAACGGTTATAAGCTGGTTTATCTGTTGCCAGATGCAGACGAACCGGGCGAACACTACATGCAGGACATTTACCGGGCGTTAATGGCTTTGGAATCGCCGCCACAGTGCAAAGTAGTGGTATTGTCTGGATTGCCTGTTGCGGGTGATGTGGTGGACTGGCTGCAAAGCCTAATAAGTGGTTGGGACGGCTACACGGCTATTGATGAACACTGGCACGAGGCATTAAGGGAAGAACTACGGGCAGAACTTAAAACCGCCGAGCCAATACCGGATAATTGGACTTTAGCGGGTTTAGCGGGTTCATGCTCTAGCCTTTTTGAATGGGAAGAACCTAACGAGATTGAAACCAAAACGCCACCCGTCCAAGCCTTGTCGCCTGAATTGATACCCGAACCTTTCCGGCAATGGCTGGCTGATGTATCGCACCGGATGCAGACACCCCCGGACTTTGCGGCCATTTCAAGCCTTGTTATTGCTGGCTCAATCATAGGCGCGGGGTGCAGTATCAGACCTAAAAGACTGGATGACTGGGAGATTATCCCTAATGTGTGGGGCGCAGCTATCGGGCGGCCTTCGGTTGTCCTGAAAAGCCCAAGCATGAAAGAACCCATGAACCTGTTGGAACGCCTGCAAGCTGAATATGGCGAACAGTACGAGCGTGACAAGGCCGGGGCAGAGTTTGACGCTATGGCTAACGGCGCAATGGTTGATGATGTTAAATCTAAATTAAAAAGTGTGGCAAAAGGTAAAGGCAAAGATGGCGTAGTCAAAGGGGATGACTTGCAGAAATTAAAGGCTGACTATCTTGAACTAACCGAGAACGCACAACCAGAACCCACGCGCCGACTATTCAAGACGAATGAAACCAGCGTACAGAGCATGACGGTTTTGCAGAACCAGAACCCGCGCGGCCTGTTGACGTTCAGAGATGAATTAACCGCCTTATTGGTGAAATGGGACAGAGAGGACGGCGCAGACGAACGCGCCTATTTTCTGGAAGGCTGGAACGGTAATGGCAGCTATACGGATTTTAAGATAGGGCGCGGCCTAACCGAAGCCCCTAATATCTGTATCAGCTTGTTAGGGGGCATACAGCCGGACAAGTTAAGGCGGTATCTATACCAAGCACAGAACGGAGCTAATGACGGCCTGATGCAACGCCTACAGCTTGCCGTGTGGCCTGATGAGCCGGAACGCTGGCGATTGATTGACACTGTACCGAACAAGGCCGAAAAGCGCCGAGCCTTCGATATTATGAAGGCATTGGCTGAACTGGATTTTGCCGGATGCGGCGCAGTTCAATCTGAATATGATGACCGACCTTATTTTAGGTTCGATGATGACGCGCAGACGGTATTTAATCAATGGCTGACGGCATTGCAAACAGTCAAGATTCAGCAGGAATCTAACCCCTTGATGGTTGAACACTTCGGGAAATTCCGCTCTCTAATGCCAAGCCTTGCCCTAATATTTCACTGTATCGACATTGCAGACGGTAAGGCGCAGGGCAATGTATCGGCACAAGCGGCAATGTTAGCGGTTGAGTGGTGCGATTATCTGGAATCCCACGCTAGGCGCATTTATGCCATGGCCGAGAGTCCAGAGCATGAAGCAGCGGTAAGGCTGGCCGATAAGATAAAAGCCGGGATTGTGTCCAGTCCATTCACTACTAAAGCCGTTTATGACAAAGGCTGGCATGGATTGAAGGATAAAGAGGAAGTCGAGGCGGCCTGTAGTGTTCTGATTGAGGAAAACTGGCTAATGATGCAGAGAAAACCGAAACCCCCTACCGGGCGGCCACCTTTACCAGAGTATTACATTAATCCCGTTTTTTTGTGAAAACACGCCTACCTTGAACCCGCTAAACCAGCTAAACCCCTTTTAGATACTTTAGCGGGTTTAGCTGGTGCGGGGTATGGGCATTTTAAAGAAAAAAACCTGAAATAAGCAGGATTCAATCAGATGAAGCAATCAACAAAGTTTAAGCCGGGACAGACCGGAAACCCCAAAGGCAGGCCGAAGAACAAAACCCCCGCCACCCTATTAAGAAAATCCATTGCCGAGGCTATGCCGGAAATAATCCTAACACTGATACAACAGGCTAAAGGCGGGGACACAGCAGCGGCAAAGGTTCTGCTTGATAGGGTATGTCCAGCACTAAAGCCGCAAGCTATGCCTCTATCCTTGCCGGTTAATGGTTCATTGACTGAACAAGGCGGCGAGATTATCCGGGCAACCATGGCCGGACAGATACCGCCTGATATTGGCAGCCAGTTAATAACCGCATTGGCGGCACAGTCTAAGATTATCGAAATTGACGAACTGACCCAAAGAATTGCCGCTTTGGAGGGCAAAGCATGAGGCTATCGCAAAGAGTAGCAATCCTTGAACGCACCGCCGAAGATGCCACATCACCGCAACCCGGCATAATCATATATTGCAAAGGTGCAGCCCCTACAGCCGAAGAACAGCAACAGATAAGCCAAGCAGAGGCTAATGGTCAACATGTTGTCGTCTTTACCGTAAAATCTGGAGTGATTGAAGAATGAGCAATTTAAAAGCACGACTGACGGCGTTGGAAGCGGCTGTACCAAAGAAGGCATGGTTCACTATCGAGGTTGAAGATATGCCAACGCCGGACGAATGGGAGCTGATAAACGAGGCACATGCAGAGGGGCGCATGGTGTTTATATTTCAAAGCCAAAGTAATACCTTAGGCGTGTTTATGCCGGGCGCAGATGCCGTTCATTGGAGCGCAGACAATGGCTAACCTTAAAGCACGACTGACGGCACTGGAAGTATTGGCAACCCCCAAGCTGGCGAAACCGATACACATATTTAGGTTTAACGGCACACCGGAGCAAGCCGCCGAAATCGCAGAGCTTGAGAAGCAAGGAGAACGAGTTATCCGTATCACTCGAGCAATGGACGCAAAATAATATCGATTCGATACTAATTACAGCCGGTTTAATCACCGGCTTTTTTGTACTTATTTTAATTTGAGCGATTGTTGATGTTGGGGTATTGTGGGCGCTGATTAATTTAACTAGAAAATAATAATGAAAAATAAAGTAATGATTGTCGCCACTGTGCTGTTAGCGTCGGGCTGCACAAATTTAAAATACCCAAACTGGCAATATGTAAGAATCGAAAACCAAGTCCCTGATAAATCCTGTGTGTACAAGATGCAAGAACCATGCAGCGCCGAAGGTAAAGACTGTCTAGACTGGCACAAACAGCGCGCTACAAAATACAACGCAAATACTGTAGTCATTACTGACAAATCAAATCACAGTCAATATTCAGCAGGCATGTGGGGGGCTAGGGGAAGCGAGGACACAACAACTTTGGCTGATTATTATTACTGTAATGGTGCTAAAAATCTCAATCCTATTGATTGATAATAACGGGCAGTTTTTACACTGCCCTTTTTGGGATTGCTACAAATGCAAGACTGGTAATTAATGTCGCATAGATTGCATTTTGATATGCCTGAAAAATCGGCAAGCATTGCGGGTGTTTTTTTTAGAATGGGACAAAATTGGGACAATTTTTATTTTAGGCATAAAAAAAGCACTTGGTATTCACCTAAGTGCTTGATTTGGATGGTGGCGATAGGTGGAATTGAACCACCGACCCCGGGGTTATGAATCCCGTGCTCTAACCAACTGAGCTATATCGCCATTTAAACAGGTCGTTTAAAGAGCGGAAATTATAAATATCCGCTCGCGCTTTGTCAAACGTTGAATCTGAAATGCACGACGTCGCCGTCTTTAACGATGTAGTCTTTGCCTTCAAGACGCCATTTGCCGGCGTCTTTGGCGCCTTGTTCGCCTTTGTAGTCGATGAAGTCCTGATAGGCGATAACTTCGGCGCGGATAAAGCCTTTTTCAAAATCACTGTGAATCACGCCAGCCGCCTGGGGAGCGGTCGCGCCCACCGGAATCGTCCAGGCCCTGACTTCTTTTACGCCTGCGGTAAAGTAGGTGGCCAGATTCAGCAGCTTATAGCCGGCTCTGACGACACGGTTCAGGCCGGGCTCTTCCAGTCCAAGGTCATCCAGGAACTCTTTCTTTTCGTCTTCATCCAGCTGGGCTATTTCCGCTTCTATGGCTGCGCAAATCGGCACTACCATGGCACCTTCTTTTTCGGCCAGTGCCTTCACTTTATCCAGGAACGGATTGTTTTCGAAACCGTCATCCTGAACATTGGCAATGTACATGGCCGGTTTGATCGTCATCAAGCAAAGATCTCTGATCAGGGCTTTTTCGTCGTCGGTTAACGGCAGGGTTCGCGCAGGTTCACCGGAGTCCAGTTGCTTGAAAACTTTTTCCAGCACGTCTTTTTTTGCCTGCTCGTCCTTGTTGCCGGTTCGGGCTGCCTTGCTTGCGCGCAGCAGGGCTTTTTCGACGGAAGCCATGTCGGCCAGCGCCAATTCGGTATTGATAACTTCGATATCAGAGAGGGGATCGATTTTTCCGGCAACATGGATGACGTTATCATCGTGAAAGCAGCGCACAACATGGGCAATAGCATCCGTCTCGCGGATGTTAGCCAAAAACTGGTTGCCCAGGCCTTCGCCTTTGGATGCGCCCGCAACAAGTCCCGCGATGTCTACAAACTCAATCGTCGTAGGCAGCGTGCGCTCAGGTTTTACAATTTCCGCCAGCTTGTCCATTCGGGGATCTGGCACCGGAACCACGCCAACATTAGGATCGATAGTGCAAAAAGGATAATTTTCGGCCGCGATTTTCGCACGGGTTAATGCATTAAATAAGGTTGATTTTCCCACATTGGGTAAACCGACGATTCCACAATACAGCGCCATAGAGTTCTCTGAGAATTTAAATAAGAAATGAGTGCAGCAAGATATCAAGCCGAAACAAAGCGGGGATTATACAAGCTATGGCTTTAATCTAAAAAACTAAAACAAGAAAGGTGCGGGCAGCTTGGGATGTTGGCTCGTAATTCGTGTCAGCCATTTGCTATTGTTGTTATGTTTTTTCTTCAAGCTCTTCGTGGTAAATTGACTGAACCAATCGTTAAACTAAAGTTTGCTCACAAGCCACGATAAATACCTATGTTAAAACAAACGCCACTTTACAATCTGCATCTCGAACTGGGCGCCAAGATGGTGCCGTTTGCCGGCTATCTTATGCCAATGCAATACGGTAAAGGTACGTTGTACGAACATCTGCACTGCCGCAGTCACGCCGGTTTTTTTGATATTTCTCACATGGGGCAGTTTCTGATTCTAGGCGATGATGCGGTTCATGAATTTGGGAAACTGATACCCAGCGACATTTCCGGGCTTAAACCCGGCGAACAAAAATACACGGTATTGACTAACAATGATGGCGGGATTATCGATGACATAATCGTTACCCGCATCGAAACGGGTTTGATGATTGTTGTGAATGGCGCTTGCAAGGACAAAGACTTTAATTACCTGTATAACCGTTTATCCGACCGGTGCTGTTTTAATGAGTTGACAGGCCAGGCTTTATTCGCCTTACAAGGTTCTGCCGCCGCATCGGTCATGAGAAAATATTCAGAAAAAGCCGTTGAACTTTCCTTTATGCAAGCCTGTGGCACAAGCATCAACGGCATAAAATGCAACATTAGCCGTAGCGGTTATACCGGCGAAGATGGTTTTGAAATCTCGGCAGCCCAGCAGGATGCGGAACGGCTTGCCCGCCTGTTGCTGGCTGAAGACGATGTGGAACCGATAGGTTTGGCGGCCAGGGATACTTTGCGACTGGAAGCGGGGCTATGCTTGTACGGTCATGAACTTAACGAGTCGATCACGCCGATAGAGGCCGGTCTTCAGTGGCTGGTTAAAAAAGGAGATAACCCGTTTCCCGGCGTCGACAAAATTCGGGATCAGTTGCAATACGGACCGGAGAAAATCCGCGTCGGGCTACTGATCGATAGCAAAATACCCGTGCGGCAAGGCAGCATAATTTGTAACAGTGAAGGCATCGCGGTAGGCTATGTTACCAGCGGTAGTTTTTCACCCAGTTTGGGGCGACCGATTGCTATGGCGTTGCTTGAGCCGTTTACCGTTGAATTGGACGGTCCTTTATATACAATGGTTCGTGATCATCAGATTTCAGTTACGGTGACCCCGTTGCCTTTTGTCCCTCATCGCTACCATCGGTGACATTATGACCACATCCCGCTCCGACTTGGCTCAATTGGAAATGCGCGGTAATTTCATCAACCGCCACATCGGCCCCAGCCCGCAGCAAATCCAGGCTATGCTGGCAGAGCTGGGCTTAAGCGAACTGGACGACATCATCGAACAGGCCATTCCGGCCAATATCCTTAATCATGAACCGTTAAAGCTGACCAAAACGATCAGCGAACGCGCAGTAATCAAGCATCTGCGTAAAATATGCGAACGTAATAAAGTGTTCACCTCGATGATCGGCATGGGCTATTACGACACCACTATGCCGGCGGTGATTAAACGCAATGTATTGGAAAACCCAGGCTGGTATACGGCGTACACACCGTATCAGGCCGAAGTCAGCCAGGGGCGGCTGGAAGCGCTGCTCAACTATCAGCAAGTCATTATCGATTTGACCGGCATGGAGCTGGCCAACGCCTCGTTGCTGGACGAGGCTACCGCGGCCGCAGAAGCCATGACCATGTCGCGGCGCTTGTCCAAGAGCGCTGCCAACAGCATAGTCGTGGATCAGGACTGCCATCCGCAGACTATCGCCGTGATCAAGACCCGCGCCCGCTCCCTAGGCTATGAAGTTATCGTCGCCGACCCTTATCACGACCTGGAACAATACGACTTTTTTGCGCTGCTGGTGCAATATCCCGGCGGCAAAGGCGAAATAAGAGACCTGACCGAAGTCACCGCCATCGCCCAGGCCAAATCGGCGCTGGTTACGGTCGCGGCCGATTTGCTGGCGCTGGTGTTGCTTAAACCGCCCGCCGAGTTCGGCGCCGATATTGTGGTCGGCTCAGCCCAGCGTTTTGGCGTGCCGATGGGCTATGGCGGCCCTCATGCTGCGTATTTTGCCACCAAGGATGAATACAAGCGCTCGGTTCCGGGCCGTATTATCGGCGTATCCAAAGACAGCCACGGACAGCTTGCGCTGCGCATGGCGCTGCAAACCCGCGAGCAGCATATCCGCCGGGACAAGGCCACCAGCAATATTTGCACCTCGCAGGTGCTGCTGGCGGTGATCGCCGGATTTTATGCGATTTACCACGGCGCCGAAGGCTTGCGTTTGATTGCAGGGCGGGTGCATCGCTACACGCAAATTCTGGCCGCAGGAATCACCCAGCTGGGCCATCAAGTGCTGAGCGATTGTTATTTCGATACGCTGGTTGTCAGCACCCCGAACCGGGCGAAGCGCATCGCCGCGCAAGCCGCAGAAGCCAATATCAACCTGCGCATTATCGATGCGGACCATATCGGCATTTCGCTGGACGAAACCACGACGCGGGAAAATTTGAGGAGTGTCTGGCGGGTTTTTGCGCCTGCCAACACCGACCTTCCCAACATCAATGGCCTGGACGCCGCAGTGGCAGAATGCATCCCGCAAGCCTTGCTCCGTAACGATCAAATCCTGCTACATCCGGTTTTCGACCGCTATCATTCCGAAACCGAAATGATGCGCTATATGCGCAGGCTTGCTCGGCGCGATATAGCGCTGGACCGGTCGATGATCCCGTTGGGTTCCTGCACGATGAAGCTGAACGCCGCGACGGAAATGCAGGCCATTTCCTACCCTGAATTTAACGGGTTGCACCCGTTCGCGCCGTTGTACCAAACCCACGGCTACCAGCAGCTGTTTGCCGAGCTGGAAGACATGCTGTGCGACCTGACCGGCTTTGACGCTTTTTCATTGCAGCCCAACGCCGGTTCCCAAGGCGAATACACGGGCCTGTTGGTCATCCGCAAATACCATGAAGTCAGAGGCCAGGCACAGCGTAACATCTGCCTGATACCCGCTTCCGCGCACGGCACTAACCCTGCCAGTGCCACAATGGCGGGGCTTAAAGTCGTGGTCGTGGCCTGCGATGAAAACGGCAATGTCAGCGTTGAGGACTTGCGCACAAAAACCGCCGAATATCACGACACGCTGGCTGCATTAATGATTACTTATCCGTCCACGCACGGGGTGTTTGAACAGGCGTTCCGGGAAATTTGCGACCTGATCCACCAGCACGGCGGGCAGGTTTATCTGGACGGCGCCAACTTTAACGCGCTGGCAGGTTTAAGCCGCCCCGGCAAGATCGGCGCCGATGTGGCTCATCTTAATCTGCATAAAACCTTCTGCATTCCGCATGGGGGAGGAGGGCCGGGCGTTGGCCCGATAGGCGTCGGCGCGCATCTGGCGCCTTTTCTGCCCGATCACCCGGTTGTTAAAGACGTCAATCCCGCCAAAGGCCAGCATGGCACCATCGGCACGGTAGCTGCCGCTCCCTGGGGATCGGCTAGCATCTACTCCATTTCCTGGGCGTATATCGCGATGATGGGGGCCGCCGGTTTAAAACGCGCTACTTTGACCGCAATCTTGAATGCCAATTACATCGCCAAACGGCTGGCGCCTTATTATCCTGTTTTATATACCGGTCAAAACGGCTGGGTGGCGCATGAATGCATTATCGACTGTCATGCTTTTAAAAAGACCAGCAACGTCACCGTTGAAGACATCGCTAAACGCCTGATTGACTATGGTTTTCATGCGCCGACGGTGTCGTTTCCGGTTGCCGATACCTTAATGATAGAACCCACCGAAAGCGAAGATAAAGCCGAGATTGACCACTTTTGCGACGCGTTAATTTCTATTCGTGAAGAAATCAAAGCCGTAGAAACCGGTGCTGCCGACACCGAAAACAACCTGTTGCGTAATGCGCCGCACACTCATCGCTTGTTGCTGGAAAAATGGACGCTGCCTTATTCGAAAAAGCAGGCTTTTTTTCCGGACAGCGATCAGCATGATGATAAGTACTGGCCGCCGGTCGGGCGTATCGATAATGTGTATGGCGACCGGCATGTGTTTTGCAGTTGTCCGCCAGTGCTGGATGATGAGGAGCTAATGTAAAAGCCGCCGCCAACGGTTGGGATATGACTGTTGGGCGGTGCTTAACCATTCATCAAGGGTACGCATCGCGTACCGTTTGCAACGGAAACCAATCTCCAAAAGGTACGCAATGCGTACCCTTGTATCTTTACTTCTGCCATGGTTAGCTACCCTGGTACTGAGACAGAAAGAGCTTGGGCGTACCCTTAAGGATCAACCTTGCCTCGTAGATCAAGCCTTCTG
>Ga0265297_10001104_pt1 | contig 66778 bp, 73 predicted proteins | sample Munlanlwell13791_FD_192502 | JGI IMG/M metagenome (GOLD analysis project Ga0265297, IMG submission 192502) | Leachate microbial communities from a municipal landfill in Southern Ontario, Canada - Leachate well 137-91 | ecosystem: Engineered > Solid waste > Landfill > Unclassified | place... | reverse complement strand
ACTCTTCTTTTATCATTTCTTCCGGGGTAAAATCTTTCAATATTTGACCGCTCAACATAAAATGCTTGGTAATTCCAATAGAAGGCGAAACAGCCATGGCTTCATCCGTTTTTCTGTCGGCATAATTCACGATAATTTTTCCGTTTTGTATTTCTGTTGTTTGCGGGGCAATCCTATCACCTAAAAGAATTCCCATTGTCCCCTTGCATCCAGTGATATCACCCAAAGCAACTACTAAATAATAAAAAGTACCGCTGCCACCGGTGTTTTGCGTAAGAATAAAAGCCGTGTCAGATAATTCGTCTCCGTTTAAATCGGCAGATGATTCGTTTCCGAAATAACGGGTAATAATTTTCGAAGCAGCATCGGAAGAAATTTCTTCTTCCGAATAACCATCTTTAATAGTGACACTTTTTCCTTCAATAGTATAAGTACAATTTCTCGGATCTAAAACAATACTTTCTGTTTCTTCCGGTTCTTTATTATCTATTTTTAATTGATAAATAAAATAACCAACTCCGGCTAAAAATAAAATTGCTAAAATTATTAATATAAAAGTAAATCCTTTTTGATTTTTATTCATAAATTTATTATTTATTAATCTTAAGATTATTATAACTTTAAAAAACAAAAAGCGCCAGATTGGCGCTCATTATTGGCGGGCTCGACCGGACTCGAACCGGCAGTCTCCTCCGTGACAGGGAGGCGCGATAACCAATTTCGCTACGGGCCCATATATATTTATTTGTGTGCCAGGGATGGGGATCGAACCCATGACAACTCGCTTATGAAACGAGTGCTCTACCACTGAGCTACTCTGGCCTGGCTCATTTCATTTCAAACAAAAAATGTTGCGGTTCCTAGAATTGCACTAGGGTCTCCAGCTTATGAGACTGGCGAGGTACTACTCCTCTAAACCGCTATATATAAAGTATATTAGTATACTAACAAAAAGTAGAATAAAATCAAGGGTGTGATAAATAAAAAAAGCCTATTAGTAATATACTTTTCGGCTTTTAAAAAATTTAGACTTCCTCAAGTCCGACCACATTTCCCATGTTTCCGCCCTTTCTAACGAACGGAGACATCAAACTGTCCCCAATATCAATTTTTGACCCGAGAGCCAAAATTGATGGCCGATATTCAATGTAGCAAAGTGCGGTTAAAAGTTCTTGCAGGTTAACGACTTCATATCCGTTATTTCGAATAGCAATCATTTCTTCTTCGAAACCTCGGTCACCAAACAATGGCCGCTGACTTAACTTAATAACCTTAACGACGATTTCTTCTTTCCCTTTTTTCTTAGTAGGAAAATTCTTCGCCGTGATTTCCGGATGAACCTGAGTGTAGTTTCCTTCTTTCAAAAGAGCTTTAATCGAAGCATCATAATCAACAACGATGGCATGACCAACGTCGAATAAAAATGAATGCCCCGGAATTCTTTTCACCATTGCCGTATCCATAAAGCACCTCCACGTAATAGTGATTGGTAGATAATAGCAAAAAAAGAATATTAGTCAATTAACCCTGAACATCGTCGGTAATCACACCGAATTTAATCAAAGAGTCTTCAAAGGTTGAATATAGTTTATCTAATTCATCAAGTTCGGGTAAATATCCCGGTTTCTTTCTCATTTCTTCAGCAATCTCAGCCAATCTTTTCAAACTGTCACGATTAGGAGTATCGGGGTCTTCAATCATTTCCAAAAGAGTGTTTCCTTTGTAATCAAATCTTTTTAATAATTCCGAAAACAAAACTTCTGTTTGGAAAATAGCTTTTTTGTATTTCTTGTCATCCAAAAGAGCGGATATTTCTTTGGCTCGGCTGGAAAAAGATTTCGGCGGAGCGTATCTCTGAAAGCTTAAGAAATCCATTGTTCTCCTTCTCACATCTTTGATTATTGTTCCGTCTTTAATATTGTAATAGACAATGGCGTAGATAAAGATAACGGAAACAGTCAAAGCCACCATCTTGAAAGGAAGCAAGAATTGCGAAAGATCCCTTGATTCAAGAAACATTGTGATGTCATTTATTGTCATATTTTTTCTCAAATAACGAAGCGATGCTTAATAATTTTTCTTCTTCAAATGGAGCTCCGATTAAATGCATTCCAATCGGCAATCCTGATTCCGATTTTCCGCAAGGAATAGATATACCCGGAAGTCCGGCTAAATTAACAGAAACGGTATAAATATCTGCCAAGTACATCGACATCGGATCATCTGACTTCTCCCCTATTTTAAACGGCAAACAAGGGGCAACTGGTCCCAAAATCACATCAACTTTTTCAAAAGCTTTTTCAAAATCCTGTTTAATTAATGTTCTCGCTTTTAAGGCTTTCTTGTAATAAGCATCATAATAGCCCGAAGACAAAGTATATGTTCCAAGCATGATTCTTTTCTTAACTTCTTTGCCGAATCCATTGGTTCTGTTTTTTAAATAAATATCGATTATCTTTTCCGCTTCCTCGTCTTTGATTGTCTTTCCGTATCGAAGACCGTCAAAGCGGGCCAAGTTGGCACTGGCTTCAGCCGGAGCGATGATATAATAACAGGCCAAAGCGTATTCACTCATCGGCAAACTAATTTCTACAATCTCTGCTCCCAGTTCTTTATATATATCAATCGCTTCTTTAATCGCTTTTTCCACTTCTTTATCCAATCCTTCGGCAAAATATTCTTTAGGAACACCGATTCTTAATTTGTCTAGATTATTTTTAATTTCGGAATTAATACTGGTTGAATCCATCGGGTCACTTCCCTTAATTGCGTCAAAAACAATTTTCGCGTCAGTAACATTTTTAGTTAACGGTCCGATTTGATCCAAAGAAGAGGCGTAAGCAATCAAGCCGTATCGAGAAACGGCTCCGTAGGTCGGTTTTAATCCAGCGATACCACAAAAAGAGGCTGGTTGCCTAATTGAACCTCCTGTATCAGAGCCTAAAGCATAAACACACATATCAGCAGCAACAGCCGCCGCCGAACCACCCGAAGAACCACCGGGAACTCTTTCTAAATCCCGAGGATTCTTAGTTGGAAAAAAGGCTGAATTCTCACAGGAAGAACCCATAGCAAACTCATCGAGATTGGTTTTTCCCAAAAACACTGCTCCCATCTTTTCTAATTTTTCAATCACCGTGGCATTATATGTGGCAATATAGTTTTCTAAAAACTTAGAACCGGCCGTGCATTTAACACCTTTAATTAAAATATTATCTTTGATGGCGCATGGAATGCCGGTCAAAGGATATATTTCCTTATTTTTAATCATTTCATCGGCATGCTTTGCCTGTTCCATGGCTGTTTCCGAAGTAACAGTAATATACGCATTAATTTCCTTGTCTTTTTCTTTAATTTTATCTAAAAAAGCCTTGGTTAATTCAACCGAAGTAAAATCTCCATTCTTTAATCCGGCGCTCGCTTCCGCAATGGTCAATTTTGTTAAATCAGTTGTCTTCATTGTATAGAATCTTTTTAACTTGCATGTAATTATCTTTTTTTCTCGATAAAGCGCTTAATAAATCTTCGGGATCTTTTTCTTTAGCAACATCTCCCCTAAAAACATTTTCAGTCTTGGAAAGGTTGGCTGTTTCGGCAATATCGGAAACATCAAGCTCTTGAAGCTTTTTTACATATTCCAAAATAGAAGAAAACTTATTTCTTATCTCATCTATTTCTTCATCTTTAATCTCTAAATATGAAAGTTTAGCGATATTTCTTATTTCCTCTTCCGATATCATATGATTAATATATACTAATCTTTACTTTTGGGCAACATACTATTTTTCATTAAAAAATCGTTTTTGCTTTATTCCATATCTCCTGAATAGCTAAAGGAATGTCTTTAATCGCTTCGCTCAACTCTCTCTCAAATTCTTGTCTTACCTCGGTTCCAAAAGTCTTCTCTATCCACGGCTTCATATCATTATTAATCCAATTCAAGGTTGCGCTCCAATATTCTGAAATCTTAGGAATAAAATCATCCCAAATATTTTTAATCGAATCTTTATCAAAAGCAAAACAAAATCCTACTGATAAAAAGGAAATTATTAAAACGAATAAAAGAATTCTTTTAAACATATTATTTTAATTTCTTAATTGCCTCTTCTATTCTTACTATTGTTTTTTCTTTTCCTAAAACTAATGCTATTTCCATCGGTCCGGCTGAATTCTTTTTGCCGGATAAAGCGGCTCGCAAGGGCCATAATAAATTACCCCTATTAGTAAGCTTATTTGCTTCTTCCAATAATTCTTTATCCAAATTTTCTTTATTAAATTCGATATTAGAAATAATCTCTTTGGCTTTGTTCAATGAATCAATGATTTCTAAATTACTCATCTCTTTCCATTTTAATAAATCAGCAGAATAATCCAATTCTTTTTTAAAACAAAAATCTATTAATTCCACAATCTCGGAAAGCTTTTTCAATCTTTCGTGATACAAAGCCACCATCTTTTCAATTTCTTCAAGATGTATTTCTTCTCCGGTTTCAATAATTGAATATTTTTCTACAGCAATCTCTTTAATTAAATTTGCTTTAATCAAATAAGGAACACATTCGCGAGTCAAATCATACAACGGCATTTTACGAATATAGAAACCGTTAATCCAATCCAATTTATCAACATTAAAAATAGCAGCTGACTTCTGTATTTTTTCAATTGAAAAATCGGCAATCAATTCGTCAAAAGAATAAATTTCTTTTTCCGTTCCCGGATTCCAGCCCAAGAAAGCAATGAAGTTTAATATTGCCTCTGGTAAATACCCTTCATCTTTGTAATCAATTAAAGATGTCTTGCTTGTTCTTTTAGATAGTTTCTTTTTATCCGTTCCCAATATCAAAGCTAAATGAGCATATTTTGGTTCTTCAAAATCCAAAGCACGGATAATCAGAATCTGCTTGGGAGTATTGGGAATATGGTCTTCTCCGCGGATAACATGAGTGATTTCCATTTCCACATCATCAACCGCACAGGTAAAATTAAACAGAGCATTATCCAAATCTTTGGCTAAAACAAAATCTCCCATGGTTTCGGTATTAACCTCAATTTCTCCTCTGATTAAATCATTAAAAGAAACCTTGGTATCAATCGGAGTCCTAAAACGAATAACCGAAAGTCTTCCCTCTTTTAAATATTTCTCTACGGTTTCTTTTGGTAAATCTCGGCATGCTCCTCGATAGACCGGAGACTCACCTAAAGACATTAAATGTTGCTTTTGAGCCTCCACCTCTTCTTTGGAACAGAAACAGTAGTAGGCATGGCCATCTTTCAACATCTGTTCTAAATATTTTCTATATATCTCCTTTCTTTCGCTTTGCCTGTAGGGAGCATGTTCTCCGATATAATCCCCTGAATTAACAACCGGACCTTCGTCCCAATTAATTCCCATCCAATTTAAACCCATCAATAATTCATCTTCCCATTCTTTTTTAGATCTCTCCAAATCAGTATCTTCAATTCTTAAAATAAATGTTCCTTTATTTTTTCTGGCAAAAAGGAAAGGAAATAAAGCCGTTCTGATTGTTCCAATATGAAGATGCCCGGTCGGAGACGGTGCAAATCTAGTCCTTATTCTTTTTTCTTCTTTTTTGGCAATCATATTTTATGCTAAGAAATCTAACACATATCTGGCGATAATAATAGCTGCGTACGGTTTAGAGAAAAGCTCCGCTCCCCGGCTCATCGTTTCTTTATCTTCCTTGAAAATATCTTTTAATTTTTCAAAAAAGAAATGAGGAGTAAAATTACCTTCTTCTAATACCAAGCAAGCGCCGTTTTTAGCGTAAGAATAAGCATTTCTGACCTGATGATTCTGGGCGGCATTCGGAAGCGGTATTAAGATGCTGGGTTTTTTCAATAAAGCTATTTCAAATATCGTTCCCGCTCCAGCTCTGGCCACAATACATTCCGAAACAGCATAAGCAAGAGTCAATTCTTTTTCATCTAAAAAGAAATACGGATGATAATATTTTAATAATTTTTCATCGATCATCGCCATGGATTCATTTTTCACTCTTTTAAATCCTTCTATTCCAGTTTGATGAATAATTTCAAAATCCTGAAGCGCGTCGACTAAAACATTTAAAACAACTTCGTTTACTTTCTCGCTACCCTGCGATCCACCCAGAATTAAAACTACTGGCTTATCGCCGACTAGATTAAATACAGTTTTGGCTTCTTCTTTATTTCCGAGAGTTAAAACACTTCTCACCGGGTTCCCGCTTTCAATCATCTTGTCTTTGGGGAAATCTTCTATTTCAGAAGCCGGGAAAGAAACGAATATTTTCTCCGAAAGCTTGCCTCCTATTTTATTAGTCAATCCCGCCACAACATCGGATTCATGCATAAAAATCGGAATTCTTAAAATCCATCCGGCAACAATCGCTGGGAATGAACCGAATCCCCCCTTACTCACGATCACATCGGGAGCGATAAAAAACATTATCATGAAAGCTTGAAAAATTCCGAAAGGAATTTTAATTAAAACGTCGATAATATTGGCAAAAAAAGCACCGATAGAAAAATATCTTCTTAATTTTCCGGAAGAAATATAATAGGCTTTAATCTTCGCCTGAGGTAAAAAAGTATTGGAAGTAAAATCAGAGGGCCCGATATACTCTAAAATCAAATTAGTATCTCTTTTCCTCATTTCTTCAGCAATAGCGATAATGGGAAAAATGTGTCCGCCTGTTCCTCCTCCTGTAAACAATATTCTTTTCATACATTAAATATATCATTTTTAGGCTTTTAAACAAGTGGCTATCTATCTGTTTTTAGAGATTTTAATGATTTGTTCCACCACTTCTAGAACTTCCTTGGAAGTGCAATCACGCTTAAACATGAAAGCGGCCGCTCCGAATTCTTTGTATTTTTTGCGGTCTTCCGGACTATCAAGATTACTAAAAACTATTACCGGAATATTTTTGGTATTGGGATTACTTTTAACTTTCTTTAAATAATCATAACCTTGCTCGGCGATAACATTGTCCGGCTTAGGAATAACAATATCCAATAATACAACATCCGGCTTTTCCAACTCGGTTAAATCCAATGCTTTCTGTATATCGAAGGTGGTTATGAATTCATATCCATTTTTTTGAAAAACATCGCGATATATATCTACGAACGGTTTTTCTTCATCGATAAAAAGTATTTTCATATTTTTAAAATATTTCTATTTTATTTGGCTTATTAACTAAAACCTTAGTTTCTTCTTGATTTTTATAAATCGGAACCGTAAAGCTGAAAGTGGTCCCCTGGTCTTCTCCTTTACTGTAGAAAGATATTTCTCCACCGTTTCCTTCAACAATCTTTTTAGCAACATATAATCCAAGACCTGAACCATTGGGATTCATTTTTAAAGCACTGGAACTTCTTGAAAACTTTTGGAAAATCTTGATGCGGTCTTCCTCGGATATCCCCGCTCCCGTGTCTTTTACATTAATTTTCAAAAAACCATTATCCAATTCATATGAAACCACAATTTTTCCTTTATAAGTATAATTGACAGCATTATCCAAAAGATTGGAAATAACATGGGTTATTTTCTGCAAATCACACCAGACATCAGGAATTTTAAAATCGGTTTTTTCAACTTCTAATTTTAATTTCCTTGTTTTAACATTATTTAATTCCTTCTTCTCTTTTATCATCTTCGTTACCAAAGAAGACATGCTGACCTTTTCGGGCTCCATTTTCATTTTCTCCCCTTCCAGTTTGTAAGCATCCCAGAAAGCGGACACGGTATCGATAATTCTGTCTAATCCGGATTCAATAATCGGAATGGCTTTCTCCGGAGGATAATCTCCATCCCTCATCATCGAAAAATAACCTCTCATGATTGATAAGGGCGTATTTAACTGATGGTTGACCACTCTTAAAAAGTCTGACTTCATATTGAGTAATTCCTGTAAGTATTCTTTCTGCTTTTCAATATTCTTTGTCTGTTCGTCAACTTTATTTTTCAATGTTTTTCCGAATTCTTCAATCTCCTTGTATTGTCTGGCATTTTCTATCGCAATACTGGCCTGCTTTGACAAAATATCCAATAGTTTCAAATCCTCATCGGTATAGGCATCGCCGGAAATCTTCGAGCCCAAGACAATAATACCAATCAGCTTTTTATTGGACATCAAAGGCAAGCACAGGGCCGCTTCAATTTCTCTCATATGAATATAAAGCCTGAGTAAATTCTTTTCGTCTTTTTTATCCCCTTCACTGGAAAGAATTATCAATTCATCGCTCACCAAAGGCTTTTGGGTCTTGGCAAGATATTTAGTCAAAAAATTATCCTGCACCAAAGAAATACCATTTTTTTCATTAAAGCCGATAACCTTAGCAATCTGATATTTTATCGGATTCTCTTTTGTATTCACCAATAAAACTCCGGCTTTATCCAGCTGCATCGTATCTTTAATCGTATCGACGATCAATTTAATAATTTTATCCAAATCGATATAATTGTTTAATTGAGCAATTAATCTGTTTATCGTTTCCTGATAATTATACAAGGAAACAAAAAGATATTTATTGGCAAAAACCCTCACCGCCCGGTCAATACTGTAGAAAAACCAAACAAATGACGGCGCCAAGATAATACCGAAAGCATATGAGGCACTATTAAAGACTCCGCCAAAAGTACGATTGTAAAAACCGATGATAGCGTAAAAAACAATATAAGTGAAAAAGGAAACCATAAAGTAGATAAATATCTTTTGAACCACCACTCTGATATCCATCAAACGATATCTAACCATCGCATAAAACAAAATAAACACATACAGAGAAGTGATAACATTTCCAAACGGCAATATATTTACATCATACCAAAGAAAAAAATTGGTTGCCCCGCCCAAGAAACCGATAATCGTTCCGACAATAATATATCTTATCTGGTACTGTTTAAGACTATTGGAACGAGAATAATTTCTGATTAATTCAATTAATCCGAATCCGACCAATCCGCCATACGAAACCAAAAGATATATCGAATAAAGAATTCCTGCCTTGGGCCAAAAATCAAAAACCAGCATCTTTTCGACGCCTTTGATAAATAAGGGAGAAAAAGAAAATGATAAGAATACCAGAGTGGCTATATATCCGAACCAGAGAACTATTTTAGCTTTTATAGTTTTAATATCCAAAAACGATAAAACCCAATGCAAATAAAATATAGGAATAAAAGTTGAACCGATAGAAAGCAATCTAGTATAAAGCAGGGCCGTATCGTGGTCAGTTGATATCTGCCAGAGAAAATAAAAAAGCGACCAGAAAAAAACTGCGCCGCTCAATAAAATAAATGTATAATTGGTAGTATTTTTACGGGTCTTAAAAAATATTAAAGACCCGAGCGTTAAACTCGTAATCGCATTGATTAAAGCTGCTAAGGCATAAAAAGTCATATTCTTAATACTTTTGCCATATATTTATTTAGCTTTTCTTGGCCACCAATAATCCGTGCACCTTTAATGGTTCGTAAATTAATCGATATTCAGTAAAGCCGGCTTTCTCGGCAATATCACCCAACTCTTCTGGGCGGCGATAAACCATCGGCCAATTAATTACCCATTTCAAGAAATGCTGTTCGATATTCGGATGAATATTGCAAGTTATTAAGAAACCGTTCGGCGCTAATATTTCTCTGATTTTACCAACCACATAAATTGCATCTTTTTGACTGATGTAATCCAAGAATCCCATCATCTCAACTATCTGCGGTTTGAATTCTTTATATGACTCGATTACGTCATAAATACTTCCTACCTGCATTTCTATCTGATCTTCCACTCCGTAATGCTTAGCGGTCGCTCTAGCTCTCTCAATTCCAGCACCGTCAATATCAACAAACTTTGCTTTAATAATTTTGCCCTTGGCTTTGGCTTCAGCAATTACTTCAATCACCGATTCAGCTGAACCGCAAGCCAACGATACTAGTCTTATTTCCTCGCTTTTATCTATTTTTGAAATAGCTTTTCTTAATTCATCTTTGATAAGCTTTAATCGGTTACGAAGACCCTGGCAATTCAATCCAAACCAATAAAAATCATCGAGTAATCCGCCGAGAGTTTTTTTTGAGGGATATGGATGATTGTAAACTATTTCCATTGCTCTCCAGGTGGTAGCATATTCTTTTACCTTTCGGCTTTCTTTTCCTAGACCGTCAAAGAAAATAGAATTTATTTTAGGCAATCCTAGTCCGAGCATTTCATAAATCTTCTTCTTGAGCATCACCGAAAGAGTAATCAGCCACATAAAAGGCAGAGACAAAACATAGGGCCAGGGAAAATTTTCATAACGATCGCTCCTCACGGTAAGATGTGGTTTTTTAATCGTTTCTATTTCCGGAGCTTTTAACGTTCTTGCGATTTCTATCTTAATAGATTTTTTATTATGCATATGTTTTATATATATGAAATTATTATAACAATTTAGTGTTTCTTTGTAAAACAAAATATTTTATTTCTTAGCATATTGAGAAATATTCAACAAAACTCCACAAGCAATCAATTCCATCATTAAGTGAGAACCGCCGTAACTGATAAAAGGTAAAGGAATTCCGGTTAAAGGAACGACTCCGATCATCGCTCCGATATTTACCAAAGTTTGAACAATGAACCAGGAACCGATACCAATCGCCATCAATCTTAAATATTCATCATTAAGTCTTTTTCCTAAAGACAAAGAAGCGATAAAAAAAGCAAAAAACAAAGCGATTAAAACAACGCAACCAATAAAGCCGGTCTCTTCGGCGAAAATAGCAAAAATAGAATCAGAAATCGATTGCGGAACAAAGCCAAACTTTTGAACACTTAATCCCAAACCCGAACCAGTAATACCTCCCGAACCGACCGAAATCAAAGCTTGATTAATATGATAGCCGGTTCCTAAAGTATCGGTTTCCGGATGAAGAAAAGAAGTGACTCTTTGTAATCGGTACGGCTCAGAAAAAATTAATCCAACAAAGCCCACAATCGCACTCACTCCGATTAACAGTGTTTGCTTGATCGGAGTTTTGGAACAAAAAAACATTATCATCATAGTAGAAAAAAGAACAATCAAGGTTCCCATATCTTTTTGGAAATACAAAGCCGCACAAACTAAAACCAAAAGAATAATGAAAGCGGTAAACTTGTTTCTCGCCTTCTCGCTATTCAAAATAACGGCTAAATAGATGATACAGGCTAACTTCATCATCTCCGACGGTTGGATACTCGTAAAACCCAAATTAAGCCATCTGGTGGCACCTAATTGAGTTGTGCTTAACCCCGGAACAAAGACTAAAACCATCAGAATCACCGCCGCAATGAAAATAAGAAAACTCCACTTCTTGATTCCGTGCAAAGGAATTTTAAAAGCGATAAAAGCTAGAATCAGTCCGGGCAACAATCCCCATAATAACTGATGAAATAAATAGTAATTCGGATTATTGGTTAATTTTAACGACAACGGAGTTGAAGAAGTGGCCAGGGCTAAAATTCCCATTACAATCAAGAGGATTATTATCACCAAAAGACTTACATCAAATGTCTTTTTTGCTTTGATCATTTAAAGTCCTTAATATATTTTTTAAATAAATCTCCTCTTTCTTTATAGTCTCTAAAAACACCGAAACTGGGCGAAGCCGGAGACAAAAGACATATTTTATTTTTTGAAGTCACTTGAAAACATTTATTAATCACATCTTTCATATTATCAAAACTGAAATGCCTGACTTTACCTTTTCTTTTCTCAATTTCTTTTAAAATCTTCTCTCCTGAAATGGGAAGCAAAATTAAATTCTTAACATTGCTTTTAATAATCCTATCGGCCAATTTATCAAACTTGATTCCCCGGTCGAATCCGCCGACAATCAAAGTCTCAACATCATAACCCAAAGAATCCAAGGCGAAAATTGCCGCTTCGGAAATTGTCGAAATTGAATCGTCGTAAAATCTAATTCCTTTTTTTTCACCGACAAACTCTAGTCTATGTTCCGGTCTTTTAAACTTTTTAAAAGCTTTGATAATCTTTTCTTCTTTGATGTCCATTATCTTCGCAACGTTTAAAACCGCGATCAAATTATCAATATGGGTAATTTCCAAAAATCCTTGGTTGTCTTTTAAAAATTTAGAAAAATCTATTGAATTGATTTCAATCTTTTTTGATTTAGCTTTTTTAGCCAAATCGTTTATTTCTTTAATCTTGGAATTAAAAATGAAATAATCATTCTTCTTCTGATATTTAACAATATTTGTTTTAGCTAAGAAATATTCTTTAAAACTTTTATAATAATCCAAATGCTCGGGATAAATATTTAAAAATACAGCAATATGAGGGCTCGCTTCCAAGCTCTGTAATTGATGAGAAGATAACTCGTAGACGAAAACATCATTCTTTTTAGCGGTTAAAAGAAAAGATAATGAAGGAGTTTCAATATTTCCCACGAGATATGCTTTTAATCCCGCTTCTTTTAAAACCGAATAAATCAAAGACGAGGTAGTGCTTTTACCCTTAGTTCCCGTTATTCCGATAATCATCGAGGAACAGTTATCGAAAAATAAATCCGTCTGTCCAGTTACTTTTGTTTTCTGGCTTAAATACTTTTTAATACTAGCCAAGGATATTCCCGGAGATTTTAGAACAATATCAAACCCTTTAATGCTTTTCAAATAATCTTCTCCTAAAAACACTTCCACGTTCTTGTCATTCAACAACTTCCTTGTTTTCAAATCCATTTCTTCGAACTTTTTCTTGTCCGCAACGAATAATTTCTTTTTAGGAAACTTTTTTCTTAGAAAAACAAAAGAATCGGCACCTTCCCTGCCTATTCCCAAAATTAAAACCTTTTTCTTTTCTAAAGAATTGATTTTCATTAGATATAATTTAACATATTTAAGGTATAAAAAAAAGACCCGTCAAACTAAATATCCCCGCTCTAATCTTTGAAATAATCGGGTATAAAGTTCTTTTTGTTCCAAAAATCCATTACCTCAAGAGATATCTTTCCCCAGTCCTCATGCTTAGGCAAAATATTCTTCTCAAAGTATTTCAATAACAACGGCAATTCCGGAGACTTTTTATAAGCTAAATACAAAGCCACCAAAGCTTCTTTCCTTGTTCCCACGCATTCAAATGGTTTTACCTCCTTTTCCCCGATTAATTCTTTTAAAATCGGCAACAATTCTTTTTTCTCAAACAAATCTTCGTTAAAAATAGAAATCAATTCTTCTTTGGGTAAAAAGGGATAAAGAACCATATAGACAAATAAACACTTGGGACATGCTCCGCACCACTTCCCTGTTTTCTTTTTCGTTCCCGAATTGGTTTTCTGCGATTCGTTACAGCTTAAAAATACAGGAAAATAGTTTTTCATATATGAGAAGATGCGGGCAATCTGCAACTCATACATTAGTCTCAAAATACTGAAATATTCCAAACTCTCAACCAAATAATCGGAACAATACTTCCTGAATTTCTTTTCGAAATCATACGTCTTGGAATATTGATGGTTTATCTCTCTGCCCAACCATTTAACATTTCCTTCGTCAGAACTATTTTCATTAGAAAAAACGATATACTTCTTGTTAAACAAAATAGAAATCAAAACCGTTAAGAAAGATAAATAGGCCACAAAAGGAGTGTGTCCGTTCAAATATCCTTTTCGGTTTAACTCCAATAGTTTTTCTTCAATCTTTCTCTCCGCCACAATCATTTTAGAATATCCGGACACCTTAAACATTTCTTCGATGTTTGAATTGGGATTCAAGGCAAAGCAATCAACATCTTTTTTGAACTTCTTCATTAATTCCAAAGTCACGGCCGAATCCTTGCCTCCGCCGATCGGAATCAAAATTCCGTTCTTAGTTACCTTTCCTTTTTTAAACAATGATTTGCCAATAGAAACGATTTCTATAAAATCAGGTTTAATGAAATCAATCTTGTTTTCGTAAAAGAACTGGCCCATGCCGTTTAATAAAACATCTTTAAACCAATCAATCTGCTTTTTATCTAATTTGCCGGCTTTAACGATTATCTTTTTTGAACAAGTTGCTTTCCAATAAGAAAACATTTCAATCATTCCCAAATTGAAAACCAAATTATCCAAAATATGCTTATCAATCTTCCTCACTAAAACATCTTTAATTATGACCGACGGATTGTATTCCAGTTCCCCGTTCTTAAAACAAAAAGAAAGGTGAAAATCTTTTCCCTTTAATTCCCAAGCATAACTTTCATATACAAACTCCGGATACTTTTTTCTTAATTCTTTAAATGTCATCTTAATAATTGAATTGATACTCCTAATACGGCACAAACAATGCCGATAATCCAAAACCTCATCGTGATTTGATACGGCTTCCAGCCGATCGCTTCTAAGTGGTGATGAATCGGCGTCGACTGCCAAATCTTTTTACCTCTGAATTTCTTAGAAAGCAATTGAATAATAACCGAACCGGTTTCGATCACCAAGACTCCGCAAATAATCGGCAGAACCGCCACTGAATCAGTTAAAAAAGCAATCGCCGTCATCGTCATCGCTAATCCCAAGATTCCCGTCTCACCCATATAAAACTTAGCGGGAGGAATATTAAACCACAAGAAAGCAAATAAGGTTCCGAGAATCACCATGCAAAAAGCTGATAAATCAATCATTCCCAAAGAAAAGGCAATCACCGCAAAAGCTCCGAAGATGGCACTGTAGACTCCGCCGGCTAATCCGTCTAGCCCATCAACCACTCCCGAAGCCCAAGAAGCTAAACTGACAATAATATACAAAAGAATGAAATAAATTCCGATATGCCAGTCAAATCCGTGCGGGAAATCTCCCAATAAAGGAATATGGATGAAATCCCATCCTAATTTGTAATACATCCAGGCTCCGCCCACCAAACCGATGAGCGTCACCAACAATAACCTTGTTTTGAATTTCAATCCCCCACCGATATATTTTCCCCGGCCGTAGACAACTGAAATGTCGTCAATTAATCCGATCAAAGAAGCGGTGATTAAAGCGAACAAAGGAATCCAAGTTTCTTCACGGGACAAAAAGTTAAATCTGTCTATCCACCAAATATCGGAAAATCTTCCGGCTAATAAAAGAATGAATAATAAAATTAAAACTGTTACCCAAATAATTATTCCACCGCCACGAGGAGTATTGGTTTCTTTTTCTTTATGAAAAGCTAAAAAAACCGTTGCCTCTTGCCCGTCGATTGTTTTTTCTCTGGCTTTCTTTTTCCAAAATTCTATTTTGTATAAAAATTTGATTAAAAAACCGGCCACGATGACGGCGATAATAGAGGCCGCAAAGCCAAGAGACATTATTTTTATTGCATTGAAAGTAAATAAAGACATAGTTTACCAAATAAACGAAGCCTGGAGCCACTCTTCTAATTTTCTAGCTTCTTTAAACCTGTCATCCGCCCCGGTAATCACGTTAATGATATAGCCCGAGTTAACCGATGAATAATTGTTTAGTATTAATATAATACACCCGTTAGCCTCTTTTGTATATCCGGTTTTCCCCCAAAGATACCCAGTATTTTCCTTTAAAAGAATATTAGTATTCTTTAAATTATGAACAGCTCCGCTCGTACTCACAATCTTTTTTTCCGATAAAGATAATATCTGCGGAATCAAGGTGTGATTATTAAGAATATAGATGACCAACTTCTCCAAATCTTCAACGGTTGAAACGTTTGTTTCCAATAATTCGGTCGCCGAGTCATTGGTAAAGATATCTAATCCGGTCGGATTATAAAATCGGGTATTTTCCATACCCAGTTCAGTGGCCTTTTTATTCATCTTGTAAATAAACTCTGTTCGGCCCATTTTCTCCGCCAAAGCTTCGGCTCCGTCATTACTCGATTCAATTAAAGTAACATACATTAAATCATTAACGGTTATCTTCTCGTCAGCCCTTAATCCTCCCATTGTCCCGGTCGTAGAAACAGCAGCCGAACTAATAACAACCAAATCGTCTAGATCATAATTCTCCAAAGAAATAACCGCAGTCATTAATTTAGTTAAAGAAGCGATTGGAATTACATCACTGCTTTTCTTTTCCGCCAAAATAATTTCTTTTTCCTTATTTAAATCAACAAAGGTTGATAAAAAATTATTGGAACTCAGATACAAATCGGCAATCTGTTCTTTACTTAACGGTCTCAATAAAGAAACATCGGTCTGTTCTAAAAAAAACAAATCAGACGTTTTATTTAAAACATCTTTTGAAAATAGATTAACTAGAAAAAACAATAAAAATAGGAAAAAAAGACCGGCTAAAAAGAAAATATTTTCTCTCTTCATACTCTTTAAGGAATTAATCTTTTAACGTCTCGAGGAAACAGAATGGCTTCCTTTATGCTCTCCAAATTCAAGATCTGTTTAATAATTCTTTCCGAACCCATTCCCCAACCACCGTGCGGCGGAATCGCGTATTTAAAAGTATCAACGTAGAATTCCATACCATCAGGCTTGATCCCTTTCTTTTTCATATTACTCAACAATTCATCGTGTTTGTGTATTCTCTGTCCGCCAGTAGCAATTTCAAGGCCTTTATAAAGCAAATCAAAACCGCAAGTCTCTTCCGGATTTGTCGGATCAGGCATAGTATAAAAAGGTCGGTCGCTCCAAGGATAATGAGTAATGAAAATAAAATCTGAATCGAATTCTTCTTTGGCATACTTTCCTGCCAACTCTTCACCTTTCGGATCAATATCCGTTTCTTCGGAAACCTCGTGCCCGTATTTTTCTTTAATTATTTTCTTGATTTCCGAAAGCTTGATAAAAGGAATACTATCGGGAACTTTTGATAACTCAATATTGTATAAATCCAAATAAGGTTTTCCTTCTTTTTCAATTTCCGCAAACACTTGCTTCAAAACTCCGTTCAATGTTTTAGCAACTTCATAAAAATCAGAGATGTATCCCATTTCGGCATCAAGTCCAATATATTCGTTAACGTGCCTAGTAGTAAAATGCGGTTCGGCTCTAAAAACAGAACCGACTTCAAAAACTCTTTCCAAAACTCCGACCATGATCTGTTTATAAAACTGGGGACTTTGCGCTAAGGTTGCTTCTTTCTCAAAATACTTTACCTTGAAAAAGTTAGCGCCTCCTTCGGTCGCCGTTCCCAATATCTTCGGAGTCTTGATTTCGATAAAGTCGTATTCTCTCATTACTGTTTCATAACTCTTCAATAAAATATTGTATAGTTTAAAAATAGCCTGAACTCTAGGATGTCTTAATGATAAAGGACGGTAATCCAATAATGTATTTAAATTTAAATTAATATCTTCTTTACTTAAATCAATCGGCAAATCTTCAATGTTTTCTGAAACAACTTCTAATTTCTCTCCCTTGATTTCAAATCCGCTCTTGGCTCTGACATCTTTTTTAACCAATCCGGTAATCACCACCGCATCTCCGGTTTTAACTTCAGTACTTTTATCAACCACGACCTGAATAGTTCCGGTGTAATCCTGAACGATTAAAAAAACTATGTTTCCCAAATTTCTGATATTAAAAACTCGGCCCTTAATTACGGCTTGCTTATTTTCATATTCAGATATTTTTCCAATTAAAGCTCTTTCCATTTTATTTTCTTAATTTATCTTCTAATTCTCTTATCCTGTCTTTTAATTCAACCATTTTATTTTCTCGATTCACAAAAATATCACTAAACTGCTCCAATTCAACTATTTTCTCTTCCAATTGCTTGGTCCTTCTCTCCAACTCCTTGGTTCTCTCGCTCACCAATTTTTCCAAACTATCATTCAAGCCTTGTAAATCGCGGGTCCTTTCTTTAACTTTTTTATCCAAGATAGTGTTGGCTGTTTCGCAAGCCTGTCTGGATTCTTTTAATTGATTATTAATTTCTTCCAACTCCTTAGCTCTTTTCCCTATATTCTCCTCAAAAGCTCCTTTCTCTTGGCTTAATTGGTGGGTATATTTCAAGGCAACAAAAGAAAGAACACAGATGAGAATAAAAATAACCGACTTCTCCGGAAAGGTCACTTCTAAATCTGGAAAAACCAACAATGAAGCCAATAAGGTTAATAAAGTTGCTACTAAGATATCGGTCGTAATAATTGAAGCTAAAGGATTTTTTTCAATTAAGACATATGCCATTATAAGAGCATAGACGGGAATAGTCAAATAAAACAAAGGATAAATATTGATTCCGTAAACCGGAAGAAAATCAATAAAAACCAAACCGAAAATAGCAATTCCCAAAAGAAGATAAAGGACGGTGTCTTTCTTAATACTCTTATCAACTCTGTTCTGCCAAGCCTTGAAAAGATTATACAGAGACATAAATAATAAGGAAACTATAAAAAGAGAGAAAGCGTAATGAATAATACTTACCATGCTCCAATCTCCCCATTTATAAAAAAACACTCCGTCGATTACCGAATCAACATCAACCACAAAAACTAAAAATAAAGAAAAGGAATAAGCAAAAAATAATTGAATCTTCTGGCTGCTTATCTTGCAAAATTCAATTGTGAAATGATACAAGAAGGTCGGAATTAAAAACACCGACAGAATCAACATTTTATTTAATAAGACGCTCTCATTAATCGAGCCCCAAGCATGTCCCTGCCAAACAACAAAAGTTCCGAAAGCCCACAAAAATTGAGCCAGACTCATTAAGAAAAATAAGAAATTGACTTTCCCTCGGCTTTTTAAAAATATAAAAGTTCCGACCAGTAAAATAAAAATACTGCTCGGGATAACTAAATAGATTGAAAATGGTGTATCGATCATTGATTTAATAATTCTTTAATTCTTGTCACTATTTCTTTAGGATCGTGATTTGATTTTATCAAATAATCTTTGGCTCCGTATTTAAGAGCTTCGGTTCTGGTTTGATTGTCGTCAAAATTAGAAAGAACTAAGACCGGAACCGACTTCAAATCATCCATCTCTCTGGTCTTGATTAAATAATTAATTCCGCTTTCTTTCGGAAGAAGCACATCTAAAACCACCAGGTCCGGGGTTTGTTTTTTAGCCAACTCAATTCCTTCATCAACCTCAATCGCTGAAATAACCTCGAATCCTTCTTTATTCAGTTTGAACTTATACATCTCGGAAAGAATTTTCTCGTCTTCGATGATAAGAATTCTTTTTGTATTTTTATTTTCCATATTTTTCTAAAATAAAAAGAAGATTAATCTTCTTTGTCTCCGCCTAAAACACACCATAGAACAAGTGTAATGACCGATAAAACTATAAATATTGTCCAAATTGTTTCCATATATATATTATACTTGATACAGCATTCTTTTCAAGTAAAACATTAATTCACCTTATTAAATTTAAAATTATTTGCTTCTTCAAGAGTTTCGATAGTAGCAACTACAGACGGATTTTCTGAATCCATCAATTTAAATCTTTTTCCGTATCTTTTTGCTAAGGGAGTAAGAAATTCGTCTCCCCAAGAAGGAGAAAAAGTCATAGTTCCATTAAAATCAATTAATACTTCTTCGTTTTCTGAAATATTCTTTAATGACGGCTCAAAAGCAGCAAGAGCTTCTTTACCTAATTGTCTTGAGGTTAAAAGTGTTCCAAATTTTTTAATTTCTATTTTCATAATTTTATTAAAATTTAATTATAGCCATACATCCACGAATAAATTGTTTTGATTTTTTAATTTCCATAACAGGTTTTTCTCTTGTTATTTCCAATTGATAATCACCTGATTGATAAAATAAATCTATCGGATTATTTAAAACACTTTTTCTCACGTATTTTAATCCATTCCCTCTATTTTCTGGAGACCTTCCAGATATTGATTCGGTAAAAGCCGTATTTAATGCGTCTTTATGATTATTCAAATTAGTTTTTACTCTTTGTAATGTTTTAAGTAATCCTTGCCCACGATCAGCTAAAACAATTTCTCTTTTATTAATATCGTATCCAAAAAATATCCCGGGCACATCTAACCAATTACCCAAATTATGATCAAAAGAATTATTTCCTATCTCTCCCGTTATTGATGATAAAAGAAATAAAATATTGTCTGGAACTAAAGCTTTAATAAATGAATCTTGCATTTTCATTAAACGAGCTTGAAAGATAGAACTATCTTGACAATAAAATATTTGCGGCATCTCAGTAGCTATTTCTGTAGATGCCCAATCAAAAGCTATGACCGATAAATCGTTCAAAAAAACATCTATATCTTTTTCTATATAATAACGAATATTATTCTTTCTTATCGCTGGAAGCTTTTTAGATTTATCCCAGCGACGCAACGTATCTATTGAAACCCCCAATCTTTTTGCTGCTTCACCTATAGAAATTAAAGATTCTGAATTCATTTAATATTAAATAAGGTCTTACAATTATTAACATTATTGTATCATACCTATGCAAAATATGTCAATACCTATGCAAAATCATCTAATAACAGGCTCGGATATTGTCCTTGAAGTCCTGACTTAAATCATAAATATTACCGGCTCCCATAAATATTATCACTTTCCCCCCCTTGATATTGGAAAATAAATCTTCATTGGTAAGGTAAATTGCATTGGGAACCGCTGCCGCTAGCTTTATTGAATCAATCTTGTCTTTGAATTCACCTCCTTCCCTTCCGGCCACATCATAAATATCAATTAAGAATAACTTATCAACCAATTTAGTATCAATCACCTCCTTAAAAACTTTAATGAAATCATTTAATAATAAAAATGTTCTCTGGTATTGATGAGGTTGAAAAACACAATATATTGTTTTATCCGGATATTTTTGTCTTGCTCCTTTCAGGGTTGCTAAAATCTCGGTCGGATGATGAGCATAGTCGTCGATTAAGACAAAATCAGGAAACTGAGTTTCTTCAAACCTTCTCCAAGCACCGATGTATTTTGATAAAGTATTAAAAGATACTTCGTCTGGAACTTTCAACTCTCTCGCTACTTTTATTGCTGCTAAAGCATCTAAAACATTATGGTCACCAGGAATCTTAATTATTTCTCTTAACTTTTCAACATCTCTCTCTTCATCTAATGAAAACTCAATTGTCTTTTTATCTGAGCGCACTTCCGTTCCTTTTAGTTTTACCAAAACACCGTCGTTTCCCAGGTGCGAAACAAACATATTAAAAGCATCCTTGATTTTTTCAATGGTTTGATAGTAATCAAGATGGTCTTCTTCAATGTTTGTCACCACAGCAATCTTCGGCCAATAATTCAGGAATGACTCTTCGTGTTCACAAGCTTCAATCACTAAATATTTAGATTGACCCATTCTAAAATTAGAATCTCCAAATTCTTTTAATCTGGTTCCGACAATCACGGTCGGATCAAAGCCGGCTTCAGCTAAAATCAAACCAATCATCGCGGTCGTCGTACTTTTTCCGTGAGTTCCGGAAACAGCGATGGTAAAATACTCTTTGGTTATTTCTCCTAAAGCCTGAGGATAGCTTAAAATCTTGATTCCTTTCAATTCCGCTTCAACCAATTCAGGATTATTCTCTCTGACCGCCGGACTGTGAACAACCAAATCATAATCTTTAATGTTTTCCGGTATATTAGGACCGATAACAATCTTCGCTCCTCGCTTAACAAGGTCTTCGGTGATTAATGATGAAACAACATCAGAACCGTAAATTTCATTTCCTTTTTCCAAATAATACCGGGCAATAGCTGAAACTCCTATTCCTCCGATACCGATAAAATGTATTTTCATATTATTTTAATGGAATTGATTTTAATATTGCGTAATCGGCTCCTCCTTTTCCTAAATTGCTTTCCATGATTTCAATTGAATTAACGGAAAAGGATAAAGAAATATCTTTAAAAATATCTAGTCTTTCTTCCGGCTCGATTCTGTTAAACTGCCACTGGATTACCTTACCTAAAGTAATGTGCGGGATAAAGCTACTGTCTAGTTTTCTAACACCTAACATTTCTTTTTCTAAATCGGTTTGTAATTTTCCTAGTGGTAAAGAATTATCTCCTGTTGCCCACACCATTTTGGGGGCACTGGCTTTCGGTCCGTAAGAAATATCCTTCAAGTCAATTACAAAAGAACCGTGATTGGCAACTATTTTTTCGATTTTTTCAATTACCGGAACTAATTCCTCTAACTCAACATAACCGATAAAAAGCAAGGTAATATGTAAATTATGCTTCTTGCTCCACTTAATCGGACAGAAATCGTTAAAATTAGTAAAAGAACGAGCAATCTCTTCCTGATATTCTACGAGCTTATTTTTGGTTTTTTCCGGTAACGCAATACTGATAAATATTCTCTTTTGCATATTTAAAGAATATCACTTTATGCATCAGCGGGCAATATATAAAAAGAGACACCCTATTTAGAGTGTCATAGATATGGATTCTTATGCTGCGGCCGGCGTTGGCGGCAAAAACTGACCGTTTGGTCCGAGAACCATGTATTGTTTGACCTTTCTGGTCAAAGATATATACGTGGCAACGTCTTCGGCCTGAATGATTGTTATTGGAGCTCCCTTTTTAGGCTTCAAAGACAAAACATTTAATTTCGAATATATTTCGAAATCTTTTTTCCGAAGATTTTCCAGAGCCAGTTCATTTTGCAGCACGATGGTCATTTCGCCGTTACTCGTCCTTTTCAGTACTTCGTTCATATTGTTACATTGTTTCATTCAATCACTATCCTATAAGATTTTAAATTTACTAAAATAAAAAAATTGATTACATGAATATCTTAAATCAATATGATTTCTTTGTCAAAACAATCAGATTGTGTATAATTAAAACATGAAAATAGATTTACACTGTCATACCAAATATTCCTACGATGCTTCTTCGGATATAGAAAAGATAATCACTTACGCTAAAAGCGTTGGGTTAGACGGAATAGCTATCACTGATCATGAAAATACCAAAGGCTGGACAGAAGCTATTGAATTAGGAAAAAAACATAATTTCCTGATTATTCTTGGAGAAGAAATAAAAACAACCAAAGGAGATATCTTGGGATTATTTTTAAAACAACAAATTGACGGATACAAAAAAGATCCAAGATGGGTAATGGAAGAGATAAAAAAACAAGGAGGATTGGTAATTATCCCCCATCCTTTTCATGGCGCCGAAGGATTCAGAGACGATATCACCAAATATCTTAATTTGGTTGATGGACTTGAAGTCTTTAACGGAAGAAAGCCGGGAAAAAATCATGACGACAAAGCAATGGAATTCGCCAAACAGCATAATTTGGGAATGACGGCCGGAGGCGATTCTCATTATTACAAAGGAATTGGATACACATATACCGAATTTGTCGGAAACACAATAGAAGAATTAAAACAATCTATTTTAGACAAACAAACAAAAATCAATGGGAAAAAAGCTCCATTGATTTATATCGTCACTCCACTGTTAGCTAAGATAGGATTGCTTAAAAATTAATTCTTAAAAAACTCGATTGCTTCTTTTAAAGAAGGTATCACCTTGTCTGCTTTTGAAAAATCTTGTTTTATCGAATACTCGTTAGGAATTGCAAAACAATTAACTCCGGCTGATTTTGCGGCTTCTAGTCCATACTGTGTATCTTCAAAAGCTAAGCATTCTTCAGGTTTTAATTCTAATTTTTCTATTGCCAATAAATAAATGTCGGGATAGGGCTTACTTCTTTGGACATCGCTTCCGGCAACAATAACCGAAAAATATTTAACAAAATCGTTTTTCTCTAATTTTTTTATTACTTCTTCCCTGTCTCCTCCAGAACATAAAGCAATTTTGAATTGAGGATTGCTTATAAAATATTCAACTGCTTCTTGGGCAAGCGGCATCAAAGGCATTGCTTTTTCATTAAACCAATTCTTGATTAATTTCTTTTTAGCTTCCCACAGTGTTCCAATAGGAATGTTTAAATTAAAATCTTTTATTAATTCTTCATCAATTTGCTTTCCACTTTTTCCGGCATAATTAAAATACATTTCCTTGGTAAATCTAATTCCGTGTTCTCTCAAGGGTTCAACCCAACCTTGCCATTGATAATATTCACTATCAAATAGTACTCCATCCAAATCAAATATTATTCCTTTAATATCTTTTTTAATCATTATTTTTTATTAATATTTTATAAATTATAACTTAAATAAAAAAAGGGTGCAAGAATTTAATCCTACACCATGAGTCCAATCTTGCCGAAGCAATATTCTGCCCATACAAGACAGACCGGTTTTCGAGAAACGATTGCCGCTCCATCATCCAAGAAGAGAGTGTTTTTGTCCTTCGGAACATTTACCCCAAAGGTCATATCCGCAGGAAGATTCATGTCCCCATGAGAATCACTCACAAAAACAACGACTGCTTCCGGAATCTCCTTCTTAATTTTGGCGATGTGGTCTATTTTTGGCCCGCTTTCCCGGCCAAGAACCATATAGACATCATTTCCGGTTTTCTTCACCCACTCGTTAATGATACTTTCTTCGGTGGAGGAAGAGATGACCTGAATAATGTTCGGATGATTCCGAAGTCTTTTGATAACCTTCGCTACCTGGGGGAAATCTTTTGGATTTCCGTAGACATAGGTCATCTTTTTCTCGTGATATTCCTTGGCGCAATCCTCTCTCTGAAGAGGCATTGATTTCGGGAATATCTTTTCCAGCTGGCGGTCGAAAGGAATGCCGGCTGTGTTCAGATACTTTTCTCTGGCTTCAGGAATATTCATCCCAAAGTGTGCATTGATGCATATCGCCGCAAGGTCAGCATGATCCGGCATGGTATCTGCAAGAGTACCATCCCAATCCCACAATATGACTACCTTGGTTATCGGCCTTACCCTGAAGATTTTTTTCTGAATAACAATACAGTCTTTCACTTCTTCGCCTTCTTCTTTTTTTCACATAATAAATGTGCCGGATATACTATAAGTAATTTAAATCATTTTGTCAATATAACAAAACACCCTCTTCCGAGGGTGCTTTTTTGTTTTTTATTGTTTATTTTTTGCAACTGCTGATTGAAACCTTTGAATCGCAGTAAAGTTTGATAATACGGCAATTATCGCTACCACGTAAGTCATATACAGATAATCAGGATACATAACTCCTAAAATCAAAGCAACAAAAATTAAAATCAATCTTTCCCCTCTTGATAGTAATCCTCCCTTCAATTCTTGATTAACTAAATCTTTTTCTTTGGCTGCTGCTTTGACATAAGTTGTAACTACTGAACCGAAAATTGCTAAATAGACCCAAGTATATCCGGGAATCCAAACCGTTGGTAGAGCCAAGAATAACATTCCAAAGAAAATAATACCTTCAACGTATCTGTCGAAAACAGTATCTAAGTATGCTCCGACCTTACTCGACATGTTTTTTGCTCTGGCCACTGCTCCGTCAACAAAATCCAATCCTCCGGCAATTAAAAAGAATGTAATTGCTAAAATTAAATTTTCTTGGATCATGTACCATAATCCAACTAAAGCAAAAACTCCGGAGAGATATGTGTATTGATTAGGAGTCAAAGGTAAAGCACCAAAAATCTTACCAACTAATTTTTCCAAATCCTTAAACCAATGTCTTTTTGTATCTAACATTTTAATAAATAATAATTATTAAACTAAAACAGCTAAAAAGCTGTTATAGTTTCTGTATTAAATCTGAAGAATAACTCTTCATCGCTTCCAATTCTTTCTTTCCTTTTTCGGTAATCTTGTAAGCCTTCTTTCCGGCTAACTTTTCTCTGCTCACATATCCGTCATTCTTTAGTCTGAATAAAACACTCTTAACCATTAACTCATTAGGAAGAAAACCAAACTTTTCAAAAATCAATCTTGAAACTTCTTCTTCTTGAATTTCATTTTCTTTTCCGAGTGAAAGAATGTATGTCCAAATATTTCCCTCTGTCACCGAATTAATGAATCTTTTAATTGGTTCCATAGTTTTTTATTTTATTATATTATCTTTCTCTTTTATTAGCGATGAATTCTTCAATCATTTCCCTAGCTTTTTCATCAGTGAATTGAGTCATCGGGTGCTTCATGAAATAAGCTGAAGAAGATAACAAAGTTCCACCAACTCCTCTATCCAAGCCAATCTTCAATAATCTAATAGCATCGATAACACAACCAGCTGAATTAGGAGAATCTTCTACTGACAATCTTAATTCTAATTCTACTGGAACATTACCAAACTTTCTTCCCTCCATACGAATGAAACAAACCTTATTGTCTTTCAAGAAAGGAACCCAGTCTGATGGACCAACGTGTAAATTATCATAGCTTAATCTTTTAGCTAGTTGAGATTCAACCGCTTCAGTCTTTGATAGTTTTTTAGATTTCAATCTGTTCTTTTCAAGCATGTTCAAGAAATCTGTGTTTCCGCCGACGTTTAATTGATATGACCTGTCGATAGTAACACCTCTTTCAGCAAACAAGTGAGACAAAACTCGGTGCGTAATGGTTGCTCCGATTTGTGATTTAATATCGTCTCCGATACAAGGAATTCCCCTGTCTCTAAATTTCTTTTCCCATTTAGCATCGGAACAAATAAATACTGGCATACAATTAACAAGAGCGACGCCAGCGTCTAGTGCTGCTTGAGCATAAAACTCAACCGCTTTTTGTGAGCCGACTGGTAAATAGCTAACCAAAATATCGGCTTTTGTTCTTTTTAATTCTTCAACTACATCAACCGGCTTCTTGTCGGAAGGCAAGAAAGTCTGATCATCAGGATAATTTTTCATATGATCAGCAACTCCGTCTAATATTTTTCCCATCTTTACCGTAACTCCAGTCTTAGGAATATCGCTACAAAATATTTTTGTACAATTCGGCTTTTCAAATATCGCCTCAGAAACATCCTTTCCTATTTTTCTCTTATCAATATCGAAACAAGCAACGATTTTAATATCCGATATCTTGTATCCTCCTAAAATGTTGTGCATCAATCCAGGAACTATTTCATCATCATCTTTGACATTCTTGTAGTAATAAATTCCCTGAACCAAAGAACTGGCACAGTTGCCTAATCCGGCAATTGCAATCCTAATTTCTTTTTTATTACCCGAAGCCTTGGCTGACTTTACTGATTTTTTTGCCATATTTGATAAAAACTATTATAATTAATTATATACAACTGTATTTTACACCGGTAAAATAGTTTGTCAATATATATTTATGACTCCTTTTGAAAGATTAACCAAATCTAATACCAAAGAAAATCTTTGGATCTATATCTTAGCCACCTTAAAAAAGCATTCCAACTATGCTTGGGATTTGCATTCTTCAATTGAAAAAGACTTTGGCTTCAAGCCGGGCAACATCACTCCCTACCGCGTCCTTTATCGATTAGAAGAACAAGGCTTTGTCAAAAGCGAAGCAGAAGACAGACGAAGGGTTTACAAAATCACCGAAATGGGCGAAAAGGAATTAGATAAGGTAAAGAGCTTCTATTCGGAAGTCTTAAAAAAGATAAGCTAAAGTATGGAAAAAGAGAAAAAAACAAAAGAAGAAAAAGAGACCGACATCCAGCAAATCGTCAATCATTTTTTCTATACCAAAGGCTTCTCTCTTGACGAAATCAAAGAATCAGCTAAAAAGAAGAAGATAATCTATTCTAGATTTACGAGACCGGGCAAGGAATTGCTTGATTTGGCTGGTTCGGTAGAAAAAGCCAAAGAAGCAATGACCACGGTGGCCAATTGGGCCAAATCCCGCAATCTTGATTATTCAATCGAAACGGTTTTCAAAAAATGGCTGGAATTGGGAAAATTAAAACCCAAGGAAATTGTAAAGAAGCCTTATTACCGAAACCAACCCATGATCTGGTCGCAAACCAAAAGAAAATGGTACGTCATTGATGACGGAGGAGAATGGCTTGAATACGCTGATAAAGAAAACAAGATAGAATGGAGAATCGAAAAATAATAAATAAAAAATAAAAAAATGTTGTCATACGCAGAATTAAACAGGGGTGTAATTATTGTTATCAATGACCAGCCCTACGAAATAGTAGAAGCTTTAAATACATTTAAAGGCAGAGGCCACTCTTACCTTCAAATGAAATTAAGAAATTTAATGAATGGTGCCGTTATTTCAAAAACAGCTCAGCCTAGAGACACTTTTGAAGAAGCTGATGTTGAAGAAAAAGAAGCTAAGTTCGTTTACGGAGCCAAGGGAAAATATATCTTCAGCGATATTAAAGATTCAAGCAAGAGATTTGAATTAACCGAAGAACAAGTCGGAGAAAAAGCTAAATTCCTCAAAGCTAATGAGGAAGTAAAGACTATTCTTTTTGATGACAAAATCATTAATGTAATTATTCCCATCAAAGTTCAATTAAAGGTTACTGAAGTTCCACCGGGAGTTAAGGGAGACAGAGCTCAATCAGGAACTAAATTAGTGACCCTAGAGACTGGAGCAAAGATAGACGCCCCCTTGTTTGTAAACGAAGACGATATAATTGAAATAAATACCGAAAGTGCCACATACGTCAGAAGAGTGAATGAATAACAAAACCGCCGATTATCTCGGCGGCTTTTTTATTTAACAAATAAATTACAAAGACAATGTCCGTCTCTTGCAACTTCGTTCTCGTGATAAATACAAGGACAAATTATCTTTTTATCCTCTTCCTTATCCCCTGTTACTTTTCGACAAGGACAATATATTTCTCCAAATTTTTCTTTACGCATTAATAATCCCTTAACTAACCCTAAAACAATAGCATCATTGGGATTAAGCTTGAATCCTTTACTCTTAGCATGCTCAGCGCTTTTTTTTGTTAATTCTTCAATATCTTTTTCTTCCATATTAAATCTTTGAATTTATCCAATTCCTAATTTCTTCTTCTTGTTTCAAACCGACAAATTTATCTTTAACTTCCCCATTAATAAACAAAACAACAGTGGGAATTCTATCAACTCCGAACATGTCTCCGGTCTTAGGGTTCTTATCCAAGTCCATCTTATAGAAATCAACTTTACCGGCATATTCTTCCGAAAGCTTTTCAATGATTGGTCCTAACATCTTGCAAGGAGGACACCATTCGGTAAAAATATCTACCAAGACCGGTTTGTCATTGCTTTTTACCGCTGATTCAAAAGTATCATCTGTTAAAATATTCATCTTTTTGTCTATTATTTTTATAACCATATTATACATGTAAATAAAAAAAGGGGCAATTAATTTTGCTCTTTTTTTCTTCCGCGGTCTCCCACAGATACAGCTTTTGTCCGAATTCTTTTTTCCAGCCAGGGATTAACGTTCTTTTCGTCAAGTTTTCTGAATCCTTGAAGGACGATTTCCATGATTTCTTCCGTGGAAAATTCTTTTCCGCTTAAAGTGCCTTTATTTATCTTGCGATAGCAATAGATAAAGGCTCTCAGAATTGCATTTTCCATTTCTCGGATAAGTACTTCGATCTTATCATGGCAATCTCTGCAGACATAGACAATGATTTCATTGTCTCCGAATACGGCTCGCTTGTATATGTGATGTTCCGTTAAGGCAATGTTTTCTTTTTTACAGATTGGACATCTTCCTATCTTGAAAGAATGGTAACCATTTCCGTTCCCATTACCATTGCCTTTGTTCCCATTACGTTTCCTAACATTTTTGGTCAAACTACATCCTCCAAAATTATATAAATGTAATGGAACCTGAATTATCAAGATTCCAAGTATAATTTAGACCTTTAAAAAACACTTGTCAAATTACTCCTTTTCTATCTCCTTTTTAATTTCTTCAAACTCATTTTCAATCTCTTTGAACTGTTTCTTGGCTTCTTTGATTATTCCGGCTGCTTCTTTCACCTTTTCAAGACCTTCTTCAACATCAACCTCCTCCTGTTTTTCAAACCACTCAGCAATCAAAGATAACTTTTTGAGACTTTGGTTAAGATTTTTTTCCTTCATTTTTTTGTATTTCTTTAACTTGCGTATTTATTATTCCGTTATGTACTTTCAAATCAATAATGTCTTCGACTTTCACATTATTAATATCTTTAATGACTCCTTTTTTATTGGTCGCAATGCAATATCCTAATTTTAAATTCCTTTCCGGGTCGTTTTGATTGATTATCTTTTCGATATTCTCCAACTTGTCTCTCATTTTATTAATTTCATTCTCAAGTATTTTGGGAATCACCGACTTAATTCTATATTCAATCATTTTAAATAAAGAAATAACTTTCTCCAATTTATCTTTTATCTTCAAGAATAAATTATTAATTCTGTATTCCGAACTTCTCAAAGAAGAAGAAAAAGAATTGAAGATTTCCCTTTCTCTGGCTTTTAATTCCGACTCTGCTTCCTGCCAGGATTGATTCAAAAGGTTCGCCGCCGCAGTCGGAGTCGAAACCATCTTGTCGGCTGCCAAAGCTAATAACGGCACATCTTTGTCATGCCCGATGGCCGCAATCACTGGGAAAGGAAGACTGTTGACCTCCCTAATCAAGACTTCATTATTAAAGGCCAGAAACGACTCCAGGGAGCCTCCTCCTCGCATAATGACAAGAACATCAATATCAGCCTTCTTCATTGTCCTAACGCTATTTAGGAGGTCCTTAACCGCTTCCAATCCTTCAACCCGGGAGTCGATAAACTTGATTTGGAAACCAAATCTTCCTAAATTGTTCAAAAAGTCAGAAATAACCGCTCCCTGCTTAGAGGTAATGATTCCCACTCTTTTAACAAAAGAAGGAATTTCTTTCTTTTTATCCAAATCAAACAATCCTTCATCCTCTAACTTCTTTTTTAATTTCTCGTATTCTTTTTTCAATTCTCCCTCGCCCATCAATTGAATTGTTTTTGCTTTAAAACTCAATCTTCCGGTCGGAGGATAAACATCGGGAATTCCTCTAGCGGTAATTTCCAATCCTTCTTTCAATTCCACTCCGCATAATCTGTAATCGTTATTCCAAATAACACAAGACAAGACACTCTTGTCTTTCTTGTCTTTCAAAGAAAAATAAACATGCCCGACCGAGCTGATTTTAACTTCTGAAACCTCTCCCACTATTCTGGCTTCAAAAGAATTAAGAATTCCGTTTAATAATTTGAGATAAGCAGAAATAGAAAGAATGTTATTCTCCAAAAGTTCCTTGACCGCTGATTTGCCTTTTTGTTCCATAATAAGATTATATCTTTTTTTGCTTAATAAAAAAAGCCCGCTAAATGTATTTACATTAGCGGAAAAAATTAGGCGGTCACCGGAATATCCCCAAGGATGATTCCCAGATTATGATTCCAAGGAATAACTCCTTGCAGAACCCTTTCCGAAACATCATCTGGACACCCGAAAGCAGCAATAATGACTGCCATGTCGGGAATCTCCGAAACCTTTACTGAATTCATGCATTCGACAATCTTTTCGGGAAGAGGCTCTCCATGAACCATCTTGGAAATGACATCCATGTCAATCTCTTTGAGACGGACTATCACTTCGCAAATCTTCCAGGCGTGAATGAAGTCATCAACCGGAATTGACCTGACACTTCCACCGGGGCAAATGATATTTAAAGCCAGAACGGGATCAAAAATCATTTCCACTTGAGCAAAGCCAGACATTCCTTCGATTTGAAAGAGTGGACTGCGCCAAACTACTTCATCGTCTTTTTTCTTGCCTTTCACAACAATACTCCCTTAAAAGCGTACTATTTCAGTACGCCTAGATTATAACATATTTAGTATTTTTGTCAATATCAAAACTACTTCTTTTCGTGCTTTATTTTAGCCATGACTGCATTCTTTCGGTAATTGCAAAAATCACAATCTTGGTTCATTTCCGGAATCTTGTCACCCATTAAGCATTTCTTGATATCCATCAAAGCTCCTTCGATCCAAGAGTCATCTCCGGTATACGGAATGACTTTAATATCGAATTCCAACTTCTTGTCGAAATACGGTTTCCCTGTATCTCCGTTGCAATAAACAAAATATCCGGTCGGAGAAACATTAAATCCGTTCTTTCTGAAAAGCCACTGATAAATTTCCATCTGTCGCTTGTATCCCCTCTGCCATTCGGCATCCAAATTAACTTCGCTAGTTTTGGAAGTTGCTTTGTAATCAACAATAATCACCTCCCCTTTCGGATTAATCCAGATATCATCAATCGCCCCGGTAATCAAAAGATTAGTCGGAGTATGCAAGTATTCAATTCCCTTAAAAGTATTTCTCCAGGTATCAATATCTTTGTGCTGATAAGGAATGGCATCGATGCCAAATTCCTCGATAAAAGGATGAATGGTTTGGTCTTTTCTGTATAAATCAAATTCTTTTTTTAATAAAGAATCAACGGCACTATTTAAAGTGAAAGGAAAACCGGGCGGTCTACCTATTCCCAATCGCCTGTCCAAATAGAAACACTGCGGACATTCCATAAACAAGTCGATTTTGGAACGGCTCAACTTGAACGGAGTTTTCGATTCGGGATTGAAAATATTGTTTGATTTTTTGTAATATTGTGACATGTAATATATTTTAACTTAAAAGAATCTTGATTGCCTCGTATTTGGGTTTAATTATTTTCTTTGAATTTTCAAAATTAAGCTGATTCCATTTGTTTTCAAGCTTTCTCCTCACCGCCTCTTTAGCTTCGCCCTGATTTAAATTTTCATAAATGAAAGCGGCTTTGAATATTCCCGGAACATTATCGAAATTGCTTAAAGCATCGGCATCGGCAATTATCTTTTCTTCAATACTCAGCGGATTATTCTTTTGCGAACCGCGATGATTTAAAATGCAATTCTTGACCATTTCTATCTTTTCAAGTGGATAATTCAATTCTTTCAATTTTTCTTCGGCGATTTTCGCTCCGGTAAGATGATGGTCTTCCCGGCCGTAAATGACCGAACCAATATCGTGGAGCCAGGCTGAAATCTCAACCACCTCTTTATCAGCCCCCAATTCCTCGGCTAATTCAAGGGCATATTTAACCGTCGGAACAAAATGAAAAACAAAAGGCTCCTCGCCATATTTACTGCTTGGCTTTAGTGATTCTTTCTCAACAAAATTTCTAACCTCTTCAATTATGTTCATCTTTATTCAACAAGAAAAGTGTTCCCACCAACAATAGAGGAAGAGATATCAAAACAAAGGTATCTAATCTTTCGTAAGTTCCGTAGAAAAGACTAAAAGCGATACCCAAGATTACAAAAATAATTCCTCCGGTTCTTGTCTTTTTCCAGGCATAAGCCAAAGAAACGATAAGAAGGATGGTTGGGATATTATGCATCAAGAATCCCCCCATTTTCTCCAATGCTGTCGCAGTTGAATTAAAAACATCCAAGGACAAAAGAACAAAGAAAGAAATGTAAACGATAGTTAATACTCTGGGAAGCCAAACGGTTAACATTTGTTTTGCCTTCATATTATTTATTATTTTTATTATTCTTATTATTTTTTTCCTGCTCAAGTTTCTGAGAAGACTTACCTCCCTTATATTTACCCACTTGTCTTTCATAGGAATTCATCTTCCCGATATTTCTTACCGGATGTCTTACAAATAATGTCATACCTCTATTATATCTCTAAAAACAAAAAACGCCAACAGTGTTGGGTTGGGTATAAAAAAAGAGGTTATCCTCTTTATTGTGTTGTTCTTTTTTCCATTTTATCCAAGTCCATTTGATGGGCTCGGCTTCTTTTGTTTGCAAGCTCAGCATAATAAGTTTTTCTTTTTTGAGGAGTCATTTTTAATGCTGCCTCAACATCCAGGTTTAAGGATGGATGAAATTCGTTTCCACGAAGCCATACATTGAACCATAGCCACCAATAAGCTTTTTTCGCAATTGCCGCTACGAATCTTTTAATTGACATTATCCAGTGATATATTTTAAATAGCAAGGGAGACATTTTAATTCCTCTGGGTTGTGAACGAACACAAAACCTATTTTAAAAATATAATTAATTAATAATTTTGTCAATTCACCTCCCAATATGTCTTGCCATATTACTTTATTTGTGTTAAAATATAGAAAAATAATGACCATTTGGTCTTTTTATAATACTAATGAAAGTAGCTATAAATATCACCAGGGAACCATTGGGTGGAATAACATCTGTAAACCTAAACCTTTTTAATCATCTTCACGGTTCAAATATTTCATTTCTGGGCATAGAATTGAATGCTTTTAGGAAATGTAAATCCCCTGTCGTATATAGACACTTATCTCCGGAATGGTTCAATCATCAAATTATCAGTATTTGCGATTTTTCAATAAATGAAATAGTTAAAAATTCTAATTCTCTTAAAGATATTGAAAAAAAATTCAAACCGATAATAAAGATATTAAGGGAAATCATTAGAAATGAAAAACCTGATGTTTTTTTAATTAACGGAACCTACTATATCCCTTGGATCATATCTATCGCCGCCCGCAAAGAAGGCGTCCCCGTTGTTTTATGGTATGCTGGAGTCTTAACGAAAGAAACAGCTCATTTTGCAGAAAAAGAAAGAAAGATATTCTTGGAAATGGAAAGAAGTATAATTAAAAATTCTTCGAAAATAATATTCCCATCTAAGATATGCAAAGATACTGTTTTAAACGAAGTGATAACATCAAAAAAAGTACAAGAAGGGTCTATTATTCCTAATCCAATCTCTCCTTTGTTTACCAAAGAGAAAAAACAAAAAAAGATAGTAAAAAATAAAATAGCTTTTATCGGAAGAAATGCTCCGATTAAAAACTTAGAAGCTTTTATTTCTTTGCATTTATTATTAAATAAAAAAAAATGGAAGCATGAGGCAACAATAATAAATGGAAAGGAACATAAAGCTATTAAAAATATACCCGAAGATATTAAAATAATGCCCATGATGGATAGTGAGAAAATGAAGTATTTTTATAAAAAACAGGGCCTAATTATAAGCCCTTCTCATTTTGAAACTTTTGGCAACGTTCCAGTTGAAACAGCCTGCATCGGTGTTCCGGTTTTAATCAATGAAAGCATGGGCTGTTCGGAAGTTTTCTCTCAAGCAGGATTAAATGAAATGATTATAAATTTTGACGATTTAGAGGCGGTAGCTGAAAAAACAATCAACCTTTGCGGAAAAACACTGGACTCGTCAAAATTAAAAACACTCAAAGATTTAGTAGATTGCGGAAGTGTTTCTGGTAAAATAGTTAAAATTTTAAAAGAATACTCTATTTAAATTAATTTACCAAAGTTCCGAACTTCTCCCCCTTTAAAGCTTTAGATATATCTTTAATGTTTTCAATATTGAAGACGATAATCGGTTTTTGATTGTCCGAACACAGAGCAAAAGCTGTTAAATCCATAACATTCAATTTCTTTTCTAAAGCTTCCTCAAAAGTTAAATTCTCATATAATTTAGCATCGGAATACTTTTTCGGATCCTTGTCATAAACTCCGTCAACATTAGTCGCCTTTAAAATCAAATCACAATCAATCTCGCAAGCCCTTAAAGCTGCCAAAGTGTCGGTAGTGAAATACGGATTACCGGTTCCGCCGGCAAAGACAACCACCTTGCCCTGATTCAAGTAATCAACCGCTCTCTTTTTGGAAAAAGATTCACAGACCTTATCCATTTCTATTGATGACATTAATTTCGCAGGAACATCCAAAGATTCCAAAGCTTCTTCCAATCCCAAACCATTGATAATGGTTGATAGCATTCCCATATAATCGGCTGTTACTTTGTCAAAATGTTCTTCGCCCACTTCCCGCCCTCTAAAAATATTCCCTCCGCCGATAACAACGGATAAATCGATATCATTTTTCTTTTTAATCTCGGCAATCTGTTTAGCTATTTCCAAATAAGAAGTTAGAGAAACTCCTTTTCCGTTTTCTTGGCCGAACGACTCCCCGCCTATTTTCAATAAAACTCTTTTGTATTTTTTCATTTGAGGTAATAAAAATTATTATCACCGGTATTATATTCTATTTATCAAAACCAGGCAAATAAAAAAGATTTGCTATTTGCAAATCTCGTCTTTTTCGATTACCTCGGTCATTCTGAATATCCACCAGTTATAAAGTGCGCCAGAATACCTAGCTTTGCCGAAAGCTTTGATATCTTCTTTTCTCTTAAAATAAAGAGAACCGATTAAATAAGAAGAATAATCGCTATCGGGAAGACCCCAGTCAGGATTCATGTCGTCGCTGGAAAAAGAGTATGATCCTCTTTTGCTCTTTGTTAAAATATTCAGAGCTAAAAGAACCGCATAGACATATTGCCTGATAGCTTCGCGAGCCCGATAGTCGGCAATATCGACAACTTTTTCCATTTTCTGCCAGTCGACAATGATTTTGTTGCCCTTCTTGCTTAAAATTTTAACAAGATATCTTTCATAAGCTTTGAAAGTTTTCTTAGTCTCCTCCTCATCACGCCTTATTAGAATATCCGCCTCAGGGATAATAATTTTTCCGCCCTTAACAGTAATCTTAAACATAGTCAAACCTCTTTAAATTTAAAAAATCTAAGAAGAATATAGCAAAAATAGAAATATTATGCAATCAGCTCTAATCTTCTGTCGTCGTTGCAAGTTGTCCGCAAGCCGCTTTGATTCCCCGACCAAATTCATATCTTTGGGTGGTAAAGATTCCCTCTTTTTCCAAATACTCTTTAAATTTCTTAATTGTTTTAGAATCAGAAGCTTTAAATTTTCCGGTCGGGTTATAGACTATCAAATTAACCATGTATAATGGTTTTTTCATAATCTTCGATAATTCTTTAGCACATTCAAGAGAATCGTTCTCTCCTTTTATCATTAAATACTCAAACATCACCTTTCTCTTGGTTTTTAAAATATAATCATCGACCGCTTTTAAAACATCTTTCAAAGGATATTTTTTATTCACCGGCATTAATTTGCTTCTCAATTCATCATTAGGAGCATGCAAAGAAATAGAAAGGTTCACCTGTAAGTCTTCTTTAGTAAATCTTTCAATTCCTTCAATTATTCCTGAAGTCGAAACAGAAATCTTACGACTACCAATATTGAAATATTCAGCGTTATTTAAAGTATGAATCGCCGCCATCACATTGTCGTAATTTAAAAACGGCTCTCCCATACCCATAAAGACAATATTGGTTACCTTGCAAACTCTCATAAACAACAAAACCTGAAGAACTATTTCTTCGGCCGTTAAGCTCCTTTTCAATCCCATGGTTCCGGTCGCGCAAAAAGAACAGGCTAAAGGACAACCGACCTGAGAAGAAACACAAACTGTCGAACGGTTGTCAGTATGTTTCATTAAAACCGACTCAATTTTTAGTCCGTCCGATAATTCAATTAAAGCCTTGAGTGTATTTCCTTCATCAAACATTTTGTGTTTGATTTCTAAAGGACATTCTTTTTTTAATTCTTCGCGCAAAGATAAAGGCAAAACTGTCGCCTTGTCCCAATCTTCGATTAAATCCTGAAAAATCAGCTTGCGCACCTGTTTAATCCTGTATTTGGGCTGAGATTTTAATTTTTCTTCAATTAAAGACAAGTTCATTCTTTGTTTTCTATCACTTTAACTTCTTCCTTAGTCAAAACATTCTCGTTCTTTATTTTATCAACAATGGTTGAAAGTTTTTTAGTTCTAGTAATCGACACTTCGTCGAACTGGGTCGAAACCGCTCTGATTTTCTTACCCAAAGAATCAACCTCTTCATTGTATTTATTGTATTCAATTTCAAATTTCTTAATCAGTTTAATAATCTCGTGAAGATTCTCCTGATATTTGAAACTTTTATACGATTGGAAGACCATTCGCAAAATAGCGGTAAAGCTGAAAGGTCCAGCCAAAACAACTTTCTTTATCATGGCATCATTCCAGGCTTCATTCATCTGGTCATAAATGAAACTGAAAATCATTTCATTAGGAACGAATAAAATAACGAAATCAACGGTATCTTCTTCGGGATTAATATATTCTCGTCCCGATATTTCTTTTATTCTACTCTTAACATCCTGCTCAAAAGCTTTCTTGAATTGTTTTTTCTTTTCCTTATCTTCCTCGTCATTAAATTTGATGAAATTATTCAAAGGAAATTTAACATCAATATTTATTTTTGTTCGGTCAGGTAAAAAAATGGTAAAGTCGGGACGGTTGGCATTATTGTCCTGAGCGGTATTAACTTCATAATTTTCTCCTCTCACAAACCCGATCGTCTTTAATAAATTCTCGGCGATTTCCTCACCGTATTTTCCTCTCAATTGATTATTTGATAAGACATTCCTTAGTCCTTCGGTTGAATCTTTCAAACTGCCGGTCACCGTCTTGTATTCTTCCAAGACCGTTCTTAGAGTATTAAATTCTCCAATTCTTTCTTTTTCCACTTCGTCCAATTGCTTTTTGCTCTTATCTAATTCTTCGTGAACCCGGTCAATCAGATCTTTAATCGTGTCTTTGTTGTGCTGGATTGATTCACTAATAATCTCCTTTTTGGAATCAAACTGTTCCAACAATCTTTTTCTTTCTTCTTCAAATAATTCCTTGCTTCTTTTAACATTCTCGTTCATCAATTTTTGAAAAAGAAGATAGGTAAAAACAAGGATTATAAATAATGAAGCTATTAAAGTGATGGTTTCGGTTGTCATATATATTCAATATATCACACTTTCCTCTTTTGTAAGAGAAATACTTTATCGTTTTTTCGAACAACATCCTTGAAAACAATTGCCACTTCTTCTCCTTTCTTTCCCTTTTGTATATTTTTGTTTTCAATCTGTATTGATTCAACTACTTGTTCGATATAGGTATTAGTTCCTTCAATAATAATCTTGTCTCCCACTTTCAAATCCAAATGATTCAAGGTTACCGAACCAGATTTAACGCGAGGATAATAATGAGTGACATAACCGACCAATAATTTCTTATCGGTTGAAACATTGTCCGCTTTGTCGTAACTGATTCCTTCTTTTCCTGGAGTTCCGAAATAGAAGCCGGTTGAAAATCCTCGATTATAAACCGAAGACAATTCTTCTTTCCATTTCTTAACTTTTTCAATTGTAAATGTTTTGTCGAAATAAGCATCGATCGCTTCCCGGTAACACCTCGAAACAACTTCGATATATTTAGGGTCTCTCCTTCGTCCTTCAATCTTAAAAGAATTGATTCCCGCTTTGATTAATTCGGGAACGAATTCAATCATGCATAAATCTTTGGCACTCATGAAATATTTTCCTTCGTTTGAAATCGCATTACCTTCTTCGTCCGATAACATCCATTCTTTTCGGCAAGGCTGGGCACAGCTTCCACAATTAGCCGACTTGCCGTACAAATAAGCTGACAAAATGCAACGGCCGGAAATAGCCATGCACATTGCTCCATGGACAAAAACCTCAACTTCAATCTTCACCTTCTTTGTAAGTTCTTTAATTTGTTTTAAAGTCATCTCCCGAGCCAAGACCACTCTTTTCGCTCCCAGCTTTTTATAGAATATTGCTGACTCGTAATTAGAAATATTGGCCTGGGTGGAAACGATAAAAGGCAGCTTGATTTTTCGAGCTATCTGGATAATTGCCGGGTCCCAAACGATAACGGCATCCACGCCCTCTTTTTTGGCCTTTTTAAGCAGCTTTTCCGCCTTTTTGATATCTTGGTTATAGACGACAGTATTGACTGTCAGATACCCTTTTAGGCCATATGAATGACATTTCTCAATAAAGGATGAGAGCTCCGAAACTTTAATGCCTGAAGCTGCTCTCATACTTAATTCATCAACGCCAAAATACACTGCATCAGCATAGTTTTTACAGGCTTCCAAGCTGGCCCAATCACGGATCGGACTCATTAGTTCTGGTTTCTTCATATTTAAAATTTATCATATTTTGGTATAAAAAAATAGGGTTAGATACGGTTGCGTTTTAATGGATAAGCTGCTTCCAGCTTTCTTGCAACCAGTTCATAACCCTCTTTGATTTCTTTCATGTCCTTGTTCTGTCGGAACAATTCCTTGCTGAGTTCCTGCCATTTGGAAGTTCTTATCCTCCAGCTGTCGTTATCGATAACGTCAGCAATGAACAGCTCTCCGTCCGGTCCGATTCCGAACTCAAGTTTGAAATCGATAAGACGCAGATTGAGAAGAATCAGCGCATCCTCAAGAATGAGGAATGTTTTATACGCAAAGCTTTCAATCTTTACAATTGACGCATGGTCCGGCAAAATGTCTTCCGAGAAAAGCGTGCAAAGGAATGAAAGATGATCAGTGCTCGGTACCTCGGGATTCTTGATTACCCAGTCCTGAGATTTAGGATTGATAATCAAAGGATCATCAATTGGCTCCCTGGTCTTCTGGTCAATCAGTTTTCCGATTTCCTTTCCTTTTTTGGAACGAATAACTCCTCCCGTGGTCTTCAAGAAGAATTCAACGTGCAGTTCATCGAACCTTAAAGGAATCTTACCCGACTTCTTTAGTTCCGGGTTGCGCCGAAGAATACTGCCGACAGCATGTCTTCTTACCACAACCTCAAGAGGAATCATTTGGCACTTCTTGGCCAAAAATTCGGTCTCACTGATTCTTCCCAGATAAGCAACTGGCACACCGGCTTTTTCCAGGAGTTCGAAGTTGACACAGGTGATGGTTGTCGACAATTTTGCCTTATCATTCATCTCCCTTGTTTGTTTCGGATCATTCTTTTTGGTAATATCATCTTTGTTTTGGATGATTACCAATTTGTCGTTACCAACGACTTCATAGACCCTCTTGGTCTTTCCTTCATTCAGTAGTTTTCCTTTCTTGTACAAGATAATCACCTAGCTCTTCAACGTATTAAATTGTGTTAAAAAGCTGTCTATACAATACTATTAATTAAGATTTTGTCAATAAAAAAAGAGGGTTAGCATTAGCTTAATTCCTCAATTTCTTTTTTGTATACGCTGAGCGGAAAAATCCTCTCAGCCAGATATTTAGAGTCTTTAATTAATTCACTTCCCTTAAAAATACTGGCAGTTTGAGGGGTAATACCTTCCCCTACCCAAACGGGAACGATTTCCTTACTTTCTTCGTCAATCTCCATTCCGAGATCAATTTCGAAATATCTTAAATTAAGATTACTTGATTTAAAATAATTATTGATAATCTCGGCGGCAGAAAGAGTCCTTTCGGTTGCATTGAGAAGAAAATGAGCTGGATTCACCCTGTATTGCTTATGAAACGAAAGCCAATCTTTTAGAATACTAACCGCTTCATGGAATTTCAGTGTCTTGTCGGTTTGAAAAATACAATCGTCTCCTGACAAGATGCAACTGATAGGTATTTTATCAACCTTCCTAACAAAAAGAACTCTTCCCAGATGAACCATCCGGTCCTCACCTGTAATCTCGCTTAAAGCGACAATCCTTGATTGAGAAGATTCTTCGATATTATTTCTGATTCTCTTCCTCACCAGGCTTTTGGTAAACACGGTGAGCGCTCTCATAGCAATACCATCTCCGTTCGTGTATTCTTTTAAAACAAAACTTTCGACTGTTTTAGAATGATTCGGAGTTGTATAGTAACGGCAAAATTGATCTTTACCGATAAGAGTAAGGTTTTCCATAATTAACCTCTATTCAGTTCTCAAAGAACTGACTATATAGTCTATATAACAATTATAATAAAAAAGCAACGGATTCACCGTTACTTCTTTTTCATTATCTCATTTAGTATTTCTTTGACTTTTTCAATACTGTCATAGTCGTAAATAGAAATCGGAATCTTTTTCTTTCTCCACTTACTCATTCTTTCTTTCAAAACATCTTTATCCACCAAGTCCGACTTGGCAATAAAAATGTATTCTTCTTTTTTCAATAATTCAGGATTATAATCTCCCAATTCTTTTTTAATCGTTTCGTAATCCTTTTTAAAGTCTTCTGATTCGGCTGAAATGAAATGAAATAATATTTTAGTCCTTTCCACGTGCCTTAAAAATTTGATTCCCAATCCCTTCCCTTCCGAAGCACCCTCAATCAATCCAGGAATATCGGCTAAAATCAAATCGTAATAAACTCCCAAATGAGGCTCCAAAGTTGTAAAAGGATAATTGGCTACCTTGGGATTGGCATTGGTTAATTCTTTTAATAAACTGGATTTGCCGACATTGGGCAAACCGATGAAACCGATATCGGCAATCATTTTCAATTCCAATCTTAAAGTATAAGCCTCTCCTTTAATTCCTGGCTGACATTGCATCGGAGTAGTGTTAGTTGAAGAACGAAAAAGAAAATTACCTCTGCCTCCTTTTCCTCCCTTAGCCATTAAAATTGGTTCGCCAATCTTAACTATTTCAATTCTCTCGTTTTTGTCCAAATTATTAATTACTGTTCCTACAGGAACCTTAAAAATAACATCTCTACCTTTTGGACCATCAACGAACTCTCCTTTTCCATTTCCTCCATCTTCAGCCTGGACTGCTTTTTTAAAACGGAATTGTTTCAAAGCGCTTAAATCAGAAACTCCGACAAAGTAAAAACTGCCTCCTTCTCCTCCGGAGCCTCCAGTCGGACCCAAGGCAAATCTACTCTTCTGGAATGCAACGCATCCCTTGCCTCCGTTTCCAGCCCTTACCCTAATTGTTACGTCATCTATAAGCATATTAATACATTACACTATTATCCTAATCTTTCAAATATTTTTTCCCCTTTAATTTGTCCGGCATGTATTCCTGTTTTTCCTTATACTCAAAACTGGGACTGTATTTATATCCCTTTCCATATCCAACTTCATCCATTAATTTAGAAACCGCATTCCTTAAATGCAAAGGAACGGGAAGATTTCCGTGCTTTCTCACATCATCGGCCACTTTTCCGTAAGCAACATACAATTCATTTGATTTCTTGCACTTGGACATGTAAACCACCGCCTGCGCTAAAATAACATTACATTCCGGATAACCGATAAAATGACAGGCCTGATAAGCACTAACCGCTTGCTCCAAAGCTCTCGAATTAGCGAGCCCGATATCCTCGGAAGCAAAACGAACTAAACGACGGGCAATAAATAAAGGGTCTTCTCCCGATTCAACCATCCGACTTAACCAATAGAGAGCAGCATTGGCATCTGAACCCCTCATTGATTTATGCAAAGCGGAAATAATATTGTAATGCTCTTCCCCGTCTCGGTCATACATTAAAGCCGCCTTCTGAGTGGCTTCTTTTATTAATTCAACATTGATTTTACTCGAGACCGAAGCCGCGTATTCTAAAATATTCAAAGCAATGCGGGCATCCCCATTACTAACCAGAGACAATAAATCAACCGCCTTCTTATCAATCTTTATTTTTAAACTTCCCAATCCTTTCTTTTTGTCTTTCAGCGCTCGCTTAATAATTAAACCGATACTTTCTTTGGTCAATTGTTTAAAAACAAAAACTCGCGAACGAGATAATAACGCCCCCCTGACTTCAAAGCTGGGATTTTCCGTGGTCGCGCCGATCAAGGTAATCAATCCGCTTTCAATGTGCGGCAACAATCCATCTTGCTGTGTTTTATTCCAACGATGAATTTCATCGATAAAAAGAATGGTTCTTTTTCCTAATCTTTGATCTACTTTTGCTCTTTCAATTATTTCTCGTAAATCTTTGAGACCGCTCGAAACCGCGCTCACTCGGACAAACTCCGATTTGGTTTGTTTGGCGATAATAAAAGCCAGGGTTGTCTTACCTGTTCCCGGAGGACCCCAAAAAATCATCGAAGGAATCTTATCTGTCTTAATCGCCTCTCTCAATAATTTCTTTTCGCCCACGATTTCATCCTGACCCAAAAACTCCTCCAGTGTTTCTGGACGCATCCTATCGGCAAGAGGGTTGTTAATGTTTAAAGTGGACATATTCCTTTTCTTTTATTATAATGAAAAAGCAATAAAAAAACAACGAAATGGAAAATATAGACGAAACATTCCCTAAGAACTACGACTTTAAGTCGCTTGAAGACAAATGGAGAAAAGCTTGGGACCAAAAAGAACTCTTTAAATTCTCCTACAACGAAGGAGATAAGCTTTTTACCGTTGATACGCCTCCACCCTACGTCTCCGCCGACCATTTGCACGCCGGTCATATCATGAGTTACACCCAGGCGGAATTCATCGTCCGCTACAAAAGAATGCAGGGATACAAAGTATTCTATCCTATGGGCTTTGACGACAACGGATTGCCGACCGAAAGATTCGTTGAAAAGAAATACAAAATCGACAAATCGAGAACTACCAAGAAAGAATTCATTGATCTTTGTTTAAAAGAAACCGAAAAAGGAATTGAAACGTATAAGAATCTTTGGAACATGCTGGGTATTTCCGTTGACTGGTCCAAGACATACAGCACGATCGCTCCTCTGCCGACCAAGGTTTCCCAATGGTCTTTAATCGATTTATACAAAAAAGGATTATTATATCGACAAGAACTGCCGATTCTTTGGTGTCCAACCTGTCAGACCGCCATTTCCCAATCTGATTTAGAAGACAAAGAAAGGGATTCCAAAATGAACTACTTGAGCTTCCCGATTAAAGACGGTGAAAGTGTTTTGATCGCCACCACCAGACCGGAACTATTACCGGCTTGCGTGGCTTTGTATTTCAATCCCACCGACGACCGATACAAAGAATTGGCTGATAAAAAAGCAATCGTTCCTCTTTTTAATCAGGAAGTAACATTCAAAACTAGCGAAGCGGTAGACAAAGAAAAAGGAACCGGCCTAATGATGGTTTGCACCTGGGGCGACCAAGAAGATTTGGAAAAATGGAGAACTGACAACTTGGAAACCAAGAGCCTTTTAACTCCCGATGGAAGATTGAACGAACTGGGACAGAAATATGAGGGATTAAAAATTGAAAAAGCCAGAGAAGAAATAATCAATGACTTAAAAGAACAGGGATTCTTAATCAGACAAGAAGATTTAAATCACTCGGTTAATGTCCACGAAAGATGTGATACTCCGGTGGAATTGATTTTAAGTAAGCAGTGGTTTATCAAAATCTCTGACCAAAAAGAAAAATGGTTAGAAATGGGAGAAAAAATAGACTGGCATCCCAAAGAAATGATTGAACCGTACAAGCTCTGGGTCAATTCTTTAAAATGGGACTGGTGCGTTTCGCGCCAAAGATACTACGGCGTACCTTTCCCCTTCTGGTACTGCAAAGACTGCGGAGAAGTAATCTTGCCTGACGAAAAAGATTTACCGGTTAGTCCGACCGAACAAGAAGCTCCAGTAAAAGAATGTCCTAAATGCGGTAGCAAGGAAATCATTCCCGAAACCGATGTTATGGACACCTGGGCCACTTCTTCCTGCACGCCCTTCCTTTTAAGAGAATTAGCCAATAATAAAGAATTGTTCCCGGTTGATTTGCGACCGAATGCCCACGAAATCATCAGAACCTGGGATTTCTATTCCATTGTTAAAAGCTTCTATCACTTTAATGATATTCCTTTTAAAAACATCATGGTTTCTGGCCACGGCTTAGACGTGCACGGAAAGAAAATATCGAAAAGATTAGGTAACTATGTTCCTTCTGATCAATTAGTTGAAGAATTTGGAGCCGATGCCATTAGATATTGGGCAACTGGTGCCGGACTGGGACAAAACTTAAGATTCAATCCCAAGGAAATCAAAAAAGGAAAACAAATCACCACCAAGCTTTGGAACGTTGCTCGATTCATTATTATGAACATCCAAAACTACGAAGAAAAAGATATTAATCTTGAATATCCTGACCTTTGGATATTAAAAGAAATGAACGAAACAATTAAAAAAGCGACGGAAAACTTTGAATCATACCAGTACGCTAAAGTAAAAAATGAAATCGAAGAATTCTTCATGTCTAAATTCTGCGATTACTATGTTGAATTTATCAAATACAGATTGTACGGAGAAAACGAAGAATCGAAAAAAGCAGCCCAATACACAATAAAAACTGTATTCACTAATATCTTAAAGATGTTCGCTCCAATTCTCCCCTTTATCACCGATGAGTTGTATACTCACTTCAGTACTGAAGAAAGTATTCATATCTCAAATTGGCCAATAACTCAAAAAATTGAAACCAATTTAGACGATTCTGATTTCAACGAAGCCATCTCGGCCATTGATGAGGTAAGAAAATACAAATCAGAGAATCAAATATCTCTCGGAGCGGAAATTGAAGAATACAAACTCCAAACTAAAGTCAATTTAGATAAATACGGAAAATTTATCAAAAAAGCCATCAGAGTAAAATCAATATCTTAAGCAAAACAAAAACACTCCCAATTGGGAGTGTTCTGCTTGTTTTCTTTAACCTCTATTTGATATTAAAGTATTTGCTTTTTTCAACCTTAGTTGAAGCCTCTCTTTCGGCCAAGCATTCTCTCTCTTTTTTTCTTTCGATTAAAAGATACATTACGATAATACATAAGATTAAGAACAATAGAGTCAATAATCCAGCGTAAGCCTGTAGGTTAACTAAAGAAATCAATCCAGCACCGGCTTCAGCACCTCTGATGACATCGATAGTTGCAGTTCTTTTAACTGTATCGGCACCTTTGGCTGAAACTTCGATTGTATTGATTAGCTCGTTAGAACCGTAGCTAAAGCTGCTGACATCATCAACCTTTCCTTTGAAAGTGATGACTTTTGATTCGCCTAAAGCGATTGTTCCGATATCCATATTAAGTGATAATGAACCACTGTATGATTGATTATCAATCTTAATATCGTTAATAGCAGTAATCTTGTCAGAAACAATAGTCTTCAAAACAACATTTTCTAACAATTTTGTGCCAGTAGAAGTGATAATTACTCTGAATTCTACCTCATCCTTAGGATTTGCAGTGATTGAATTCTGCCAAGCAGTTTCTTTTTGAGTGACGTTACGAACTAATCCCTCAAGTGAAATTTCTGCTTTAGTAACAACAACTGGTACATATCCTCCGGTTGTATAAGCTCGAGAGTATTGAGCCTCAGAATATGAATACATTCCTTCATCACAACCAACAGCCCATGCTTTGTAGTAATACCAAACATTGTTGGCTAAGTTGCTGTCAACAACAGATGAACCTGTTCCGTAATAAACAACTGTGCCGTCGGCAGAATTGTTCGGATAGCTTCCTGTTTTTCTTGTTACGATTGTGTAGCAAGAAGAAGTACTCTTATTCCATCTTAATGAAATCTGGTTGCTTCCAGCTGCAAGAGCAGTGAAACCTGTTACTGCATCTGGCTTAGTTACAAAAGTAATATCTTGTCCCATAACAGTCTCTCTTCCGTTTGAAGCTTCAGCTCTGAAGTGGTAAGCTTTTCCTTTTTCTAATCCAGAAACAAAATAATCAAATGTCTGTCCGGTAGTCTTATTAGTGGTCCAAGGAGTAGAATTGCTGTATGAAGAAAGTCTTCCCCAGTTAAATCTAACCGATGAATACTGTCCTCCGTCATTAGTCAAAACTCCGTTTAAAGTTGTTGAAGTTGTTCCAACAACTGGAGTGTTAGTTGTAACTGCTAATCCACTTGAATAACCTGAACCATAATTTCTAACCACAATGTTTACTGTGTCAGAATTGCTGTATCCGCGAGAATCAGTTACATATAAAGTACAAGTATAGGTAATATCTGAATTAACTGAAGGAGCGTAATATGTAGGATTTAATGAGTTTGAATTAGACAAACTTCCGCCATTACAAGACCAATACTGAGTTAAAGAATATCCATACTGACTGTATGCGTATCCATTCAAAGTTGTTGATTGATTTTCTTGAATATCTTTATTTGTACCTGCATCAACGGAAATACCAGAATATGTATTTTGTCCGCCAACAACGATTGTAGCTTGGGCATAAGCAACATATCCGCCTCTTTCAACTTTTACTTTAGCAGTATATGTACCATCATTGTAATAATTGCACATATCGTAAGCGGTATAATTTGTGTTGTTTGAATTTGCTACGATGTCCCATGAATTATCATTTTGGCAATCAAATCTATAAACTATAGGATAATCAGATAAACCAATACTGTTAACACTTGCTGTTAAATCTACTCCATTTAAAGGAGCTGATCCTGATGATGGGCTAGCTGATAAACTAACATTTAATTCTGGTGAAAACCATCCACCATTATTAACTGTTACCATTACTGTATCACTACCAGTATATCCTTTACTGTCTCTAGCAGTTAACGTACAAGTATAATTTGTAGTTGAGCTAACTGAAGGAGCGTAATATGTAGTAGATAAAGAATTGTAGTTAGATAAACTTCCGCTAGTACATGACCATGTATAAGTCATTGAATCACCTTGAGGGTCATTGGCATAACCTGACAAAACAGCATTTCCTCCACTGGTAACCGAAATATTTGAACCAGCTTCAACTGTTGGATTTTCGTTACTGTTTCCACTATCTATTACTGTTACATTTAAAGTATCACTACCAGTGTGTCCATCGGCGTCTCTAGCAGTTAACGTACAAGTATAAGTTGTAGTTGAGCTAACTGAAGGAGCATTATAGGTAGTACTTAAAGATGTAGAATTAGATAAACTTCCGCTAGTACATGACCATGAATAAGTCATTGAATCACCTTGAGGGTCATTAGCAGAACCAAATAAATTAACAGAATTTCCTTCGTTAACGCTTACATCTGAACCAGCATTAACTACTGGATTTTCACTAGGATTGCCAGTATTTACTACTGTAATATTCTTAGTGTCAGTATCGCTATTTCCTTTATTATCTCTCACAGTCAAAGTACAAGTATAAGTTGTAGTTGAGCTAACTGAAGGAGCGTAATATGTAGGATTTAAAGCAGTAGAACTAGATAAAGTTCCACCAGTACATGACCATGAATAAGTCAATGGGTCGCTTTGAGGATCAGTTGCTGTGGCTGAAAAAGCAACAGACTGTCCTTCATTAATGCTTATATCAGTTCCAGCATTTGCAGTTGGATTTTCATTTACAGTAGTATTTGAAATATTAGCAAAGAAAGTTACGTGACCTTGTGATGGCCATCCTCCAGCAACACTTCCAATATTAGCTTCAACACTAGTACCGTTATTAGTAACTGAAATCATTGTGCCTCCTGATGTTGATTGGTTAGGAAGCCATCTGGCAGTACTTTCAAAGGTAACAGTCTGAGAAGAAGTAATATTAAGAGTTACTGAATCAGAAACCTGGGCAGCGTTATCAGCCCATAAAACTCCAGAAAACACCTTCTGAGTGCCGGCTGATGTACTTGGAACACTTACTCTCATTTTTGTGTTGGTAGCATTTGTGCCATCAACAGTGTTGTGATAGTAAACATCGATTGCAATTCTGTCTCCCGCCTTAGCTGTAATTGATTTTGTCCAGCTGTATGTTCCGGCAGAAGTTGTAGAATTACCGATTCTTACCGTATCTAAATCGTTGCTAGCATTGTTGAATTGAGGAACAGCAGCAATGGCGCTACTAACTCCAACGAACAATACAGAAACCAAAGATACAAGACTCAAAACTATCGAACTATAAGATACTTTTTTTGTATTCATATATTTTTTATTATTTTTTAACTTATTTTTTATTATTTATTAAAAACGAATGATTAAAATAAATGGTGGAGGGAAGGTTTAAATGACGATATCAACTGGGCCTCCGGGAACGGGGTCGTCGGTCGGACCACCAGGGATAGGTGCATCCACGGGACCACCAGTACTTTCACTAGCCATTCCACCACTGCTGTCGTTGTTGTTGCTGCCGTCGAAGTAAAGACCTCTGACGACTTTAACTGCCTTGGCATCTGTCCAGATAAGAGCGACAAGCTCTTTATCCTTATCAAACACCTCAACGATGGCGATTCGCTGTTCTCCTCTCCTGTCCATTGGAGATATCCTCTCATCGATAAGATAAGAAGCAAATCCTTCGGGCATGGGACCGGCAATCACGTTTTCTTGTGATACCAATTCCCCTTTTGGAGAATAGACGATTTCATCAATGATTTCTCCTGAAATGAAGATAACCGGATGTCCCTTGTCATTATGGTTTCCCCTAATGACTTGATCCATCTCGCCTTCAGCGTTCAGGACATTGATTTCGCAATTCAGACACCGACCTCTCCATGACTCAAAGAAGTTTAATTTTGCAATTGCCTTCTCTAGGTCAATAGGATACAGTTTTCCGGCAAAAATGTCTACCAGATAAACCTTTTCTGCGGGGTTTGACGTTGGCGTTACAGTAACCGTTGCATATTTAATACTTGCAACACCGTTTGCTGAATGTGTGTTCTCCTGCGGTGCATTTTCCTGATTGATCATTACATACTGACCAATAACCACAGCGACTAATATCACTGCTAATACGATTAATACAAGCTCTAATTTGGTTGCCATTCAATGTTCCTCCACCATGATATAAGCTCATGGCGTGTGATTATCCTCGTAGATACAAGGACAAACAGATGCCATGAGTATTTTAAAAGAGCTCATTTAAAGCTCCTGTATAATAACACCATTGTTAAATTTGTCAAGACCCCCAATAAACTACTCTGAGTCACACTCAGATCCTATCTTGCAGATATTAGTTTTGTTGCCAAACCTTAAATCTATATACTTTAAGCTGTTTAAATCTCCAGCATATTTCCCATCATTCAAAACAATACCCAATTTCTCGATTTGCCAATCCAAATCAGCATATCCTCTATCTTCTCCGATATAAAAAATAATTTCGCAGGATAAAACGGTCTGAATAATCGTTTTTGTCTTATAAATATCAAAATTATTGATATTGATGGAATATTTAGTAAGTCCTTCTTTAATTTTAGACAAATTTTCTAAAACGTTTTTTTTATCAATATTTTCAATCTCTTCTTTTTCATCAATCTTAATCAAAGAAGCATACTCTTCCCTATCTTCAAAGTTTTTAATATAACTTCCATTCTTATCAATTAAGTATTTTTTTGCATCATTAAAACTATCGGTCCAAACAGCATAGGGAGTCTTTTCCACTATTTGTAAAGAAACCCCGTTCGGAAAATCCTTTTTGACTGTAATTTTTTCTATTTCCGGAAAAGATTCCATTAAATCATTAACTCCGTTTCCCATTGAAAGAAAAATACTCTCTGTGCTGATATCAAATCCCAATAAAGAAAATGAAGTTTTAAATTTTTCTCCGGCAGCTTTTTCTAAGTCTTCGGTTAAAATATTATTATTTCCACTAATATTAAGTTCAGAAACTTGAAATCTCGGAGAAAACAATAAAAATCCGGCGGCGGATAAAACAATAATTGAAGCAAAGATAGAAAAAGAGAAATAAAAATTAGTGAAGATGCTTTTCTTTCTTCTTTTCATCGTTCTCCTTTTTGTCTTTATTCTTCTTTTCATTATAGGTGGCGTTTTCTTTTTCTTAATTCTTCAAAAATATAAGTTAGCCAATATATTGGAGATAAAATATAATCCTGAGTCTTAACATACTGTTTTTCGTTTCCTCCGAATCCTTTTTTAAACAAACTTAATCCAGCCCAAGGATGATTCTTTTCCGATTCCGGAATCACTCCCCAAAAATTATATATCTCGCAACCTCTTTTTTTTGCTTCTTTGATCGCTTCCCACTGTAATAAATAAGAAACCGGAATCTTAGCATATTTAGAAGACGAAGCTCCCTGATGATAAAAAGCTCTTTTACTCCAATAAACAATCATTGCCGAGGAAACCGTTTCCCCCTTGTATTTTCCAGAAAAGATAACAATCTCATTATCATTTTTGAAAGCATCCAATTCCCTCTTCAGATATTTAGGCGGAAAAGGAGTAAAAGAATGCCTGCCTGCGGTTTCCAGATAAACCCTTTCAAATTCAGATAAGTCTTTTTCGTCCATGCTCTTCACTATTTCCACATCCGGATTCTTTTCAGCCTGCTTAACCAGATATCTGGTTGTTTTTCTCATTCCTTTCAATAATTCTTCTTCGGTAGGAATAAGATTCAATTCCCAAGTTAATTCAGGATGCATGTGAATTGGAGCATTTCTAAAACCTAATTCTTTAAACATTTTAACATTTTCTTCGTTTAATGTGAAGACAGGACTAAAACGAATAAAGCTAGCTTTTTCCTTTATTCCTAATTCTTTTAAATAATCGAGCAATGTTTTTACAATCTCTTTATTATCGCCCGATAAAATAACCGGACCATGAGGAACAAAAAGAAAAGTTCCCCTTTTTGCTTTGATTTTAATAGTTTGCGCAACGGCAATCAGTCTTTCATTGTCAAATATCCCGAATCGGTATACCTTATCCCCCATTGTTTGATTAAATTCTCCCCAATTAAAAGACTGACAAAAAGTCTTCTCAACGCAATTCAAAAGGAAATCCTCCCATATTTTCTTTTCGCTTATCTCTTTGATTGTCATTATTCTATTATATTCTTAAAACCGAAAAAATCAATTTTCGCCTTTTATTATCGCCTCTTCGTTATAGTAATTAGTCGGACTCCAAAGCATGTAACCGTAATACTTATCAGTCAAAATCTCTCTAACCGCCTTAATTTGAAGATATACCTTTTCCGTATCGTATATTGCGCCCAAATTAAAGTCCTGAAGCCATGGTCTAAGCTTGGAATCGTAATCATTAATCCTAATTTTCGCTTTAGCCATTGAATACGCTACCACTTCGAATGGATGGTCAGCCGGATTATCAAATCCGATAAAACCGTCGGCATAGTGAGAGGGATAAACCATTGGACAAACAAAATCAAAATACTCGTAAGCATCTTCAATAATTTGACCGATTCCTAATCCGTCGAAGTTGACCGTCGTCAATCCGAACATATCGGCCGAGATTATCTCTCCTTTTAATTCATTTCTCAAATATTGGTAAAAACTTCTAATCACCTCCCTTTCGGTTGAAAAATCAACATCCATATCGTTTAAGTTTCCGTCGGAAGGAAAACGAATATAATCAAAATTAACTTCATCGAATCCGTTGCTTAATGCATCCTTGGCAATGGAAATATTATAATCCCAACCTTCTTTTTTAGTCGGGTCTATCCAAGCCAGCCCATTATAATCATACCAAGTTGCACCGCTTAAGGTCTTAACTGCCAAATCACTTCTATTTAAAGCCAAGACCGGATCCTGAAAAACCGTAATTCTGGCAATCACATACAACCCGGAATCATGCAATCTCTTAACCAGTCCACTCATATCTTTAACGATTATTCTTTCTGCTCCGTAATCTTTAGCTAATTGAACATTGGTAGCATAGGGAATCTTTCCTGACCAGTCTTTAACATCAATCACCACCGCATTGATTTCCGTTCTCTTGACCAAATCGATAATATAATCAATTTTTGTTGAATTACTGGCTGACCAACTAGTTAAATATACCGCCATAACTTTATCGGGCACGACTTTTTCCTTCTTAATATTATTAATCTCGGCTTCCTTGGTTTTCTCTTTGGGAATAAAAATAAATACCCCGAGGGATATTAAAACTATAAAAAGAATCAATAAAAACCGCTTATTCATTTTAGTGCTCAAGCATTTTATTTATAAACTTGTTCCTCGCTCCCATAAATTCATTAATGTAATTTATTGCCTCCAACTGTTCTTTAATTTTATTGTCCAATTCAATGGCGCAATAATCGGAAAAATAGTTAACCGGATAATTTTTCAAATAATCCAATTCTGATAAATCCTCCATGTGATGGCTGTCGTATTTTAATTTTAATTTCTTGGCATCGACAAAAGAAAAATCTTTCTTGACCACACTCACGTGATTACATTTAATAGGAAATTTTGATAAAACTTCTATTTCTTTATTGTATTTATCTTTAGCCAATAATCTTAAATTTTCCAAATGGGCAAAATCCAGACAAATGCCTCCGTATTTTTTAATCTCTTCCGGATCCAATGGACACTTTTCCGTATTCTCGATACAAATCAATTCCCTGTATTTTACCAGCCATTCATTATTAATCGAAAACTCCCGCTCCGAATGAGTATTAAATATCTGTGTATCGTATTCCTTGGCTAAAAATTCCAACTCTTCAACATCCATATCTTCCCTTAAGTGAACAAAAGGAATTCTTTTAATGCAAGAATTCTTTATCATGTCGTAAAGAGTATTACGGTGTTCTTTTGTTAAGCAAGTAGGAAAAAGAGCGATTTCTTCAATCTTTAATTCTTGTATCTCCCTGAATTTCTCTTTCCAATTTGATCCCTTTGTAGTTGTAAGTGCGGGAATAAATTTCATAATTAAAATCCAAAACCAGTTATTTCGGCGGCTTTCTTGGCCATAATCATTTTGGCATCACGAGAAGCCTCGTTAATACAATCTTTTAAATATCTCTCCTGGTCTTCCTTACTTAGTTCCGCATTTAAGGAAATACTCTCTATTTCGGCTCTTCCGTTAACTACAACCTTAATGCCATTTTTCTCTTTTTCTACCCTTTCTTTTCCCAAAGAACTCTCCAAATCTTTTAACTTTTTTAAATCTTTTAGTTTATCAAACATGTCTTTTTCTTTATTATTACCCTCTTATTCTGCCTTAAATATTATAAACAGTCAAATACCTTTTTTGCGTCTTCTCTTGAAATATTAATATGGGTGGGAAGACAAACAATTCTCTTGGCCACTTCCTCCGCTTGGGGACAGCTATTAGTAATATAACAAACTTTTTTAAGCGAAGTTAAGGGAGGAACCACTGCCGAACCAAACCATCCGTCGTTTAAATATATCCCTTTCTTTCTGGCTTCTCTTACCACCTTACTCGGATTAACATTTAAGACCGGATACTTTAAAAATATCGGCTCTTTATCTTTATCTTTTTTAAAAACAATCTTGAATTCTTTTTTATTAACCAGCATTGAATCGTAAATTTGAGCGATTTCTTTTCGGTGTAGATTGAAACGGTCTATTTTTTTCAACTGATTCATTGCTAAGAACGCTAACTCATTGGGCATTCTTTCAGGAAAATAATTCGGGAGTTCGCCCTGATTTTCTTTAGAGGTTACCGCCTTACTTAAAATGTTCAGATTAAGAAACAGTGCCAAAAGACCTCTTCCTAATTTAGAACCATATAAGGGCAAGATTATTTTATTCATCAAAATCGGATGCAATAATTGCTGTAATGTCCAAAAACAAGAAGGATAATTAATCTCTTTCTGGAAATGAGATACTTTTTCCAACAGAACATCGTTATTAACCGTTACCATTCCTCCGTAAACCGAAGAAATAACCTTGTCTCTTCCAAAACTAAAGAAACTGGCATCGCCAAAGGAACCACAAAAAGAATCTTTGTATTTGGCTCCCAAAGCATGAGCGCAATCTTCAATCAAATAAAGATTGTTAGCCATGCAAATCTTTCTAATTTCATCAATATCTCCCGGATAGCCGAAAGTATGCTGAATCATTATTGCCTTGGTTTTTTTGGTAATCTTCTTAATAACATCATCGGGAGAAATATTTAAACTTTCATCAATATCAGCAAAAACAGGAGTGGCTCCGACGTATATGATCGGATTGACGGCTGCATTACAGGTAAAAGCCTGAAGAATCACTTCATCTCCTTTTTCGATTTCCATCGCCTTTAAGATAGCGATTAAAGAACTCCTTCCGGAATTAAAACTGAAAGCATTTTTAAAACCAAAATAATTTCTGAACATTCTTTCTAAATCTTTTGTTGCTTTTCCGTTTCTCCATTTCCACGGCTGAAAAATCAAACTAAAAGCCAAAGATATATCATCTTTTTCCGTGTTGGGCGACAAAGAAATAGAAATAGTTTTCATTATTTTATCAATTTATCAATTAAAAGACGAGGAACTCTGCTCTCCAACAAAACAACACTGTCTTCTCTGGCGACCGCAAATATCTTTTTTAATATCTTGTCTCCGTTTTGAATAAATAGAACATCTTCGGCCTTCATTCCCGATTCAACCGCTCCTTTTTCCAGTTCCTTGAAATAATCCCTTGAAGTAATAATCGCCAAATCGCAAACCTCTCCGATTTTCCTTCCAATCTTGCGATGAGTCTCTTTGCCTTCGTCTCCCAATTCAATCAAGCACGGCATCACCAATATCTTCCGGCCATTCCAATTTTTCAAATATTCGAGATGAGAAATAATACCATCAAAATTAGAAGAATAAGTTGCATCAATCAAATCAAAATCATCAACTTTCTTAACTGTAATTCCTCCTTTAATTTCTTTAACTTTTTCGGCAATCGTTTCCAATTCCATACCTAATTTCTTAGCCACGGCAATCGCTAATAAAAGATTATATACATTATGAATACCGTGAATATTAGTTTTAAAGTTCTGGCTTTCTCCGGTTTTAAAAACAACCTTAAATGATACCCCCTCTTTATCTTCCTTGATTTCCTCCGCCCAAAGATCTTGCTTTTCGGAAATTGAACACTTAACGCTATTAATTGTCGAATTAAAATTATCTTTGATTAAATCATTGTCCCAGTTCAAAACCGCCAATCCTTCGCTGGGCAAAGAATCAATCAATTCTAACTTTCCCTTAACAATGTTTTTCTGCGAACCGAAAGTGGCCAAGTGCTGATTATTAATTCCCGTCAATATTCCGATTTTCGGTTTGGCAATATCGCATAATAATTTTATCCCGCCCCGATTATACGCTCCCATTTCGCAAATAAATATTTCGTATTCATCGTTAAGATGATTTAAAATACATTGCGATATTCCTATTTCCGAATTTTCGTTCCTTTCGGTCGAAACAACTTTAAAATCAGCCGACAAAATCTCTTTCAAAAATTCCTTAGTCGAACTCTTGCCGTAACTGCCGGTAATTCCGATAACTAAAAGATTTTCCAAGGCTTCCCTCTTCTTCATCGCTTGCTTGATTATTCTGTTTCTCATAAAGACGGTAATGGGCTGAAAAAGAAGAATAATAAAAGAAACTATCAAAGGAGTTAAAATATCAAAAGCCAGAATAGCGATAGCAAAATAAATCAACTCAAACATTATCCATTCCGTTGGATTCATATAGCTTTGATAGAAACCAAATGCGATGACCGCCGTGATTATTCCCAGAGGAATAAAAACAATTGGTAAAAGAAGAGATACCTTTGAAGTCATTTCCGGCATTTTTATCCTTCTTCTTAATAAACCGATGATTGATAAAAATCCTTCGATAATATAAAGAACAAAAACCACGGGAATACAAGCAATAATGAATAAGCTGACTTTATTTAAAAATTCATTGAGATAGTCGGGATACAAATAAACCGTTGAACCGATTAAAAACATTATTCCCAAAAAGACGAAACATTTGAAAAACAATCCCCAGTTTCCGATTATTTTCCTTCCGCCGTAAGTATCAAAATGCGCCAAGAAACGGCCGATATGATAATTCTTCAACTGCCACAGATAAGACCAAAACAAAAAATTCTTAACCTCTTTAAAAAACCAAAAGAAGAGAACTATCGAACCGGTTAAAATTATCATCCAAGGTTGTATGACCATATTATTTGTTTAAAAATTTAATAATAGATTCGCCGACTTCAACAGAATCTGTTTTATAGGGATTGTGTCTTGCTCCCTTTATTATTTTTAATTCGGAATTATCAATTTCTTGATGAAAAAGAACTCCATCCTCTACCGGAGTAATCGGGTCGTCTTCTCCCCAGATAATCAAGCAAGGCATGTCAACTTTGAGCAATAAATGAGTTAAATCCTCCCCTACTACTTTTTTAAAAATCTCTTTCATCAAAGGATTGGCTCGATAGTAATCATAGGTTCCGGATAATCTATAAGCCATCTTTTCAAAAAAAGAATACATTCGAGAATCTTCAGAAATAACCTTGGAACCTATTTTTGCCAAGAACTTCGAAATTCTTTGCCTCAAATTAAGCCTTTCTTCTCTGACTATTGCCGCATCGCAAAATATTAATTTCAAAGGTTTAAAATTCTTTTCAGTTGCCATCTTTAAAGCAATTCCCCCACCGAAAGAATGACCTAAAAGATAGAACTCGGAAAGATCCAATTTCTTAATAAGAGCAATAATTAAATCAGCATACTCGCCCACTCCCCAGACAGTTTTAGGCGGTTCTGTTTTTCCAAAACCGGGCAAATCAGGAATAATCAATTTAAATCCCTTACCTGCCATTTCATCAACCAGTCTTAACCAGGAAACAGAAGATGCTCCCCAGCCATGAAGAATTAAAAACGGCCTACCTTCTCCAGCAGTTTTATAATATAATTCAACACCATTAATGTTGATTTTGTTTTCCTTGAATTCAAATAGCTCCATTGACTATTTTCTTTTAATTTCCTTAAAATTCAAATACTTATGCAAAACCTTGGGAATCTTAATGCTTCCGTCTTTTTGTTGATTATTTTCCAATAAAGGAATTAAAATCCTGGGCGTAGCGATTCCCGTATTATTCAAAGAATAAGTATATTTAGTTTCTCCCTCCTTGGTTTTGTATTTAATTCCTAATCTTCTAGTCTGGAAATCAAAGAAATATGAAGAGGAGTGAGTTTCTCTGTATTTATTCTGCGAAGGAACCCAAGCTTCAATATCATATTTCTTCACCTGTCCCAATCCCAAATCAGCAGCACAGTTACGAACTACGTGGTAAGGAATATTTAATCCCTGCAATATCTCTTCCGCATTCTTAGTTATTTCTTCGTGTAATCTAACAGATTCTTCTTTGTCATTCTTACATAAAACAACTTGCTCAATTTTCATAAACTCGTGAACTCTTAAAATCCCTTGAGTATCTTTTCCATAACTGCCGATTTCCGTTCTGAAACAAGGAGAAAAACCCATATATTTAATCGGCAAATCTTCTTCTTTCAATGTTTCATTGGAATGATAACTCATCATTGCCACTTCTGAAGTTCCCGCTAAATATGTTCCATCATCATTTTTGTAAACTTCATCTTTTGATTGAGGTAAATATCCGGTTCCGGTCATGGCTGCCTCATTAACCAAAGAAGGAGCTCCAACTGGAATAAATCCTTTCTTGGTTAAAACATCTGTTGCATATTGCCAAATAGCCATACAGATAAGAAAAGCTTCTCTTTTTAAAAAGTATCCTCTGAATCCAACTACTTTAGCTCCTCTATCAAAATCAACTAAATCCAAATCTTTAGCTAATTGAACATGGTCCTTGATCGGAAACTTGAATTCCGGAATCTTGCCCCATTTTCTCACTTCAACATTATCGGCATCAGAATCACCGTCAGAAACTGATTCATCGGGAATATTGGGAACTAATAGCATAAGTCTCTCAAATTCTTCATTGACTTTTTTGTATTCATCTTCTTCATTGTCAGAATTTCTATCCAATTCTCTCATTTGAGCAATTACCGCTTCCCTATCTTCTTTCGTCTTAGCTTCCTGAATCCTTTTGTTCGCCTGATTTTTCATCGCACTCTTATTCTCGATCGCGATAATCAATTCCCTTCTTTTGGCATCAATTGATAAAAGATTATCAACGTCAAAATTAACTTTCTTTTTTCGGCAAGCTTCTTTGACTTTATCCGGATTTTCTCTGATAAATTTAATATCTAACATATGTTCAAATCTCTATTATTTTAAGTACATAATACCAATTTGAAGGAAAAAAAGCAATAAAAAAGGAGGTTTCATCTTTGTGATTCCTCCCGACAAGATTCGTCTTTAACGGTCTTGTCTTTTTCAAGCGAAACCCCGAGAGATTCCGCTATTTCTTCAATGGCTTTTTTAGAAAGCCCGCTTTTACCGCAACAGATAGAACACATACTAAGTCTCCGATAATATTCTATCTAAAATTAAAAATCGTGTCAAAATAAAAAAGTTAACTTTTTTTAGTTAACTCTGACCAGTGCTCTTTGGGCTTTAGCCTTTTAGAACCCTGCTTACACAATGGACATTCTTCCTGCGGAACAGCCCAGACCTCTTTCTCGAGAAGAGAAATGATTTCGATTCTTTCCTCGTCGAAAAAGTATTCGGTTGGCAGTCTTGCCGGACGATGAACAATAGTTCCGACAAAAGGATGGAACTTTACTGGATTCTTGTTTCCGGCAACAATAGCTCTCCTTACCGCTTCGGTAGTTTTGAAGGTCGTGATAAGGTCTTCAACCTGCAGGACGTATGCATCCTCAGGGATAGAAAATCTTCCTGTCCAGACCATTTCTCCGTTCGGTCCCTTCTCAACATATGCATGATTAGCTCCGAGAAACAAAGCCACCATATAAGAAGGAATAATTCCGGCATAGGCTGAACCTACAACCACAATGTCTTCTCCGCCGATCCTGGGCAAAATTTTCCTCATGAGATTATAGGACAATGCCTCCATGGCGATAGGATTTGAAGTAATCCGAGAAACATTGAAATATGCATTACTGCATAATCCGCTTGTCAGAACTGCGTGGGGATTTTCCGGGTTTCCGTCGTGAATCCATCCGGCATCAAACCTTTTAAAGATGCCCTCAATCTGTTTTTTCGAAAGCTTAGTTTCGTACCTCATTAAAATCACTCCCTCAATTAATGTGAAGGACTAAGAAAGTCATAGCAAAAAAAGAAAATAGTGTCAAAACAAAAACTCGGGTTTCCCCGAGCTTCATTTATTCTTTATCTTTCATTAATGGAAACAATATTACTTCTCGCAATGACCCTGAATCGGTCAACATTGAAACAATCCTGTCGATTCCCATTCCAAATCCGGCAGCTGGAGGCATTCCGTATTCTAAAGCTTCGATAAACTCTTCATCTGATCTTTGAGCTTCTTCAAATCCGCCTTTAAATAACTTTTCTTGTCCTCGCAATACATCTCCCTGATCTAACGAATCATTCTGTTCGGAAAAAGCATTAATAACTTCCGCTCCGGCAACAACCAACTGGAAATTAGCTAATTTTTCTTTATCCAATGCTTTAGCTAAAGGCTGGAATCCTCTGGGGTGATGAATAATGAAAGTCGGCTGGATAATATTCGGTCGGCAGTATTTTTTATAAATCTCATCGGCGATATTCGGCTTGTCAGCTCCCTCAGGAACATCGATTCCCATTTCTTTGGCTTTTTCAAGTAAAGACTTTTCGTTTAATTCTTCGTATTTAATTCCGGTATGCTTTTCCAATAAAGCAAAGAATTCTATTCTTTCAAATGGACCCTTGAAATTCAGAACACTGTCTCCGTATTTAACATCGGTTGTTCCTAAAACTTTAGTTAAAATAACCTCAAACATTCTTTCTGTCATTTTCATTAATTGTTTGTAGTCGGCATAGGCCCAGTAGAATTCAATCATGGTGAAGTCGGGATTATGGAATTTATCCACTCCTTCATTTCTGAAACACTTTCCTATCTCATATATCTTCTCGAATCCCCCGACCAATAGTCTCTTTAAATATAATTCCGGAGATATTCTCAAGAACACATCTACATCCATGGCGTTCAAATGAGTCTTGAAAGGCTTGGCCCTGGCTCCGCCGTATAATGATTGAAGAATCGGAGTTTCTACCTCAAAGAATCCGTCTTCATTTAAAAAGTTTCTTAATTCTTTGATAAAGTTGGAACGGATAACAAACTTCTGCTTTACCTCTGGAGAAAACATCAAATCGAGATATCTTTTTCTGTATCTCTCTTCGACATCTTTCAAACCGTGCCACTTTTCCGGCAACGGAAGCAAAGATTTACAAATCATTTTGTAGTCCGTTATTTGAATCGTCTTTTCTCCCCTCTTGGTTTCAAATAAAGTTCCATGGGCTTCGATAAAATCACCCATATCAAAACTATCTAAAAATGAATCGTAATTGACTTCGCCCATTTTATCTTTTGCCAACAATCCTTGTATCTTTCCCGTGCCGTCTTCAAAATCAATAAAAGTCAAAGCACCGTGAGTTCTGACAGTCCTCACTCTTCCAACCAAAATAACCTCTTCTTCTTTTTGTGACAAAGATGCAAAATCCTCTAAAACCTTTTTGATTTCGTGAGTTCGCTTGACTTCAATAGGATAAACATCGACTCCGTTCTTGCGAAGCTTATTTAATTTTTCAATCCTATTTTGTCTTATTTCGTCTGAGGTAGACATATTTTTATTCTATTTTTAGTATTTTGTATTTAAGAGATCCTTTGGGAGTTTTAATCTCCACTTCAGCTCCTTTAGGCTTATTCAATAAAGCTTGCCCTAAAGGTGATTTGAAAGAAATTCTGTTTTCCATTGGATTGGCTTCTTCCTCTCCAACAACATGATATCTTTCTTCATCATCGCCTTGTTTAATTGTAACATAGGAACCGATTTGAACCCAGCCTGTATTCTCATTATCTTGAATTACTTTAGCCGAGCTGATTAATCTTTCCAAATCAAGAATTTTTCCTTCGATAGCAGCTTGATTATCTTTCGCTTCATCGTAAGCGGCATTCTCAGACAAATCACCGAAAGAAATAGCTTCTTTCAATTGTTCGGCTACCTCAATTCTACCTTCTTTTTTAAGGTATTCAAGTTCTTTCTTTAATTTATCCAAACCTTCTTGAGTTAAATATTTACTGTCCATATATTTTTATTATTCCACGATTCCATTTAGTCAAAAGACAAAAACCGAACGGCGGATGTTATTTATTCAATTTAGAAAAAAGGCCTAATCGCCTAGATCAATCCTTTTGGTGATAGTATAGCATATATATCTCAGAAATCAAGATTCCTAATTGCCACCCTCGTTAATTATCTCTTCTTTATTTTGTTGAATTTCCTTTTCTCCAAAATAGTACCCCAAGGTCTCCCTGGCCACTAGGTTGGCTAAACCGGTGTTTTTGGGCACGCTTTCCACGATAATAGTCAAAACTATCTCCGGGTCGTCATAAGGGGCGAAAACGGTTATCCAGTTGTGATAAATCTCATTCTTTCCGGTCTGGGCAGTTCCGGTCTTGGCACCGGAAGTAACGGGCAAATACTGCAAGGAACGGGCGGTTCCTGCCGGAGACAAAACCGTTTCTCTCATTCCCTCTCTTACCGATTCAATTGCCGACAAAGAAACAAAATCCTTACTCACAATCTCCGGCTCAAATGTTTTAATTGTTTGATTATTGTTATCCAAAACACTCTTCACGACCTGGGGTTTCATTAGTTTCCCTCCATTGGCAATTGAAGAAATAGCCATGGTTAATTGCAAAGGAGTTGCTTTAAAATATCCTTGACCGATGGAAACATTGTAGGTGTCTCCTGGATACCATGAAGTTCCGGTTCTATCTTCCTTCCAAGTTGGATCAGGAACCAAGCCAACACTTTCTTCCGGTAAATCAATATTTGTTTTTGCTCCAAAACCAAACTTTTCTAAATACTTTTCAATCTTAGCGATTCCCAAACCGTTAAAATTCTTATACCCTCCTCCGATCATATAAAAGAAAACGTCGCAAGATTCGGCAATAGCTTTTTTCAAACTGGTCCAGCCGTGAGTTGCCCAGTCTTTTTTAAACGTATCATCGTTTAATTCAATTCCCCCTTCACAATATATCTCCTTATCAACAGTAACAATACCCTGCTCCAAAGCCGCAACCGCAATCATCGGTTTTAAAGTTGAACCGGTCGGATATTCTCCCGAAGTAGCCCGGTTATAAAAAGAAACTTTGGGATTTTTCAATAAATCATTAAATTCTTTAGTGGTTAAATCTTTAGAAAAAATATTATTATCAAAGGAAGGATAGGAAATCAAAGACAAAACTTCTCCGGTTTTGGGATTAACCGCCACCACTGCTCCACCCTTGGCATTATATCCCTCAACCGCGCTGGCTAAAAAGGCGGCAGCTTTTTTCTGTAAATCATAATCAATATTCAAAACTATATTATTCCCCGATTCCGAGGGCTTAATAATCTCCTCTTTAACTAAATTTCCGTGAACATCTTTTTCTCGATTAATCTCTCCCGGTATTTCCTTCAAAACATCGTTATACTGCTTTTCTATTCCTGATTCTCCGGTTGAACTGTCTCCCGAAACATATCCGATAATGTGAGCTAAATCGTATCCGCTCAAGTATTCCCTGCTTTTTTTCTTAACAATTTCAAAACCGGTCAACTCTTCTTCTTTGGTTTTCAAAATAATCACTTTATCTTTATCAATATCCCTCACCAAAGAAAACTCACTCTCCTCTGCCGCTTCCATTTCTTCAATGTTTTTATTCAAATCTTCAAAAGGCATATCTAAAATACGAGCTACCTCTCTCACCTGCTTTTCTCTTAATAATTCATCTTCCGGTAACTTTAAAAGATTACAAACCAAATCAAATCCCTGAGTGTTGATAACTAATTGTTTGAAATTACGGTCATAGATAATTCCTCGCTGGGCTTCAATTTCACTGGAAAGAAACTTATTCCTTTCCGCTTTTTCATTGTAAGTTTTATAATCAAAAACCTGGAAAGAAAAACAACGGAAAAATAATATTCCGATTATCAAGATGAAAGAAGTGAGAACCAATTGAAATATTCTCTGCGACAAAGCCGTTTCTATTGTATAAGAATTCTTGTCTTTTTTGTGCGTTAGAGCGTCTAAAAAAAGATCATCTGTTTCGATGTCTGTATTCCATCTTTTGACTTTAAATTTTTGGTATCCAGGAGAGCGACGGAATCCTAACATATTTGAATAGTATAAATTTTAATAACAGAGAAACAAGGGAAAAAGACAAAGCCATCAAACCGATGTAATGAACCGAATAAATATCAAGCATTAATCCGAAAAAGAAAGCGGAAATCAACCCAATCCGCCCCTGCGGCTCTTCTAAAACATTAATCACCAAGACAAAAAGGATAAGGAAACTGAAAGAAGTAAAAAATGACAAATAACTTACTTCGAAAATAAACAGATAATACATCGCTAATAATAAAATCAAAGTTTTGAAAATCTCCTTAATCATTATATATCTCCGCTATCTTGATTATAAAAACATTATTAATCACGCTCAAATCAAAAACTTTTTCAATATCGGCCATCTGATATGTCTCATTATCGATTTTTTTAATATTTTTTACCTTTCCCATTAAAAGACCGGCTGGATAATTGCCTCCCATTGCCGAAGTCACGACCAGACTTCCTTCTTTCAATTCTTTCTCTCGGGCTACCATATCTAAGGTTAAATTCAAGTTTCCCTCTCCTTTGCTTAAAGCAAATATCTCGCTATCGGGTATTTCGACATCGATAAGATTATTCTTTTGAGTGATAAGCATTACTCGAGAATAAGATGGATAGACATCAACTACCTTTCCCAAAAGAACCTTGCCGGAAACGATCACCGGAAAGCCTTTTTTAACTCCACTATTAGAACCAATATTCACCAAAAGAGAATCCGATAAAAGATCTTTTGATATTATCCGCCCAAGCATTAAATCAAAATCTTTTTCCAATCCCAAATCCAAACTGTTTCTTAAAAACTCATTCTCCTCTTTTATATTTTGTAAATCAGCCAAATCAGAAAGAAGTTTCTGGTTTTCCTCGATTAATTTCTTATTCAATTCCTCTTGGTTTTTATTAGAAAAAGCCTGCTCGCTTCCCTTATTCCACAACGAGGCCATTAAGCTCTCTGATTTTGAATAAACAAAATTCTTAATTCCGTCTTTCAAAAAAGAATTAACAATCAAAAAACAAAAAAGTAAGATGACAAAAATCGTTATTCTTTTCTTGGTAAAAATCTTCATAAACTGATTATATCCTATCCCTATAAAAAAGACAAAATTGACAAAAAATTAAAAAGTCCTAAGATATCTATGGGCTAATCAGCTCATTTAAAATTTTGTTGGTGATTGTTTGACCACGAACACTATCGAGAACTTGGATTTGATTCGGCTAGCTGACGGATCAATGTCAAAAGAAGTAGCCACGAACACAAATCGGCTAAATGTTCTTTACGAAGACATCAATCAGTTAAAGAAATTGGCTGACGAATTAGTCTTAGAAAGAATCAAGGAAAGCGATATGACCATCAAGGAATGCTCTATTCATGCCAGAGGCAGATATATCAATCTTGCGGTTGATACTGAGCTGCTTAGCATGATGGCAAGAAAAACAAAAACCTTTGAAGACCTTCTGGAAACTTCGACTGTTTTCCTTCATCACCGAAAAGATGAAACATACATAACATTGTTTGTAAGAGAATATTCGAAACCAGAAAACAACATTGAATGGAGAGAATGGTTCCTTTATTTAACATACAAAGATCCATGGTATCTTCATATCTCTCGGGCAATCGAACAATTAACGCTTTCTAAAATATTCGAATCAGCGCCGGAAGAAGCAATTATCGAAACTATCGATTTCTGCTTCAAAAAGAGCTCGCTCTCTTTTAAAACAATGGCTTTCGTGCTTTCCAAAGCCAATCTACCCATCAAAACATGGGAAACGATAAGGGATAAGTCCACCAAGAAAAAGCTTGAAGAAATCAAACGAATCGCCGAAGAAAAAATAAACAAATACCAAACATAATTTTTAATTGTTTGGTCTTTTTTTATATAAAAAATAACGAAGTTTTTCGTTATATTTTAAAAGTGACTTGAAGTCATTGGAAACCGTAACCTCGATTATTTCTCCATACTTATTCCTTCCGAAATACATCCTGCTTGGGATAACACTTTCATATTTGTTTCTCCGAAGAGAATTACAAATTCGGAAAAAAAGATGGATTGATATAATCGAAAAAAATTTGGAATCAGGTTCTTCAAAAATTGATTCAAAAGAAATGAGTTTTCGGTCAATAAGATGCTTTAATACCTTTCTCTGGCAGTCCTCGGAACAATCTTCCTTTACCACTGCTTGTATAACTCTACTCCAGTTTTTCTCTTTAAGAAACTTTTCAATCTTCGGTATAGTTGTAACCACAGACTCACCTCCTTTCTGTTTTCAGTTTTCAAATGAGTCTATCTCTTTTATACCATGCCTCCTATTTTTTGGTCAAACAAAAAACTCCTTTCGATCTTTAATACGGGGGCGACCTACTTTCGCGGATACCACTATCATCGGCCTTAGAAGATTTCACTTCCGAGTTCGGAAAGGGATCGGGTGGAGCACTTCCAGTA
>Ga0265297_10001103_pt1 | contig 66779 bp, 61 predicted proteins | sample Munlanlwell13791_FD_192502 | JGI IMG/M metagenome (GOLD analysis project Ga0265297, IMG submission 192502) | Leachate microbial communities from a municipal landfill in Southern Ontario, Canada - Leachate well 137-91 | ecosystem: Engineered > Solid waste > Landfill > Unclassified | place... | reverse complement strand
TGGTGAATGTATTGTTTTCAACCAAGGCGTTTGCACTTCCACCTGAAAGTGCCAGTGAACCATAAGTGAGTGCAGTTGCAGTATTGTTTGCAATTACAACAAAATCATTTGCAGTTCTGATTGCGTAATAGTCGGAAGAAACATTATTGAGTAAAACTTGAGCATTGTTGGTGTCCGCCCTAATTCCGCTGCTTCCAGTACCAGTAAGCGTATTGTTTATCGTGTTGTTTTGAATCAGCCCGGATGTTCCACCAGTAAAGTAAACTCCGATTGAATAATTGTTTATTATGCAATTTTTCACAGTAGTGTTTGTCTGGTTGGAATAAACTCCGTAAGAGCCAGTTGAATTATTTCCGCTTAATGTGTAGCCTGCGCAATCAATTGATGCGTTCTGGCTTGTGTTTAGGAAAACTCCAAATGTCGCATTGGCGCTTAAAATGCTAAAGTTTGCATTGTGGCTGTTTATTGCGTAAGCACCATAAGTGGACCCGCCGCTCAGGCCTGTTCCGGCAGTGGAGTTGTATGAGATAATCGACTGCATGCGTGTTCCAAATGAATTATCCAAGAATATGCCATAGGATGAATTTCCATTTCCACGGGTTCCACCGCTACCGCCATTTCCACCGCTTGCTCCGCTTATATTAATTGAGGATAGATTGTTTGAGGAACTGGAATTAAGATAAATACCGTATGCCGAACCGCCTCCGCCTCCGGTGCCTTGAGCGCCGCCTCCTGCTCCGGCAGTTAATATGCTCATGCCGCTTCCGCTTAGGCTGTTGTTTGCAGATGACACAAGATAAATGCCATAGGCATTGCCACCATTTTCTGGAGATGTCCTCGCTCCGCCTCCTGCTCCGGAGATTATTTTGCTGATTGGGTTGTTTGAGAAAATATTGTTGGATGCGGATGCAAAATATATACCATAGGCTTGACCCGCAAAACCGCCGTTACCTCCGCTGTATCCTCCCTCTCCTCCCTTGGAAGCGGTAATGTTTGCAAATGAATTGTTTGATAGTGTGTTGGAAGAGCCGCTAAGGTATAGTCCATATGCATACCCTCCATTTCCACCTGCAATTGCCGATTGATCTCCGCCCGCACCCGATGTCAAATTGATTATGGTATTGTTTACGATTGTGCATGAATTTGCGGATGAGTATATACCATAAACATCGGTGCCGTTTTGGTCATAACCCGCAGTTGGAGCAACTGAATTTGAAATCGTGTTGTTTGATAACAGGGAGTTGTTTGCAGAAGAGAGGTATATGCCATAGCCATATGCAGAAATCATGCAATTTTGAATTGTTGTATTTGAGCCTCTGGAATAAACTCCGTAAGTTGAAGAGGAATTGTTGCCATACATTCTTGCACCGGCGCAATTAACTGTTATGTTGTGGGCAGAAATATTTATCGCAGTGCCATTTGCATTGATAGTGTTGTTGTAGAGAGTCGCGCTCGTGCCGGCCATTGGGATGCAGAGGCCGGTGCCGGACGCCTGGATGGTGTTGTTCGCGAAGAGGGTGTTATACACGGCCACGTTGGTGCTGATCGACACGGGACATGCGCAAGACGAGGCGATGTAGTTCCCTTCGAACACGTTGTAATCGCACAGGTTGTTCACGCCGACCGCGGGGTAACTCGCCAGCGTGCCGTTGCCGCCCAGGACGGTGTTGTTGCGGAGGGTGTTGTTCATGCACGAGGCGCCGACCCATATCCCGATCAGGTTGTTGGCGCTGGATTCGAGGCGGATGGTGTTGTTCTCGAACAGGTTGAAGTTGGCGCCGGTCTGGAGATTGAAACCATAGGTGAGGTTGCCGCTGGCGTCGATGGTGTTGTTGAAGACGCGGGTATGGTTGCTGGCGTAGATGTACATTCCCCGCCCGCCCGCGTATTGGGTGATGGAATCGTTCTGTATCGTGCCATTCGTCGCATTCTCGAAATAGATCGGGTATTGGAAGCTGCTGATCTGGCAGTTCTTGATTGTGGTATTGAACTGATTGGAGTAGACGCCCCGCGTGCCGGTGGTGTTGCTGCCGGTGATCGAGTGGCCGGCGCAGTCCAAGGTGACATTGGCGGCCGTGATGTTGAAGCAAGTTGCGCCATCTGTTGAAACGTTCGAGCTCAAAGTCGTAATGCTATTAGCAGTTGAGAGAACGCGGCAACCTAAACTGGATGTGTATGGATGATAATCCTGCCCGCTTCCAGACCAGTTGCCGCCAACAGTCGTTGCGTTGAATGGGCGAGATGAGCCGGAAGTTGCCCAATTGGAGGAGCCGTTATTGTATATTGAAAATACATTCCAGCTTGGTGTTCCGTTTGCAAGATAATAGATGTTGCCTGTGCTGGTTGAATTGAAATAATTTGTTTCGTTTGAATTATCAAACCAAACAGACGCGGTAATGTTGTTTTGCCAGAAAGTGTTATTTGAAGTCTGTGATGAAAGTAAAAACGCCGTGCTGACGTTGTGAATTGTATTATTGAAAAAAGTATTGTTGGAAACGTTTAATCCGGTAGCATGAATGTAAACTCCGACCATTGTGCCATTGCTTTCTATTAAATTACTGCTGATGTTTATTTCTCCTGCTCCGTTGTTAAGCGCGATTATGGCAGAAGACGCATTGCAATAAAGTTTATTGTAGGCAAAAGTTACATTCCTTGGACTTGCGCCAAAAGCCGCACATTGAAAACCATCTGAATTGTTGATTGTATTGTTTAAAATGGTTATATTTTTGCTCGCTCCATAAATACCTATTCCAACGGTAGATGCATTGCAAGTGCCCATATCTACCGAATTGTTTGCGATTACAGCGTTGTGCCCACCATCATCGCGGATAGCTAACGCATTGGATGAAGGATTCGGGAAGCATGAGAACGAATTATTCAATATTGTTAATTCATTTGCACCACTTGCGATTTGAATGCCTCTTGGAGCGCTAAGCCCATTTGAATAGGTTGTTATAGAGTTATTTTGCATCAAGCTTGCAGTCATTCCACTTGCCGCTGAAATTCCGTGATAAAATCCGCTGATGATGCAATTCTTGATGGTGGTGTTTGAGGCGTTGGAATAGACACCATAAGTGTTGGAAATATTACTGCCTGTGATTGTTCCTCCTTGGCAATCTATTGAGGTGTTTGATTCGATAATATTTACCGCAGTAGTTGTTAGCGTGTTCACGCTTAAATTTGTAATATTCGTTTCTGACGCATTTCTACGAATTTCAAGAGTTTGCGCAAGCAATATATTCGTATTTGTGCTGGAAGCGTTTAAATTTAGAAACGTTGTGTTTAGAACACGTTGCGCATTATTTCCAACGACAACGGCTCTGCTTGTCGTGCTTGAAGAAATAATATCTGTTAAGCTCGTGTGATTACCCAAAATAAAAGTTCCGAAACCCGAAGATGCGTAAGTTGATACATTTTTTATCACCGCGCTATTACCTCGCAAGTCAAGCGCGTGTCTACCAGAACCGGAAACATTCAAACTTGAATTGTAAAGCGAGTTATTTTCTCCTGTGTCCAAGAAACCGGCACCGGGCGAAGTTGTGGCGTTCAGGCTAAAACAAGTGATGTTTATTGCAGTATTGTTATTTGCAGTCGCAAAATATACACAAACGCCTGTATTCTTTGAAGAATTAATCAGAGAATTTTCAATCATGCTGATATTTGCTTTGTCGAAATATACGCCAATATCAAACTCGCTTATTTTGCAATTTCTAACTGATGTGTTTATTTGATTTGAATAAACGCCATAAGTTGCAGTTGTATTATTACCAGTTATTGTGTAGCCGGCACAATTCAAAGAAACGTTCTGCGCGGAAATTGTGAAGCAGGTGGAACCATTTACAGATACGCTTGCAGTTAGCTCCATTGCCGCATTTGATTCGCTGATTACTTGGCAGGCGCTGATATACTGAATATGAATGTTATTGTACCACCAGCCCAATGTGCTGTTGGTGGTTCCATCGGCGTTCTTTCCCCCGGAAGAACCATTGTAATAAGCAGTATTCGTCTGAGATGTGGCATCCGAGCCAAGGGAAGTTAATTTTGGCCACCAACCAGTGTTTGTGCTTGAAGAGGAACTTTGACTGCTGTTTGAATAGAACTTTTGCACTGTGCTTGTATAGTTTGGATCATTTTGGTTGTTTGAAAAAAAGTTGCTTGCGGAGGACAACATGAAAAAGCCATATGCAAGCGTGCCATTACTGCCGGATGTTGTTCCCGAGCCTCCGAGACCAAAGCTTACATTGCTTATCAAATTATTTGAAAAAGTATTTGTGGAAGATGATTGAAGATTAAAAGCAGTGGAATTTCCACCTGCGCCGCCCACATTTCCAGCTTGGCTTCCGGCGGCGCCGCCTTTGCCACCGCTGAGATTGTATATTGAATTTTGCAATATAGAATTGCTTGATGAGTTTAGAAGAACACCAGTGCAATTACCTCCGGCACCTCCATTGTTGCTTGCGCCGCCGACGCCACCACTGCCACTTGCACCTCCGATGCCTCCAGAGATTTGATAGAAGTTGTTGCCTGAAAGAGTAGTATTCCATGCGGGCAGAGCGATAACCAAGATATCGCCAGCTTTTCCACCGATGCCACCATATTCGACCCAGACGGAATATCCGCCGACTCCACCAGTGCCACCGCTTAGGTTTGTGAATGTGTTGTTGTTGACAAAAGAACTTGAAGATGAAAGGTTGACGATTGTGGCATTGCCGCCGACTCCTCCGGTTCCTCCGTAGTTGACTGCGTCAAAACCATGGGCGCCTCCAGTTCCTCCGATGCCTGCAGAGACGTTTGAAATGCTGTTGTTTCGCAGAGTATTATTTGAAGACGCAAAATAGATTACGAGTGAATTTCCACCAATGCCGCCTGTGCCGGCGACGATATAGCTGTTATAACCTCCGGTTCCTCCGGTTCCTCCGCGCATGTTTGAGATTATGTTGCTCTCAACTACATTGTTTGAAGAGGAGAGGTAAATTGCAGTGGAATTCCCACCCATTCCTCCATTTCCTCCCGCGCCGGCGGGGCTTCCTTCACCGCCTGTTCCTCCGGAGCCGGCGTAGAGATTGATGAATGTGTTGTATGTGATATTGTTAGAGCCTGAAAGTGCATATATGCCAAACAGATTTTCTCCACTGCCACCGACAGTTTTAAGCGCGCCAGTTGCACCGGCGGCACTGCTGAGATTAGTGAAGTTGTTATTGTAAATCGTCGCGCCATTTGCCGCGGAAGTGAGATTTATCGCTGTGCTCCAATTGACTATTTTGCAATTTTTTATAGTAGTATTTAACGAACTGGAATAAAATCCATAGGCGTTCGTGGCTGATGTCCCCATAACAGTATAACCGGCACAATCCACACTAATGTTTGCAGCAGAGATAGTAAAGCAAGTGGAGGAATTTTGTGCGGTGTTGCCGGTGAGAGTGTACGCTCCGTTAGCGGTGTTAAGTGTTTGGCAATTATTTATATTCGTGGCAAAACTCACAGATGCGAAGATGAGCACTACGCAAAAAAACAGATGCAAAATATTTCGGCTTCCCATCAGTTTACCCCGAACAATTTTTTGAAGAGAGCAGTTGCCTCACAATCCTCATTAAGTGAGTACTGAACCGAATTTGCGACTTTGCGAGAGTTGAAAAGACCTGATTTTTCAAGGCGCATAAGCTCAATGCGAGTAAGCATCGGATTTGCCTTTATTCGTCGTGAAGTTTCGCGGATTCCAAGCTCAAGTCCGTTGGTTTTCAGAAATAAATCTAAGATAGAGAGCCGAGTTTTGGATGTGATGACGGTCGCTATATCAAACACGTACATACAAATAATACTAATGTTTATAAAGGATATACATTACATAGAGAAAAAATATACAGTTATATTCTGAAAAGATACAAAATGGATATAAAAGAAGGACAGATGTATGTCTAAAGAAGATGAGTGTATAATATAAATATACAAGTGTATTGATTGAATAAACAACTAAATATATGAAAATAAAACGATTGAATAGAATAGATATACAATTGTATGAGTATAAGATACAAAACATATATTAAAAACATACAGAGGATTTTATTTGATACACAAACGAATTTATAAGATAGACAATTGTATAAAAAGTATAGACAAATGAATACATTAAATAAACATTTTGTATATTAAAAATAAACGATTGTATAGATATAAAAAGAATGCCGAAGAGGATTACAAAGCGCAGAAGAGTTTTATCTCGCCTTTTGCAATCCTATCAATAGTTGAAGGATAGGCGATGTGTTCCTGCATTAAAATTTTGTCCGCCACTTCTTCGGCAGATTTACAGTCGGAGATATCCACTTTTTGCTGATAAATAATCGTTCCGCCATCCACCGATTCATCCACGCAGTGAATTGTGAGACCCGAAACGGCTTCTCCGGAGTCAAACGCCTGCTTTTGAGCGTTGAGTCCGGGATATTTTGGAAGAAGTGCGGGGTGAATATTGATTATTTTTCCCTTGTATTTTTCAAACAAAGCGGGAGAGCGAAGAACGCGCATATAGCCAGCCAGCACTACAAGCTGGGGGGAATATTTCTCAAGAACGGCTAAAATCGCATTGTCAAATTCAATGTTTGACAAATAATTTTTTTTATCAATAATATGCACGGGCACTTTTGCTTTTTTTGCAATTGTCAGGGCTTTTGCATCCGCATTATCACTAACGAGCGCGAGCATATGCACGGAGCATTTGCCTTTTTTTATTGCATCCAAAATGGCCTTAAAATTTGAGCCGCGTCCGGATGCGAGCACAACGATGCCAAATTCCATGCACTAATTTGCAAAACAGAGAAGATAAACTTAAGCCTTGGCGAAATTGCAAAAATTTGCGCGGGGGTTTAAAAACATGAAAAAATGCACGGGCGAAAAAATAATCAAAACTATTTTTTGCTTGGGTCGATTATTCTTTTTTCGGACACGACAAAATTCAGGGGCACGTCGTACGAATCGGTTGGAAGACGGTTTGTGATTTGCACATCGTAGCAAAGTCCGATGGATGTGATTTTTACATTCGCCAAAAAGCGGTCGTAAAAACCGAGCCCATAACCGAGCCGATGCCCTGTTTCATCAAATGCGACTCCGGGAACAAGTATGACGTCAATTTGTGAGGCGGGACAGATTTTGCAATCAAGCTTTGGCTCAAGCACTCCGAAAGAGCAGAGTTCAAGCTGGTCAAGCGAATCAATTAAATACGGGGTGATTGAATTATCTGCAACGTTTGTGCGCGGAAGCGCGATTTGTTTCTCGCCGTTGAGAAGCTCAAGAATGAAGTTGCGCATATTCACTTCACTGCCCTTTGATGAGTATGCCATTATTGTTTTTGCTTTTGAAAAAGCGGGAAGCTGGCGCAAATTGGAAAATATTTTTGCCTTGTCGTCGTGCCTGAGTTTTTGATGGGCCTCGGCTCTAAGCTGTGAATATTTTTCTCTCAATAAATCTTTATTTTCCATATATAATATACGCATCCAAGGTTTAAATTGGCGTCAGTAAGAGAAAAACATGCGCGCATGCCAAAAAGGCAAAACTTTGCAAAATTTTGGACTGCGCCCAGAACAGTCCGATTTTTTAAAATATTTTTTTGAGTGAATTCGCATCAGCCGCTTATGCAAAATTCATCCTCGCCAAAAAGATATTGTAAAAGATAAATTGAACCCGCACATAAGATTCTTCCATTTTTACCGGAGGTTTTTTTTGCAAATGCAAACGCCTCTTTTGCATCTTGAAATGAATGAGTTTCAAGAGAGGGAGATATTTTTTTGGCGGCGCTTGCAAGCACGGCCGCATCCTGGGCCCTTTGCATCGGCGGAGTGCAAAAGATTGCCGAATCAAAATAGGGCAATATTTTCTCAAGCACAGAAGTGTAATCTTTGTCCTTCATCGCCGCGAATAACAATATGCGCGATGATTTCTCTTTCGCAGAAAAATCTTTCTTCAAATCAAAAACCAGTTCCTGCGCCGCCCGGGGGTTGTGGGCGCAATCTATTATTATATCCGGAGATGAAGAAATTTTTTCCCATCTTGCGCGAATTGATGAATGTGAAAGTGCGTTGATTATTTTCTCATCCGAAATTTTGAGAAGGGAGGCCGCGGTTGCGCACAGGGCGGCATTTTTCTTCTGAAAAGTTCCGCTTGCGCGAATATTGATATCAAGATATTTTTTGTTTATAGGATAAAATATTGCGCCCTTTTCATGCGCGATTTTCTCAAGCTCGGATTGTGCAAAAGAATCCGCCCCACACACAACGGGTGAGCCTTTGCGCATTATTCCCCCTTTTTCAAATGCGATTTTCTCTAATGTATTTCCAAGGTGTTGCGTGTGCTCAAGCGATATGCTTGCAATTATTGAGAGAATCGGATTGCAGATATTTGTCGCATCAAGCCTGCCGCCCATTCCTACTTCAAGCACGGCGTAATCGCATTTATTTTTTGAAAAGCAAAGAAATGCCATCGCGGTAATCGTCTCAAAAAATGTGGGCTTTTGCTCAAGAGATTTTGATGCGCTAAGAACTTCATCAAGCAATAGGGCAAAATCGGATTTGCTGATGAATTTTGCGTTTATTTGAATGCGCTCGCGAAAAGAGAAAATGTGCGGGGAAAAAAACGAGCCGGTTTTGTATTTTGAGTCAATCAGAATGTCGGATAAGAACGAGGTGCATGAGCCTTTGCCGTTTGTTCCCCCGACAAGGATGCACTTCAAATCGTTTTGCGGATTGCCCAGATTAAAAAGCAGGGTGCGTATTCTCTCAAGACCCGGCTTTGAGCCAAACATTGAGATTGAGTGCAATTTTGCAAGTGCATTTTGGTATTCATCAACCATAGAAAAAACCAATTGGAATTGTTTTAAAAAAATGTTTGAAAGCACAAAAAATATTTTTTAAAATACAAAATTATTTTTTCTGCAACTTGTATGCCTGCAAAACATTTGCCATAAGCGATGCAACAGTCATCGGACCGACGCCGCCGGGAACAGGAGTAATGTACGAAGCTTTTTTCTTCACGCTATTAAAATCAACGTCTCCGACTGGAGGAGGGGATTTTGCCTTGGAACCATCGAATAATTTTACATCGTCTTCTCCACTTCTATTCATTCCGATATCCACAACTACTGCGCCTTTTTTCACCATTTTTGCATTTATGAGTTTTGGCTTTCCAACGGCGACAAACAAAAAGTCCGCTTGTTTTGTGAGAGAGCCCAAATCATTTGTTTTTGAATGAGCGATTGCCACGGTCGCATTTTGCATAAGCAAAAGCTGGGCAAGCGGTTTTCCGACGATGTTTGAGCGTCCGACAACCACGCAGAATTTTGACGCGACATCCAGATTGTAATATTGCAAAAGTTTCATTACGCCCGCAGGAGTTGCCGCTTTCAATTTCGGATTGCCCATTGCAAGAAGCCCGAGACTGTAAGGTCCAAAGCCGTCAACATCTTTTAGGGGGTTTATTGCTTCCTGCAAAGCCAAAACGTCAAGATGGGCGGGAATAGGCACCTGCAAAAGAATTCCGTTTATTGATTTGTCGTTGTTGAATTGCGTTATTTTTTCAAGCACCTGCGCCCGCGTCGCATTTTTATCAAAGTGCATTAATTGAGAAAGAACGCCCGCCTTTTTGCATGCCTCCTCTTTTTTGCGAAGATAAATTCCGGAAGCGGGGTCGTCTCCGACGCGAATGAGCGCAAGCTTTGCCGGCGGGGAGAGCGAGCTTAGCTCCGCACTGATGGAATCCATCCACTCGGATGCAACTTTTTTCCCGTCAATTATTTCCGCCGCCATAAAGACACCTTATTTGCCCGCCAATTCCGGATAAACAACAAAATCCGAAGTGAGTTTTTTCACATCCTTTTTCACTTTTGCTTTTATCGCCGAATCGCAAGGATGGGAAAGCACTTCAAATATCAAATTGGCAACAGAATGCATTTGCTCCTCTTTCATCCCGCGAGTTGTGAGCGCGGGAGTTCCAAGGCGAATGCCCGAAGTGATGAACGGGCTTTGCGGGTCTGCGGGAATTGTATTTTTATTCACGGTTATGCCGGATTCATCAAGCGCGATTTGCGCCTCTTTGCCGGTCAGCTTGAGGCTTCGCAAATCAATAAGCATTAGATGGTTATCTGTTCCGCCGGTTATCAAATTCGCCCCAAGGTCAGAAAGCGCGGATGCAAGGGCCTGCGAGTTTGAAACAATTTGCTTTGCATATTTTGCAAACGAGGGTTGCATTGCCTCGTTAAAGCAGACCGCGCGCGCCATTATTTGGTTTTCAAAAGGTCCTCCCTGCAATCCGGGAAATACCGCCTTGTCTATTAATTTTGCATATTCCTCTTTGCAAAGAATAAACGCGCCACGCGGCCCGCGCATTGTTTTGTGAGTGGTTGAGGAAATTACGTCCGCGTACGGAACCGGGTCCGAATGCACTTTGCCCGCGATAAGTCCGGCGATGTGAGCCATATCAACATGCAAATAAGCGCCGCACGATTTTGCAATTTTTGAGAATTTAACAAAATCTATTTTGCGCGGGTATGCGGTATAGCCTGCGATTATGAGCTTTGGTTTTTTCTCGTCCGCGATTCGCGCGATTTCATCATAATCAAGAAGATGTGTTTGCGGATTTAAATTGTAAGGAATAACGTCGTAATATTTGCCGCTGAAATTTACGGGCAACCCGTGAGTCAGATGCCCGCCCTCGGACAAATTGAGCCCCATTATTTTGTCCCCGCGCTCGAGCAGTGCGTAATAGACCGCCATGTTTGCGGACGAGCCGCAATGCGGCTGGACGTTTGCATGCTGGGCGCCGAATATTTTTTTCACGCGCTCAATTGCCAAATTTTCAATCTGGTCAACATATTCGTTTCCGCCATAATAGCGTTTTGCGGGGTAGCCTTCGGAGTATTTGTTTGTAAGGACTCCGCCGGATGCGGCCATCACGTCAAGTGAGGCATAGTTTTCTGAAGGGATAAGCTCAAGCCCGTTTTCCTGACGTGTAAGCTCTTTTTTATAAAGCTCCCAAATTTGCGGATCCGATTTGGATATCATAAAAACACCTTTTTTTCTGTGCGCCCCAGAACAAAAATGCAAAGGCAAAAAAACTATTTTTTATCCGACACCACTTTTTTTACAATCTCTCCGGCCTTTCCGGTATAGGTGTGAGCGTCAAATATTTCATCAAGCTTTTTCTGATTAAGATACTTTTTCACATCCAGATTTTGCGAAAGTATTTCCTTCAATGGCTGGTTTTTTGCAATCGCATCTTTTGCGGACACGCGCATAAGCTCGTGCGCCTCCTGCCTGCCCATTCCGGCGTGAGTCAGACAAATCATTGCCCGCTCCGCCAATATGCCGCCTTGGGTGAGATTCAAATTTCGTTCTATATTTTCCGGGAAAAATTCAAGAGTGGAAAGAATTGCTTGCGCCTGCTTTAGCATGTAATCGCACAGAATAAATGATTCCGGAATTATGAAGCGCTCGTTGGCGGAGTTCGTCAAATCGCGCTCATGCTCAAGAGGAATATTTTCAAGCGCGACTTGAGTGTGCATTCGCACAAGGCGTGAAATGGAGCAAAGCCTCTCGCTTTTATGAGGGTTGCGCTTTTGCGGCATTGTTGAGGAACCGACTTGTTTTTGGGTGAACCCTTCTGCGACTTCCAATATTTCGTTGCGGGAAAGGTTGCGTATCTCTTTTGCGATTTGCTCGATGCTTGCGGCAATTAGTGCGAGGGTGAAAATCATTTGCGCATGGCGGTCGCGACCAATCACCTGCGAGGTTATTGGCGCGGGGGTTAACCCAAGCTCGTTCATCACAAGCTCTTGTAATCTGAGTGCGTCGTCGCCAAATGTCGCCATTGTGCCGACCGCGCCGCTCATTTTTCCAACGGAAATTTGGCGCGTTGCGTCATCGAGGCGGGAGATATTTCTGATTGTAGAATCGTAGTAAAGGGCAAATTTCATCCCGTAAGTTGTTGGAACCGCGTGCTGACCGTGTGTGCGCCCAACGCATACAAGATTCTTTTTTTCTATTGCCAATTTTGCCAAAATGTCTGCGAGCCCGACGAGTCGGGAACGAATAAGCCCGGCCGCGTCGCGCATAGTGAGCGCAAGGGCAGTGTCTTCAATATCGTATGATGTGGCGCCATAATGAACATAGCCGCCGTGCTTTTCGCATTGCTCGCTGAGGGCTTTTACCATTGCCATTAAGTCGTGGTGAATTTCATCTTCTATTTGTTGCACGCGAGCAACGCTCACTTTTGCAACGGCTTTCTCGATGTCGTCGGGCGCATCGGCAGGGATATGACCAAGCTTCGAGTGAGCGCGGGCAAGTGCCAATTCAACACGCATCCAAGAGCGCAGGCGGGCTTCATCCCCGAACAGGGAGTTCATCTCTGTCTTATAACGAGTTTCTATTGGGGAAATGGCCATTAAAATCACCCGCGCAGGCACCCATTATTGTAAAAAAATTGGGATTAGCCTTCGTATGCATAAATCACTCAATAAGAGTATAAAAACAAGACGGAAATACGGGTGAAGTTGAAGATCTGAAAGAGCACGAAGTGTGAGGTAAAAGGAGGATGTAAGTAAGGCATGAGATGAAAGCAGTTAGGCGAGCACATGATGCGAGCGAGTAATCGCGAGCATCATGTGCGAGAAATGTGTTTTAAAAAAGGGGTTTAGAAAGGGGCAAGCGATGAAGTCTGATGGCCCCTTCTAATCGTAGCCGCCGTTGAATTTTGGCCTTGAAAGTTTTGATTTGAATACATACACAATCAGCGCAGCAATGGCAAAAAACATAAAGGCATATAGGAAAAAGCCCTGCTCTTTTTGCGGCCATGCGGACATGCTTCCAAGCCCTGATGAGAGTTCATAGCCAAGATTGTTAAACATTGAAGAGAAATCCACGGACGAAGCAAAAGGTGAGGAGCTTGTTGACTGGCGGATTACCGACACTCGCCTCAATTTGTATTTTTCAATAAAGTCTGCCTCACTTATGCCGACAAAGCGACATATTGAGCCTGAACAGGAAAGTTCGCTAAGCGCCTGCACATTTGATTCGGTTGCAAAATCGCCCGAATAACAGTCGTTTCCTATGCAAACGACAGGTCCTGAAGGAGTGGTTTCAATTACCACATCCACCTTAGTCGGCTGCTGCACAGGAGTGTTGTTTTGCGATTTTACAATTATTGGAAGCGGAATATAGATACTGCTCTCAACCGTGCCGTATCCTGATTTTGTAACTGCGATATAATATTTGAAACCGGCAGGGGCATTGTAAGAATACGCGCCCTTTGCATCGGCGACTCCACTATATGTTGCGCCGAGCTCGTCACGCAACCAGACAGTTGCACCCGGCTCGGTGTTTATGTACAAAGTCTTTCCATCGTACGCCCAGCCAAAACTTAGCGAGGGAAGCGGCCCTACCACACTTTGACCTGTATCGGTTGGGGTTGGAGTAGGGGTTGATTGATTTGAAACTGCAAAAATGTAATATTGATTTGTACTGCCGGAGGCGTACGGAAGGGCGAATTCAAAATCAAATGTGCGCCCGTCAAATCCGCGTGTGGCGTTCACCGGCACTATAAAAAGAAATGATGTGCCTTTTTGCACAAGCCCCTGCCTGAAAGCATTTGAATTTGTAGAACCATTTGCATTTTGTCCGGAAAGATAAAGCGTTGGAAGGCTTAGTGAAACATTGCTCCAGTCCGAACCCGTGTACAAAATGAACGTGCTGTTTGAATCAAATATGTAGGAGATTGTTGAGGAATTTGCCAATCCGAAATTTGAATCAAACAAAGTTAAATTCGGATAGGAATAACTCCCCCCGCCGAACGGGCTTGAATCGGATGAAATAAGATAATAGCTAAAAGTCCCGCCGTAAGTGCGCAAGCGGGCGGCATCGGAATAATTTTCGGGTATGTCGGAACCAAGACTTATTGTGCTATTTGCAGATGAGCCGCTGGAGTTTCCATAAAATGCAAACCATCGGTCCGATGCCCCAAGAACGGAAAAATTAACTTTTGTAATGTTGCCACCATAGGCAGACACCGCCGCCTCGGAGAGGGTGGCATATGCTAAGAACATCAGCGAAAGAACGACACATGCGAACAAAAACCTCATTAGAAACCCCTATTTGTGTTGAATTTATATTTGCTTCTATTCTTGGCGCCTCCGATGCGATTGATTATGTGCGGATGAATGCGCATGTTCATGCCCGTGAGAATGTGCATGCTCGTACGCACGCGAGCCGCGAGAGAGGGAAACGAGTCCTCCCTTTTTGCCCATGTGCATGAAGAGATATGCGGCTACAAGCATCAAAACAAGCGCAACTGTGCACGAGAATATCAGGCTTCCGGTGTTTTGCATAAATGCGTTGCGGTTATTTTCAGGAGTGAAATAATTTGCACTAGCAGGAGCGGCGCTACTGCAATTGGGGCAATACACCGGAACATCCGCAAACGACACCAAATCTATGCTTTCAAAGATGTATGGGTCAGAGGAAGAATAGAACTGAAATGATGCGCCCGAAATTTTCCCGGTTGCAGTTTTTAGGGATGAATACGAGGGAACGATTACCATTTTTTTGGTTCCCGGTGAAAGAGTTATTGTTTCGGACGAACTCATTTTTCCATCATCGCTTTGAAGTGCGGCGCGAACATATGAGTTGCAATTGCCTATATTTTCAACTTCGATTTCAAACGAGTTGGTTGCACTATTGTATTTGAGAGTGCCCAGTTTTAACAAAACATCCGAGCTTGGGAGAGTCATTACCGCCAAAGGTTGCATTTGTGCATTGCCCATAAAGCCTTCTCCAAGCTTTACAAATATCGGCAAACCTGTTTCCTGTTTTATTGAAGCGATGGAACCTTCAATGTTTGCGTCCGCGTCAAATATCATTCCTCGGCGCACTCCGCTTGAAGATATCCAATGAATGAGCTCACCGCTTGGCTCCGTTCTGCCTACGATTGCAATTGGATAACTTGTTGACACCAGTGATTTTTCAAAAGTTTTTCCTGAAGTTATCATTATTTGGCTCGCGTCCGCAACGCGCGAATATTCCTGCAAAATCTGGACGTTGTCAAGATATACTGAACCGCTGTTTAGAGACCTTGTGGGGGCGGCAGATTTGTTAATATAATTTACAATGCACCCGTACGCAAACACGTTTTTGCCCTGCGCTTTAAGCGATGCCACGAGCGAGGTTGCATCTTCTTTTCCTGCAAAATAAAGGCTTGAGTTCGTAACTGAGGCATACGGGGCGATTGAAACCGCCTCCGCACCAGAGTGCTTTCCGACGACTATTGCCCAATTGCCGGATGAATTGGACGCAAACAACGAAGCTAGGTCCGCCGATTCATAAGTTTTTATGTAAGAATTGGAAAGAGAGTCAATGCTTTGTTTCATGTTTGCATATACAGGATTTGTGGACTGGTAGTACGCAACCTCGCTGGTTGTGCCGGAAAGAATGTTTATCCAATACGCGGCGTGTGCACCGGTAAGCACGAAAACATAATCATAGCCGTTTTGCGCCGCATATACTGCGCCACCGATTACGTCCCAATAGTTTTGCGAATTTACAATGAGAATCTTTTGCTTTTGGTTAAAGTCTGCAACTCCGGCAAATGACACACCGGCAATAAGCATGGATATCACAAGGACGGATACGAATAATTTTGGATTGCTTAACATTGACACCACTCCCTAAACACCCATTGCTTACTGTACTTCCCCATAGAAATAATATGTAGTGGCAGAATCATCGCCTGCCGAATTTTCAGGTACAATCACCTGGAAATTTGCGGAATCGCCGTTGAAGGCAATTCCTGAATTGTTGAGTATTCCTACAAAAACAAAATCTGTCGCGCTTGAGGTTGATGCGTGACGAGTTATCACTTGCTTCCATGAATGTCCGCTTGAATTGTCAAGCGTTGTGATAAGAGGATAGCGATTTGCATACATTTGATATTGTCCGACAGTAAATGCTGGATTTGAAGAATCCGAACCAGTGCTTGCCGCGGCATCATTTGCGCCGTTTAAAAATGAAAATGCGTTGTCCACATCGGTGAGGGCGGCGCTTGTAGAATTTAGTTTTGTGAAATCAACATTTGATGAACGCGAGACATATATTTGCCCGACCAGCGTGCTCACATTCCATACTTTGAGAGTGCTTAGGTTACTATCATTCCCGGCCGCCAGTCGCAATGAAGCGGTGGTAGAACCATAAAAGCCCTGCCAATGCAAGGTCGTGGAATTTATTGTTAGATTCACTTGTGTGATATTGCCGCCCCAAGCAGATGCGGTGCCTGCGCTAATTGTTCCCAATGTAACGGGAGTTCCGGCAGTCACGGACGTTCCACCAACAGGCAGTGAATAAATGAACCCGACACAAAGTGAGAACATCGCAAATACCAAAAATGCAACAAATTTTTTCATAACATCCACCAAGTGCTACCAACTCATTAGAGCATAAATCCATAATATAAAAACTTACCTATTTGTTCACACAAACGAATCGTCGTTTTTGATGAAAAACTTTGCCGCCAAAAGTGCAAGCACGATTAACACCACAATTATGAAAACATATATCGGTTCAATCTTTAGCGAGCCGAACATGCCCGATGACTTTGGCACGCTTAGATAGATTGCGGACTGCCCCCTATCCTCTTTTAGCAAAATATCCTGTTCCATGCCGGAGCGAAGGAAATAATTTGCACCGAGTCCGTTCACGAATTTTTGCTCGTCCGCGCTAAGAAGATGTTTTATGCGCACTTTTGTAACTCCATTTATTTGTGAGAGGGGAACTCTTAAAATTACAGGCCGATCATTGATGTTAAAACCAAGAGTGCCTTCCGCCCAGCCATTGCCGTCAAATGTGAGCACAAATGCTTTTTCATCGTCGGAATAATCAAGCCCGATAAGGCGAACGGAGGACGTGTCATTGTAAAATGAAGTCTGCACGTTTGAAAAAACAACAGTATCTATGTTGTCCATGAGTGCAACATCCTCGCCGTAGCGCAAAGAAATGGTTACGGATGGAATCTTCCCCCCGGATATCGCGCTGGAGGCATCAAGCGGAATTACAAGAGTTGTCTGTTTGTGCTCGTCAAGCAAAACCTGCGAAGACTGTGCGGTGCCTGCGCCCTCAACAGAGGCGCCTGCCGACACGGCGGCAAAATCACCTTTGTTTGCAATCATTAATTCAAACGATTTTGCAGGCACATTATATGTGAGATTGGCGATTTGGATTCCCAGATTCGGAGAGGGAAGAGGAATTATCATCAAGGGTAATGGCTGTGATGAACCGCGATATCCTTCGCCGAATTTTACAAAGAATGCGATTTGTGGATTCTCAACCTTTAGCTTGTTTATTCCCTCAACGATATCGGAATCTCCGGAATACACAATGCCGCTTGAGATGTTGTTTTGTGACAAGAAAGAAGACAGACCTGACGGTATGTCCGAGCGACCTACAAGCAGAAGCGGGTATCTGCTATCCACCATTGACTTTTCAAATGAATACCCCGAAACAAACATCGCCTGCGTTGTTGGAGAAATTTGCAAAAATCTTTTTGTTATTTGCATGTTGTTTGAATATCTGCTTCCGGTGTCAATGATTTCCCGATTAGGCACAAGCTCCAAAATTTCAAGAGGCATTTGCTCGGCAATCGAGCCGTAGAAAATCACTTTTTTATAGCCGCGGGAAACTATTTTTTCAATTTCGTCCTGACTTTGCGAGGGGTTTGAAATGAAATATATGGGTGCTCCCACCAGCGCGGCGTAAGAGGATACCGATAATGCATCTTGACCATAGGTACTGCCTACAACGATTGCCTCGTCTTTTCCAAGCTCCTGCGCAACCCAATCACGAGGGCTTTGCGACAAAATTGATGTGAGATTTTTGGGGGACGCGTCGGCAACCAGCGCCGCCATGTTTGGAAGAATGGTGCTGTTTCCCTCAAGATAAATTATCGGCTCGTTCTTATCGGCGGTGTAGTATTTTGAGATAAACACGGACTGATTGGGAGTGAGCGCGAATACAAACGAATAATTATTGTGTGCCGCATACACTGCAGATGCTATAATGTCTTCATATTCCTGCGAATTAAGAAGCAATGTTGTGGAAAATGCAGCGCCTGCAAGCAAAAAAAACAATGTAAATAGGCATGCAAATCTTGGATTCATCGCGCATCAAACCCTTTTGTGTTTTTAAAAAAACCAAGACAACCCTTTTAATGGTTTTTAGAACTTGATTATCTGATGAAGATAGCTTTCTTTAGCGACACATACCACCCATCGGTAGACGGCGTGGTGCGCTCGATTGATTATTATATCAGTGAGCTCAAGAGCAGGGGGCACGAAGTAAAAGTGTTTGCCCCTTCTCCGCAAAATAAACAGGATGAAAAAGACGGAGTAAGCTATGCAGGCTCTATTGAATTTTCTCCGTATCCGCAGTATCGCATTCCGTATGGGATAAGAAAATGCGTGCGCGATGCAATAGAATTCAAGCCGGACATCGTGCATTCGCACGCGATGGTGGTTATGGGATTGGCGGCAAGAGATGCGGCGAAAAAAGCGAATTGCCCGCTTGTCGGGACATTTCACACTTCTCTTCCGGACGCAGGGCATTATGTGTCCGGTCATGAAGGGGTGCAGATGTGGTTTAAGGATATTTCCTGGAGATATTTTCGCTGGCTTTATCGTGATTTTGACGCGCTTATATCGCCGAGTAAATATATGCAAAACGTGCTTTTGCAAAAAAATATTGAAAGTCATGTGCTTGCAAATCCAATAGATACGTCTAAATTCTCGCCAATAAAACCGGATGAGTACGCGCAGGAATGGTTTGCGTCTAAAAAGCGCAATATACTTTTTTTCGGGCGGATTGCAAAGGAAAAAAATCTGGATTTTTTGCTTGATGTTGCAAATAGCGACGAGTTCAAAAAAAGCGGGATGAAAATTGTTATTGCCGGAGACGGACCGTACAAAAAAATTCTTGAGAAGAAAGTGAAAAAATATTCGCTTTTGGAAATTGTAAAATTTGCGGGTAGAGTGCCGGAAGAGCATGTCGCATCCTTTTACAGCGCTGCAGACTGCTCGTTTTTCCCATCAAAGTTTGAGACACAGGGAATGACCGCGCTTGAGTCGCTTTCGTGCGGCACTCCGGTGGTTGCACTGCGCGGCACGGCGCTTGAGGAAGTGATTGAGCAAAAAAAGACAGGGCAGGTTTGTATTGAAGATGCGCATAGCGCATTTTTGGCGCTTGACTTTTGCACGCGCAACAAGAAAAAAATGTGTGCAAATGCAAGAAAGTCGGCAATGAAATACACGATTAAAAAATGCACAGACGGACTCTTGGAAATTTATAAGGCTGCAAAAAGAAATAAGGAAAAGACAAAAACAAGAAAAGAAAAACACGCAAAAGAATAAGTGCACAAAAAAAGCACTTCTTTTTTCTTAATCCACTCTCATTCTCTTTATTGTGGAGGGAAGCTCGTCAAGCGAGAAAAGCCTTACACGCCCGCCTTCAACATGCATTTTTAACACAAGGTATGCAGATGCGGAAGTGCGCATATTTCGCTCAAACTTTTGTTTTTCAGAATCGTTTTCAAATATTATCCATGTATAGCCTTTGTCAACTGTTTCAAGCGCGCGCCTTGCTATTTGCTCATCACCCAAAAAGACGTGAAGATAATACTGCGTCTTTCCAAGCAATATTTTCACATCGCACTCGCCGGACGAGCCGAGCTTTGTGAAGCGCACTGCATTGTTTACAAAAATGTCGCGCAAAAATCGATAAGTTGACAAAAGTTTCATTCCAAAGCCGCTTTCCTGCGCCCATGAGGAAGGCGCCCAATAGCCAAGCTCGGATGATAAAATTCCCCTGCCTTTGAGGGATTCGAGCAATCGCTCCAGATTGTAATCTCCGATTATTATCGGCTTGCCGTCCACAAGCACTTTTCTAAAGCCGGCTTTTAGCTCTTCAATAGAAAGGGGCATATTTGTCCAGCGGTAATCTTTGTTTATTTGCTCAAATATTGAGACGATTCTTCCCTGTGAGAGCGGGATTTTGCGCACAGTATGCGGAGGGAAGTCCGGAATATCAAGCGCGAAAAGCTCTTTTTGCGGTCGGCGCAATATTATGCCCGCGCCAAACACCAACACGGCGACAAATCCAAGGAAAAGCACTTCTGGTCGCTCCCAAATATTTACTGCAAGATTGTATTGCAGTATTTTTTGCTGGACATATCCTTCGCCGAAATCAAATACGAATGTATAATTTCCGCGCTTTAATTCAATGCCCGGATGATAGTTGATAAAATCAATGTTTGAATATTGGCGCACCGGCGCGTTTTTGTAATTTTTAAGAGTCAGCGTGACTGAAGGAACCTTGATGCGCCTATCCTGCGAATAAAATGTGAAGTTGAAATCTCCATCCACAAAAGAATATGTCGGGTATTTGCCGTCAAGTGTGCGTATTTCAAGCCCGGCGATTTCAATTTTTGTTGCGGCATAAACATATCCGAACTTATCCACTACGCGCAATATGTAAGCGCCGGGGTCCTGGTTAAATTGCACGGGAGATGAGCGCACGATTTGTGTGCTCGTGAGCCCCTGCTCAACCGCGGTTTGCTCAACGCTTGTTCCGTTTTGATAAAGCTCAAAAAATAATTTTGCCTGAGATTCTTGCGGTTCGCGCAATTGCGCAGTAACCGTTTTTCTTCCACCACCTAGATATTTTGGCAGAAAAACCGGATCGTCAATATACAAATCCCCGTGTACGGAGCGGTAAACCGGCCAGTCAATAAAGCCCTCCTCTATCGCGTTATTCTTGTCGCTGATAATATATTTTAGGCGCATGAAAGCGCTTGAGTCCTGCATGGGCTCGAAAAACAATGTTTGCCTTCCAAAAGGAGAAGGGTCTTTTAGTAAAAAAGATGATGTGCGCAAAATCGGTCTGAACGGCTCTTCGTATACAAGCCGAGCGATGTCATTTCCGGCGGCATTGCCATCTCCGGCCCATCCACCATCAAGTGATTGGGGCAATAAAAGAAGATAACCGCTACCGGCATATAATTGGCTTATGGACCCCCAAAGCATGTTTGCTCTTGTACTCTTTGCCTGCACAGTGTAAAGCGGTGCCTGCAAACCAAAACCATCCGAAGATGAAAGTTTTGACGTCTTTAGAAATTCAAATCCCATGTTTGAATAAAGCGATTTATCCGTAGCTATTGGTGTTCCGGATTCCGAAAGAACATGCTCGTCAAATGGCTGACCCAGATAAATCACAACAGTTCCGTTGCTTGCAAGATCGATAATTGATGGATTGCTTTTGTCTGAGCTTCCCAAAAGTGATTTGGGCAAATAGCCAGTCGGAATTATGAGTGTTGAGTGGGGCGGCAAGCTTGCCAAATCGTCAATTTTTATATCATCCACAGCCCAGCCTTTTTTTTGCAATTGTGAATCAAATGTTTTTCTAAAGTCCGAATAGGTGTCTGCTCCGTCCCTTGGGTATTCGAGCACAAAAACCTGGCGTGATGGTCTGACCGGATAAAGCGTTGCGGTTATGTTGATATAGGAAAGCCCTGTTTGCGTATAATCAACTATTGCATAGCCCTGCAAGGAAGGGTTATCTTGAGGCCCATAAGTAATTAGTCCGGCGTCGTATATTGCGGCATCAAAAGTCCCGTTAAACCCAAAAGACGGCGCGACTTGCGTTTTGTCCGAGCCTGAAGACTGCAAAATAAACATGAAGAAAAGAAGTAGAAGGAAAATTACTGCAAAAGCACCTGCGGCAAATTTGAGCGCGATGGACACCGGATGTTTGCCATCTGTTGGCGCAGACGCTTTTTTCGTCTGCTGGCTTTTTGTTCCAAATTCTTTTTTACTCCTGCGCTTTTGCTTTAAATCATCCAAAAAATTTTGCAACGGGCTGTCGGACTTTGATTTTTTCACGACGTAATTTTTTGTAGGGGTGTAGCGCTTTCGCTGCACGAACGAATAGGTGTTGCGCTTAATCTTAAGCTCGGACAGGCTGTCTGGCTTTGAATCCATCTAAACACATCACTTCCGAGTTTCAATGTACCCTTCGCTCACAAGCGAATTGAGCACCTGCTCCACGCGGGCCTCGGAAACATTGTGCACGCGCGCAAAGTCGGACAAATTTATTTCTCCGTTGTGCTCGGCTATCCATTCCTGTATCTTCACCGCCAAAACCGAATCGGAATATTTCTCAAGGTTTGCAAGCTTTAGCCGCAATTCCTGATTTTCATTTTTGAGCGCATAATTATCGCCGGACAAATCGCGGTTTGATTCTTCAAGTGTCTTGAGTTTTTTCTCAATTCGGGAATATTCTCCGGAGAGGCTGTCGTATTTTGAGAACATGGATTGGTAATCTGAAGAGACAAATTCATTCATGTCCGCAAGCGCGCCTTCAATCATTTGATACAAATAAGTCATGTCAATCTCGTACTCGCGCACGAGCAATGTGAGAGTGTTAAGGCAGTATTTTTGCATGTCAAGCTTTCTCACCTTTGGCGAGCTTGAGGGCACCAGCGTGTAAAGAACATCTATTGCATCCTGGCGCAGATATAAAATTGAGAAGATGTACGGATTTTTTGAGATGTCGCGCGATTCCACATTCAGGGCAAGCACGACTGAAGGATCCGCCTCGTCTTGTGAAATTCTAAGAAAGCCGAGCCCGCCGAGCGCATCCATTATTCCCTGTACTGAGCCTATTCTTTTTGCGGGAATGCGAAAACCCTTCACGCTTGGAGTGGGCGCCGCATCGGTGCCTTTTTTCTGCTGCCCTGCACCTGGAAGAGTTGGCATTTATTTCACCTTTTTGCCGCCTTGTGTCGGCTTATTTTTCTGGGGCGGATTTGATTTTTGTGCCGCGCGGGAAGGATATTTTGAAGAGACACCGTACAATCCTTTTTGGCTTTGGCTCTGATTTTGACTCTGGCTCAAGCCCTGATTTTGCGGGTTTGAAATTTTATTTGTGAGCGTTTCCAAAAATCCTTTGCCGGAGGTTTGTGATTGCGCCGACTGGTTTTGCTGTGCCTGCTTTTGCGCCTGTTCTTTTGCCTCTTCTGCCGCCAATGCGCTCTTTTCAAGAGGAGGAACATAGCTCAAAAGTGCAAGCCCCACAAGAAATATTGCAAGCAACAGCACCATGAAAAATCCGATAATTTCAAACCTGCCCCCAAAAAGCGGGAGAAGAATTGAGACTACCACCAAAAAAAGCCCGGCGACGGAGTGAAAAAGCATTTTTCCCTCAAACGATTTTCTGCGCTTTTTGTATTCTTCCATTGATTCGGCGCACACCACAAGCTTGTTGTTTGAAGCGATTGCGAACCTTTGCTTTATGGCTCGGATTGCCTTTATCACTTGAGTGTCTTCAACAGGAATTCCGTGCGTTTCTTTTGAACAAACAATGCATATCTGCGCCATTCTTAAGCACCCGTAAATTCGTCATCAAGCACCACTTGGGTCATGTCGCGTCCTTCCACGCCAAGCCGCTTGAAATCCGCTTTTGAGAAAATATTTACAATCGTTGAGTCATCTACCCCCACATCCTTCAAAAAGCTTGTTATGTTGGTTCGGGCAACGCCGTAGCGCTCAAGCATTATCACAAATGACACGACGTCAAGGTGCCGGTTTTGCTTTGAAAACAGGGTTGAAACCTCTTCCACATTCATTTCGGACAAGCCAAATGAGCGAAGATGTTTTCGCAATTCCTCTTTTTCAAACGATACAGATTTTGCCATGTCAACACCTCCCGAGCCCGAATCGGCGACCGACGCCAAATCCAGGAAAAATTCTACGATTGGCTCCTCGCCAACGACTTTGTCAAGCATAAATGTTTCTGAAAATTGCTCTGTTGCCTGAAATGCCATATTGACTGCCGCCTGTCCGACACCAAGCTTTCTTATCTCGCCGCGCATGTAATCGGAAAAGTTGAGGGTGGTTTGCAAATAATCCAAAAAGCGCTCAAACTTCACCCTGAACATGAAAGTCGTGCCGACGTTTGAGAAAATGGATTCTGAAATGTCGGTCGGATTTTGCGACGCGACCAAAAGCCCGAAATTGTATTTTCGCCCTTCGCGGACAATCATTACGGCATCGGAATTATCGTCTTTGGCAATTTTCCATGCTTCATCCAGCACCACGATTAGCTTGAGCCCCTTTTGCGCCGCCCAGCCTTCCTCGCGCATTTTTTCTTTTATGAATTGAAGCATTGACAGTCCCGCCAGCGCGCGAAACACTTCGTCGGGCAGACCGGAGAGGTCAAGACATACAAGCCCGCCGTTTACTACCTCGTCCAAATTAATTGTGGAGGGGGTTGAGAAATAATCCTCGCCTTCGCGGGTGAAATTCTTTATACGATAAATCGCATTTTCAAGCTCGGCGGGAAATTCGTATGAGCCTGCCTCAAGCTGTTCTTCCAAAAGCCTTTGTACATCTTTTAACGTCGGAGGTCTTAGCTCCCTGCCCAAAGAATCTTTTTGCACTTTCGCATTCATGCGAAATTTCGCGTCCGCATAGGATTTTTCTATCGCCTGCTCGGTAAGCCGTTTTTGTTCCGGATATCGCGCGATGTCTGTAAGAATTTCAAGGGTTCGCATAATCTGCTTTACCCGGTCAATCGGCTTCATGCCGCCCAAATCAAGCAAATTGATTGAGCTTCCTTTTCCCAAAGAGATTACGCGCCCGCCGGTTTGGCGCACCCAATCCTTATACTCCCCCGCCCAGTCTATGATGAACGCATTTGTGCCCCAGACATAAGAGGCGCGGGTGAGAAATGTTTTTACAAAATAGGACTTTCCGCTTCCGGTTATTCCGACAACGGCGATGTGCGGGTTTGTAATTTTTTGATAAGTCCAGTAAAATGGAACGTTGAAAATTTTTGTGTATCCGATAAAAATGGAATCAAGCGGGTCGCACAAAAGAAATTCTTCCGGGGGCTCGGGGGGTCTGACAAAAAAGTTTCTTCTGCCAAGCTGTTTGTTGCTTGTGTTCCAATGGCTTAGGCGTCCCATTAAAATATCCCCTTTGCCTAGAGCACCGCACTCTCCATCGCCGATGAGGATGGAGGTATGATGTGCTCCCAATCAAAGCATCTTAGCATTTCGTCCCCTTGCAGAGGCACCACCTGGACATTGAGCGCGTTTGCAATTGTTGCACGAAGCTCGTTTGCCTGTGATTTTGCGGCGGCAGTTGCCGCCTCTTTTGAAACGCCGATTGCAGTTGTCATTACATATGTAATTGCGCCCATTGGCTTGAAGCCGGATACGAGGCGGTTTATCTGCCCCTCGTACATTGAAACCTCTTTTTCATATCTGTCAAGTTTGAGAACGTCCGGGTCCGGTTTTTCACGCTCGCGCGCAAGTCTAAGCTGTGCTTCGGCGTGTTTTGTCTCAAGTTTTGTGCGGTGCTTGGACATGTCAAGCACATAAGCCATCATTGCGAATTTCACCGGAAAGCGAACAGCCGAAATTGCACGCTCAAAATATTCCGAATACACCATGTTTTCATCCGGGCTTTTCTCGGTTGTGGATTCGTATATTTTTACGTTCAAATATGCGGACGCATAATACACTCCGCCCGAGTGCTTTAGAATTACGTCTTGTGCGGGGGGAATTTCATAATCGCCAGCCATTATTTGCACGATTTTGCTCTTTTGCGTGATTAGGGGGAGGATGATATATCCGTATTTGTAAATTGCGACTGAAGACACGCCGCCGATAAAACACAAAAGCGCGGCGATTGGAGCCAAAGCTCCGCCCCCCGAAATAAATGCGCCCAATGCGCCCATGAGGCAAAGCCCCAACGCGGCGTATGAGATATAACTGATATTAACCTCCATGAGTACACCCTAAACCATTTGGGATAATGCAGGCTTGCTTTTAAAAACAAGCGCATCGGCAAAAAAAATTTCAAAAAGAAGATTTTCTGACGCGGGCGCAAATAAATTTGCACACGAAAAAATTAATTAAAATTTGAAAAAAACAGATGAGTATGAATAATTGGCATACCCTAAAATAAGTTGGCTGACAAGTATACTTGGTGTGAGATGGCAACTTCTATAACTTTTCAACAGCTTTTCCAATTTTTAAGGGAGGAAAAAAGCACAAATGCATTAGGCACCATTCCGCCGGATTTTGAGGAAGGCGTGAAGGAACTTCTTTTGTCAATTGCAAATAAGGCGCAAAATGAGCCCGACGCCCAAAAAGAGCTTGAGAATGCGAAAAGGGCGGCGCTCACGCTCATGCAATTAAGAAGACAAAAAATAGTTTTGCGCTCAAGCGTGAATGAGAAATCCCTTGTGCAGGGGGCAACGGTTGCGGAGCAGGAATTTTATAATACCGTGAAAAAAGCCTGCGATGAGCAGGAAGAGAAAATAATCGGGATTACTTTTGCGAAAAAAACCGTGCAGATAAAAAATTCCAAAAAAATCAAAATGATAAAAGAGGTTCCCGCTTACAAGGGCGCAGATGGAAACGACTATGGACCCTTTGGAATCGGGCAGGAAGTTGAATTGCCCTCCCAAGAGGCGGAGTGGATGGAGAAGAAGGGGATGGCGGGCACATTTGAATAGGCAAACCAATATCATGTTCAGGCGATAATAGCCATTTGCCCAACCCCCATATCTTAATAAACATCTCCCGAGAAAATAACATATTACTATTCCCTAGGTGTATTTATGAAATATCCAAAAGAAGTAAACGCATATTGCCCAAAATGCAGAAAGCACACAAAGCATAAGGTGAAACTTGCATCAAAGGGCTCCGCACGCGCGATGGCTATCGGCACAAGAAAGCACGAGAGAAAGCTGGAAGGGCGTGGAGGAAAACGTGCTGGCAAAGTGCCGGTGAAAAAGCAGGGTAAAAGGCAAGTGGTTATTCTGCTCTGCCCGGACTGCAAGAAAAAACAGCAAAGAACAATCGGCACAAGGACAAAGGTAAAACTTGAGATTGTCGCAAAGGAATAGGTGAATATTCATGAATGAGCAAAAATTAAGAACATCAAAATCAAAGTTTGCAAAGGTAAAAACCGAATGCGGCAACGAACAAATAATCTTTCTTAATGCCACATCGGAGGTAAAATGCCTTGTCTCCGGCGATGTGATTGCTAAACCCACGGGCGGAAGAATACAGCTCATTGAGGGGAAAGCAAAAATTTTGCAGGAGTTTGATTAGAGGTTTAAATAATGGCAAAAATGCCCGAGATAAATGAATTAGTGCTTGCGAAAGTAAAGAAGATACTCCCCTACGGCGCGTTTTGCGCACTGGACGAGTACGGCGGGCAGGAAGCATTTTTGCACATTTCCGAAGTCGCCCCGAGATGGATTAAAAATATTCACGAATTTTTGCATGAAGGTCAAAGCCTTGTGTGCAAAGTTTATCGTCTAACCCCTGAAAAAAACCAGATTGATGTTTCATTAAAAAGAGTCACTACTTCTGAAGCAAACCGCAAGGTAAAGGTTGCAAGGCAGGAGAAACGCTCGCAAAAACTTTTTGATGTCTGCATAAAGCAGGCAAAAAGCACCACGTTGCAGGCGGAAGAGGCAAGACAGGCGCTTGAGAAAAAATACGGCGACCTGATGGAAGCCTTTGAAATAATTTCGGAAGAGGGCGAGGAAGCGATAAAGGATTTGGGAATTGAGAAAGGGCTTGCAAAAGCGATCGTTGAGATAGCCCAAAAGTCCATTAAAAAATCAAAGGCGGTCTTGAGAAAAATATTGCAGATTGCCTCGTACTCGCCGGTTGGAATTGAAGCCGTGAAAAAAGCGGTGCTTTCAATAAAGGCGCCTGCGGAATGCGAGCTTGATATTCATTATCTTGGCGCTCCAAGATATCAGATAACGCTTACTGCAAAGGATTTCAAAGAGGGGCAAAAAGCCTTTGACAAACTTGCCAAATCAATTGAGCAGAAGGCGAAAAAAGAAGACCTGCTTATTGCCTGGGAAGAAGATGAGTAAATGCCCCTTCTACTTAAGTGCCCTGTTTGCAAGAAATACACTCTGAAACAAAAGTGTCATTGTGCAACACAAAATCCGCACCCGCCAAAGTTCAATCCAAGAGATAAATGGGGAGAATACAGGCGAATGGCAAAAAAAATATAATTTCAAATTGCAAACGCAATCCGAACAACATCAATCCTGTTTTTTAAATTAGGCGCGCAAATTATAACAACTAAAAAAGTTTTTTGGCATTCATGCGACGAGCCGCCAAAACAGAAATGGCTAAAACAAAAGGAAATGGTGCTTATGGAAAAAACAATCATCAGGCTAAAGAAAAAAATAAAAATGAAAAATCCTATTCTTGTTGAAGGCTTGCCCGGAATCGGGCTCTCCGGAAAAATAGCCGCGGATTATTTGATAAAGGATAAGCGCGTGAAAAAAATCGGGAATATTTATTCGCCGTATTTTCCTCCGCAGGTATTGATGAGAAAAAACGGCATTGCAAGAATGCTCGGCATGAGATTGTATCACATGAGCCTGCCAAAAAACGATTTGCTTATTCTTGTCGGTGATGTTCAGGCATCGGATGCAAAAGCGCATTTTGAAATAACCGACAAAATACTTGATTTTTTCCAAAAAAACGGAGGAAAATTTGTAATCACACTCGGCGGATACGGCACGGGACAGAGACCGACCGGCGAGCCGAAAGTTTTTGGCGCGGCAACACATCAGGAAGTGATAGACAAATATTCTGCCAAAGGAATTGAATTCGGAAGAACCAAAGGCTCAATTGTCGGAGCGGCGGGGCTTTTGCTCGGGCTTGGAAAGCTTAGAAAAATGCAGGGGCTTTGTCTCATGGCTGAAACACACGGAGGCTATATTGACCCGAAAGCCGCGCTTGTTCTTCTCAAAAAACTTGCACAGGTGCTTGAGATGGAAGTTGAAACGGACAAGCTTGAGCACAAAGTTGCGGAAGGAGAAAAATTCATCAAAAAGATGGAAGAAAAAGCCGCCAAAGAAGCCGGTGAAGAGACAGGAGTTTCAAGCACTGGCAGGCAGGATTTGGGATATATAAGATAAAAAAATATTTCTTTTTATTTTTTTATTCTCTAATATTTTTTTCCAAAATATTTTCTTTTCTAATTTCTTAACCCAAATATTCAAGCATTAACCTTGCACCGAATCCGGTGCCGCCCACAGGCAGACCGAATTTTGGCTTTTTTATATTTGCAACTCCGGCAATATCTATGTGCGCCCATTTGCAATCCTGCACAAATGCTTTTAGAAAAGAATAACCGGATATTGTGCCGGCAACTCCGGGCTCGCCGACATTTTTTAATGTGGCAACTTCGCTTTTCACTTTATCGTCATATTCCGCCCATGTCGGAAGTCTCCAAACGCGCTCTCCGCTTGCAAATCCGGCGGATACAAGAGTACTGCAAAGAGAATCGTCATCTGATAAAATGCCTGCCGCCAAATCTCCAAGCGCAACAGAACATGCACCGGTGAGAGTTGCAAAATCAATAAGCACTTGCGGCTTGTATTGCGAGCATGCGAATACGAGCGCATCCGAAAGAACGACACGCCCCTCGGCATCCGTGTTTAGAATTTCTATGCTTTTTCCATTTGAAGCGATTACAATATCGCCGGGCCTATAAGCGGCGCCAGATGGCATATTTTCCACAAACGCGGCAATGCCTACAATGTTTTTGCGCAATTTCAAATTTGAAATTTCAGACATTGCGCCTATTATCGCGCAAGCACCGGACTTGTCATATTTCATATCTTCCATTGCGGAATTTGACTTGAGTGAAAGCCCGCCGGAATCAAATGTCACTCCCTTACCTACAAAAGCAACGTCGATCTTTTTTGAGGCTGGATTCCCGATATATTCAAGCACCACAAGCGCAGGCTCGTTTTGAGAGCCGGATGCTACGGAAAGCAAGGCATTCATCTTATGCGCTTCAAGCTCTTTTCTTCCAAGCGATTTGAACTTGAGTCCTTTCTTTTGCGCCATTTCCTTTGCGATGTTTGCAAGATATTTTGGGCTGGCGATATTTGCAGGCTCGTTTTGCATGCTTCGCGCAAAGTTTGCCGCCCTGCCCATCATTTCCCCTTTTGAAATTTCTGATGAAATGTTCGCGGACGATATAAAGTACACGCCATCCACATTTGGTTTTGGAGATTGTGCGCCCTTTTCCTCTTTTTGCTTTTGAATATATTTGTCAAAAGAATAATTTGCCATCTCAATTTGAGAAGAAACTACTTTTGCATAAGCAGAACCGCCTTCAAGAACCAATGCGATGTTTTTGCAAAAGCCGGATTTAAGCACAGAGAATGCAAGCGCATAATGGGAGGCGGCGATGTTTGCATTCAAAAGTTTTTTTTGCCCCAATCCAAGAAGGATTACGCGCTCAAATTCCTCGCCGTCAATTTTTGCTTTTCTAATGGACGCCATTTGACATGCCTTGCCGCTAAACTCGTTTTCATTTATTTCAAACGCCCACTGCGGTAGCTTGAGCTTTGCACCTTCTTCAGGCTCATAAAATGCGAAAATAGCCGAATCACAATTGCAACCTTTTAGTTGCCTGCTCCAGGAAAATTTCATTTTATCACTATGAGCCTACCAAGGCACTCTTTTTAATCCTACGAGGTGGGCAAACCCGTTTGCAACGCGGTGCAAAAGATATGTGAATAAAAATAAGAAAATCAGACAAGCCGGGGAAAATATTATTCCCAACCCAAGCGGATACACAAACAAAAGCGCGAACACCAAAAATGTGAGCTGGTCAAGAGCGGATGGAGCACCAGACACAATTCCCATTCTTCGCTTTATGAAAGAGCCAAACAGGTCTCCGAAAAGAGCCCCTGCTGACAAAAGCATACCTACAATCAGATACAATTGCGCATTTGAACCAAAAATGTCCAATGAAGTGCCGGAAAGAAAATATGCCTCAAGCACGGATACGAGCATTCCTGCACTCATTCCGCCCAAAAGCCCAAGCCATGTTTTCCCCTTGCCAAAAAGCCGGTGCTTATCCCACGCGCTTATTCCAAAATCTATTGGAAATGTTCCGCCCAAAAGAACAGGCGCCGAGTTTGCAACATAGGCAGGCAGTATGAAAATTATTGAGTAAATTATCATGTCGGCGCCAAATTGCATACACACATTTGCCAAGCAATATTTTTATATCAGATTCAGTGAATTCGGCGTTTGAATTTTTGCTAAAGGCTTAATAAGGGAGAAAACTCAATTTTTATATATGGAAAAAAGAACTTCTAGCCTGCGCCCGAGCGCGCCGATACAACTGCCGCAAAGCCCGATTTGGGGCTGGCTTTTGGTTGCGATAATAGCCGTGCTTGTGATTGTTGGAATCGCGTTGATATTTGCAGAAACAGAAGGAACGCCATCGATTGGGGGAGGATGCGTCGGAGTAGTTGAGATAGACGGCGAGATAATTGCAAATGATGTGGCGGATTCACTCTTTAGCAGTGGGCAGGCAGGAAGCGAGCAAATCGCAAAAGAGATAGAAGAGGCGGACAAAAGAAGCGATGTGAAATCAATATTGATGATAGTAAATTCGCCCGGCGGTTCGGTTGTCGCAAGCAACGAAATATATCAGGCATTCAAATCCGCGAAAAAGCCAAAAGTCGCATATTTTCGGGAGATGGCGGCATCGGGCGGATATGAAGCCGCTCTTGGAGCAGATTATATTATTTCAGAGCCGGATGCGCTCACAGGCTCAATAGGCGCGAGAATGACACTTTCACAAATGTCAGGTCTTTTTGAAAAGATAGGTTATAATGAGACCACGATAAAATCGGGCGAGATGAAAGACATCGGAAGCCCATCAAGGGAAATAACCCCCAAAGAGATGGAAGTTTTGCAAAGCATTGTGAACGAGTCTTTTAATGAATTCAAAAATGTGGTTGTTGAAAACAGAAAAGGCAAATTGGACATGACCAGATTTGAGAGTGAAGTGCTGGACGCCCGCGTGCTTAGCGGAAGACAGGCATACAAGCTCGGACTTGTGGATGCACTCGGCTCAAAAAAGGACGCGATAGCAAAAGCGTCCAAGATGGCGGGTTCAAACAAGTCGCTTGAGGTTTGCGCGATGCAGAAAAAGCAAAGCGGACTTTTCTCCTCGCTTTTTGCGGGCGCGTTTGAATCCGTGATTCCATCGTTTGTAAAAAGTAAAATGAGCCTCGGGTATTAAGGTGTAAAAATTGAAATACGCAATTGTGTTTGCGCTAATCGCGCTTGTTTTTCTTAGCATTCTGCTCTATTTTGCATACGAGGGCGCGGTTAATTTCAAGCCTAAGGTGTTGAGCGTGACTGCGCAGGGTGCGCCAAAATATGTGCAGGCAAGTGTGAATAATGCGAACGGACAGGTTGCCTCCGCGCAAACAGCCGTATCACAATGTACAGATGGGCAGAAGAGAATTTGCACTATGGGTACGGGATGCGCGGGCGAGAATTTGTGTGTGAATGGTATGTGGGCGGATTGCGCCCCGATTAGAATTTGCAGGCCCGGAAGAAGCACTTCTTGCCAGATAGGGGACGGATGCAATTTCGGAATTACAACCTGCAATTCCTGCGGCGATGGCTGGAGCGAGTGCGTACAAAATTAAGTGGTGAATTTATGTTTGTAAATTATTTGGACAAATTAAAACGGGGACCGCAGGTGATATTGCCAAAGGATGCGGGAATGATAATTGCTTTTGCGGGCATAAACCGCGAAAGTGTTGTGCTAAACGCCGGAGCGGGCTCCGGATGGCTGGATGTGCAAATCGGCAGGATTGCAAAAAAAGTCGTGAGCTACGAGGTTCGCCAGGAGTTTTTGGATTTGGCGCAATCAAATATCAGGCGTGTAGGGCTTGAAAATGTTCAGATAAAATTGCGAGATGTAATTGCAAACGGATTTGAGGAAAAAGATGCAGATGTTGTAGTGCTTGATTTTGCAAACTCGCATCTGGCGATTGCAAATGCGATTGGCTCGCTCAAAACCGGAGGAGTGATTGTCGGTTATTTGCCTCATGCCGAGCAGATGAGCGCGTTTGTTCAGGAGCTTGAGAAAAACGGGTTTGCGGATAATTTTTGCATGGAGGCAAACGTGAGGCAGATGCTTGTGAGGGCGGCGGGAGTAAGACCGGCAAGCATGGGCATTACACATACGGCTTATTTGGTGTTTGCAAGAAAGGGCGAAAAGCAACTGGATAAAAGAGAGCGCAAAAAAGCAAGGCACACGAAGATAAATGCTTTTTAAGACATAACGGGCAAATAGTTTCGCGGGAGTAGCAAAGACCGGTCAAATGCGGCGGACTTAAGAGAAATGGTTTTAGTGCAAATGCGCTCTAAGACATCCGCTCTCTTAGGAGTTCGTGGGTTCAAATCCCTCCTCCCGCAAAGGCTTTTTCTTTTCTTTGCCGCTGCAAAGAAAAGAAAAACCCTGGAAAAAGAAAAGAAACTACTAATCTGAAGCTCTTGGATTCGCCCACTCCTTTTGTAAAAAAAGAAATCGCAGAATTCTGAACCAAAGACTTAGAAATAACAGCGCAAGTAGTTCTTTCTTGGAATTTTTCTCTTTGAATAAAATATCGGCTTTCTTTCTCTTTCTTTTTTCCAAGGTTTTTTTCTTTTTCTTTTCCCAGGGCTTTTCTTTTTCTTTCCGCAGAAAGAAAAAGAAAAGGCCTTTAGCCATACATGGCGCCAAAGTCATCAGACATCCCATCGCGGGTTGTCTTGTGATAATGATCCTGAGTCTGTTTTGCCTTTGAAAGCATGTCTTTCATTTTTGCCTCAACATCATGAGCCTCATCCTTGAGAGAGGAGGTGTCCACTCTTATGCCAACATAATCTTTGAGAGTCTCAAGGACCGTTACGGATGCCATTGGGTCCATATAGTCTGCATTTGCCTGCGCAAGAAAAGAAACTACTGGGAATTTGTCTAATGCCCCTCTTGCAAGCAAAACACCAGTTACTCCGGTTGTTACGCCTTCGCCAACAAGTTGAATGCGGGGGTCGTCATCAAATTTTTTCTGCAATGAAGGAATTGATGCAACTGCAAATATTTTTCGGTCGTCCCCTTTTTGCACTATGGCGCCAAGGGAAATTATTTGCGACACTTTTTTCTTTTTCGCAAAATCATAAATCGCATCTGAAAGCTCGTACACCGCCCGAATCGGGACTATGAATTCGGATAAAAGAACGATTAGATTGTGTTTTTTTGAAGCGTAAAGGCGCGCGGGATACATTGGCTGATGCTTGTGTATCGCCGCCAATGGAGGAAATCGATCAGATGTGATATAGCCGATAAAATCCATATTCAGCTTGTCTACAAGATAGGATGCGGAGATTGTGCCTACAAGCCCCATGCCCGGAAATCCCTCAATCAGAATCGGTTTTTTCAGAGGTATATTTTTTACAATATGAAATGTTACAGCCATGTTTTTGTGTAATGAGAGCAGATTTAAAAATGAGATTGATTTTAAAAAAAAATAGGAGAAGAAAAAGAAAAAAATAATTTTCTAGTGTTCAACCGAATCACTATTCACTAAGCGCAGGCATCACACAAACTAACATCGCACAAGCTGGAATTGATTTGAGTGGCGTTGCCGTACATTGTGTTGAGTATTGCCGGAGATACGACCACTATAATTATTCCAATCACTGCACCGACAATCATTGCGGTTGCCCAGGTGTTTGCACGTGCGCGTGTTTCTGCGCCCATCATCTGACCACCGGCATAAACTACTCCTGCGCCGATTACCATAAGCATTGAGATGACTGGAAGAATTGTCATTAATTGACCACAGAAACAGCCTGCGGCACATCCAACACGACCGATACCAGTTACGGTGTTCTGAGCGCTTACTGCACCGAACATCATTGTTGCGCTTGCCGCAGAATAAATAGCCAATTTTGCTTTTTGTATACCGTTCATTGTGGACACCCCTATGTATTACTGTTAAACGTTATTTGTAGTTCAACCATTATTTAAAAACCTTTGTCAGAATGCGGCGCGGATGAGTACAAACAAAAAAATAGAAGAGGGGCTTTTAAATCTGAAAACACAAGCAAAAGCAATGATTTGCGGAATTGACGAGGCGGGCAGAGGTTGCATCATCGGACCTATGGTGATTGCGGTTGCATCAATTAGTCAGCTTGAGGAATACAAACTAAAGGAGATGGGAGTAAAAGACTCAAAGCAATTAAGCCCGAAAAGAAGGGAAGATCTGTATGTGCAAATAATGCAAATTTGCAAAGTAAGCACGACTCACATCAGCGCAAAAGAAATTACCGAGCTTATGGACAAATATTCATTAAACGAAATTGAGGCAATTTTCATTTCAAAGCTTGTAAAGGATACAGATGCGCAAACATTGTTTGTTGACTCACCGGATAATGTGCCTGCAAACTTTGCAAAAAGAATACGAAAATATCTCAAAGGAAAAAAACTCAAAATAGTTTCGGAAAATAAGGCAGATGTAAACCACCCGATAGTTGCCGCCGCATCCGTTATTGCGAAAGTGCAAAGAGATGCACAAATTGAAAAAATAAAAAAAGAGATGGGAGAGAATTTTGGCTCCGGATATACGTCGGACCCAAACACTATTGAATTTCTAAAAAAGCGTTTGAACGACAAAGAGTTGCAACCTTATTTGAGGCACAAATGGGCAACGCTAAAGAGATTGGGACAAAAAAAGATTTCTGATTTTTAACAATAGAACCAAAATAAAATCAGATATTAAATTTCTTCTTTCTTCCTGCACCTGCAGAATGTATTGCATCCGCCAAAGAGGAAACCGCCTTTTTCACATCGGACTCTTTTTCCAAAGCAGTACCAACCTGCAAAATGTCTGCCCCGGCTTTTACAAGAGCTTTTGCCTGTGCAGGTGTGCGCACCCCGCCGCCGATAATGTAAGGGATTGAGATACAGGATGAAACCGCCTTGGCCATCTCGGGAGGAAGCGGGCCGTTTGCCGGGTTTGAGCCTGAATCTGTTAGAACAAAATGTTTGCCCATATACTGCGCCGCCATTGCCATTGCCGCCGCCAAAGAAGGCTTTGCACGCGGGATTAGATTCGCATCCCCCACCCAGCCAACTGTTCCGCCGGGCTCAACTACTATATAGCCCAAAGAAAGCGCTTCTAAATCAAATTGTTTTACACTTGGAGCCGCCAAAGTCTGCGCCCCGCTAATCCAGTACGGGTTGCGCGAGTTTAGCATGCTCATGAAATAAAGCGCGTCCGCGTATTTTGAAACGGTCGTGACATTTCCGGGAAAGAGCACAAGCGGAACGGATATGGAGCTTTTTATTTCCTTTACAACCGTGTCCAAAAGCTCGCCGCCAACGCCGACAGAGCCGCCGACCAGCACATAATCTGCACCGGAATTTGCCGCATTTACTCCGGCTTTTATAGCCAAATCAACGCTTGGATAATCCAGCGGATCAATAAGTGCCGCCAAGAGCGCGCCCTTTTTATCAAGAGATTCTATGAGATAATTTTCAACTTTTCCATTCATACAAATTACCCTTTTTGCTCTTTTTGAAACTGATTTACTACTTCTTCTATTCCCATTTTAAATGAAACGGAGGGCTTCCAGCCAAGTGCGCTCGTTGCTTTTTTGGATGAAAAACATCGCTCGTAATAGAGCTGGTCTATCATCTCAATTGTCAAAGATGATTTTTTCCCCATAAGGGAATTGTATAACATTTTTGCACAGGCTGCAAGCCGCAAAAATGAATAATTGATATGCTTGGACGGGGCAGGCACTTTGAGTGCGGCGGACGCGATTTCCATTAGTTGATTTTGAGTAAGCTGTGGCTCGGTGACGATTAAATAACAGGAGCCGCAAACAGATTTTTGCGAGGCGCACGCGCATGCAATTGCTTTTGACACATCATCAATATGCACAAGTGGGATATGGTTTTCCCCGCTTCCGACTATTGCCATTTTGTTGCTTGAGAGATTTTTAAGAACTGGATAAAATCCTTCCTTGAATCCGGGACCATAAATCATGCCGGGCTGAAGTATTATCACATTGAGCCGATTTGCGTATGAAAGCACGAGTTGTTCGCCCTCAAGCTTTGAAATTCCGTAGTTTCCATAAGCCCGGCGGGGGGAGGATTCGTCCTGCACGCCGGAAAACTTTTTTCCATATACTGAAATTGAGCTTAAATGAACAAATTTCTCAAGTTTGGATGGTGCGGCATCAAGAAGCATTTTTGTTGCCTGAACGTTTGCCTGCCTAAGCTGATTTAGAGAAAGAGAGCTATCTGTGCTCCCTGTGAGATTTACTATGTGGGTTGCGTCCGCAAGGGCTTGTTTAAGCTCGCCAAAGCCCGCTTGAGAGTAATCCACGCTACGAATCGGGATTTTGGCGGAAATATTGCCAGTGTATGAATTTTTGCGCACAAGCGCAACGACACTCAGACGCTCTTTGGCACAGTATTTAAGAAAGTTTTGCCCGAGCCTGCCCGAGGCGCCAGCAACTATTATTTGCATAAATAATTTTGGAGGGGCAAGGGTTAAAACCATGCATTTGCTAAACTTATTTATAAAGCCCGCCGAAGAGGCGGCAGTATCGCTAGCAGCTTTTGGATCATTAATCCGGCGGGGCTTGACAATAAATTCTGCAGATGATGACAACGAGGTATTTCCGAACCCTCCGAAGGGGAATGTGGATAACCTTGAGTTCTGATTGCAGCCATATTTGATTACGCCTAAAATGAGATTGAGACTTGTTTGAAAGATTGATAGTTTAGCTTAATCCGATAAGACCGGCAACTATCATTACCAGTGCAAAAGCAAGCGCAAGCATTGCCAAATTCACTTTCTTTGCAAAGCCGATAAGCATACCTATTGTGAGATAGCCAAAAACAAAACTTGTAGCGGCGAGCATGAGCCCGGCTATCGGATCAAAAATTGCAACAGAAGAATTCAGAAGATAAAGAACAAGCTCGGCGCCTATCACGCTTGGAATGCTCAAAATAAAACTTAGCTCAAAAGCCGCGTCGGGCTCAAATTTTCGCAATATGAGCCCAGTGGTGCTGGTGCCCGAGCGCGAAATTCCCGGAAGCGCGGAAAGGCCTTGGAAAGCCCCGCAAACAAGCCCGTCAAACCATCCGGCCTCGGTGGCTTTCTTCTCGTGTACCTTGCCTTTTTGCACAAAAAGCAATGCAGAAGTTACAAGCAAACCGACACCCATCACGACAAAGAGCATGCTTGCACTTATGTCGCTAAGAAAATATTTTTGCAAAAGATAAAGCGGCAATCCGACGACTCCGGTGCCTGCAAGCGCAAACAGATAGAATGTGAATTTGTCTTTTTTTAGGTCATCAATCGCCCGCACGGACAAAAGCTCTTTTGCCATTTCCCAGAGTTTGTGCCGAAAATAAATTGTTGCGGCGACAAGGGTGCCAAGATGTAGATACAAAAGCACTGCAACGGACTGGGAAGGTTGCCCTCCCATTGAAAGAAACAAAAATGTATCCAAAGTCTTTGAAGAGATTGGAAGCCACTCGCTGATGCCCTGCACTATTCCAAGCAAAAGAATTTGGAGAAAGTCCATAAAGAACACAGAAAAAGATGATAATTAAAATATAAAAAAATTATTTGAGGTTTTTCTTGTCCACGATGATGTGGTCGGACGCCGCCAACACCGACTCGTATGCAACTACCAAGAGTCCGTCCTCCTTGTTTAACTCCCGTGCAGTCTGGTTGTCAAGGTTTGGCTCTACAAGCAAATGCTGAATTTTTCCACTTGTCTCGTTTACGGTCAAGTCTATCAGTTTGCCCAGTTCCTCTCCATCATTCGTAATTAGTTTTTTGCCTGCCAGTTGCTTGGCAATAACAATTTTTGCCATATGATATCACCCTGCGTAAAATTATACTCCTGCTAAAACTACAACTTTTTATTTTAAATACCTATTGTTATTTTTCCTCAATTTTGAACAATTGAATGTGCGCAATACCACCGATATCCACAATATGCTCCTCTTTTGCAAGCTTGTGCTTTATTGCCAAAGCAACTGAAGTTGCGCCTACAAGGTTCGCGCTGGTGCAATTGCAAAGCAGTTTTCCAGCGGCTTTTTCATCAATTGCCTCTCCATCGTAAAATTGGCGGAAAGTGATTAAGTCCAAAACCCGTCCGTTCCCGCTATATTTTTTTCCCAGAACAGAAGAATCGGCAAGCGCAAGCACGGTTTCATCTCCTGATTTGTGCAATTTGTATACAAGTTTTTTCATCAAAATCTACCTTAGAGATAAACATTGCGCGGGCTTAAATAGATTATGCAGAATTTGCGTGAAAAACGGCACTTTGAAAAACGAGGAAAATGTAGGCTTTTAAAAATTTGAAAAAATTAAAAATATTTAAAAAAGGAATTTAATCCGCAAAAAAAAGTTTGCGGAAAAAATTATCGTTTTACTTCTTGTAGCCTGGCACGGCGTATGTCAGTGCCATGTAGAGCTTGTATGGCGGGTTATAATTTACAATTCCGCGATTGTACGAGCCATCGGCACTAAGCTCAAACCCGAACATATTCAGGCTTGCCTTCACACCGAGCTGGTATCCGACATCTGGGCTCATTTTTTTCAAATCGGCAAAACCATAAATCGCCATGTTGAAATAGCGATTTACGCTCTCGGGCAGAAGTTCCGCCGGGGAAAATGCCCCGCCGAAGAACGGGTGGGCGTCGCCAGTCAGGTCCCTGCCCTCAAAGCCCAGCCTCATCGTGGGAGTGCCGCCCATTACGCTCAAGTCAAGAACGCTTTTTCCATCGAAAAATGTATAGCCGAGATATTCGAGGTTTATGAATTTCTTGCTTTTGTCATAGATTGCAATCCTGACTCCGGGCTGAATTTGTAGATACTCTGCAGGAGTGAGAATTACTCCTGCCTCCACACCGTAAGTGCTCCATGGGACACTGACCGAAGAGGTGAGCCCGAATGAAAGGAGGGTAGAGCGCTGCTGCAACAGAGTTGATTTTTCTTCTGCAGTGCGAATGGTTGTGTCTGGTTTTGAGCTGTCCGCACTTGCATAAAGAACATTTCGCGTGATTGGCAATGGGATGTATTTCACAAAAACGCCGGGGAATGACATATCCACCGAAAGTTTTTTGTATATTCGAACTTCGTATTCGCCATCGTCTTTTTCCGCTTTTTCCAAAAGATATTTGCCTTTAGAAGAGTTGATGGAAACGTAAAGCTGTTTCTGCAGGCATCTTATTTTTGCAAGCTCTTTTTTGTCGGTTATTTTCAGCTTTTTTGATATTTGCTTGCTGAGGTCTGAAATTGATGCGGGCAAGTCCAATGCGCCAAAAAATGAATAGCCGGCCTTTGACTCTTGAGATGTTGCTGCCAATTTGAATACATTGTCTGTGTGAGTTGTTGAAAAGCCTGATACAACCCCGTTTTTGAGCGAGGACAAAATTGCTTTGTTTGCCGGAGGGTCGGAAATTACCTTAATGAGAAAATCCTTTTTTGCATCGGAAGTGAGCTTGGAGAGGATACTGCCATAATCGCCGTATTTCTTCTCGTTTGCAAGCAAAGTTGCGAAATCCATAAGCGAGGTTTTGGTGTATGTTTTCTGCTGTACGTAAGTCGGGTCAATTTCAATCGGGAGCATTGGAGGCACATATTTGTTTCGGTCAAATTGCATGATTATATCCTTGCATGAACAGTTGGCTGGCTCATCATAAAATGACTCGGTTGCACTAAAACCGCCGTTTATCGGCGCAGTGCTTTGGGCATTTGCGGTTCTGTTAAAGAGAATCACTGATGCGGCAATTGTACCGACAAGCACTGTGGAAACAAGTGCTTTGTTGAAAAATGTCCTTATTTTGCCTGGTTGCTTAACCGGCACGTTTGAACTTTGAATCGTTTGCTTTTGCATTTGATAACCCCATAGAAGATGTTTTGTATGGTATAATAATGTGTATTTGTAATTATAAAGGTTTGCGAGCAGAAAAAACGACTGAAAACTAAGAATATTGGTTAAATGGACCCGAGGAGAATCGAACTCCTGGTCTTCTGCGTGTAAAGCAGACGTCTTACCACTCGACTACGGGTCCGCATTAAACTTTTTCTTGGAAAGAAGAAAAAGTTTAGCCCCCACCGGATTTGAACCAGTGTCTGCAGGTGTCTTCAGGTACCTTTTTTTCTTTTCTAAAGAAAGAAAAGGAGCCTTCCAGAGCCTGCCATCCTTGACCGCTAGACGAGGGGGCTATAAATCCAACACTAGCGTGTTAGCAGAAAAATATAGATATTCAAATTTAAAAACTCGCCATCTTCGAAAAAACAGCTAGGTTCGTTCAATGTCCAGATATTCCTGCAAAACCTTTTCGGCTTTTGCCATTCTGTCCACTTTCATTGAATAGAGGGAATATTTTGGACCTTGTGTGACCACTGTGACGTTTTCCACATCTATTTTTGCATCCGACAAAAGCTTTGTCATTTTTGCCAATTCACCCGGCGAATTAAGAAGTTTTACAATAAGCACGTCTGATGCAAAGCATTCGTATTTGTTTGCCTTCAAAAGAGATACTGCTTTTTCCTCGTTTTTTACGGTAAGATGAATTACGCTTTTGTCTCCTATTTTGCCCATTGAAATTGAATCTATATTAATTTTTGATTTACCTAAGATGAATGAAACATCGGCTAATTTGCCTACTTGGTCTTCTACAACTACGGTTATTTGCTTCATAAGAAAAACCCGCCGCTTTAAACTAGCGATAATATAACGCTCAAAAATGATAAAAAGTAATGTATATAACAAACCTCAAAAAAATTAGAAAAATAAATAATTTCGCCGGCGGGTTTGGGGTTTTGGGGACTGGAAAGTTGGGGTGATTTTTGATGAAGTGTCCCAAGATAGATGCAAGCGATCCAAGACAGAGTTAGCACCTAAAAGACCATTCACCAAGGGTTTTGCCCCCGAAACTGCCCCCCGCACCGGCGAGATTAATTTCATTTCACCTCAATTTTTTGCACCTTGAGAGTGCCGCCGATTTCTCCGGCTTGAGTTGAGCGCTTGTCAGTCAACGTGGTTCTAAAGACGATGTCGCCGTTGAGGTCTCTGCCAGTTACATTCACAAATGGAACCTGTGGCACGCCCTCTTTTGCTTCGTGCTTGAACAAGGCATTGCTAAACTCAAGCTCAATTGTGGTGCCATCGTTTCTGACTTGAATGGTTTTCTTTGTGCTCTGCTTTCCGATTGGAAGCTCAAATGTTATTGGCTGACCAACATAGCCGGAACCTGATGAGTTGTCATATTGCAAAGTAATTGCAATTTTGGCAGATGATGGAACCTGTACAACAGATACCTGTCTTGCGCCAAGGCGCGAGTCGCCGGATGTGCCATAGTCATCGCCAAGAACTTGCGAAAGATTTACTTTGTATGGTCCGTTTTTGCCGCGTATCAAATCACGACCACCGCACCAGCCCGCGAACATTTTCAAATCATTGAGTAAAAAGTCGTATGCGGTGTTTGAAGGCTTACCGGGTGTGCCGCTTTTTGTGGTCACTTCTACGTTTAGCAAATTGTTTCCCTCAACAAGAGAATTGTGGTCTTGAAATATGTGGCTATTTGCAACAGGTGAAAGAGTTGATTTGACCAAAAGCGCCATTGAATCAATTACACCAAATTTTGCATATCCGTTTCGGGTTACTTCAAAATCAAATACAGTGTAATTCTTGCCGTTTAAGCTAAAGGTTGAATCTTTTCTAAGGTTTAGGAAAAGCTCTTTTTTGCCGTTTGGCAAAGTTGCGCGGATTGCACCGATTGCCTGGGTTGAATTTAGAGTGTCAACAAATGCAGTCTCAAGCTTTGTGCCATCTGAAAGAGTGTAGGAGCCGGTTGAATCAACAACAAAATACGACGCGCCATCGTTTAGAGCGGCACACCTGTTTGCAAATTTGTTGTTAAAGACCGAGTCGGAATGAATAGTGTCTTTTACCACAACTGTGTCGGTTTTTCTTACTTCTCGCTCAACTAAAGTTGAAGTGGTAGAGCTTTCGGTGCATGAAGAAATGACTGCCATGCCCCCAACTAAAGCCGACCCAACAATGAGATCCTTTTTTACATCGGCAGGAATTTTCTTTATGAATTCCTTTGTTTTTTGATAAGGCGCGACCACTGCCGCGTTTACAACTGATTTGAATGACACAAATTTCACCTCAACTTTATTTCCATAGGTATTATCATGATAATACCACACCTGAACACAATAAGGGCTAAACATGTTTATATACTTTTGCAAACTAGTTAGAAGAAAAATCCTTTGAAAATAATAGAAAAATGAAAAATAAAAAATAAAGGAAACTACATATCCATTCCGCCCATTCCGCCCATGCCTCCGGGTGGAGCAGATGGCTTTGCCCTTGATGAAATCATATCATCAATTCGCAAAATCATCCTTGCGGCCTCAGATGCAGATTGTATTGCCTGCCTCTTTATTTTTGCGGGCTCAAATACGCCAAGCTCTTTCATGTCCGAAACCTTGCCAGAATAAACATCAACACCGACGTATAATCCTTCACCTTTGCCGTGCTTGCTTCTTAGCGAGACGAGGGCGTCAATCGCGTCCATGCCCGCACTCTCGGCCAATGTGCGTGGAACAATCTCAAGCGCATCTGCAAAGGCAGATATTGCCAATTGCTCGCGCCCGCCGATTTCCGCCGCATATTTTCTTAAGCGGGTTGAAATTTCCATCTCGGATGAGCCGCCGCCGGTGACATATTTGCCATCTTCAACTGCGGATGAAACCGCGCCGATTGCATCCACAAGCGCGCGTTCGCCTTCGGCGACAACGTGCTCGGTTGATGCACGAACAAACAATGTGACGGATTTTGCATCCTTGCAGTTTTCCACAAAGACCATTTTCTCGCCCGCGATTGTTTTTTCTTCCACATCGCCTGCAAATCCCAAGTCTTTTTCGGACAAGTCATCAAGCGAGGAAACAATTCTTGCGCCAGTCGCACGCTCAAGCTTTTCCATGTCGGATTTCTTTACGCGCCTGACTGCCATTATGCCTTTCTTGGACATGAAGTGCTGTGCCATGTCGTCAATTCCCTTTTGGCAGAAAAGAACATTCGCACCGGATTTTGAAACCTTCTCGACCATGTCCTTTAGCATTTTTTCTTCCTGTGCAAGGAACGAGGACATCTGCTCCGGAGAGGTGATTTCGATTTTTGCATCCACTTCGGTTTTTTCAATTTCAAATGCTGTATCCACGAGAGCTATCTTTGCGCTCTTGAGGTTCTTTGGCATTCCGGAATGCACTACTTCCTTGTCAATGAGAACTCCCTGTATTAAGCGAGTGTCTTTTATTTCACCGCCCGCTTTCTTCTCAATCTTTATCAAATCGTGGTCAACAACATATTTTCCATCTTTTTTCTCGGCGACTTGTGTGACTGCTTTTACAACAAGCTTTGCCAGATGGTCTTTTGAGTTTCCACTGCCCACGGATTTTGAGCCCATGGAAATTTGCGCCATTTTCTCAAGAGAGGCGGTGTCGTTGATTGTGACATTCATTGAAATTTCATCAAGATATTTTTCGCACATTGAAGCGGACTGCATATACCCTTTCACGATTGTTGATGCGTGAAGGTTCTGGTCCAAAAGCTTTGATGCTTCCTTGCATAGCTCGCCCATGAATATTACGGCGGAGGTCGTGCCATCGCCGACTTCCTTGTCCTGAGTCTTGGCGATTTCCACCATTATTTTTGCAACTGGGTGCTCTACATTCATCTCTTCAAGAATGGTTGCACCATCGTTTGTGATTACGATGTCGCCCAAATCTGAAACTAGCATTTTGTCCATTCCCTTTGGACCAAGAGTTGTGCGCACAATGCTTGCAACAGCATAGCCGATTGCAATATTTGTTCTTTGTGCGTCTCTTCCAAGAACACGAGTTGACCCTTCCGGCAGGGCATTATTTTGTTGGCTTTCCATTCTTGCCATATATGTACACCTCTATATTTGTTTAACAAAATTTTTGACTAGAATTTGAGTGCTAAGGCTGTATTCTTTTCTACAGATATATTAGGTCTGCAAAGAAATAAAAAATAATAGATTAGCTCAAAGGATTGTGAGCTTGCCGAACTTTCCGACCGAGATTTGCATATTGCCCTTAAAGTCGGAAATCCAGCCGTTTTCAATTGAGATTTTGTCCCCTACGTTGAGTTTGTCTATGTCGTCTTCCCAAAGAGAAAGGGTTATCTCGCCTGAATCATCCTTTAGAATTGCGTTTGCGACGCGGGTTTTCTTCCCGTATTTGGTTACAACTTCGCGCGGCTCTTCCTTGGCGGTTACCTCGCCTTCTACGGTTACATTGCCAAGCCCGGGGCGGAGTTCTGAAATTTTTACTGTTGCCATTTAATTACACCTCAAAATAATAGAAGTATATATGGTTGAAAGCTCAAGTTATATAATACTAATTACAAATTTGGCGAAAAAAATCCGGTGAAAAGACCGAACGCGTTAATGCAAAAAAATATTCACAAAGGATTTAAACTCCCAATAGTGAGAATTAAACATGGCAAAAACTTACGCGGACGCTGGAGTAGACATAGGCAAAATACGCAAAATGCAATCGGGCATCAACTCTGCACTAATACAGACAAAAAATGAATATACAAAAAACTTTCTTGCGGGCCATTATGCGGGCACGTTTGAAGCCGGCAAATACAAAATGAGCCTTCATTGCGACGGAGTGGGAAGCAAAATATTGGTCGCACAGGCATTGGGCAAACACGACACGGTCGGAATTGACGCCGTTGCGATGAATGCAAACGACATTATATGTATAGGCTCAAAGCCGATTGTCGGCGTGGATTATATCGCCATTTCCAAAACGGACGAGCAACTGGTGAATGAGATTCTAAAGGGGCTTGTTGCAGGTTGCAAGGAAGCGGGCATCGCGCTCATTGGCGGGGAAACCGCAATTTTGCCGGACATGATAAAATCCGACACAAAATATTCTAACGCGGATTATGACTTGGCGATGACGGTTGTGGGCATAAGCGAGAGAGAGCCGATTACCGGCAAAGACATCAAGGTTGGAAACGTGCTTGTAGGATTGGAGTCCTCGGGCCTGCATTCAAACGGATTTTCGCTGGCAAGAAAAGTGCTTGATGTAAATACATGGGGAAAAGAAATGCTTGTTCCCACCAGAATTTATGTGAATGCAATAATGGAAATGATTGAAAAAGCACAGGTAAACGGGATTGCACATATAACGGGAGGGGCATTTTCAAAATTATCAAGAATCGGAGAACATGCGGGATGCGGATTTTTGCTGGATAACATGCCCCAGCCAAAGGGAATTTTCGCGCAAATTTACAAAAAAGTCGGGGATGAGCGCGAATGCTACCGCACTTTTAATATGGGCGTGGGAATGGTTGTGGTTGTGCCGCAAGAGGATGCGCAAAAAATAATTCTGATTGCCAAAAAGCATAAGATAAACGCGAGTATCATTGGGAAAGCGACAAAAGAAAAAAGCGTGATATTGCAAAAAGACGAAAAGAAGATTGATTTATTATAAGCAGTGGAAAACTACCCTTTGGTAAGTTTAAAAATCAGTGGAAAAGGAGGTGTATTATGCAAGGGAAGAAAAGGGCTGGGAAAAAGAGGGCAAAAGCTGAAGAGCCCACCATTTGGGAGAAAATAGTTAGGTGGTAATATGGTTTCTGCTTTTTTGGATACGAATATAATTCTTAATTGGCTGTCGGTTGCGCGGCTAACGGACAAACAAAGGATGAAGTATAAACGGGACATTGCCAATAAATATGTGAGCTATGAGATGATTGAGAAGATAATAAGTGAAAAAGGGGAAAGAGGGAAATTTTATGCATCACGCGTGTCTTTGGCTGAAATGATAAAATTAATATCCGAAAAACTTTGTTGGAACAGGATGTATAAGGATGGAATCCCAAGCCATGAATTTTTTTATTATTATAGGAAAATGAAGATCACCAGAAAGGAAGTCGGAGAAATGATAGATGGCGCGGCGGTATTTGACAGTCTTATAGAGGACGGCATATTAAGGACGGATGAGTTAAAGAAGGACGGGAAAATGAGTGAGTCTTTACTTATGGTTTATTTGATAGGGGAGCTAAAGATTGAGATTCATGATGCTATATTGATTTGTGAGGCAGTACATTCAAAGTGCCAATATTTTATAACCGGGGACGGCAGATTATTGGATAATAAGGTCAAGATAAAGGAAATAGAAATAATGCAACCACAAAAATTTTTGGAAATTCTAAAGTGTGAAAAATATGAAAGTCTTAGGCATTGAATCAACAGCCCACACATTTGGAGTGGGAGTTTATGATTCAACTAAAAATAAAATCCTCTCAAACGAGAAAGCTTATTACAAACCATTTAATGAGGGGATTGTTCCAAAAAAAGCGGCGGAGCATCATGCAAAAAATTCTGCACAGACTATAGAGAAAGCGCTGACTGCCGCAAAAATTAAAATTAATGAAATTGATGCGATTTCATATTCTGCTGGCCCGGGCTTGGGACCGTGCTTGCAAGTCGGCGCAAGTGCGGCTTCGTTTTTGGCAGAAAAATATAATTTGCCCCTTATTCCGATAAATCATCCCATGGCGCACATTGAGATTGCGAAATGGCAGACTGGCTTTTCTAATCCGCTGATTTTGTATGTGAGCGGCGGGAACACGCAAATTATCATTGAAAATAAGAACGGAAAGAAAATGAATGCGCAATCAGATAAAAAAAATAATTTGCCGTCGGAATTTTGCGTGCTTGGGGAAACGCTGGACATTGGAATTGGAAATTTGTTTGACTCTTTTGCGCGAGAATTGAAAATGGAATTTGCGCACGGGGGAATGGTGGCGCAAAAAGCGGCATTGGCAAAAAAATTTCATTTGATGCCATACACAGTTAAAGGGATGAATTTTGCATTTTCGGGCTTGTTCACTTACGCACAAAAACAAATTGGAAAAATGGATGAAAATGAATTGTGCTATTCGCTGATGCAAACCGCGTTTTGCGAATTGTGCGAAGCAAGCGAGAGGGCGCTCATGCTCACAAACAAGAAAGAAATAATTGTTTGCGGCGGAGTTGCGCAGAATTTGGAATTGATGAAAAAAGTGAAACTGATGGCGCAAGCACACGGGGCAAAAGCAGGCACTTGCGATGCGGCATATAATGCGGATAATGGAGCAATGATTGCTTACACTGGCTTTTTAAAAAGAGAAAACGCGATTGAACCAAAAGACGTTTGGGCGGACCAGAAGTGGAGAATAGATAGAGTATAAAAAATAAATTAGGGTGCGGAAAAATTTCAAAAAATAGAAATATCTAAAAAATATAAATATACAAAAAATAGAAAAAAATTAGAACTCACTTCTTTTCAAAGTAGCCGCATTTGCCGCATGCACGCCTGTTTTTGTGCTCTGCCAATTTTACGCCTGCACCGCATTTGGGGCACGGTCTTCCTGAAACGTATGCCTTTACTTTTTTTGCAGGCTTTTTCTTTTCATCTGCCATAAAAATCACAAGTCCTTATTTCTTTGCAGCCTTTTTCTCCTTTGGCTTTTCTTCTTTTTTCTCCTCAGTAATCATCTTGTCGCGTTTGAGAAGATATTTTCTGCTCTTGAGCGCGGCTTCGGAAGTCTTGAAAACATGAGCAAACCCTTTTGCATAGTGTTGACCGTATTTGCAGTCAAGCTTCACTATAACCAATCGCTCGGATGGAATTGAAATTGCCGTTGAGAGCGCCTGCTTTGCCTGTTCGCGCGAAGGCACCGCCTTCTCAAAATCAATTCCGAAAACTATTTCTTCGCGCCCTAAAAGCGCATTTTCCGATTTAGAGTCTATTGTAATGTTCATGCAATTCACCTTGAAGTTATCTTATTCGCTGTATTGCGCGCTTGCCCATTGCCACAAGAAGCTCCGCCTCTTTGCCGGGCTCTGCATCTGCGCGCATTTCCTCTGGAATCATGACTTCGAATGTCTCGTAAGTTTTTGTGTCCATGAGTTGCGCAACCGTTCCGTTCACCGAAACTATTTGCGCATTTGAGCGGTCAATCATCGGAACTTCCACGTCCTGATCGGATGGACCGAGCCAATTTTTTTTCTGACCGTCAAATATTCCGATTGCGACCACGCGCATTTTTGCAGCGCCATGTTTTCCCGGCTTTGATTTGTCAATGCTTGCAACCCTGCATGGAACATCATCTATTAACAAATAACTGCCGACTCTCAATTCTTTTGCTGATGCGAACACTTTTTCCATTAATACACCTACTTTAGAAGCGATAATATTAGTATTGTATTTGATACGAGAGTATAAAAATAGTTCTCTGCCATGAATACGCGAATTTACATAAACTAACAAACATTTAAAAACATTAAAAGTGTATATAAGTGGTATGGTAGGGGATGAAAAAATGCCTGCAAGCCTGCAGGATGCGCAAACAAAAACCGGTCCGCAGTGCGTTGTGAACAGGGGAATTGTACATATAACTTATCGCCAGCGCCCGCTTTATGCAAAAGTCGGCGGAATAGAATTTTCACTTGATGATGCACCTGCAATAATTATCGGCAGGCGCAAAATTCGCGCATTTGGAGTATTTTAATACTCAATTTAGCTTTTATATTTGGGAACAGAAATTAGATTGGAGAGATTTTGATGATAATTGGAGCAATGAATAACCCGCACAAAAAACTTATTGAGCAGATTCATCAAATTGGCGAGATGAATTTTGACTATTTGGAGCTCACGATTGAGCATCCGCACGCAAGACCGGAATATGTTGCAAAGCACAAAAAAGAAATAATGGATGCGATTTCGTCTTATAATCTTGGATTGCTTTCGCATCTTCCGTGGTATTTCTCAATTGCCCATCCGTACGAGCGGGTTCAAAAGGCGATTAATACCGAGATAATTTCGGCAATGCAGTCGGCTGCATCTCTCGGCGCAAAAAATATGACAATTCACACCGAGCTTTCCATTCCGCCTTCCGCACAGGGAAGAAAAAGCATGGTGAAAAACAGCGTTGATACATTAAAGGTGCTTAACGAAAAGGCAAATCAAATGGGGCTTGAGCTTATGCTTGAGACAATTGTGCCAAAATCCTGCACAATGCAGGAGTACAAACAAATTTTCTCGGAAGTGGATATGAAAATGACTCTTGATATCGGGCACGTGCAGACAAATTATTATGAAGGGTTCGCAGGTTTTTGGAAGGAATTCTCAAAACGAGTGGGGCACGTTCATCTTCATGACGGCAAGGGAGAAAATCATTTGCCGCTTGGAGCCGGAAAGCTTGACCTTGAGGAGATAGTAGCTGAACTCAAAAAAAGCTATGATTCCACAATCACGCTTGAAGTGCATTCTACAGACCCGCATTATTTGAAATATTCGCGGGACGTACTTGAAGTTGCATGGTTTGGCAAAAGAAAATTTGAAGAGAATAAAGACTATCTTTATCCGCCGGGGTATAAAGAAGGCTGAAAAATGAGGAAAGAAATACACTTTAATACATGGATATACACTTAAATCTTTCGAAGCATAATAAATACGGTGAAAGGGATGGAAACAAAAATTGCAGATAAAAATATTACAGCTAAAAATATTCTAGCTAAAAAAATTGAGATTAGCAAAAATCTCCAATCAATTAGAAACAACGTGCTTGCCGTTGAGGACATTAACAAGAACGCTGGAAATACCATGATACTGTTTGAATTAGCAAGAATGTGCACCGACCTTTCAAAAGACATACAAAATATTGCGATACAGATATACGGGAATGGAGCAAATGGTATTGAAGACGGAATGAGGAGAAAAGAGGAGCTGAATATCCTCAAAAGCGAAGTGAGCAAAATTAACAAAGAACTGCAAACTCTAATTAGTATGTATCCGGAAGTTGAAACACAATGCGGTACTGGAATTGCAAATATGGTCTATGCAGAAGAAAAGATTGGTAGATATATCCAAAGATGTGAGAATGCAGGGTGCAAAGACAAGACTATTACGGAACAACAAAAAGCGAATGAAGCCAAAATTGGTAAGCTCCTAGCCTTCAGCGCCGCGAATGGTGGAAATGACGCAGGAAGACTGGTCGTCCCTCCAGTTATTTCTTAATATTCAAGAGACCAAAAAGCTCCGAAGCATCCACAATGAAACGGAACTTCGCCATGAAGCTCTTTGTATCTGTGCCTTCTTTTTTCCATAAATCCAAAAGAGCCTTGCCGCTGATTTTGTAAAGATTTTGCTCCTCGCATATTTTCTGCGCGCTGTCATCTGAATTTTTGCAGGCGAAGGAAAGGATTTGTGAAAATGCCGCCTTTGTGATTTTTTCCTTTGAGTACAAAGAAAACAGCTCAAGCAAAAACTCATCGGTGATTGAATTTACATTTGCACCTTCCCTGCGCAAAGCAACAAGGGTTTGTTCAAGTGTGAGCGCCGCCAATTTTGGATCTGCGCCCGCATCAACAAGTTTTTGAAAGGTTGCAAGATTGTACGACTTTGCCATGCGCGCACCCAAATCATCTCCCAAAAGATTGCACAGCTCTTTCTTTTTCTCGTCAAATGATTCAAGCTTGCCGACTTTTGCAAGCAATTCCTTGTTTGCAAGTATTGGACGCACATCCGTTTCGGGGTACATGCGATGCGCTCCTGCAATAGGACGCATAAAAGAGGAACCGCCTTTCTCATCGGCACGCCGAGTCTCAAGAGGCACGCCAAGAACATACGCGCGTGAAAGTGCGCCCTCAATTGCACGCGAAGCGCTCTGCCGCTCGTCGGCAATAAGTATGAATGCGTCGGGCTCGTGAACTCCGAGTGTTTTTCTAATTATTTTAATCTCTTCTAAAGTCAGTCCGTATTTTGCCAAATCCTCGTCGGAGTGCAGCATTCCTTTTACTCCACCGGAGACTTTTGCGTAATCGGAAAGTTCCGTGCCAAAGCGCCTGTTTGCATAAAGCTCTTTTCCAAGAAGCCCGGCATACATTTCAAGCTTTGCGCCCAAAACCGCGCCGCCGGATGAGAGCGCTTTTTTGATTATTTGACATTGGCTGTTTGCAAGCATCGGGCTCAAATCAACATAACTGATTTTTTCAGGCGCGCTGATTCCGACCGCTTTTCTTCTCTTTTGCAATTCGGCAGAAATTTGAATAAGCCCTTCTTGGCGCTTCTCTTCATTTTCAATCAACGGCTTTAGAAGGGATAAATCCTGCAATCCTTTTATCTCGACACGCGAACCCTGCGGAGTTGAAATATTTACATCTTGGCGGATTGTTCCAAGACCGCGCATCACATTACCAAGCATTCGTAGACTCATACCGATTGCCTGCGCACCATGCAGTGTTTGCTCCACGCTTGTGAAAACCGGTTCGGTGGAAACTTCAATCAAAGGAATGCCAAGCCTGTCCAGGCGGTATCTTGCGGCATCGCCGTTGTTTGAAACAATGCCGCAACTTTCCTCTTCAAGGCAAACGGTGCTGATTGGAATTTGCATTTCTCCGGCATTGAGAACGCCGCCCAAAGAAATGAGAGCAGTGCGCTGAAAGCCCGACGTGTTTGAACCATCAACAACTGTTTTTCGCATCATGTGTATCTCGTCAATTATTTGCGCGTTTATATGTTTTGAAAATTTGAGCGCGGCAATAAGCGCGACATTATTTATCGGACCCGGAGGCTCCTCATCCATATCCACAAGGCAGGAAAATTTCTGCGGGGCGACATATTCAAAGTAGCGTTTGCGCATTGATTCAAATTCGCTTGCTTCATCTTGCTTGCCAAGCTCTCCGGCAGAAGTGTTGAGCCTGCGCATGAATTTTGTTGCGTTCGCATCAAGAGGTTGGTCGGCGGCTGGCGTAGGGCATCTGTTGAAGAGTTTTTTTCCCTCAAGCCGCTGATGTATTTCAAGACCGACAAGCATCAAATCACTCGCCCGTATTCACGGCTGAAAATTCGCTGATGTCATTATGCATTGGAGTCATCATGAGCTCGCATGCCTTTTTGAAATCTTTTGACTGCCCCAATGCCCAGCAAAGTTTTACATACGCGGTTTCTGCCAGCCAGTCCGCGCCGTTTCCGATTATTCCGGCATCCTCAAGCAATCTGCCGGAAGAATATGTTTCAAGCATTACTCTTCCCTCCAGCGCCTGTGGAGCCATTGCAACCACCACGCCCGAATCCACAAGCTGTTTTATCTCGGAAAGAACTGTTTTCTCGCTCGTTTTTGCGCGCGAATCAGCAGGAAGATGTCCAAGCCCAGTGCCTGCGACAACCACGCCATCATATTCGGACCATGATGAAATTGTTTTTGGGCTGATGCCCGGATATGCCCATGCAAGATGCACGTTTTGCGAAAATTTATTTTTGAGAATTATTTTTGATTGCAAATTTTTGCCGGGAAGCTCTGAGAAAAATTTTATTTCTCCGGCATTACGATTCACCTGCGCGGCAGGCTGGGCACCGACTGATTTGAATGCCCATCTTCCAGATGTGTGGGATTTTCTTACGCGTGTTCCAAAATGCAGATGGTTGATATCGTCGTTTGTGCTTGCGTGCATGCACAAATATACACCGGAAAAGTTTGCGCCTGCGGCGGCCATTGAGCAAAACATATTTTGCGCCGCGTCCGAGCTTGCCCTATCAGGCGAGCGCTGTGCGCCGGTGAGAATTACTGGAGCACCCAATCCGTCCAATGCATAACTTAGTGCGGCGGCGGAATAGCCCATTGTGTCTGTGCCGTGCGCGATTACAACTCCACGGGCGCCGTCGTCAAATGATTCTTTTACCGCCTGCGCCATTTGAGTCCAATGAGTCGGATTCATATTTTCGGAAAGAACAGAAAAGATTGAACGCACAAAAATCGGCTCAAATTTTTCAAGGCGCGGGTATAATTTCACAAGCCCGCTTGCGTCAATTTGCGGATGCACCGCACCGGTTTGATAGTCTATTCTTGAGGAGATTGTGCCTCCGGTTGAGATGAGATGCAATGAGTCTTTCTTTAAAGTGCCAGCCATATTTACCGCCTGCCCGCCTATTTTTTCCTGCGTTTTGCCCGATTTTGTTTTCTCAAGAGCTCCCTCATGCGGATTTATTCCGATATTGTATCCCGTTGAGAGCTTGAGTACAAGGCAATTTGTATCCCCGCTTTCGGGGCGCATAAGAAGCATTCCCTCAATTGGCTTTGCGCCTTTTTTTTCAAAGCGCACATAATCGCCTATTTTTATCCCAAGTGTTTGCAAAAGTGATGAAGTTGCCTTGTCATACATAGTTTGTTTGTGAGAGCCAACAGATAAAAAAGGTTGTTTTTGAAGGATTAAAACAAAAACAAAGATAAAAAAGCCGAATGAGAATTTTGCATTTAATTAATTTTTTATTTTAAGTTCAGCCGGTATTCCTGTGCCGAAACTTCCGGACGCACCGAATTCATTATCACGTCATTTGCAAGCTCAAAACCCGCCCATTTTGCAGTACGCGGAGTGATTGATATGCGCATGTGAAATCCCTTTGTGCGATGCGGGCTCATATGATACAGAATATTATACGGCGGATAATTCAGATAACTGTCCTGCGTTCTCAAAGCGCTTCCAAGAACTTTTGCAAGCGAAAATATTTCCTCGTCGCTTAAATCTACTATTGAGCCGACATGCCTTTTGGGCACAATCCACATCTCGTGATTATATTTTGGAACATAAGGCGCCAGAAGAAGATAATCCCCCTTTGAAATCACTTTGGGATATTTGTCGTCAATCGGCATGAGGCAGAACGGACAGTCGCCCCGACAAACCTTGTGCTGTAATTTGATGTAATCGGGAACGAATGGAAGCGCGACAAGTTGTGTGTGCGTGTGCTCAAGGGATGCGCCGGCAGCTTCCCACTCGTTTTTGAAAACGGAGGTGTATTTTATTTTTTTGTCTTTTGCATGTGCGCGCAGGCGCTTTGCAACCATTAAAAGATACATGCCGATTTCCTCATCACTAAGCTGTGAAAGCGTGAGCTCGTGCTTACCGGTTTCCACAATGATTTCGTGAGTTCCGTATGCGTGCTTCCATGCAAAATTTGTCGCGGGAAATTTGTTGCAAAAAGCCCTGTTCAGCCATCCTTTTCCGTCTTTTAGCGGAGTGCGGTCAATTTCGGGAGGAGTGAGATTTTCATTTCCGGGGCAGAAATAACATTCTTTTGGATTTTGCTTTTTCTTGGGTGGTTCCGATTTGAAATCATGCGGACGTGAGGCTCTGCTGGGGCTCAAGATTGCCATTCTTCCAAGAAAGTCGCGCCTAATTTCGCCTTCAATGTTGATGTTTGAATCAGGCATATGTTCGCACCGAGTGAAAAAAACACGCGAGATATATAAATGCACTCGGCGCTTATGCGTTTATGCAAATTAGAAAAAGCGAAAAGGCGCAAAAAAGAAAAGAGGCGAATGCGCCAAAAACGCAAGCCAAAAAAGAACTGCGCATCGGCTGGCTGGAAATAAGCGCGGCGATTCTTCTCTCAATTTTCATTTTTGTTTATACGCCGCAAATTGTGCAAATGTTCGGCGATTATTCGTATGTCGGGATATTTTTGCTCTCGCTCATTGCATCCGCAAGCGTTTTTTTCCCGACGGCTCCCCTGCAATTTGCAATCATTTCAATTGGCGCGGTGCTTAATCCCATACTCGTTGGAATTTGCGCGGGAGTTGGCTCTGCAATTGGAGAGCTAACAGGCTTTGTTATTGGAAGCGGCTCGCGGCGGGTTTTGCAAACAAAAGACAAATACGCAAAATATCTGATTCGCCTGCAAAAAGGGATGATAAAAAAACACGCGGGGCTTGCGATATTTCTGCTTGCCCTTGTGCCGAATCCGTTTTTTGATTTTGCGGGAATATTAGCGGGCCTGTTGAAAATGAAATGGTGGGAATTTCTTTTGTGGGCTGGCGCGGGAAGAATATTGAGATACACTCTGATTGCTTATTTTGGGCTTTGGATGCACACAATGATTTAGAGCTATGCTTCAGGAGATTATTTCGTGATTTAATATAATTTAATTCGTTAGTTTGCTTTGTCTAAAAAAGGTCAAATTTTCTTTCTCAATTCTGACTTTGATATTTCTTTCTCAATTTTGTTTTGTCTAAAGAAAGGCTTCAATTTCCTCTTCCTTGACTTTGTTTTTTTGCTCAAATTCAATTGCGATATCATCAAGGCTTTTCCCCCGATCTGTTGATTTTGAGTGTCTCTTTCTAACGTTCACAAAAATCGGGGCACCTACCGCTTCGCCTAAAATGAGTGCTTCTCCGACACGCAAAGTTGTGATTGCGCGCAATGAGTTTGAGTCTATTCCCTCACAGCTTTCCCCGATATGTTTTACATCAAACGGATTTGTAACTCTCAAGATTATGTTTGTGGAGCATTGCGAAAGCGCGGTTGTGGAAAGTTGCACGGGCCTTTGTGAAATAAGGCAAAGCGATGCGCCGAATTTTCTTCCCTCTCGCGCAATTGTATTTATTATCGGGCGCGAAAGCGCGGACGAGCGCTCCATTTTTTCGGGACAAAAATTGTGCGCCTCCTCAACAAGCATTAGAAATGGCGGAATGTTGCCTTTTTTTCTCTGCTTGAAAAATTTGTTTGCATAATAAGCGACAATCATCTGCTTTTTTCTCAAGTCGTCAATTGCGGACAAATCAAGAACGCTAAGAGTTCCGGGCTTTATCAAATCCGCGCTTATGGTATCCGCACGGGATATGAGCCTCATATTGGAAAGCTCGTAAAGCGCGGAAATAAGCGGACCGCGGACATTTTCCTTTTTGTCAAGCTTTTCATCTTTGTTTATTGAATCAATAAGCTCGTCAAGTGAAAATGGCTCGCCCTTTTCTTTTGCCTGTTTTTTCAGGGAATTGAAATGAATGTCAAGGGTTCGCATCGCGGTGCCGGACATGCGGGACCATTCCGCCAGCCTTGAAGCCGAAAGATGGCGCAAACCGATTTTGATTTTCATCCCGTCAATTACATTTACCCGGTCCCGATAAGAGGAGTCTTTGAAGCCGGCATATTCGCCGTGATTGTCTATTGCGATAACTGCCAGCCGTCCGTGTTCGCTTTTTCTATCAAGAAGCTCTTCCATCAGCACGCCGGCAAGATAGGATTTTCCGGAGCCAGACATTGCCAAAATTGCCAGATGCTTTCCAAAAAGTTTTGAGAGATTTAATTTTATTTGCAATGAATGATGGCGCAATGTTCCGATATCAAGCCCGCTTTTCTCGTCTATATTGATAAATGCTTTTAGCTGTGAATCTTCCGCCGCATGCACAGGCTCGCCGCATTTTGCGGGAATGCTTGAGCGCGAAAGCTTGTTGTCGGACAAAAGCCCGTGCACGCTGACTTTTGCAATCATGTATTCCCATTCATCAACCGGAAAGTTGGCGGAAAGAGAGCCTGAGTGAGTGTAATCTGCAACGGATTCGGCACGCTCAAAATAGCGGTTTGCACGCATTATTTCAGAGATTGAACCAAGCATCGGACCGTCGGGGGTTGAAACCTGAACGAATTGTCCTTTGCTTGCTTTTGCGGATTTTATTACAAAGTCAAATTCATTTGTATTTGGAGTCTCGGGCGTTGAGATAATTGTTCCCAGAAATGGCGCGCTTGTCATGGAGTAGAAATGCGAGCTGAAAATTATAAAGAAGAGGGAGGCTGTTTTCCACTGTCTATCTTGCGTCCTTGTCTGCCGAATTCAGACTGCTCAAATCAGTGTCGGACATTGAGGCCGCAAAAAAGCTCCCATACATTTGCGACATTTGCTCTTCCGCCATTTTGCTGCTTACCAGAGCGGCTTTCACATGTTTTGGCTCAATGAGTTTTGCATCTTCCGCGCGCGCCCAATCGCCTGCGGATTTTATAAGCCCCGAAAGACTGCGAAGCCGCAATGAGATTCCGGCTTTCTTATCCACTATTCGGGCTTTTTTTCTTGCATGATTTAAGATAAGTTCAACGGATTCTCTTGATGCGTGAGGTATGCGCCCGTCCCGTACTATTTCCTGCGCGATAAACTGCGCGATTTTGTTTGCATTTTGCGCATTGTCATCCATTACCGAGTTGAGAAGAACCTCGTATCCGTTGCCGGAAATTCTTGAGCGAAGCGGAACCATGATTTTTTGTATATCTGCCATGTTCACTGCGGACACTAAAATAAAATCGCAGGGAACGGAATCAACGCGAACGGATGAACCTGTTGATGATGAATTTCTTCCCGAGATTGGGAATTTTTTGTCCTGCATCGCAGTGAGAAGATTTCGCTGTAAATTTCCAAGCGAGATAAGCTCGTCCACAAAGAGGACGCCTTCGTGCGCTTCATGCACTGCGCCGGGAACGACACGGGTGAATGCGGGCGTGCCTATTTGATGATGACCTCCGTACGGGTCATGACGCACGTCGCCCAAAAGCTCGGTCTCGGATGCGCCTGTTGCCTGCACGAATAATTTTCTATCAAGCGGAACGATTACATTTCGCACCAATGAGCTGTCGCCGCCGTTTAGCATTGCAAGCTCTTTTTGATCCAACGCGCGGATTGTGCGCTCATCCACGCGCTCAAAAACCACAAGCTCTTCCTTGCCTTCCAGTATGCGGGTGGTGTGCACGGCGTCCTCGCGCTCAATGTCGCCCAGGTTTGCAAGCAAATCGCCGAACGGTCCGGCGGATTCGCGGAACTTTTCCGCATTGCATGAAGGACATACCGAAACATCGGGATTTGAGAATTTTGAACAATATCTGCATTTGTAGCCCAATCTCTCGGATACAAAAGATGGGACGTCTGTTGGCTTGAGCATAAGCCCGACCGGCTTTTGCTCTTTCTTTGATTTTGGCTTTTGTTTTTGTTCCACTTCGGCTCTGGTTCTAACTTCCAAAAATGGGCGCTCCGGTTTTGCAGGATTGTGCATTACGGAAATTTCCTCGTCCGCTTTTGAGAGCATGGATGAAATTGCGCGGGCAAGCATTGATTTGCCGGTTCCGGGTGGACCCACAAGAAGAAGGTGGCGCCGCTGACGTGCAACCATTTTTGCAATTTTCACCGCCTCGTCTTGCCCGATTATTTGGTCCACTAAATTTTTTGGGATGGCAATTTGGCTGGTGTCGTCAAAATCAAAATTTTCTCCCACTAAAAAATTAGGCAAAAAGTAATATAAAAAAGGATGTATTGCCAAGGCTTTGCTAATAAACTCTCCTTTTGAGCCGACTTTATTAGCAGATGAGGGAGATGGAGGTTAAGATTAGTTCAAATTTCACCCGCTCGCCCCAGTCTTCTGAATATGCAAGTCCAAATCCCAATTAACAAGAATTTCCTGTATATACCAAATAAACTCCCCGAACACACAATATTGCATTTCATAATTTGGTTTTATTGAATTGTGGTCATTTGCACCTATCCCAAAGTTAATTCCATCATCCTCAAACATTTCTCCTTGCGTATCGTCAACAATTCCATATTGCTTATATTTGGAAAGCAAGGAAGACCAAGCACGAGTTATAGCTTCTTTTTGCTCCGAGGTATAGTTGCACTTTACTTTTACCCATAGTTCAGAATAGACTTCTCCCATAAAATCACCGTCCAAGTATATGGATGGGAAATCTTTTACACTTATGCCCCCTGCTCCTAAAGTCGGGGAGTTGCTCCTGAAGTCTTTGATTTTTATGGCTTTGGTAGCAAAGCCATTGCCAAAAATAGCTTTATAAGAGCAGAGCGGCAATAAATTTTCCTGCACATTATGCCACAGTAGCTCAACCTGGGAGAGCAATCGGCTGAAGATTCTCGCACGCAGTTTTGCGCGCAAGACTTTGACACCGATGTGTTGCTGGTTCAAATCCGGCCTGTGGCAAAGCGTCTTGGGGGAACCTACGGTTCCCCCGAAATCCTCAACCGCAGTTGGGGAGATTGCAACTCAAGGTTGCAAGACCCTTGGGTTCACCCCCCTCCCTCAAAGGAAGAAACTTATTTTAAAAAATCCTGAATTCTCATCCCTTAGAGAAAGAAACTTATTTTAAAAAATCCTGAATTCCCCTCCCTTAGAGAAAGAAACTTGTTCCACAATAATTTTTTCGCGGGAGATTAGTTTTAATAACCTAAGAGAGCAAATTAGTTTTACTCATGGCCAAGATGATGTAATGGCAGCATTGGGGATTGTGGAAAGGCCTTTCTTTTTCTTTTGCGCTCAAAAGAAGAAGAACCCCCTGGGAAAGAAAAAGAAAACTTTCTTAGGGTAAGATTTCTGCCCCGAGCCCGATTGTGGGCTTAATATGAGGTCACGCTTATCAGGCTTTGCAGACCTCCCTTCGTCCGAGTTCGAATCTCGGTCTTGGCCCTAATTTTTTTATACAATGACTAAAGGTTTGTATTTTATTTATTTCTGCAAGTAAGCCGCTTTGATGCTGGATATAGGTATAATCACTTCGGCTCCGCGAGCCAATCCGGACAAGCTCTCATCCTCTTCAAGAGAAATTTTTAGCATTGTGCCCGAATCTGCAATAATTTTCCCAATATAGGATATTTCAGTATATCCTTCCTCGTCCGGCGCAAGGTTTGCCGGCAAAAATCCAACAATTATTTTGTATGTCTGGTCTTTTGAAAACATGATTTCGCCTCTTGCAAAATGTAAATGAAAGAAAATAAAAAGCAGCTCTAAAATTTGAAATAAAAAAATAGCAAAAAGATTATACTTTTATCAAAAATGTGTCGCGGTAAAGCCTTTTTCCATCCCTTCGCTCGCCGGAAATTGTTTTTGAGCGGAAAAATTTGAGCCCTTCGTATCTTACAAGTTTTGGAATGTCCGCCTTTGAGCCAACGTATAAGTCAACCCCCTCGTCCAGTTCCACAACTTTTGCAATGAAAGAATCTTTTGATATTTTCTTCGCAAACTTTTGCGCGTATTTTTCAATGTTTTTTTTGTCCCCGCGAAGCTGTATTATTCCTTCAAAATAGCCGGAAGTGGAACGCGAGCATCTTGGACAGCTGTTATTTTCCCATTTTATTTCTATCGGCCAGGTATATGCCGCCCGCTCCCCGCCGGCGTCAAAAAATCCGCGCCACACACCCAACTCAATATCGTATTCGCCGGGCATTTTTGCCTTCTCAAATGGTTTTTTCACGATTTCCTTAATGCGCGCAGGAGTGTAATTCACCCATTCTTCCTTTGTTTTGAGCGCCTTTTTGTCATATCTTTGAGAAAGATGTTTTGTGCTTCTATTCAGGTTTGTGTTTGTTCGCAACCTCTGACACGTGGGGCACCTTACAATGCTCACCGAGCTTGGCAGGCTTTGTTGTTTTCTCTCAAGAGCACAGCTTAGGCATATCTCGCCGACAAAGGCGATATTGTCATTTGCCTTGCCGCAGTGGGGGCATATTCGTTGCATAGGTTAATCTCTCATCGGGGGCTTAAAAATGCAGGTGAGAGCCGAAAATTTGCAACATCTCCTTTTTATTGTTTGCATGGCAAAAGCAATTTATGGAAGAAGAGAAAGCGAGCGCGAATTCTGAGCTTAGATATTTGGCCCTTGAACTCACAAAATTAGCAAAAAAAGAGAAAAAACCGTTTGCAACAGTTGCGAACCAGTATGTGCAAAATGTGTTTGAGCTTGAAGGAATTCTAAAGTCAAGCTCCTCAATCGGCATGAAGGCAAAAGCTCCGGCGACGGAAAATATTCCAATTGCAGAACGAGAGAAAAAAGGCAGATAAAAAACAAAAACTATTTTTTATATCATATTAAATCAGGTTTTGCACATAATGCGGTTTTTAAATTAAGAAGCGCAACTTTTGTTTATGGAGTCTGCAAAAAAGGCAATTAGCATGACAAAATATTTTGTCTCATTGCCAAGCGCGAGATATCTGGCATTTCTGATAATATTTGCATCGCTTTTAGCGGGCGCATTAACAGGTGTATTAGCCGAGAAAAAACTTGATATGCCTGCCGCAATTTCGGGAGCGGGCGCGTTTATTGTTGCAATCGCCATTCCGGCCCTTCTTTGCGCCGGAGTAGTCGCACTCACGCGCAGACGAGTCGCACCCGTGCGTGCCCTTGCACTCTCGCTCTCATCCGCCATAATATATAGTGCGTTTCTTATTGCATCGGCGGCGTTTTCACAGCCGAATTTGGTGTTTGTCGGATTCGGGTTAAGCTTTCTTCTGTGGATTTCCGTGCTGAATTTTGCATTCGGGCTTGCACGCTCGTGCTGGATATTTGCAATTATGCAGGCGGCGGTGTTCGCACTCTTTATGATTTTCGCTCTTCCGATATTTTCAATTGGCACGAGCGATTTGCTTGCAAAAATTTTGCTTGTGTGCTTTGTTTTTGTTTTCACATTGTATTCGCTTTTGTTTCTTGCATCAAGACCGATGAAGAAAAATTTGGGAATTTCGTCAAACGATGCACTCTCAATGTTTGCAAGCCAGTGGCTTTATCAGGACAAGGAGCTTGAGGATGCGCTTGATGAAATGGGCGAGCCGGCACAGACGTGGATTGGAGTTGCGTCATTCAAAACGCAGAACGGAATTATGCACTGGGTGGTTCCGTATTTTCACTTCGGACCTTTTGGAAATTTGGGAGGCAGTGAATTTTCCTCAAAAATTTCCCAGCGATTGAGTGATGGGCACACATGTGCATTTGTGTTTCATGGAACGGCGACGCACGCACTTGACCCCGTTTTTTCCTCGTCTATAAAAGAGGTTGTTGAAGTTTGCAGAACGGCAATCGGTGCAGTAGAATATTTGCCTGCGCATTTTAGTTTGCAGGAAGGATTTGAAGGGGATTCACGTTGCTATCTTCTTGGAATAAATGAGGATAATATTTGCGCGTTTACTCGGGCGCCGCACTCAACCGAAGATGTGAATTTGGCAGTTGGCTGGGCTTTAATGGAAAAAGCAAAAGGAAACGGCGAATGCTTGGCGATAGACTGCCACAACTGCGAAACGGGCGATGTCGATTATGTTGAGTCGGGCTCAATCATTTCAATGCAAATGGCGGACGCACTTGAAGATGCTCTTGATTCCAAAAAGCTTCTTGCTCCGCTTCTTGTTGGGTGGGAATGTTCGTATCCAAAAGACATTTCAGGAATTGCGTCTGGCGGGATAAAAGTTGCCTGCCTTGATTCGCCGGGCAATCGCCCTTCGTTTTATGTTGTGCTGGATTCGAACGGAATTTTATCATCCGCACGGGATGAAATAATAACTGCGATAAAAAACGAATTTCCAAAATCCAGAATGCTTGAAATATTTACAACCGACACGCATGAACTTAATGCCGTTAAGGGCGTGTTCAATCCGGCCGGAGAGCAGAATTTAGAGGAATTGGTTTCAACTTGTGTTTCTCTTGCAATAAAGGCGCATGAGAATTTGGCTCCTTGCGAATTCGGGATGAAAAAGCAGAGGATAATGCTCAAAGTGCTTGGACCTTATCAGTCTGCCGAAATCGTATCCACAATAAATGCGGTTGTTTCGTTGCTCAAAATCGCCGTGCCGGTAGCATTGATTGGCGCAATATTTGCCGCTCTTTGGGTTGTTGGAAAAATCTGATTGAGATGAGCCTGTCAAATTATTGAAGGCGCATCCCACGATGCTTTTAAATGATAAAGAAGAACCCAAATTGATGGAAAGACAGGGTTCAGTACTAGCATTTGCGCTATTGGCGAGCATTTTTTTCTTATTCGCGATTGCAACAATTCATGCAGATACATCATGCACACTTCCATCGTCAAGCTATCTGAATATTGAATACAGTGAAATAAGCAACAAGCAAGGTCAGCTTGATGCTTACTTATACTATATAGACAGAACACAGGAACCTGCCCCGACCGGAATTGAAGGCGGGCTTTTGATTTTGATGAGCGGACCATATGTAAAGGGCGATTCTGATTTTTCGTATACTACGGACAAGAATGCGGTTTGCAAACTTATTACAAATGCGCAGGGAAAAGCATCGACAAAACTTCCTGTGCCCCAGACAAAAACAGAGTGCATAAGCCACAATGTTGTGTATTGCCCATTTACAAACGACTATGTTCCAAGCGACAATAAAAAAAGCGTGCAAACTCCGGCGGAAAAATTGAAGACTCAACAGTATTTGGCGCAATGCGCGGGATTGTACGGCACGGACAACAAGGCGATTTCAAGTGTGAGCTGGAATGACATACAAACCTGCCCGGAAGCAACAAGCGACAGCGACCCGGCAATCGTTCCCATAAAAGTTGAAGAAAAAATAGTCGGATATACAGATTTAAGAGATACTTATTCGCCCTCGCAAAATCAGATAAAAGTTTGCGGCAAGGGAGAAGACCCCGCAAAAGTCGGGATGTGCTGGATGGCGGCGCTCATAATGGGATTGCTCTTTGCGGCAAGCTTTATGAGCGGGAAAAATCCGTTCATGGGATTTGATTTCGGGGCAACACGAGGATTTGGAAGCCGAGCGGGTGGAAGCGGAAGCGGCGGACCGCCTATGAGTCAGCAGTCGTTCACTCCAAACGTTTCGGGCATTGCAAGAATTGTCGACCGAGTTGCAAATGCGGCCGCCAATAAAGGGGACGCGAGTCAGGGGCTTGTGGAAAAAAAGCTTTATGGCGACCAAAAAAGCGAGGACCCGGACAAGAAAAAAGGGCTTGTAGGACAAATGTCTGATAAGGCAGTGAATAAACTGGACCTCAAAACCGCCTCGGTAGGAGCGGACGGAAAACCAAGAGGAAGCGTGCAGGTTGACAAGGCAATAAATACGGCGATACAAGGAGTCGTTGTCGGCGGAGCCACGGGAATGGTAAATATGGCGATAGCCGCGGCGATGGGACATCGTGCGGTTGGAGCAAAGGGGCTGAACGCAGGAGCATCCGCCGCAATGCCTTATGTTCTAAAAGGCGCGGGAGCGGCGGCAGTAGCCGGAATTTCACAAGGCGTGAAATCAAGTGCAAAAAATGCGGACATGAAAGACGCACATCTTGACGAGCATGGAAGACCGATTGTGAATATGAAAGATTTTGCAGATACGCTTGCAAAAGAAATATCCGACAAGAGCGGAGTAAAATGCACTGCAAAAGAACACGGCGATGGGGCATACACGATAGTTGAATCAAAATCCGGCAAAGACGTCGGAGGAATTGTAGTTGCGAAAAACGGCGAAGTCGTTGGAAATTACGTTCTGCCCGGAACCACTACGTCATACGATGCCAGATTTGAAGTTGATAAGTCGGGCAGAGTAAGCGTTAATGCAAGCATAATTTGGAGAGAAGCCTCGGCGGGTAGTGCAAACTTGGCTGACCAAAGCTTTAACATGGCGCAATTTATGCAGACAAAGCAGATGTCCATGATGGGCGGCGGGGGAGCGACGCAGAGCCTGACAAGTTGGCTGAATTCGCTGGCGACAAGTATTTGGAGAGGGGAAGTTCTAAACGCGCTAAGAATACTTACATTTGCGGACATGGGTCCCGGAGCGCTCTCGTGGATTCCTTTCGGCGCACTCTTTAGAACATTTAGAATAAGCAAAGGATACAGTGTTGAAAACCCAAGAAAGACAATTACACTAAAGAGCGAAGATGGAAAAGACGAATTGCAAAAATTACAGTTGATTAACGGTAAAATCTGGACCCTTGAGGAAAAGAAAGATGCGAATGGAAATGTGAGTTATGAGAAAAGGAAAAAAGAAGTCGGCACTTATGACACGCTGGAAATAGATGGAAGTAGTAAATTTGTACTGACAATAAAGGATAAAATTCCGGGAATAAACGCCAGTAAGGATAACCCGAGGGTTTATGCGTTTAGTTCTGCAGACCCGCTTGCGTTCGGACCGCTTGTAGATATTACAGACCAGGTAAAAGGCAAAGATATGACGCATGTGAGCCTGGATTTGCTTACAAAAGCCGGCTCAAAGTTGATATATTTCAATGATAAATATGACGAGCAATATGCCGCGGATAAAAAAGAGGCGGAAATAAAAACGACGCGGCTTGCGAGCGGAAATTACGAGCTTGCATTAATGGATGGAAGAAAATTCATAATGGAGGAGTCCGGCAAGCTCTTTGAAGTAGGCGCGGACGGCAAAAAAACAAAAGAAGTGCAAAACGGCAAAATTGAAATTACAAGATACTACGCATACAGTCCAGCAGATTATGCCAGAATCGTTGATAAAAATCCCAAGGAGTTTGCACCTGGAGGCAATTACCAGATAAACGCGAAAGACGGAGTATACACTGTTGTTCCAGGCGATGCAAAACGAGGCACAAAAGTCATAAAAGGAGAATACAAGCCGACTAGATACGACTACCAACTGTTCGTTAAAGACGATGAGAAAATAATTGTCTCCGAGAAAAGAGAGAGAACGATCTCCCTTGAATTGGTATCCAACCTCGGGCTTGAGAAGCCAAAGGACGCAAAGATTGAAATCGGCGGAGTTGAATGGAACGTTAAGGGAAGAGACGACAACGGCAACTGGATGATGATGCCATTGACAGAAGAGGTAAAGAATAACAACGCTTCTGCCAGATTGAATTTGGATGGGACGGTTGTAATAACAGAAGAGAAAAAAGGAAAAAGAGAAGTGGTCGAGGGACTCAATGTCAATGGCACCACTTATCTTACGCCGAACTTATTGCCGGATGAAAAGCTCACATTAAACAACTGGCAGGGAAAGACAAACATTGCATTGGAAGAAGGAAAATGGGAAGCCGACTTCTACGGACGGGACGGCAAAGTGATGACTTACACCGACTATGCGATAAAAGAAAAAATTGACGAGAGAGGCAATAAAATAATGGAAAACGGCAAAGCGGTGACAGAGCTTGTGCAGGTGCAAAAGCCCGTAAGAAATTATTCGG